>Ga0310345_10001505_pt1 | contig 25692 bp, 25 predicted proteins | sample HC15DNA20500_MG_FD_204667 | JGI IMG/M metagenome (GOLD analysis project Ga0310345, IMG submission 204667) | Marine microbial communities from station ALOHA, North Pacific Subtropical Gyre - HC15-DNA-20-500_MG | ecosystem: Environmental > Aquatic > Marine > Oceanic | place: Pacific Ocean: North... | reverse complement strand
TGCGTGGGCCGCAGTGGGAGAGGTCGATCAGAACCCGCCTTTCGTCCAAGCGGTCGACTGCCTCGACTCCGAGCTCGCTCAGGCCGCCATCGTCGGCGGCCAGGCACCCGGAGCCGATCTTGTTCACAACGTTGTAGGTGAGTTGGACGATGCGCACGCCGAGTTCGTAGAACGCTTCGATGCACCCGAGGTCGTCTTCGATCGGCACCGCGTCCTGGAACCCGAGAATCAAGCCGAGTTTTTGACTCGCTTTCGCATCTCGCAGGTCTGCAACGGAGCGAACGCCAACGAGCGTCGCGGGATTCGCTACGAGCTCACGCGCCCAAGTCGCGATTCGAGCGCGGGTATTGTCGAAGGCACTGCCATCGACACCCGCTCGCGCATTTACCGTGAGGTTCACCGCGGTGATGCCGGAGCTACTGATGTGGTCGAGCGCCTCATCCCCAAGCGGCAGCGCGCCTTGAGGGATGTTGAACTGCATCGGGCCCGCCAAGGCATCGACCACGAACGCTTGCTCGTAGCCGGGCCACACGAGCCGAACTCGCTCGCCGCTTGGACGGCCCCCCTCCACGGCACGAAGCATTTCCGGTGCGATCACTCCGACACTCGCGAGACGAACGAACTCCCTCCGCTTCATGGTGATCTGGACCTCGTTTCAGGAGATGATGCGCCGCAATCTCGCTGCCGCTCGTCCGGTGGCGAAAGCCTTGCCGCCGAACTGCCGCACAGGCGATCGTACGGCTTCCATCAACCACGAACCGGATTCCAAGTCTGATCATGAGACGTTCCTTCGCTCTAGTGCTCACGGCACTCACGCTGACAGCCGGGTCTCTCCTGGCGCAGCAAGATCCCCACATGGCGAGGGCGCTGCGCGTGCTTTCGTCGACACCTCTGATCGACGGACACAACGACCTGCCGTGGGCAATCCGGGGCAGCGAGGTCGCACCGCACGATGTCGAGGCGGCCGAGCACGATTTGCGCGCGAGCACGCCGTTTCACACCGACATCGAACGCTTGCGAGCGGGCATGGTGGGTGCGCAGTTCTGGTCGGTCTACATCCCCTTCGGCTCGACCGAGGAGGGCGCCGCCAAAGTACAGCTCGAGCAGATCGACATTGCGCTCCAGCTTATCGCCAAGTATCCGGACGTGTTCGAGCTCGCGCTGGATGCGTCCGACGTTCAGCGCATCTTCGCGTCGGGCAGGATTGCTTCGATGATGGGCATGGAGGGCGGCCACGCCATCGAGAATTCGCTCGGCGCGCTGCGGGCGTTCTTTGCGATGGGGGTGCGCTACATGACGCTCACCCACAACGGCACGCTCGATTGGGCCGACGCCGCGAATGGGGAGCACGTGCACGGAGGACTCACGGTGTTTGGTGAGGAAGTCGTGCGTGAGATGAACCGAATGGGCATGCTCGTCGATCTATCGCATACCGCGCCGTCTACGATGAACGACGCGCTCGACGTGGCGACCGCCCCCGTCATCTGGTCGCACGCGTCGGCGCGCGGCGTCCGAGACCACCCGCGCAACGTGCCCGATCAGGTTCTGCACCGCCTCCCGGCCAATGGCGGCATTGTCATGGTGACCTTCGTGCCTTCGTTCGTGTCCGAGCGCGATGAGGCGACGATCGCGGACGTCGCGGATCACGTCGATCACATCGCCAGCATCGCGGGCGTGGATCACGTGGGCATCGGGTCGGACTTCGACGGCATCTCCTCCACCCCGGTCGGCCTGGAGGACGTGTCGACGTTCCCCGCCCTCTTTGCCGAGCTGTCACGTCGGGGCTGGAGCGAAGGCGACCTCGCCAAACTCGCGGGCGAGAATCTGCTTCGCGTCATGATGGAGGCCGAGACAGTTGCTCGGCGCTTGCAGCGGGAGAGGGCGCCTTCCATGGCGACGATAGAAGAGCTGGACGGGGGGGTGAGCCAGGACGGATCGCCGGGAGGCTCGTGATGAGCAGCCTCCAGCGCCCTGGAAGCGAGGACCAACATGAGTACTACACTCGCTACACGGACCTCGTCCCGGACGGTGACATCATCCAGACGCTGCGGGACCAGATTCAAGCCACACTCGAGCTGCTGAGGAGCGTGCCACCCGAGAAGGAGACATTCCGCTACGCGGAAGGGAAGTGGTCTCTGCGCGAAGTAATCGGGCATCTGCTCGATACCGAGCGGGTCTTTTCCTTCCGCGCGCTGACCATGGCGCGCCAGGACGCTGCTCGGCTTCCCGGCATGGACCAGGAAGACTGGTGCGGGTGCAACAACGCCCATGAGCGCACCCTGCAAGACCTCACCGACGAGTGGGCCGCTCTACGTCGCGCGAACGTGCATCTGTTCGAGAGCTTCGATACGGAAACCGGGAGGCGCACGGGTGTTGCGAGCGGATATGCCTTCGCGGTCCGGAGCTTCCCATGGATCATCGCGGGCCACGAGCTTTGGCATCGGCAGCTGATCGAGCGAGATTACCTGTCCGGCTCGTGACTCAATCGAAGGTGAGTAGATGGACGGGAGGTGGCGATTGAGTAGGTAGGTGAACTGGACGGATTTGGATGGCACGGTGGATCGCTCGGGTTCATTGCGGCGTGGTCGAGTCGCCTCGGACCTCGAACCAGGTCGCTCTGGCGACAGCGAGGCACGACCCGGACTCCCCGAAAATCGCGGTGCCCGTGAAGTGTCGTCGGCCGTCGGCCGAGATCTGCCACCCGATCAATACGCACGGCTCCCCGATGCGCGGTGCGACCTGGACATCGGCGCACATCTCACCCAGCACGGCTGCACGCTCCCGCGTCTGGGGAAACGCGTAGCCTCCCGGGCAATCGAGCGCTGCCCACAAAAACTCCGGCGCGACGTGGCCGTCCCCGTTGCTGACGTTGGCGGCTGGCGTCCAGGTGCTGGCGACCAGGTCCCGACCTGTCACAGGACCCGGGAAGATCCTCAGGCCGTCGCCGTCCTCGCGATCGGGCCCGCAAACGAAACAGCACGGATACGGATGGGAGTGGAGGCCGACGAATCTCTTGGCAGCGGCCTCAGCTTGCTTCGCGGTAGGCGGGGGAGGGACATCCACTCGGGGGGCGTCGCGCCAGGCGCGCGCCACCTCGACGTCATCCCGCATGAGAGCGATGCCTTCGTCCGTCTGGCAAGCCTTGAGGGCGACGTCGAGCGGCGGCGGAACTTGTAGGCGTACCGCGAGAGGGTGGTCGACGAAGTGCGCGAGGCGGCCGCAAACGTAGCCGCCGTTGCCCGTGGCGGGCGGCCCGTGGTAGCGGGGGTCGATCGTGATGGATCCGAGGCGCATGAAGGGAGTGTCGACGGGTGGGGTGGACGAGGCAAGTTCCAAACTTTGGGCTTGTGAGATATCAAAGTGATAGTACTATCATTTTGATAGTAAGCATCCCAAGCCGAACGTTCGTCGATGGCGTCGCGCCAAAATCTCGCTTCTGAGCAGCACCTACCGTTGCACCCGCTGGAGTTTCAAATCCTGCTCAGCCTCACCGAAGGCGTCACTCATGCCTACGATGTCGTGCAGCGTATCGAGGCCCGGCAGCCTGAGTGGAATCAGATCTTGCCGACAAACCTCTACCGCAGGATCTGGCGCCTGGCATCGGCAGGGCTGCTCGAGGAAGTCGAACTAGGCGATTCCGCCGAGGAGCGCCGTCGCAAGTATTTTGCGATCACGCCGCTGGGGCGTGGCGTGGCGCAAGCGGAAGCGACCCGACTCCGGGGCCTGCTCCTCCAGGCAGAGCAGGCCGGAGTCCTCCCGGTGAAGGAGGGCCCCGCATGGGGCCCCGACGCCAATGGCGCTGGGAGGCTCGTGCCTTTCGGCTCCGGATTCGACTCCTGGGGACTCGCCTGACCGCGCGGTTCGAAGACGATCTGGTCGAACTCTTCCGTGATCGATTGCATGAGGCTGGACCTTCCCGGTGGCGCCGGCTATTGCTGCTGATCCGTAGCGCGGTGGACGCAGTGCGGCACTGCCCGCGCTGCACGAAGCCATTTGGGCGTTGGATCCCGACGTCCCGATCACGGCGCCGGCGCCGATGACCGACCTCATGCGCTCTTCGGAAGCGGACGACCGCTTCCGGGCACTTCTCGTGTCGACGTTCGCGGTGTTGGCCACCTTCCTCGCAGCGGTGGGAATTTTCGGCGTCACGGCGCGCGCCGTGGCAGTCCGGTCGCGCGAGATCGGAATTCGGACGGCGTTCGGCGCCCGCGCCGACGGACTGATCCGGCTGGTCGTGAGGGACGGTCTGGTCAGTGCACTCGCCGGCACGGCCGCCGGACTCGTCGGCGCATATTGGGCCGCGAGCCTGATTGGCCACCTGCTGTACGGGATCGACAGCAGAGACCCGCGCACCTACATCGCTGTGGCCGCACTCTCCCTTGCCGTCTGTTTATTCGCCGCCTATGTGCCTGCCCGGCGCGTCACGTCCATCTCCCCCATCGAGGTGATCGTCAACGAGTGATGCGTTGATCAGCGGCTCAGGGTGTCTGGCCGGCGTGCTTCTCGGCCAGCGCCGCGAGACCAGCATCGATTTCCACCCGAGTGATCCACCGCCCCCGGACCATCACACCCACTCGATCCGTGAGGCTTGCGAGGTCGTCGAGCGGGTTGCGGCTGAGCAGGACGAGGTCCGCACGCTGGCCGACCGCCACGGTTCCGAACTTTCCGTCGAGGCCCAGGTGGTCGGCCACGTAGGTACCGACGGATGCGGTCCCGCTTCTGAGGATCGCATAGTTCGACATGCCGGACTCGGCGACCACCCTCAGCTCACGGTGGAGCGCGAAGCCGGGCACGTTGAACATCTGCGGCGAGTCGGTGCCCATGAGGATGCCCACTCCGGCGTCGGAGAGGGCCTTCAGGATCCGCTTCCGCAGTGCGAAGAACGCTTCTAGTTCCGCGGGTGTGCCTTGGGGCCCGCCTGATGCCTGCTGGCGCCAGCGGTCCCGCTGCCCCTGCGAGACATATTTCATCTCGGGCTGTGACAGGACTGCTGAGACATCGGGTGCTCCGTACAGGTTCTCCCACAGGTACATCGTGGGGACCACGTACACGTCGTGCTCGAGCGAGAGTTGGACGATTTGTTGGAGCTTCTCTTCGTCGATGCCGTCGATGAGTCCGGACAGGCTGGTCTGTCCTGCGTTCACCTGCGATACCACGTCGTCGGAGGCGATTGCTTGCACGTACCCGTCGAGGTGATCGACCGTGGACATGCCGGTCTCGATAGCGTGTGCCAGCCCAACGTCGGCGGGCACATGGCCGCCAAATGTCAGCCCGACCTCTTGGGCGACCTCGACCATGTGGTCCCAGGTCTCCAGGGAAACTCCCGGATGGATCTTCTGAAGGTGGTAGCCGCGTTCCTTGTGGGTGCGAACGAGCCGCTCCGCTGTCGTCGCATCCGGCGCCGAGCCCCCGTTGATCGACGGCGCGGCGACGTAGAAGTTGGGTCCGAACTCCTCACCGCTAGCGAGGTCCTCGGCGAGCGGAATCTGGTAGTCGGAGCCGAGCATGCCACGGATCGTGGTTACCCCGTTTGCGACGTAGAGGAAGAGGATGTCTTCGACGGCTTCGCGGGCAGGGTTGGCGCTCGACGGTACGTGCGCGTGCATCTCGGCGAGCCCGGGTGTGAGATACTGCCCGGTTCCGTCAATGACGGTGGCTCCGTTCCCGACCACGACGTCGCTCGATGGGCCGACCTCGGTGATCACGCCATCGACGACAACGACCGTATGGTTCGCGAGCACGGTCTCTCTGTCCATCGGCAGGACGCTGACGTTCGTAAACGCCAACGTACCCGGAGAGGCGTCCGGCACGCCTCCGCAGTTCACCAACAGGATCGCGCCCAGCAGGACGTAAAGTGTGCCTGTCCTCATCCCAACTCCCCCTTAGTTCTTCGCCTGTTGTCCGCGCGAGCCACTGACACCCGTCACGGGATGTACCTCCATCTCCGGCATCGATAACTTCGGTCCCTCGGCTTCATCCGGCTAGCACCGGAGATCACCTCGCTCCTCGTCCACGATACTCGATGACCAACCGGCTTTTCGCACTCGTAGCAGTGCTCGCGATCTCGGCTGCGCCTTTGCTCGCCCAGATCCCTGCGATGCCCGAGCATGCGAGGTTGCGCGAGGGATTCCTGGCCTGGGACCGTGGCGACTACCCTCAGGCCCTCCGGGCCTATCTGGAGGTTCTGAACAGTCGCGACGGCGCTGCACATCTCGAAGAGATCGCTCTGCTCACTGGTGAGTTGTATGGCGTGACCGAGGTGGCGGTCCATGGTACCGGGATCGTGATGGCTCCGGACGCCTCGAGCGGAACGTTCCAGGTCGTGGAGGATGGCATGGCGGTCACGAAGCTGATCGACCTCGCGAGTGGACTAGTGGTCGAGACTCTGCCGACTGGCCGCGTGACTCTCGGAACTGACGGGGCCATTGCCTATCTGCGAGTGGAGGACACTCGGGCGCTGGGCGAGGCTCGTGCACAGCAAGCGCGGGCATCGGGCCGCGAGGCCCGCCGAGAGGCGGCCGTGGCAACCGCGTGGGAGGAGTCCAAGGCCTCGACGCTGGTTGTGCGCACCTCCGGTGGGACGGGCGCGGTCGAGTTCGCAGGGCAGGCGCCGGTCTCGATGCAGTTCGCTCCGGACGCACAAGTGCTCTACGTGCTCGCGAGCCCGCTGCTGGACCCCGAGAACGTCACGGTCCATAGGGTCGACGAAGGCGGTGCCGTGGAGGCCGTCGATACTTCACCAGGGCCCAAGGCGGGGCTGACGGTCGCCGCGGGGGGGCGCTATATCGTGTATGGGACGCGGGCGGGACTCGCGGTCCGGGACCTGGTGGGCGGCGGCATTTTGACCTTCGACGGCGCCGTTTCGCCGAGCGTTTCTGCAGATGGCTCGATGCTCACGTTCATGCGACTCGAGCAAGAGCTCGAAGTCGTGGCCGTGCCCCTGACGCCGCTCCTGTCGGCGTCGGAGCCAAGGGTGGTGGTCGAGACGGTTCGGCCGATCTCGAACCCGGTGGCGTCTCCCGATGGACATCACGTCGTGTACCAGATCCAACCCTTCGACGACTGGGAGATCTACGTAGCGCCGACCGACGGCAGCGCGCCGCCGTGGGCGCTCTCGAATGAGATCCAGCACGACCGCTATCCCCGCTGGTTGGACGCGGCACACGTGCTTGCGGCGAAGGGGGAAGGGCGGCACATGCGTTCGTACGTCTACGATCTGGACGGCGGCCCCCCACTCAAGCTTTTCCACAACAACACCATCCGGACCATCGCGCCCGAATACGAGTGGGCGACTGATGCGGACGGTGCCAAGGTACTGATCGTCTCCGAGCGGGACGGCGACACGGTGTCCCCCGAGCGGGGAGTCTACCTGGTGGATCGCTCTTCGCGCGTCACGGTCGAGCAAGTGCGTACCCGTCTCGAGCAGAGCCTGGCCGCTGAGCTGAGTCTTCGCGAGCGTGGACAAGATGCCTTCGCGCCGATCGCTGATGAGGTTGTCACCGTTACCGACGCGGTTTCGGTATCGCGGATTTATCAGTACGCGCGGGACGTGTACGCGTTCGGCTCGAAGCACATCCTGCAGCCGGGCAACGCACTGGCGATCGAATACTATACCGAGACGCTGCGCGGCTTTGGTTACGAGCCCGAGGTCCAGTGGTTTGATACGCGTGGTGTCCGTACCGCGAACGTGGTAGCGAGAATCCCCGGCACAGTCGACCCCGAGCTCGTATATGTCGCGAGCAGCCACTTCGACTCGGTCGAGCGGGGTCCCGGAGCCGACGACAACTCCTCGGGAGCTACCGCGCTGCTCGAAGCAGCGCGCGTGCTCAAGGACCACCCGATGCCGGCTACGATGGAGCTCGCGTTCTTCACCGGCGAAGAGGCGGGGCTGAGGGGCAGCCGCGAGTACGTGCGTCACGCGGGCAAGAGCGAAAAACACATCGCCGGCGCGCTCAACAATGACATGATCGGATGGGCGAACGACCATCGTCTGGACAACACCATTCGGTACTCGAACCCGGGTATCCGCGACATCCAACACGCTGCCGCGATCCAATTCTCAGACCTGATCACGTACGACGCGCTCTACTACAAGAGCACGGATGCCGCGGCGTACTACGAGGCCTACGGCAACATCGTGGGGGGCATCGGCTCCTATCCCGTTCTAGGCAACCCCCACTACCATCAGGCGCACGACCGTCTCGAGACCATCAACCAGCAGCTCGTCGCGGAGGTCTCCAAGACTACCGCCGCGACGCTCATGCTACTCGCGTCGAGTCCCGCTCGGGCCACCGGGCTCGTCGTCGCCGACGGCACGGCTACTTGGGAGGCCTCACGCGAGTCGGGCGTCTCGGGCTACGAGGTGCGCTGGCAGACCGACCAGGGTTGGCGCAGCGAGCAGGTTACCGACAACCGGTCGGCGCTTGCCGGGGTTCGGGCCGGCGGAGCGGTGGAGGTACGAGCGGTGCACGAGCGGGGCACCGTGGGATGGGACTGGGCACGGGCGCGCGCGCCCGGCTGACCGCTAGGCCCCTACCGACCCTCCTGCAGCCACTCGAAAGCTTGGCCGCGGTCGCGAAAGGGGCGGCTCGGGATCCCGGTCGCGGCGGCGAAAGCGCCCCCGCTGTCCAGGAGATCGTTGGCAGCGTCGGACGGAGTCAGAACCGCTACTCGGGTCAGGATGTCTTGACGTTCCCCGAAGAACTCGCCGACTAGTCTGAGGTCGTCCGGCGACTTCTTCTCGAGGCCTGCTGCACCACTCAAGTCGAGCAAGACAGCTACCGGGTTAGGCACGTCGTCGGAGGCGGAGCCCCCGCTCACCGGCCCGACTCAACTCACCGGCGGCGTCGTCGCCGTCGACGGTCACCACGAGCCCCTCGTCCCGCATCCGAGTGAATACCGGCATGGCTATGTCGCTCCCAACGATGGTGTGGTCATCTCCCCAGTCGCCCCGAGACCGCGTCCCATTCTGTACGCAGCGTCTCCAACATATCGGTCAGGAACACGCGCTGAGACGCTTGATCCGCGGAAAGCGGTCCGATCCAGCCCTGCGCGGAGCTGTGCAGCCTTCCCAGTCGGCCGCTAAGCTCCCCGGTTTCACGCACCAAGTCACGCAGCTCGGCCGCGAGCGGTTGGTCGTCGTCGTCCAGACTCTCGGCGGCCTGACCCACCTTGCGGTTGAGTGCCCTGGCCACCGAGGCCACTTCGCCGAGCTCGAGCAGCATCTCCGTCCACTGACGCCGCACGAGCGGGTCGACCTCGATGCGAGGGTCTTCCTTCACCCGCACCGTCTGTTCGTGCAGGTCGTTTCCTACGCTCAGTCGAACCGTGTAGAGGCCTGGCACGACCCAGGGGCCGATGTTGCCTCTGCCGAAGCCACCGCGACCGCCGCCGCCGTCTCCACTGCTGCTGTGGCGCAAGTTCCACACAGCGCGATTCACTCCTCGCTCGCCCGCAGCACTCACCGTGGCGACTTCCTCGCCCGACGCATTGTGCACGGTGATCGCGACGTCCTCGCCGACGCTACCCAGCCAGAAGTCGATGATGGCTCCAGCCGGCGGATTCTCCCCTTCGAAGATCATGTTGCCGGTGTGGCCGCGATCGCTACGGTACCGGATCTGTTCGGCGGGCTCGATGCTGAAGAGGTGAGACGCTGATGCCGCGATCGCTGATGTCATCTCCTGCAGCGCGTTCACTTGGTCCAAAATCCAGATGCCGCGCCCGTGCGTGCCGAGCACGAGGTCGTTGTCGCGTGGGTGAATGACCAGGTCGTTCACAGCGAGCGTGGGGAGGCCAGCCACGAGCTCAACCCAATTCTCTCCACCGTTCCACGACCACCAGACCCCGAATTCGGCTCCTAGCCAGAGCACGTCGGGGTTGCGTGGGTCCTCGCGGACCGTGCGCAATACGCGCTCGCCCGGCAGGTCCCCGGTTATGGTGCTCCAGGTGATGCCGTCGTCCTCGGAGCGCCATAGATAGTTGGCGTTGTCGTCGTTCCTGTAGTTGTTGGCAGCCACGTATACGCGGCCCGAGACGGTCTTGGAGGCGAAGACGTGGTTCACCCACATCATGTCGGGAGCCCCTGGGAGCGACGACGTCACGTTTTGCCAGGAGTGGCCGTCGTTGGTCGAGACCTGCACCTGGCCGTCGTCGGTCCCGACGTAGAGCACTCCAGGTGTGAACTCGGATTCGGCGATCGCGGTCAGGGTCGGCCAGTAGGGCGCACCGTCGTCGAGCGACAAGACGAACGAGTCTGGCTTCTGCCCCATGATCTCGAGCGTGCGACGGTCGGTTCCGGTGGTCAGGTCGCCCAGCGCCTGCCACTTGTCTCCGCGGTCTGTGCTCCTGAAGAGTTGGTCGAGACCCGCGTACAAGGTGTTTGGGTCGTGCGGGCTGATGATGAAGGGCCCCTCCCAATTGCCCGGTGTCATCGCGTTGCCGAGCCGCTGTTCGGGGTCCTCCAGGTCTGGCCAAGTGGTCCAGTTTCGCCGCCCACCAATGAACCCCTGCGACTGGTCAGGGCGAATGTTTCGGCTCGCTCCGGTCACCATGTCATTTCTCGTGAGCCCGAGGTATTGGCTCTCGGCGTACAGGATGCGGTTGTTGGTCGTATCGACGAGACTCAAGAAACCGTCCCCGCCGCCCCACTTGGTCCAGTCCTCGTTGAGGATTCCTTCGGAGCGGTAGACTGCGCTGGGTCCTTTCCAAGAGCCGTTGTCTTGTAGACCGCCGTACACGTTGTACGGGTGCGCCATGTCTACGGAGACGCGGTAGTACTGGCTGAGCGGAAGCGTCGTGACATAGAGGAAGTGATCCCCACGATCGTAGCTTATGCCGAGACCGCCGTCGTCGGCCTTCATGACGTGATTCGAGTTGCTCGGGTTGACCCACACGAAACGGTCATCGCCGTGTGTGCGGTGTGCTCGCGGCGAGGTGAATGTCTTCCCGGCGTCGTCCGAATAGCTGTACGCGTTCAGCATGTAGACGCGCTGGTCGTCGTTCGGGTCCACGAGCGGCTGACTCGCGTACATCGGGCGGGGGTTCCAGTCGCTTTGGAACGTCCACGACTCACCGTGATCCTCGGAACGGTAGAGGCCGGCGAGGCGCTGCTCGTACGCAGTTGCAGCGTTGAAGCGCTCACCCTGCTCGACGCTGACGTAGAGGATTCGTGGATCTGCGTCGTAGACCGTGATGCCGATGCGGCCTATGTCCCCGGTCGGCAGTCCGTTGTCGAGCCCGCTGTTGGTGAGCTTGGCCCAGGTATCGCCGCCGTCCACGCTCTTGTAGAGCCCGCTACCGGCCCCCCCCCCGTGGAAGCCCCAAGGTCGTCGTTGGCGCTGATACATCGCGGCATACATGACGCCTGGCGCCTTCGGATCGAGCGCGACGTCGACGGCCCCCGTGAGCTCATCCACCCACAGCACCCGATCCCAATTCTCGCCGCCGTCGGTGGACTTGTAGAGCCCGCGTTCCTCATTCGGTCCCCATAGATGTCCCATGGCAGCCACAAACACGATGTTGGGGTCGTCGGGATGCAGAATGATGCGACCGATGTGGCGGCTGTCTCGAAGACCCATATTGCGCCACGTCTGGCCTCCGTCCGTGGACTTGTAGACCCCGTCACCCCAGGAGGAGCTTTGCCGGCTCGCTCGCTCGCCGGTGCCGACCCACACGACGCTGGTATCGCGCTGGTGCACGACCACGTCCCCAACCGAATGCGTGGCCTCGTTTTGGAACACCGGGGCGAAGCGCACGCCGTTGTCGGTCGTCTTCCACACTCCGCCCGTCGCCGATGCAAGATAGAAGACCCTGGGATCCATGTTCACCACGGCGAGGTCGACTACGCGTCCGCTCATCGTGGCCGGCCCGATGTTCCGAGGCACGAGTCCTGCCAGTTCATTGCTCGTGATCTGGGCGTTGACTGATGAGGGATCGATCGCGATGGCCAATAGGACGACGAGTAGTCGCAGCTTCGATGTCATTCATTTTCTCCGGTGCGCGCTTTGCCGGCGCCAAAGGGGCCAAAAGCGGACGGAGAAGATGTTCGAGCTTTCAGGGGGGAGCAAGAATCCTGAGCCTTGATTTGCTATTGTCCGGTGCGGCTCATCGTCCACCTGAACCCTTCTAGCCCGAATCCGCCATGCTTCTGCAGCGCTTCTACGACATTAAGCTGGCCCAGGCGTCCTACATGATCGGATGTCAGGCGACCGGAGAGGCGGTCGTCATCGATCCGCATCGCGATACCGACATCTACTTGCGAGCAGCGAAAGAAGAGGGCATGGAGATCGCCTACGTCTCCGAGACTCATATCCACGCGGACTACCTTTCGGGCTCGCGTCAACTCGCCGAGCAGACGGGTGCCGAGCTCGTGCTCTCCGGACATGGCGACGAGACCTGGCGGTACGGCTTCGTGGAGGAGGTCGGTGCGCGCCTCGTGCAGGATGGTGATCGGATCACGCTCGGCAACGTCACGATCGAGGTCCTGCACACGCCCGGCCACACCCCGGAACACATCTCGTTCCTGGTCACCGACGGCGCGGCGTCCAGCGAGCCCATGGGTGCGCTGACCGGCGACTTCATTTTCGTGGGCGATGTCGGGCGCCCCGATCTGCTAGAGAAGGCTGCGGGCTTTGCCGACACCATGGAGGCCAGCGCCCGGGTGTTGTACGGTTCGCTGCAGCGATTCCGCGAGCTGCCACCGTACCTGCAGATCTTCCCGGGGCACGGTGCCGGCTCCGCGTGTGGAAAGGCGCTCGGCTCGGTGCCGTCGACCACGCTCGGATACGAGCAGCTCGCGAACTGGGCGTTTCGGTGTGAGACCGAGGACGACCTCGTTGCCGAAGTGCTCCAGGGACAACCAGAGCCGCCCGTTTACTTCGCCGAAATGAAGCGCATGAACCGAGACGGTCCTGCGCTGCTCGACGGGCTCCCTGAGCCGCGGCGCATCGCCAACGACGTGCTCGCGCCCTTGGTCGGGGACCGTGAAATCCTGCTCGACGTACGCTCTCGAGCCGACTTTGCGACCGGCCACATTCCGTCCTCGATCAACGTGCCGCTCACGAGCTCGTTTCCCACCTCGTGCGGCTGGCTGCTGCCGTACGACCGACCGATCTATTTGGTCGCAGATGGGGATGAGCAGGCGCGCGAGGCTGCGCGTGATCTGGCCTTCATCGGCATAGACGCGTGCGAAGGGTACTTCGATGTGGCCGCTATCGATGCCTGGGGCGGGGAGCACGGAGGACTCGAGACGACCGCGGTCCTCGACTGGGCAGAGGCTGAGCGGGCCGTGCTCGAGGAGGACGCGTTCCTGCTCGACGTGCGCAACGCCACGGAGTGGGATCACGACCATGTCCCTTCAGCGCATCACCTGCACCTGGGCTATCTGCGGGATCGCATCGACGAAGTCCCGCGTGACCGGCCCGTATTGCTCTATTGTGGTACCGGAAACCGGTCGGCCATCGCAGCCAGCGTGTTGCAGGCCGAAGGATTCGCGGATGTCCGCAATATCGACGGCGGGGTGCTCGATCGGACGCGAAGAGGTCTACCGACAGTTCCCTCGCGTTAGAAGCGGGAGATGCCCTAGATCGGGGCGTCCCCCCCCTAGTGCCATGAAGATTCCCAGGTCAGAATGTCCGATTCGGACGAGAAGATGCCGGCGTGCTCGTCTACGGTATGCTCGAAGACGCCGACGCCGAGGTGCGGCTGGCGGTTGCCACGGCGGCGGGCGCGGTCAAAGTGGATCGCGCGCTCAAGCCGCTCTTGAGGCTGTTGGAGGAGGAAGACGACACCGATGCAACCATCGCAATGGTGCGTGCGTTGGATCAGCTTGGTGACCCAGGCGCGGTCAACCTGATCGAGAAGCGTGCGGTTCCGTCGTTCTTCTCTCGGCCGTCCGCCGACGTGCGCATCGTCGCGTATCGCGCGCTGCTCGGCATCGGAACTCCGCATGCGCGCAAGCTCGTCGACGACGCGGCCCACGACAAAGACGATGAAGTGCAAGCTGCTGTTCGGGACATGCTGTGGGGCGAACGATCCGGCGGGGGCTGACAAGCTGCTACATCATGCCGAAGACCCGAGCCAGCGCGCCGAATAGGATTGGAATCTCGCGCAGCGCCTGAAGTGGGGACGAAAACGGGTCCTGCGCGGAGTGCCCGAACAGCCGTGTGACCGTCGCATAGGCTTTCGCTTGGGGAGGTAACGCCTGCCGCAGCCGAAATCCCTCCGAGAAGGGGATGAGATGGTCGGATCGCCCATGGAGGATATGGACCGGGCACGCGACGTCAGACAGTGACCGCGCAGGATCCATGTGCGGCTGTACTCGCTTTCCGCCTTCGGTGAGCAGCGCCGCCATCTCTGCTCCCCGCGCCGCGTCGGGTTGGCGGTCCGAAGGAGGCGCGATCAGGTCGAACAGCTCGCGACGATCGGGCGCGAGCCCCGCGGCCATCTGGACTTTGGCCAGGTCGTACTCCGGGCTCCACGCCGGGGCCCCGGTATCTCCGGCCAAAAGGGCGAGTCGCCGGAGTGCGTCTGCCACGTCGACCGCGTCCTCGTAGCCGGCGGCGTCGGTGAGATAGTTCGCGGCCACAATCCAACGGCCGTACGGGTCGGGTCGCAGAGAGAAGGCGTCACCGTTGTGCTCGTGTTCGCCGGTCATCATGAAGTGGATCGTCCGCCCGAGGTCACAATATCCCCCGAAGCTCACCGCGCCCGCGATATCGGATCGGAGCCCGGGGTCACCCGCCGCTGCGACGGTGTGCGGCGCACCAAAGGAGAACCCGACCAGCCCGAATCGACCTTTATGCACATCTGGATGCGTCCTTAGCGCATCGATTGCGCTGCGGATGGTGGGAGCCGTCAGATGTGGTGCCAAGTTGAGTTGTCGCCATTCGGGCACCTCCGGGATGATGACCACGGCGCCTGTCGAGGCGACCGAACGGGCGAACCGAACCAATTGGGCGTGCGCCCGGCCAGCCCGCGTAATACCATGCATCACGACCCACGCGGGCAGCGCCGAAGCCGGAGCCCTGGGTCTCAGAAGCGTCGCGGGAATGCTCGTGCCGTCCCGGTCCAACATGATCTCGTCTTGCAACAAGTCATCTCGGCCTGTCAGCCAGGTCCGAGCGTACCGGAGGGTGCGGGGAAACGATATCGCCATGGCGAAAGCTACCCGCGGGGCGACTCGCATCGCCAGCAGGCGCACGACGTAGACGGGCAGGAGAGATGACGTACGCTTGCTCCCGGCGCCTCTGGCCGGCATCATCTGCGCTCGGTAAGCCCAGCCAACAATGGAGGACCATCGTGAAGCGCGCATCGTTGTTCTTGGCGTTTCTGGCCATGCTCGTCGCGGTACCTGCTGCGGCTCAGGACGGCCCTCGCATCGCGCACCAGGCCCGGCAGGGGCGACCGTTCAGTCCTGCCATCCAGGTTGGCGACACGTACTGGCTCTCGGGCAAGATCGGGGCTTCCGGCGAGACGCGGTCATTGGCCGAGGGGCGGGTCGCGGTGGAGACGCACAACATCATGCGCTCCTTCGAGGAGCTGCTCGAAGAGCTGGGCATGACGCTCGAAAACACCGTGCGCGCGGTTGTCTACCTCGCCGACATCGATGACTTCGGTGAGATGAACGAGGCCTACACGTCCTACTTTCAGTCCTTCCCGGCACCGTCTCGGGTCACGGTGGCCGTAGCTGGCCTGGTGGCGGGAGCGTCCATCGAGATCAGCTTCATCGCGGTGAAGAACTAGGAGAACGACCTTCCGGGCTCGGACCGATGTCCTTAGACCGTAGAAGCTTTCTCTCCGTCCTGGGGGGAGCCACGCTGACGTGGCCGAAGACGGTGGAAGCGCTCGCACGGCAACTCGCCCCGGGTGGTGCACCTACGGATGAGCCGTTTTGGGGACTCGTGCGCGCCCAGTTCCTGATCCCGCCGGACCGCATATATCTCAACAACGGTACGCTGGGGCCGTCTCCACACATCGTTGTCGATGCGGTGACCGAGCACACCCGTCGCGTAGCCATGACGTACCCGCCCGGAGTCGCTTGGAACGATCTCAAGCAGTCGCTCTCCTCCTTGCTGGGTGGAGACACCGATGGCTTCGTCTTCCCCCGCAATACGACCGAGGCGATGAACTTCGTCGCGCACGGCATCGAGCTCGCGCCCGGAGACGAAGTGCTCACGACCGACCATGAGCACATCGGAGGCCTCGAGCCCTGGAGGCTAGTGACGACCCGCCAGGACCTTCCGCTGCGCGTGGTGGCTTTGCCCGTCCCGGCGCTCTCCCCAGACGAATTGCTCGAGGCGGTGTGGTCCGGCGTCACCGACCGGACCAGGGTGATGTGCGTATCGCATCTCACGTTCACAACGGGCACGATCCTTCCGATCCGCGAGCTCGCCAACCGCTGTGCCGAACGAGGCATCGTGCTTGCGGTTGACGGGGCGCACCCGCCGGGCATGATGCGACTCGATCTGGGCGAACTCGGTGGTGACTTCTATGCGAGCTCGCCCCACAAGTGGCTGCTCGCGCCTCAGGGTACGGGGCTTCTCTACATCAGCGAGGGATGGCGCGAGCGGTTGTGGCCCACGCTCGCTTCAGGCGGCTGGGACGACCTCTCGCTGGGGGTGCAGCGATTCAACCACATGGGCACCATGGACGAGTCCCGGTTGGCCGGCCTGTTGGCCGCCTGCGAGTTCTTTCTGGCCATCGGCATGGATCGTGTAGAGGGCCGCGTCCGCTACTTGCAGGGACTGCTGCAAGACGGCCTGGCGTCGATCTCGGGCGTCACGCTGGCAACACCTTCGGACAACAGTATGCGCGCAGCGATGATCTCATTCCAGATAGAGGGGGTGGAGTCGTCGGCGCTCCAGGGGCACCTTTCGCGCACCGGGCGCATTCGGACGAGAGTGATCGGAGAGTACGACTACGGTTGGATGCGTCTCTCCACTCACATCTACAATGGCCCGGACGAAATCGAGCGCGTATTGGAGCTGCTGTCCGGCGTAGCTCGCAACGGCATCCCAGCCAGGGGGATAGGTCAAGGGTGGAAACCCAGATGGGCGAGATGAACGAGTACAAACCCGCGTACGGCGCTGCCGTGATCGTGGGCGTGTGCATTCTCATCGTATACGTGCTCACTCTTGCGCCCTCTACGACTTTTTGGGACACCAGCGAGTACATTGCCACGGCTCACATCCTGGGAATTCCTCACCCACCGGGAAACCCGCTTTTCGTGGTGCTCGCCAGGACCTGGAGCCTGCTCTTGGCACCTCTCGGGCTGCCCGTGGCGGTGCGCATCAATCTACTCGCCGCGGTAACCAGCGCGGCGGCTTCCAGCTTCCTGTTCTTGGTTGCGCACCGGGTGATCTCCAGCTTCTTCGACGCACGACGGTTCGCGATTGCTGGTGCTGCCGCGGCCGCGCTCATCGGCGCCACCGCGTTCACCGTTTGGGGCCAGTCCACGGTGAATGAGAAGGTGTACACCATCAGCGTGCTCATCATCGCGGCTGTGAGCTGGCTCGCCGTGCGCTGGCGGGATCAAAAAGACGTTGCCGGCGGTGAGCGCTACCTGCTGTTGGCCATCTTCTTGATGGCGCTCGGTTCGACGAACCACCTCATGTCGGTGCTGCCGGCGCCAGCGCTCGGGATCTTGATCTTGATGACCGCGCCGGCCGTCCTACTCCGCAAGTCGTTTCTCGTTCGCGTTGTGCCGCTCGTGCTTCTCGGACTGTCGTTCAATTTCGTGCTTCCTGTGCGTGCCGCGCTCGATCCGGTCATCAACGAGGGTGCTCCGACTTGTGAGTCCCTCGCGGGCGCGGCTCAGGCGATTTACACGAACGGAAAGTCGGGCTGTCCGATGTTGGCGGACAACTTGACGCGCAAGCAATACCAAACGCCTCCGGTTACGCAGCGCAAGGCTCCCTTCCGCGCCCAGGCGGCCATGTACCTGCAGTACTTCGATTGGCAGTGGGCTCGGGGGGCGGATGCGTCCGAGCTTCCGGGAACGGTGAGGGTGCCGTTTTCCCTTCTCTTCGCCGCGTTGGGAGCTTTGGGGCTTTACGCTGCCTGGCGGGCCGACCGGGCGATCTTCTCGTACCTACTCGTGCTCTTAGGGACTTTGTCCGTCGGGCTCGTCATCCAGTTGAACTTCAAGTACGGATACTCCCTATCACCGGAAGTCACCGACCGGGTACTGTACCATGAGGTACGCGAACGAGACTACTTCTACGTCGGCAGTTTCTTGCTGTGGGGATCGTTGGCGGGCATAGGACTGGCTTGGGTCTGGCGTGCCCTCGCGGGCGCGGCAGGTGGCGTTCGCCGTTACGCCCGCTCGGCGCCGGTTCTGCTCATCGCGGTGATTCCCCTCATCATGAATTGGAGTTGGGTGTCCCGAGCCGGCGACTACGCGGCCCGCGACTGGGCGTTCGACCTGTTGATGAGTGTCGAACCGTATGGCGTGCTCTTCACCAACGGAGACAACGACACGTTCCCCCTCTGGTATTTGCAGGAGGTCGAGGGCATCCGTCAGGACGTGACCGTCATCGTGGGTCAATACCTGATGACCACGTGGTACCCGAAGCAGTTGCAGGCACTGACTCGCCCCGACCGTCAGCGGGTGTTCGATCCGGAGCTGGCGCCAGGCCTCTTCACGGATCCCGGCCTGCCCACGGAACCGATCGTCGACCTCTCGGCGGAGCAAATGGATCAGGTCGCTGCGGCGCGCCTGCAGGAGGACCTGCTGATTTCATTCCCCGGAATCGTGGTGCGCTATCCTGCCGACATGATCCTCGACCGCGCGCACCAGCTCGCGCTCTCGATCATTCACGACTCCGTCGATGAGCGTCCGATCTACTTCGCTTCGGCTGGAGGCATGATGGGCGAGTTGGGTCTCGAGCGGTGGGGGGTGCGTCACGGGCTCGTGGTGAAGCTCGAAATGCGGTCCCTCGACGCGGTGCTGCCCGCCAACTGGGTGCAGGGCAGCGATGACCACGGCGGAGTGTGGTACGACATCGATCGGTCGCTCGAGCTGTATGAGAACGTGTACGAATTCCGGGGCATCAGGGAGCGAGCCATCTGGTCGGACCGCTCCACGCTGAACATTCCGTGGCAGTACTTCGCGATGGCGCTGCAGTTGGCGGACGTCGCACGAGTGGCGGGCCGGGACCCGGAGTTGGTGCGGCGCCTAGAGGACGACTCGCTCAGCTTCCAGATCGTGGCGCAGGGCGGAGTGCGAGGGACGCCAATCCAGTAGGCTCCTAGCCGTGCTACCCGTCACTCCCGTTCTCATAGGCTGCCGCGTCCAGTAGAGCCTTCATCCGCTGCACCTCGTCGGCCTCGAGTCTGCGTCCCGACACGAGGCGAGCAAGCGCCATCTCGGTGGAGCCCTGAAAGACCGTATCGACGATCCGCCCGAGCGCGCGTCCGCCGACGTCGGCGGGCTTCACCACTGCAAAGTACCTGTACGCTCTCCCTTCCTACTCGTGGCGTACCATTCCCTTTTCTTCCAGAATCTGGAGCATCTTTAGAACGCCAGTATATCCCAGCGGGTGCGGCAGCTCGTCCCGAACCTCCGCGACCGTTCCGAATCCTTCCCCCCCCAGGATGCTCATGATGTCGAGCTCCCGTTCGGTGAGGGTGCGACCCTCGGCCATGCCTCCCCCCGTCCCGTCGTCTTCGATGCACCATTAGGCGATAGGCTCGCCCCGCGCGCGCCACGTATTACTTCATACGAACGACTTCGTATGCCATAACAGACGTTCGCGAGCCAACGAGCGACACGTGCGGGCGTGTGCCCCGATGGCCTGCACGTTCGGGGGAACTCCGGTGGGATGTGCGGGTGCAACCCACCATGGATCATCCCGAGTTGTCCCGCAGCGAGCTTCATCGCTATGCCAGGCACATCGCCTTGCCCGAGGTCGGCCTCGAAGGGCAGCTCCGACTCAAGGCGGGGCGAGTGCTTTGCGTCGGTGCGGGGGGGTTGGGATCGCCGCTGGCGCTTTACCTGGCGGCTGCGGGGGTCGGCACGATCGGCATCGTCGACTTCGATGACGTGGACGCGAGCAATCTGCAGCGCCAGATACTACACGGCACCGGAGACGTCGGAAGGCACAAACTGGACAGCGCGGCCGATCGGCTCGAGGACGTCAACCCGCACGTCGAAGTTGTCGGACACCCACAGCGTCTCACGTCCGAAAATGCGCTCGAGATCCTGAAGGGATACGACGTGGTCGTCGACGGCACCGACAACTTTCCGACCCGGTACCTCGTCAATGACGCATGCGTGCTTCTCGGCACTCCGAATGTCTATGGCTCCGTTTTCCGCTGGGAGGGGCAAGTATCGGTGTTCGCCACGAAGGGCGGGCCCTGTTATCGCTGTTTGTTTCGCGAGCCGCCCCCGCCCGGGCTCGTGCCCAACTGCGCCGAGGGTGGCGTGCTGGGCGTCCTTCCAGGGATCATCGGATCGATGCAGGCGATGGAGACCATCAAGCTCCTGCTTGGTAAAGGCGTGGGTCTGGCGGGTCGTCTGCTCATTTTCGACGCCCTTGAGATGACCTGGCGTGAGATTGCGCTTCGACGCAATCCGGAGTGTCCGGTGTGCCGCGACTCGCCCACACAGACTGGTCTGATCGACTACGAACTGTTTTGTGGAGTTACGCGTCCCGGCGAGGGCTCGCTAGACTCGGCGGAGGACTTCGAGGAGCTCGATGCCGCGTCGGTTGCTGCGCTTCTTGCTTCCGACACCCCTCCGTACCTGATCGACGTGCGAGAGCCCTGGGAGTGGGCGGTGAGCAGTTTGGCCGAGCGAGGCGCGCGGCTGATCCCACTCGCGGAATTGGGCGACCGCTTGGGGGAGGTGCCCAAGGGGACGCCCGTGGTTGTGTATTGCCGCAGCGGCCAGAGGGGCCAGAGCGCCGCCCGGCAGCTCGTCGCTGGAGGTTATGGGCCCGTAAGCAACCTCTCGGGAGGGCTTCTCTCTTGGGCGGAGTCGGTCGAGCCGGGACTGCCCGTGGTGTAGGAACCTCCGGGGGCCCGTTCCTTGCTGGGTCATGCTCTCGGGGACACACTTGAGTACCGACTGAACACCAATTTCAAGGACGACTCAATGCGACGTATCGCGCTTCTGGTGCTTGTTGCTCTTGCGCTACCCGCAGTCCTGAACGCCCAGGCCCGCCTCATGGTAGGCGGCGGAATCAGCAACCCCGTCGGTGATTTCGCCGATGCCGTGAACGCGGGCAAGCATGGCCGCGTCGGGCTCCAGGTTGGTGTGCCGGTGTTCCCGGTCTCGGTCCGGGCCGAAGGTGAAGTCCACAGCTTCTCCGAGGCGACGGGCGGCGAAAAGGCCCAGTTGATCAACGGCACGATCAGCGGCGTGCTCTCCTTGGGCGGACTAGGGCTCTCCCCCTACGTCCTGGCCGGTCTCGGCAGCTACCGCTACGACGACAGCGCGACGGCTGACGCCGTGGTCAACAGAGGCTACCATGGTGGCCTGGGCGCGAGCATCGGGGCGCTGGGCTTTGGTGGGTTCGCCGAGGCCCGGTATGTGAAGATCCAGGGGGACGGCGGCGATCGTAACTATGTTGCGTTGACCGTCGGGTTTCGCTTTTAGGGAGGACGAGCCACCTCGCGGATCTCGTTGCGTGCCCTCTGGGTGCGCACAGTCGACGCTGCTTGGACGCTACTCATGAGACGTTTCTCATTGGCCCTCGTTGCCCTCGCGCTGGTGGTCTCCACATCGCTCGCGGGGTGTGGCCAGCAGGAGGCACCGGTGCGGCTCGAGCAGGAAGGTGCGCTTGTCGTGGACGGTGCGCAGCTCCAATACCTGGTCGCGGGAACGGGTGCGCCTATCGTGATTCTGCATGGGGGCCCGGGGATCGGTGTTGGATACCTGCTAGCTGAGTTAGATGCTCCGGGATTTCCGCCCGAGGGCCTGAAATAGGTCGCCTATGATCAGCGTGGCAGCGGCCGCTCCACCGGCGCAGAAGACCTGTCCAAGTTGACCATGGACCGCTTCGTCGAGGACCTCGAGGCGATTCGGGCAGCGACGGGTCAAGAGCGTGTCACGTTGATGGGGCACTCGTTCGGGGGCCTGCTCGCGCTGCACTACGCGCTGAGGTATCCGGACCGCCTAGCTGCGATGATCTTGATCGATCCCGACCCGGCGAGCTGGGCGCTCTGGGTAGAGCATGAGGACATCGTCGAGTCTCGGCTGACGGAGGAGGACCGCATGATCATGCAGTCGATTTCGACCAGCGAGAACTGGCAGCTCGATCCAATCCAGCTGGAGAACTACCACTTGGCGCGGTTCCAGGCGTTCTTCGGAAAGAGGGAGGCATCGGTCCGCCTGCAGCTCGGGTTACCTCAGGGCGTGTACGGCAACTTCCCTGCGACGGCAGTAGCGATGCGAGAAAACCTGGGCGACTGGGATCTCTTCGACTCACTCGGGCGTCTTGACACCCGCACGCTCATCGTCACGGGCGATCAAAGCGTTTTTCCGCCACACGCCCACGAGCGGCTCCGGGACGCGCTCCCGAGGAGCGAACTGGTAGTGCTCGCCGGAGTCGGTCACTTCCCACACATGGAGGACAAGGCCGGCTTCGCGGAAGCCGTGAGCCGGTTCCTGAACAGCGTGACGGCCGACGCGGTCCCGGGGGCGTAGGACCGAGCTTCCTAGTTGGCAGCTTTCTGCTTTTGGTAGTGCCTCGCTGCTTTGGCGCGGTTTCCGCAAGTGGCCATCGAGCACCACCGCCGCCGCCCGTTCTTGCTGGTATCGAGGAACCAGAGTACGCACCGCTGCGAGCCGCATTGTCGGATTCGTCGGCGATCAGCTTCCGTGAGCAGCGTCGCAGCAGCTAATGCGATCGGTGAGAGGGCCGCGAGCGAGTCAGGGGCAGTGCCTACCTCGACCAAGGTCAACCGTTCCCCGTCATGCACGAGCTGTACCGTCGAGCGACTCGCCTCCAGGACACGGTTGAGCGCGTACAGGACCCGCGGCGGTACCGTCTCGCAGCGGCCATGAGCCTCGACCGCGGTGAGGATCCCATCCCGGAGACGGCGGGCCTCATCGAACAAGAGTCGCGCAGCCGGCGGTGATGCTTCGACATCGATCCCATGCGCGTGCAGGCCGACGCCGACGAGCCACTCACGCAGCTCTTCCGGGGTCGAAAGGAGATCGGTCGCTCGGCCGTTCACGTACGTCCGAGTGTTCAAGAAGTCGAGGGCGACATTGTCTGTGTCCATGCTTCCGCTCCAATATGTGCGATAGTCCAACTAGTAAAATACTAATAGACGGTTAGAAAGATATACTAACTCTCAAAAAGATATTATTAGGTTATAATATATCACAAAGATACGGCATCTGACCATCAACGTGTGGTCTTGGGCACCCTCGCGCACACGTGCCCGTGCTGTCATGCTCTATGCTTGCAGCGGCGAAGGCGGGGTTTCAGACGGAGATGCTGTCATGGGCCGAATACGAATGATGTCGGGGAGGGCCGTGGCGCCCGCTTTTCATGGCCAGCCGAAGCGATCGAGGTCGACTCGTCCGCGAGCGTTGAACACGATGCCTTCGGCCTCGAGCAAGTTGCGCTGGATCTTCTCGAAGGCCGTGCCGCCGGCACGTGGGCTGACTTCTCCCCTAGCGTTGATCACCCTGTGCCAGGGCACGTCGTGATCGTCAGGCAAGGCCGCCATCGCATACCCTACCTGCCGGGCGTGACCCGGCAGCCCCGCCTCCACGGCGACCGCCCCGTAGGTCGTGACCCGCCCGGCCGGAACCTTGCGCGCGATGGCGTAGAAATCGTCGTAGGAAGACATGGGCACGCACGCTGGGGCGGACGCGAACGGTCCGCAATGATCACACCTCGCTACACTCACACGCTTGATAGGTACGATGGAGCCATGGAAGAGTTGAGATATCCAATCGGCCGCTTCGAGTCGCGGCAGCACCCCCTCACGAGCGAGGAGCGCACGCAGATGATCGACACGATCGAGGCGCATCCCGCGAACATGCGAGCGGCGGTGGCAGGGCTGAACGACGAACAGCTGGACACGCCCTACCGGGACGGTGGTTGGACTGTGCGTCAGGTCGTTCACCACGTCGTCGACTCGCACATCAACTCCTATGTGCGTTTCAAGCTGGCGGTCACGGAAGACCAGCCGACCATCGGCACGTACGAGGAGGCCCAGTGGGCGGAGCTACCCGAGGCGAGGTCCGCGCCGGTGGAGATGTCGCTGGCGATCCTGGAGGCGCTGCACACGCGGTGGGTCACGATGCTACGTGCGTTCGACGCCGATCACTTCGCGCGTTTGCTACGGTACCCCGACGTGGGGGTGGTCTCGGTCGATGTCCTGCTGGAAATCTACAGCTGGCATTGCCCGCATCACGAAGCGCACGTGACGCGCTTGAAGGACCGCATGGGCTGGTAGTGAAACGGCCCGCCGGACAGTTGCCGGGCGGGCCGTTCGAGTTTTTGTTACGGTCGGTTGTGCGGCGATGCCCTACAGGTGCGACACGTCCATCTGTGGCTCGAAGATGATCGCGTGAATGTCGGTATCCCCGATGTTCTCGACGGTGTGGGTTCACTCCTCGTGGTGCATGACGTGCCCATCCGGAATGTCGGCCTCCATCGATTCGTCGCCCACATCGATGCGCACTTTGCCGCCCTTGATGAAGTACACGGTCTCGACTGGATGGGGGTGCTGGGTGTCCTTGTGACCGGCCGGAAGCGTCATCTCGACGACGCGTAGAGTTTCGTTGTCGAAAAGCGTCTTGTAGTAGTTCGGGGATACGTCGCAGGGGTCGATGTACGCCGTATGGGGCTCTCCGTTGACTTCACGCAATGGGACGACCGATTCTTGGAGGCGCAGAGTAGGGACTCGTCCCTAGAATCTCAAGATTTCATGGTAGGCTTCTTGGCCAGTCGCCACTTGACCGCTTGTCCGGTGCGAGTACCCTTCGGCGCATGAGCGCTCTTATCGAAGAACTCCGCTGGCGCGGGCTGTTGCAGGACATGACCGAAGGCGCAGCCGAGCATTTGGCTGAGGCGCCCAGGAGCGGCTACATCGGCTTCGATCCCACCGCTTCGAGCCTCCATGTGGGCAACCTGCTCGTGGTCATGGATCTCGTGCACCTGCAGCGGCACGGTCACACGCCCATCGCCCTGGTTGGCGGCGGCACGGGACTCATCGGCGATCCGTCCGGAAAGGATGCGGAGCGCCAGCTGCTCACCAAAGAAGAGGCGGCTGAAAACGCCGAGGGCATCCGCGGCCAGCTAGAACACTTTCTCGACTTCGCGGTCGATCCGAATGCTGCGGTCATGCGCAATAACCTCGACTGGCTCAGTGAGCTCGCGCTGGTCGACTTCTTGAGGGACATCGGCAAGCACTTCGCGGTGAACCAACTGATGGCCAAGGAGTCGATGAAGCGGCGACTCGAGGATCCGGACGTGGGCCTTTCCTATACCGAGTTCAGCTACATCCTCATGCAGTCGTACGACTTCCTGGAGCTGTACCGACGGGACGGGTGCACGGTGCAATTCGGGGGCAGCGACCAGTGGGGCAACATCACGGCGGGCACGGATCTGATCCGGCGGGTCGATGGCGGGAAGGCGTTTGGCGTCGTCTCACCGCTCATCACCAATGCCTCCGGCCGCAAGTTTGGAAAGACCGAGTCAGGCACCGTATGGCTCGATCCGGAACGCA
>Ga0310345_10001504_pt1 | contig 25699 bp, 22 predicted proteins | sample HC15DNA20500_MG_FD_204667 | JGI IMG/M metagenome (GOLD analysis project Ga0310345, IMG submission 204667) | Marine microbial communities from station ALOHA, North Pacific Subtropical Gyre - HC15-DNA-20-500_MG | ecosystem: Environmental > Aquatic > Marine > Oceanic | place: Pacific Ocean: North... | reverse complement strand
AGTCGGGCCGGCAGAACCATCCCCATCCAGGCCTTCAGATTCCAGGCCTGGGCTGCTGGAATATTCGTGACATAAAAGTGATAGCGTCTCTGCGGCAAAAGCCGCTTCTGGCCTTTCTCGACCAGGAGCGTCTTGTGCAAGACCAGCAGCCGATACGTCCCCTCCGCTTTGCTCGGACGGTAGTCCATCTCCGCGATCTCTTCCCGCTCCAAGGTCAGTCTCTTGAATCCCCGCGCAGGCGCACCGTGCGAAAAGCGGCCGCTTGGACCCGCTCGATACTCCGATCCAGCCATTCGGGGGCCCCCTCATGAGAGGGACGGTTGCCCGAGCGGTTGACGGCATAGAGCACTTCGCCCCTCTGGGCCAGTGTCACGATCAGCGGCGCGTAGCCCCACAGACCGCCGTAACTGACGGCGTGAATCTTCTCCGAGACTTCGTAGCTGATCCCGTCGGACGAAAGGACCGTTTCCCGAGCTTGACCGTTCCAGCTGGGGCTCAACCGGGTGTCCACCTCTGCTTCCCGTTTTCGGAGGATTGTGCTATGCGTTTTCTTCACCTGAAATGCCTCCTTTCGGGCCTCTCTGAAGATTCTTTGTCGAACTCCAGAATACCCGCCAGGGCGGGCATTTCAGGTGTTTACACGTGGTTTAATCCACTTCCATCTACTTGTTTACTAGACATCCCTTCTCGGCCAGGGAGGAGGTTTCCTGGGCCTGCTTGATCTCCGCTAGCAGATCCTCGTCTTGCTTCTCGAGGGCGAGCTTGCGGATGGGCTCCAATTTGGGAATGAATTCCGGGAGCTTCTTGCAGAGTTTTTTCATGGCCTTGCGGATTTCAGCGGGTCTAGACAGCTTGTGAATCGCCTTTTCGTCGATGTTGATCATGATTCCGTGGATGGCACGGTCGTAGGCACGCAGCATGTCCCAATAGGTGTAGAACTCGAGCGAGTCCTCAGCTTCTTCTTGCTCCTTTTTTTTCTTCTTCTTTCGTTTCTTATCCTTCTTCTTATTCGATTCTTTCGCCTTTAAATCCTTGCCTGGGTTCAGCCTCCGATCGATCTCCTCGAGTCGGCGCGAAGCTATCTTGAGAAAGACCTGGACGCGCCTGACGATTTCTTGAGCCAGCTGGATCTTCTGGTATTCCTTGTCGGTGAAACGGTCCCCTGCTTGGTAGGACCCCATTAGTCGAGCGCTCATCGAAGGAGGCGAAGAGAGGGTCGAAAGCGCCTGAACTGGGCCAGGGACACCTGCTACCGGAGGCGCGATGAAGCGCTGCGTTTGGCCGAAGAGTTGGGTGAGCAGTTGGTTGCGTAGCTCTTCCATTTTTTCGATGCAGCGGTCGAAGTGGGTGCGGTACTCAAAGGGGACAGATCGCTTGAGCTCCTCGAGGCTCTCCAGCAGCTTTCTCAGGCCGATCTCGAGCCTCTTTACCTGATTGGATCGTAGGTCCTTCTTTCGTTGTGGCTTCTCGCCCAGGGTATGATCGGAAAGGGCTCTCAGGCTCTGCAGCGTCTTCAGGGCTGCGTCGATCTTGAGTGTCTCGATTTGACCCTGCAGCAGCTTGGAATGACGATTGAATGCCTTCCCGAACAATTTCATTCGGGAACGGTACTGGGGCTTGCTCTGGTAGTCCTGGATTTCCCGGTTTGAAAGGATGTCTTGCAGAGACAGGGGATTTTCATGGCTTTCTGGGCTCGGTTGCGTCTGCAGCAGGCAGAGCAAAAGTGATCCGTAGACTCCGATCATTGCTACATCTTCTCCGGAACCTCGATGCCGAGCAAGTCGAGGGCCCGGGTCAGGCCTTTGAGACTAGCGTCGGCTATGGTCAAGTAGAGGCACCGCTTCAGGCGATCTTCTTCCGACAGGATGTGATGCTTGTGGTAGAAGATGTTAAAGGACTGCGCCAAAACGAAGGCATGCTTAGCCAGGTAGGACATCTCCAGCGTTCTGATCGACTGTTCTTCGACTTCCTGCAGGCGTCCGATGTGCAGCAAGAGCGTCCAGACTCCATCATCCTCAAACAGAGGTTCGACCCTATCGACTTGGGGCCACGAATCCGCCAGCTCCTGCTTCCAGTTCTCCACCGCCCCAGGGCCTTCCTGGGTTTCAAGTTTGCTGAAGATGTTCTTCGAGCGCACCACCGAGTACTGCAGATAGGGTCCGGTTTCACCCTCGAAGCTGAGCACTTCAGCGAAGTCGAACGCGATCACGGAGTTTCGAGCGTACTTGAGAAGAAAGTATCGCAGCGCACCTACCGCGATCTGACGGGCGATGAGTTGACGCCTTTCGAGGCGCAGCTCTCCTTGTCGAGCGCTGACCTCCTCCAGGGAGCTCTCGATCAATTTGTTGATTAAATCATCCGCTTTGACCCCTAGTCCTTTTCTTCCTGAAACTTCGACGTAGGGTTTGGCCCGATCCTCTTCTGAAAGTTGAATGCCTAGTTCAGCACAGCATCTTGGAGACAACGCTACCATCTCGTAAGAGAAGTGGACGGAGTCGTCGGCCTGCTGCTCGTAGCCGAGACTCCGCAGACCGTGGACGACGACGCGCTGAAGATAGGATTGCCGTACATCGATTACGTTGTAGACACTCTGGCCTTGTCCGAACGCGGGTTGCTCTTCGCTATCGGGGCTGGAAGAGGTCATCCAGACACTTGATTGGTCGGGGTATTGGTGGAAGGGACGATAGTGAAAGCTTCTGCTCAAGAGGCCGAACTTCCAGAGCTGATAGGCGATGTCTTTTCCAACATAGGTCACCGTCCCGTTGCTGCGAACGATGATCTTCTCTTCTTCCGGTTGGGCCTCGTCGCCCGGCAGCCGCATGACCCAGCATCCGCTGTGGGGACCCGATTCGACATAGGTAACTGCCTCGCTGACTTGGAGTTTTTCCCAAGCCTCTTCCCAGAACTTCAATTTCAGGATCTCGCTCTCTCTGGGGAGAATGTCGTAGGAAACCCCTATACGCCACATCGTCCTGAGGTGGGCCCGGACAACCCGCAGCGAGATGTGCTCTGCCAATTCGGCAGTTTCACCGAGACCCGTTTCGATTTCGTGTAGGGCCCGAAGACGGAACTCCAGATGTGATTCGTCCTGGGCGTACCAGTCGGTGGTCTCGGCGTACAGGTCCCAACAGTAGTAGTCGAACGGCTCCTCCACCTTCTCGACCTCGCGAAGCCCCATTTTTCTGAGGCGCTGGAATCCAACGACGACATCTGCGACCTGCACACCGGTATCGTCGATGTAGTTCTGCACTTCTACGAAGGAGCCACGAGCGCGAAGAAGTCGCACGAAGGTATCTCCCAGGGCGGCATTCCTCAGGTGGCCAATGTGCGCCGCCTTGTTGGGATTGATGTTCGTGTGCTCTACGATGATCTTGTCTCCGTCCGGATCCGGTGCCGCCCTGCCCAGCCAAGAGTAGACGTCTTTGAAGAAGCGGGTACGTTCCAGATAGGCGTTCACATAGCCGCCGCCAGCTGCCTGAAACCGCAGAATCCAAGGGGGGCTCTCAATATGATCTACGATCTCCTGAGCAATCTGTCGGGGTGGCCTGCGCAGAACCTTGGCAAGCTCGAAGGGGAAGGGAAAAGCCAGATCGCCAAACTCGCTGCGAGGTGGAAACTCGGAGATTATTGGACCAAGGTCGATACCGAAGTGCTCGAGCACAAAGGTGTGTAAATAAGTCTCGGTATCCCGGGCCCGATCTAGCAGCATGGGCTCTATGATATCAGGTCGTAGGTTCCGCCTAGCCCCAATTTCTCATCGCCAGTCTACTGTGGTGCCGCAATCATCCGCCCTGGCTGTGTTTCGCTCGGTCCGCCTCCTCGACGTGTTGTCAAAGTACGACTGCGGCGGCTCGCTTCGTATTGCAACCCTGAAGATTCGTAGTTCCCTCTCAAGTTCTCCGAAGTTTCAGGTCAGTGGCCCCCCAGCGGTGCTGCCCCATTCGAGAAAGAAACTTCCGGCTACTGGGGATTTGTGCGTCACTGCGTGGGGAAGAGTTGTCCGGCTCTCTCCTTGGAACCTGGGCTCATGTTGCTAACGGCTCAAGTCGTTCGCGGCTCTGTCGGACTTGGCTTCGTAACGCTGGTAGTACACCCGTTGGCGGCACCTTCGGAGGACAGGAGACGTGCGATGTATTCTTGAAGTTTCAGCTTAGTCCCGTCCCCAGGAAGCCCTGGCTCCATTCGAAAAAGAAACTTCAGTCGAGGGACGTGGCGGTGGCCTCCGTTCCGTCGTGTTCTTTCCTTCGAGCATTTGGCTCGAAAAACGGCGGCTTGGAAGCCACCGCCACGACGTCACGCATCCTGGGTAAAGTCACTCACTACGAATCTGTATTTGCCGGTATCGCTCTGACATATTCGTTGTTTGACTAGTAGTTCAAAGGAAAGTGTGTGGTAAACCTTTTCGGTAAGCTGATGCTGTAGGCGCTTCTTGGCGGTGCTGTCGAACTCGCTAGTCGTGCTTATTTCGACCAGCACTTTGTCCAGTGACTTCTGGACCAACCGAGCCTGCTTGAGCCCGGGAATACCTAGAAACGCGAGACTCATTCCTCAAAAAGGTGCCCTTGCCTATTGACCAAGTTGTCCTCGATTCTGCCCGTGACGTGCTGCGCTATTGGATACCTACAACCGCAAGGGCAGGTTCTTTCCTTCGACATCACGACGAAATCACCGGTGTCATAACGAAGTAGAGGCTGTGCGAAATTGTGAAGTCCGGTAGCTATCAGCCTTCCTTCTTCTCCTGCTGGTACAGGACGGCGGTCGCTGTTGACTACTTCAGATAGACCGTAGGTTGGGAAGAAATATAGCTGATGGTGAGGACACTCCGCTGCGAACGCACTCCTCTCTTTCATCCCGTAGTTGTCGAGGGGTAAACTGCCCCAAGTTTTCACGATCTGTTCCCGCTGATTGGGGCGTAGCGCCTCGGAATTGGTCGTTATGATCTTCGGTTTCCAATCGCAAATTCCCGCGGCCGCAAGCTCGCCCGTCGAGGCGATGGTTGCTGAGATTCGACATCGAGGGCCGGATGAGGAGTCGTTCTATTCGGACCGTTCGCTCCATATGGGGTTCTTCAGACTATCGATAGTGGACTCCGCCGATGGCCACCAGCCCGTCGCAAGCGAAGATGGTGCGATCGTGGCACTATCCAATGGCGAGATCTACAATCATCAGTTGCTCCGCGATCAGCTGTCCAAAGACGGCCACTCCTTCAATTCAAGGTCAGATGCCGAAGTGCTACCGCATCTCTACGAGACCCTGGGCGGGGGAGTCTTCGCCGAATTGTCCGGAATGTTTGCTATTGCGCTCTACGACAAGCGCTCTCAAAAGCTGCTGCTTGCCCGGGACCCTTTAGGGATCAAACCCCTCTACCATCTGGAGACTCCCTGCGGGTTATACTTCGCGTCGGAGGTGAAGTGCTTTCTTCAGATTCATGAATTTAAACCTCACGTAGATAGAATGGCGCTTGATAGATTACTGACGTTTTCACATGTACCAGGAGACCGATGCTTGCTCGCGGGAGTTCAAGTGTCACGCCCGGACACCTTCTGACGTTTGACCTCAACAGCTGCGTGTTTTCGCTTAGCTGTTTCTACCGTATGCCCCGCACCACCAGAAAGCGCTCGTCTGTCCTCACGATGGAGGACGCGGCTTCTTCGGTTCGAGGATTGTTGGACCAGGCTGTCAATGCGCGGCTGATGAGTGATGTCCCCTAGGGCGTTTCGTCGTCGGGAGGACTAGACTCGCCTCGGTGCTCACTTCAGTCGTTCGCCAAACGGAAACGCGCCCTATGACCTTTTCGTTTGATGTGGGAGCGGAGTCGGAGGACGCCCGGTATGCCGAGATGCTCGCTGCTCATTTTCGAACAGATCAGCGCGTAGAATCGCTCGATGATTACGATATTGCGTCAATTGTGCCATCTGCCGTCTGGCACACCGAAGAACCTATTTCATTAGGCGAGATCCCGACGTGGTGTCTTGCGATTCTGGCTTCTAAACATGTCAGGGTTCTTCTCTCCGGCGATGGCACAGATGAGCTTTTTCGGCTACCTCAAATTCAAGCCTCTCAAGCTGTTTTCATTCCTGCCGTCGTCCCTGCTCTCGTGGGGCTATGTGCGGGGCATCAATGGATTTACGCGGCTGGAGCGAGGCCGTCTCGCAAACAGTGTGCAGAAGGAGTTCGTCGGCCCGAATGGCAATCGATATCTTGACGCCGCTAGCAAAGCGGATGTGAGGATCAAGACAATGCTGTGTGATGCATCGGACCCGGATGCAATTTCACGCCTTGGTCAACACATGGACCAACATTACCCGAAGCTCAATGTGTTGTTGAACAACGCTGGCATCTTCGCTTGTCACAACCTCGCCGTTCCGAGCGACGACCTCACCTCCTTCACGAAAGAGGTCGACGTCAACGTCGCGGGACCGATTCGAACGGTTGCGGCGCTGATCAACTAGATTAAGGCCAACCGCGGGACAATCATCAACGTTTCATCTGCACTGGCCTTCGTACCGATGCAGTCGTCGCCGATTTACTGTGCGACCAAGGCTGCTATCCACTCCTATACAATTTCCCTGCGCTACCAGATGGCTGATCATGGCGTGGAGGTAATCGAATTGATGCCTCCCGCGGTCAAGACCGACATGACGGCCGATCTGCAAGAAGGCGACGGCTTTAAATTGATCACCACGAAGCAGTTGCTCGATGGTGCGCTTGCCGGGTTCAAGAGTAGCAAGGCCGAGATCCGGCCCGGCCAGGAAAATCAGCTTCACTGGATGTCGCGCATCGTCCCTGGCTTCATCAATGGCCAGCTCGCTAAGAGTTTTCCAGGCGGCTCATTCCTACCTGACCTGTTGCCGAATACGGTGACCTGTGCCGGGATTCTCTTGAGGTTCCTGATTTCAAGAGATGCTACCATTGTCGGCAACAACGTCATGTGGATGGGCTACTGTCGAGAATTTGTGGTGTGTAGGCTTTTGGTTCTCGCCGTTTTTCTGGCTGTCCAGGCATCAAGCCTGGGGCTGGCCGCGTCTTCATCCCCAATTTCCGCCATACTGAGCCGCTGTGTTGCCTGCCACCAAGGGAAATCAGCCCCGGCGAGCCTGGATTTAAGCTCCCGGCGAGGAGCCGTGGAAGGTGGACACTTGGGACCGGCGCTGATGCCGGGCAATGCCTCCCGGAGTCTTCTCTTTCAGAAGTCGTCGCTCGGGGAAATGCCCCCAGGAGCTCCTCTCAGCGCGGCAGAGATCGCAGCCCTCCGACTTTGGATCGATGGAGGAGCCGCCTGGCCCGATCTGAAATCCGACTTATCGGGTCAAGAGTCGGCGTTCGAAGAACCCACCTGGTGGTCTCTACGCCCCCTTGGACCGGTCAAGATCCCGGACGTCGCTGATGCTTCCTGGGTCCGGCGTCCTTTGGATACCTTCGTCCTGAGGGGACTGGAGGACCAGGGTCTGGAGCCTTCAGGAGAGACGGACAGGATGACGCTGATCCGGCGAGCGACGCTGGATCTACTGGGACTACCTCCCACGCCAACGGAGATCGATGCCTTTGTCGGCGACTCATCGCCTCAGGCTTACGAGAACCTCCTGGATCGGTTGATGGCCTCGCCTCACTATGGCGAGCGTTGGGGACGCCACTGGCTGGACCTGGCCCGGTTTGGAGAGAGTCACGGATATGAAAGGGACCAGATCCGGGATAACGCCTGGCCCTATCGCGATTACGTTATTAACAGCTTCAACCAGGACAAGCCCTATCCCCGGTTCGTAAGCGAACAACTGGCCGGGGATGTCCTGGAGCCGGTGACCCGAGAGAGTATCGCCGGCACCGGTTTTCTGGTGGCCGCTCCCTGGGACGACGTGGGGCACAGTCAGCAGAGCGCCACCATGAGGGCGCGTGTCCGTGCCGATGAGATGGAGGATGTGGTGGGTACCGTTGCCCAGACCTTCCTGGGTCTGACGGTGAACTGTGCCCGCTGCCACGATCACAAGTTCGATCCCATTTTGCAGAAGGACTACTATCGTTTGAAGGCTGCTCTGGACGGCGTCTGGCACGGGGATCGGACCCTCTTCAACGACACCGAGGCGGAGCAGCACCGCCGCCGACTGGGGCCCCTTCAGAGGCGGATCCGGGAATTGATGAGTGAGGTGGCTGGCCTACATGAGTTGGCGAGGGAAAGGATCCTGAAAAGGCAGGGCCACCCGCTGCCGACCCAGCTTCCCACTCCTCTGTCTCGGTGGGTCTTCGACGCGGATGCCTACGACCAGTTGGGAGGGCTTCATGGGATCCCAGACAGCGACGCCGTCATCGAGAACGGCGGTCTTCAGTTCAAGCAGGAGAGGGCTCGGTTCACCACCATGCTCCTGCAGCAGAATCTGAAGGAGAAGACCCTGGAGGTCTGGCTGCGCGTCGGAGATCACGCTAAGTATAGTTTTTTCATGGCGGTCTTGAGTGAGAGGCTGATGCCGAGGGGGGTGTTTGACGGCATACGCTACGACGGGGGGGGGCGGACCTGGAAGAGCGAGAGCGAATACAACAACCGAACTCTCCAAGTCGAGAAAACTCGTGAGGCGGAGGGTCTTTCAGAGCCGCTTCACCTGGCCATCGTCTACGGTCCCCAGGATCGGATCTCCATCTATCGACAGGGGAAGCTTTACGTCGGCTATGGCCCTCAGCGGGAAGGACCTGAGTCGAAGCTTCAGATTTTTCGGGCCAGAGAGGATAGGGTCAGATTCGGTAGGCTGGAAGGAGGAGGACAGATCGACGAGGCCCGCCTCTACGGGAGAGCCCTGAGCGCAGAAGAGATCCAGCGATCGTTTCGAGCCGGCATCCACAACCTTACCCGCGCAGAAGTGCTGCGGGAACTGAGTGCCGAGGAGCGCCACCAAAAGGACTCGCTGCTGGAGGAGCTGGCCCTCCAGCAGGCAGATCTTGAGAAAGTTCCTCCCATTCCCCAGGTCTATGCGGCCAACTCCCGTCAGCCCGGACTGACTTTCGTCCAGACTCGAGGTGATCCTGCCAAGCCTGGGGAACAGGTACTGACAGGGGGACTCTCTGCTTTGTCTAAGCCTTCTCCCGAGTTCGGACTGGAAGAGAATGCGCCCGAGGCCCAGCGCCGTCTGCGGCTGGCCGAATGGATTCTGGACCCCGATAATCCCCTGACCACCCGCGTCCTGGTCAACCGTGTCTGGCAATATCACTTCGGACGGGGCATCGTCGGGACTTCTAACGATTTCGGCTTCAACGGCGAGCGGCCCTCACATCCCGAACTGCTAGACTGGTTGGCGCGCTGGTTCATGGACCACGGTTGGAGTCTCAAGGCCTTGCACAAGGAGATCATGCTCTCCAGCAGCTATCGTCAGTCCTCCCGCTTCCGAGAGGCGCCGGCAGAAGGCGACCCGGAGAATAGGCTTCTGTGGAGGTACTCCCCGCGTCGGCTGGAAGCTGAAGTGATCCGGGACTCCCTCCTGGCCACCAGTGGCGAGCTGAACGGGAAGATGGGAGGGCCTGGCTTCCGTCCCTTTGAGGTCCGGATCTTCAACACCCACTTCTACGATCTGAAGGATTCAGACGAGGAGGAGATGAAGAGGCGCAGCGTCTACCGGATCGTCGTCCGATCCGCGGGAGATCCCCTCCTGGAGTCCTTCGACTGTCCCGACTCAGCCTTCAAAGCTCCGCGGCGCAGTATCACGACTACTCCCCTACAGTCGTTGGCGCTGATGAACAACTCCTTCGTCCTGCGACAGGCAGATCGACTCGCTCAGCGGATCGAAGGGGAAGCGGGTGAAGTATTGCCTGCTCAAGTGGATCAGGCCTACCGGCTCACCCTCGGGCGGACTCCTCGAGACGGCGAGGCCGGAAGGGCGATCGTTCATGTCCAAGATCATGGCCTTGGGAGCCTTTGCTGGGCTCTCTTCAATTCCAGTGAGTTTCTCTATCTGAATTAACCTGAAATTCATTTGGATAGGAAATCATGCAGGAGAAGCCGTTTGACAGAGCCGTGACTGCGAAGGAGCGGTACCGGCATACCGATGCCGGTAAACAACGCCCCCGACAGACGGTGATCCGAGGACCCTCTTCTTATAGACTCGCCACATGCCCGATCGGTGATCGGGGCCCGCTCCCTCACGGTCACGGCTCTGTAAGCACGCCGAAGCAACAGCGAGCCGGGATCCTAACTCTTCCAATCTCCAAGGACTTTCGCGACACCCTCTATTCTGGATCCTTCGAAGTTTCTTTCTCGAAATGGGCCAGCGCTTCCTGGGGGGGAACTAGACTGAACGATGAAAACGAAATCGACTCTCGCTGAAATCCCTCTGCTGCCCCGGCGCCATTTCCTCTGGAGATCAGGAGGAGGGCTTGGAGCCCTCGCCCTGGCCTGGCTCCTCAATGACGAAGGTCTGGGCGTTGGCGAAGACGGAGGGTTTGGGCCCAAGCGGTCTCATTTTCCAGGTCCCGCTAAACGGGTGCTGCACATCTTCGCGGCCGGTGGTGTGAGCCACCTCGATACCTTCGATTACAAGCCAGATCTGGCCAAACACGACGGTCAGGCCCTGACGGACAAAGGAGAGATCGACACCTTCTTCGGCAAGCCTGGGAATCTGATGAAGAGTCCCTGGCAGTTCCGCAGACGGGGGGGAAGCGGTCTTTGGGTCAGCGATCTCCTGCCTCATCTGGCCACCTGCGCGGATGATCTCTGCCTGATTCAGTCGATGGTGGCTAAGAGCTCCAATCACACGCCTGCCACCTTCCAGATGAACACCGGCTTTGTGCGCAACGGCTTTCCCTCCATGGGGTCTTGGATCTCCTATGGTCTGGGAGCGGAGAGTCACGATCTGCCTGCATTTGTAGTCCTGCCCGATCCCAGAGGATTGCCGGCCGGGGGCCCCATCAACTGGACGGCGGGATTCCTGCCGGCGGCCCAGCAAGGCGTGGCTTTCAGGCACACGGGCGACCCCATCCTGGACCTGAAGACCCCCGAAAGCGTTTCCCCCGGTCGTCGCCAGGCAGAGATGGAGCTTGTCAGCAGGATGAACCAGGAGCACCTGGAGTCCTATCCAGGGGACAGTACCCTGGCGGCGAGGATCCGCTCCTACCAGCTGGCGGCCCGGATGCAGTTGAGTGTTCCCGACATCGTGAATCTGAAGGACGAAGGCCCGGAAGTGCAGAAACGATACGGATTGGACCATGAGGTGACGGCTGGGTTTGGCCGAAACTGCCTCCTGGCCAGAAGACTCCTGGAGCGGGGAGTGCGCATGGTCCAGGTATGGAATGGGGGCGCCTTCGGTAGGCCCCGTATCAACTGGGATGCCCACGAGGATATCGTGGACAACCACACCACCCAGGCCGCAACGATGGACAGGCCCCTGGCCGGGCTATTGACGGACCTGAGAGAGCGGGGGATGCTGGATGACACGCTTGTGGTGTGGTCCACCGAGTTTGGCCGAACACCCATTACCCAGGGGTTCGGTGCCACGGGCCGGGATCACCACCAGCACGCCTTTACCTGTTGGCTGGCAGGAGCTGGCGTGAAGAGGGGCTTTCACCACGGCGTCACCGACGAGGTGGGCTTCAATGTGGCCGAGGATCCCGTGACCGTCTATGATTTCCACGCCACCATCCTTCATCTACTGGGGCTGGACCACAAGAAGCTGACCTTCTACCACAACGGAATCCAGCGACGTCTGACCGATGTCCACGGGCACGTGGTAGAGGCTTTACTGGCCTGACCCTTGTAGGATGGGAACGGCCCCATACGAGAAAGAAACTTCCGGCTACTGGGGAGATTGAGCGTCACTGCGTGGGGAAGAGTCGTCCGGCTCTCTCCTCGGAACCTGGGCCCATCTTGCTAGCGGCTCAAGTCGTTCGCGGTTCTGCTGGATTTGGGATGTTAATCCTGGTAGTTCACCTTCAGGTCGCGCCTTCGATAGGGGGCACTAACCAAGGATCTGATCGGTGACTTCTGATAGCAGGTTGGTGCTGCTCAGAAGAGGCTTTCGATTGTCAGCTGCCCGGATCTTCAGTTTACCAATGTCCGACTCGGTCTGTAGCTGCTGCAGTCTGCCTCGCTGGATCAGAGACCGATCTACTGCGCCCAACTCCCCCTTGAAGACGGTGAAGGTTGGGGTTCCAATGATCGCGGACTCACGATTCATGGTGCCACCTCCACTGACTACCAGTTGGGCGTGATGGAGCAGGTTAGGACCGTCATAGACTCTGTCGGCAATCTTCAATCGGCTCAGGTGGCGCACGCTTTCGGCCTGACTAGGCACCCGAGGCAGGAACAGACAATCGGCTTCTTCTTCGCCAGTCAGCTTCTCCAGCACCAGGTCGAAGAGGCCATTCTCGAAGCGATGGTAGGCGGTCCAGGGAGCGGGGGGACGAAGGACCACGAGGGCCCGATCAGAAGCGAGAGACTCGCGCCGCAGGAAATCGGGATCCGGCTCGAAATCGGAGAGGTAGATCTGTTCCTTGACTCCGGGATAGGTCTCGCTTTTTCCTCTCGCACCGTACTTCTCCAACGACTCCACCGGAAAGGCTTCGGGCACGATCACACGGTTTGCGAGCCGGAAACAGAGGTGGTTCAGCGGTTGATGTTCGTAATCCATCAAGGTCACGAAGGGGATGCGCATCAGGGCAGCTGCAATCGCCTGACTATAGGAATTATGGCTGACTGCAAGCGCAAAACGCCGTCCCCGAGCCCAGCGGATCAACGCCAGAGCGCGAGCGACGTTCTGACTCAGCAGGGACAGTAGCCGGCGCCCTCCATGACCGCCGATGGTCTGGTGTCGAATCTTCAATTGATCGGCCAAGTGGGTGGTTTGAGCGTAAGCTCGGCTGGTGACCTCCACTTCATGACCACGCCCATCCAACTCGGTCAGGATGGGCCCGAAAAAGAGAACCTGCGGAGAGTTTGCCAGATCCAGCCAGATCCTCAATTGACCGTCCTTCGCTGCAATTCCACCAGGGCTCGATGCATCCAAGCCTGTGACCAGCGCATGTAAGGTATTCGGATTCGGTATGTGCGGTGGATCTGGTAGTGAAAGTAGCCTGCCGATCCCTGCATATGGTCGGTTGCCCAGAGGGCGATGCGGGCGGCACGATCGCCTGCCTCGGGGTCCTGGTCCGTGAACTCGAGGAAGGTCAGAATCGCCTGAGCGACACCGTGGGCATCAATGGGATAAGTGCTTTCCGAATAGTACCTTGGGACGCCTTTCTGGGTGAAGAAAACATTTCTCCAATATTCATATCCGCGCTCAACCGCCTGCTCGAACTCCGTGGTTCCGAGAGCGGCTCCGATACGTTTCAAAGCGACCAACACGTAACCCGTGTGGAAACCATCTACCCAGGTATATTGTGAACCCTCACCGTAGGCCCAGGAGCCATCCCGGCGCTGCCGGTTTGCTGAATAGCGAGCGGAAGCCTGGGCTGCTGCCGCCAGATCTGCCTCGGATGTCGCAGCAGCCACCTCAGCCAGCAGGGACCCTCCCAGGAGATTAGCGTTGTGGATAAATGTCCGATCCAGGGGCGTGTAGCTGAAGCACAATTCGTCGGCAGAAGGACGGGTCAAGTGGAGGTTGCGGAGGAGGAATTCGCAGGCGCTCCGCGCCGTTTTCAACGCGTTTTTTTCGAACTCGGGATCGGCCGATCGGGCAGGCAGTTTCAGAATGTCCATGAAGGCCAATCCAATCGTAGCCGTACCAACGATGGTCGGCGTTCCCTGGGGGGCGAAGAATACACGATTGGGCCAGTCGAAGTTATAGCCCCAACAAGAGCCCAGGTATCCGGGCGAGACATTCTCGCGCAGCCACTGCGCAAACCACTGTGCGCGCTTCAGATGGTCCTCGTTCTGGGTCATAAGGTACTTCCGCCAATAGGAAGCTAGAAACAGTCCAGCTGCTTTCGGATTACGCCCCTTGGGTACTCTTAACAGAGGTCGAAGGTTGACCGGGCTCCGCTTCAGCAGCTGAACCCAAATCTGGCCGATCCGCCGGTTGGTGAATGTAAGACGACTCAGAATGGGACTATTCAAGGCATCGAATGGATCCCACCCGGCAAACTCTTCCCCCTCGATCCAGGTCTCCAGACGATCGACCGCGGTTGAGATCTGCTGCAGCCCTATAGGGTCCATCATCCCCAAGTCACCGAAGCTTCGGGATGAATCAATTCCAAGGCCCCGGGAGGGGCATCTACTCCTCTCCCGATCTCTGTCCGTGAAATTCCCGCAGACAGCGGCAGAGAAAGCATCGTTCCGCTCAGGCCCGAGTTCACTGGAAAGTCCTCTGGGGTACGATCCGATCCACTGTAGGCTGGCTGCTTGTGGAGAGGCAACGGACACTGAAACCCGGTCTCGATTCCCGTTTTCTTCAACGCGGCACGCAGTCGATCACGTTCGGGCACCTGGACCGTATCACTCTTCTTTCCTGCGCTTCTGCCCGCACCGTGTCAGCTCGTGGCAAGGATAGTCCGAACGTGACATGTGCACAAGACGGTGAATCGTCTAAACACATGCTTCCCTACAGCACCACTTGCGTGTCGTGCGGCCGCCAGGATGTTGGTACTGGAGAGCGAACAATTCGTTGAGATCTGCGTATTCGAGCCTGATCATTGCAGAGGGTCCGTCCCCTGTCAACGAAGATCTTTCCCCATCAGAGTCTACGACGTGATCTGTCCCAAGATGAGCCCAAGTTCCCAGGAGAGAGCGGGACAACAGCAAGATCTCTGCCAGCCCCGGCTGACGTTTTTTCTCGAATGGGGCCAGTGCATCCTAGGGGCGAAACTCCATTTCCAGATTTAGATAGAGAAACAACGAAACCCAACGACTTTAATACGGTTGTGACGTGCTACAGACGATTGCGTCGAAACCTGGCTGCTGATGACAGCTCTTTCTCGAATGATCTGGCTCGTAGCATTCGCTTGGTCTGGACATCTGACCGCTCTCGGAGCCTGCTTCAGCAGGCTGGCGCAAAGCGTAATAGACCGCTCCTTTCAGGGCCGGCTATCGGGGCGAGGCGAAACTTGATCCCGCTTCAGCGGGCTTCTCGAGTGAGGGCTTTAGCCAAAGTCTGGTCCGATGCTCTTGTGCACCTCTGATAAGGATCCCAGGGAATCTTGGGTGTCTTTGAGAACTGAAGGCGAGCCTTGGTAGTGGAGATCACAACGGATCCTGGCTAAAGCCTTTCCGCGAGAAGCCCGCTAAAGCGGACTCCTGGATAGGGTTGGCTGCAGTGAAACCTCCTGCTCTAGCGATGAATTCAGAAGTAGGAAAAAGTTTTCTTCTCGAATGGGGCCGGTGCGACTCACTATAACTACAACTACGCTAAAACTTTATTTGCGAACGTAGCTTTGGCTTCCGGGCCGAAGTCTCATTCTTTCGGCCTTTGGCTCGGACGGCGGCCTGGAGCCCACCGCTACGCCGGACCCAAAGTTTCCTTGTGAATGATCTGGCTCGCAGCCTCGTGTTTTGGAAAGGACAAAATCACGACGCGTTCCAGGCGTCTTCGAGAAGCCTTGTGAACCGACTGCAGGAGTTGGTCAGGACCGCAGGTGATGGCTGGAGTTTCCACCCAGCCGGGACACCCACCAGATCGCCAGTGCGGATACCATGACGGCTGGGATCAGTTCGTAGGTGGCGAAGCCCAGTGGTGGGAAGTGATGCCAGAGTAAACTAGTCGTGCCCCCGCAAATGATTCCGGAAAGACAGCCGGATCGGGTCATCCCCCTGTAGAAGAGCGCCATCAGGACGGGTGCCGTAAAGCATCCCGAGAGGCCGCTCCAGGCATACAGAACCAGGCGATAGACGGTGGATTCTGGACTCCAGGGGTCGGTGGAGACCGCCAGGAGCAGGGCCCCAACCCCTAGCGACACGGTGACTACTCGGGAGATCCGCAGCAGCTCTGTCTCGGAAGCGGTCTGGCGGAAGATTCGATGGTAGACATCCCGGGTCATGGAGCTGGCAGCAGAGAGCAGGTAGCTATCGGCGGAGGACATGATTGCCGCCATCATGGCCGAGACCAGAATGCCGGCCAGCCAGGGATCCAGGACCTGACGGGCCATCATGGGCATGATCTGTTCCACATCGAAAGGAGGCATTTCCCCGCCACGTGAGTGGACAGCTCCTCCGGCGCCGAGCCGGTACCAGTAGTGTGAGGTGAGGCCAAGAAGCACCGATCCTGCACAGGTGACCGTAGTCCAGAGGATCGAGATGACGAAGGCCTTTCGGATGTGTGCGGTCTTGCGGATCGCCATGAAGCGGGCGCTAATGTGAGGCTGCCCCACGTAACCGGCTCCTACCCCAGCGTCCTCGAATAAGAAGGAAAACAGGATTAGACCGGTCAGCCCCCCGAACCAATGATCCAGATTGACACTCGAGCTCTCAGGCATTTCCGCGGCAGCTTGGGAGAGCTGCTCCATGAGCCCGCTCCAACCACCGATCCGGCTCAGGCACACCAGCGGCAGCAGCACCAGAGCGAAGAGGATCGTAATCCCCTGCAGGAAATCGGTCCAGGCGACTGCGCGGAATCCCCCCATCAGGGTGTACAGGATGATGATCAAGGCGGACAAAATGCAGGACTCCGGGTAATCCAATGGGTCCAGGATTGCCCCCATGACCTTGCCGGCGGCCACGAACTGGGCCCACAGATAAAGGAGCATAAAGACCATGATTCCAGAGGTAGCCACCAACTGGACGGCATATCCGCCCTCCTTGGAAAATCTCTGCTCCAGGAACTCAGGCAGTGTCAGTGCGCGGAGTCGTTCCGTCTGTTCTCTAAGCCTCTTGGAGACAGAAAGCCAGTTCAGAGCGTCTCCCAGGACGCACGCCAGTCCTACCCAGACCGTGGAAAGTCCGTGGGTAAATGCCTTGGCCGGGAAGGCGATCAAGAGCCAGCCGCTCATGGCGGTGGCTTCGGCCGACAACGCCGTGATCCAGGGACCCAAGGAACGATCCGCCAGCAGGAATCCCTTTAAGGTCCTGGTACGACGGGCTGCCAAGAGACCGAGACCGAGAAGCAGCACCAGGTAGCAGAGGAATGACCAGATCATGATCAAGAGGGCCCAGAAAGTTTCTCGCGGAACCAAGCTAGAGTAACATACCCAAGCGGATCGCCGAAAGCCTCATGGCGTACTATAGCCATTTGTAGAACAACGCTTTCAAGCATACATTCACTCTTGAAGAAGAGGGGATTCTATTGAGCCAAGGCATTCTCGAGAAACTGGCAGAAGGGGTAGTACTTGGGGACGGGGGCTACATTGTAGAGTTGGAGTGTCAGGGATACGGAACCGCTGGTGCCTTCACTCCCTACTTCGTATTGGAACATCCGATGCCATTCGTCAACTCCATCTTGAGTTTCTGCACGCCGGCGCCGAAGTGCTTCAGGTTATGGCCTTCTATGGCAGCCGAGAAAAGCTGGCCACCGTCGGTCGGGATCAGCAGACCTTCGAGATCAACCGGAAGGCCACCCAGATCTGTAAGGAAGTGGCGGGGGAAGCGGTCCTGGTCGCAGGCGATTTGGGCGCGACCTGGAAATGGGATCCCGATAGCCCTTCCTCCAGGAGCCTGGTAGCCGCAATGTTCCAGGAGCAGGTTGAGGCGCAGGCGGGCGTAGATTTCTTCATCGGTGAGACCTTCTGGCATCTGGGCGAGGTCCGGCTGTGTCTGGAGGTGCTCAAAAAGAACTCCTAGGTACCCTCCATGATCACCGTGTCCTTTCGTGGAGACGAGAAGACGGTTGACGGATTTTCGGCGGCCGAGTGTGCGCGAATCCTCACGGATGAAGGAGCGGATATTGTTGGAACCAATTGCATGAGGGACCCCAAGCGAACCTACCCCATCATCGAGTTGATGCGTCGAGCTACCGATGACTACCTTGCCGCTCAACCCGTGGCCTTCGGCTGTTCGGATAGGGTCCCTTGGTTCACTGGGGATCCGGCCTTTCCAGACAAGCTGGAAAGGATTCTCTTGACGCGATACGAGTTAGGGGACTTTTCCCAGAAGGAACGGGATCTTGGCGTCAACTTCATCGGCAGCTGTTGTGACTCCATTGGGAGCCACGTCCTCGAGATGGCCCGAGCCCCGGGGAAAAAGGAGAAGGTGGACATCTGGCATCCTCTCCCCGACTCTCCCATGAGTGAGACCGAGTTCAACTGGGATCGCATCCAGAAATAGAATGGGCTCAGATAACTTGAATTTCCCTGAAAAAGCTCGGGTCGTCATCATCGGTGCAGGGGTGGTTGGCTCCAGCGCCGCCCACTATCTGACGCTTCATGGGTGGCGCGACGTTGTGGTGCTGGACCAGGGCCCACTGTTCGAGATTCTCGGATCTACCTCTCATGCCCCCGGTCTGGTATTCCAGACCAATCCCTCCAAGACCGTCTGTCAGCTGGCGCAGTGGACGGCGGAGCTTTACAACGAGTTGTCGGTGGAAGGCGAGAATCCCTGCTTCTATCCAGTCGGCAGTATTGAAATCGCATACAGTCGCGAGCGCCAGTGGGAGTTGAAGCGGAGGCTCGGTTTCGCTCGATCCTGGGGGCTACCTGCCCAGATCATCACCCCTCAGGAGGTGAAATCGCTGATCCCCAACCTGGCCATCCAGCGAGTCCACGGCGGCTACCATGTCCCCTCAGACGGGCTAGGAAAGGGTGTCCGCATTTTGAAGGCTCTGGCCAGGGAGGCCCAGAGCCGGGGTGCCACCTTCGTACCGGACGCCCGCGTCAATTCGATTGAAACGAAGCGGGGCAGGGTGCATGCCGTCTGCTGCGGTCAGGGTAGGATAGAGACTGAAGCGGTGCTCCTTTGTGCCGGAATCTGGGGTCCTAGAGTGGGAAGGCTTGCCGGGGTTCCAGTGCCGATGCAGCCCATGCAGCACCTTTACGCTCGGACCGAGACACTGCCGGAGCTGGCCGGCAGCAGCGTGGAGGTCACCCACCCCGTTTTGCGGCACCAGGATCGATCCATGTACTTCCGGCAGGACTTCGACTGCTACGGTGTGGGGTCCTACCGACACGCGCCCCTGTCAATCGACCTGGAGGATCTGGGTGAGGAGGAGACCGGGGAACCCAGATCAGCCCTCAGACCTTTTACACCCGAGCATTTTGAAAACGCCAAGGCCGACGCGCTCGAGCTCTTTCCTTCTTTCCAGGATGTTGAGTTCCCCTACCGCATCAACGGAATTTTTGCTTTCACGCCGGATGGCAACTCCCTTCTAGGACAATCAGCCGTACTGGAAGGATTCTGGTTGGCCGAGGCGGTATGGTTGACTCACGGCGGCGGTGTGGGCAGGGCCATTGCCGAATATATGGTCGAGGGCGTCCCCCCACTGGATCTGCGGGATGTAGACTGCAATCGATTCCATTCTCATGTTCCCAGTCGCCCTTATGTCAAACGCAGAGGGGAGCAGCAATATCGGGAGGTCTACGACGTCATTCATCCACAACAGCAGATAGAGTCCCCACGTCGCCTGCGGCTGAGCCCCTTCCATTCTCGCCTGGAAGAGCTGGGAGCGGAGATGTTTGAGAACGCCGGTTGGGAGCGTCCACAATGGTTCTCCAGCAACGCATCTCTTCCCCGACCCGAAGCAGGATGCGACCGCGAGGGCTGGTCTGCTCGGCTGTGGTCGCCCGTGATTGCCGCCGAACATCTGGCTACTAGAGAACGTGTCTCGCTGTTCGATCTGACGCCCTTCACCAAGCTCGAATTAAGAGGGACAGGCTGTTTGTCCTTTCTCCAGCATTTGGCGGCCAACCAGATGGACCAACCCCTGGGTAGGATCACTTATACTCCTCTGCTGAACCGGAACGGCGGCATCGAATGCGATCTCACGGTGACGCGGCTGGAGGAGGAACGGTTCCTGATCATCACCGGCGCCGGCGTTGGCATGCACGACCTGGCTTGGATCCGTTCTCAGTTGTCGGGAAGGGAAGGGTTCCAGCTGACCGATCTGACGTCAGCTTACTGCTGTTTGGGCTTGTGGGGGGCCGGCTCGCGAGATCTCCTCCAGTCTGCCTGCGAGAACGATCTGTCCAATTCCGCTTTTCCCTACCTGACTGCCCAATCGATTTACGTGAACCAGGTTCCGGTTCTGGCCCTCCGGATCTCCTATGTGGGGGAGCTGGGGTGGGAGCTCTACGCTCCCACTGAATTCGGGCTTCATCTCTGGGAGACACTCTGGGAAGCTGGCTCCGGTCTAGGACTAGCGGCCGCGGGCGGAGGAGCCTTCGAAAGCTTGAGGCTGGAGAAGGGCTATCGATTCTGGGGCAATGATATCCACTCCGAGAACAACCCTATCGAGGCTGGACTAGGTTTTGTCGTCCGGATGTCCAAGGGGGATTTTCTGGGTCGCGAGGCGCTGGAAAGAATCCATAAGGAAGGTGTCCGCCGTCAGCTCTGTTGCCTGCGTCTGGAGGATCCCCGAGTGGTGGTCATGGGCAAGGAACCGATCTGGTGTCAGGACCGGGTTGTGGGATATGTAACCAGCGCCAACTTCGGCTATACAGTTGGGGAAAGCATTGCCTACGGTAATCTCCCGGTCGAACACTCCTTCTTCGGCAGCAGTGTCGAGATCGAGTTCTTCGACCAGAGGTATCCAGCCACCGTAGTCTCTGAGCCCCGCTACGATCCAAAGAACACCCGACTCAGGGAAAGTCTCGGAACCAACACCGGCTGACGTGAGGATTGACAATGCACGATGATGAAATCCTTCTGGAGGAGTGGAAGGAGGTTCGGACCACTCTGCGGCACTTTGGTAGTAAGCGCTTTGCCTAGCTCACCGTCTTCATTGCCGCTGCGGGCTTCATGTTTTCCGAGTTGCTGACGCCGGCTGCGCCTCATCCCGCCCTCCTGGTCGTGGGGATTGTGCTCCCTCTCCTTTTTCTCCTGATGGAAATCAGTTCGGTCCGCTACTTCAAGGCGTTTGCCAAGCGTGGAGAGGACATAGAACGGGAGCTTCGCCAACTCAGGCTGATGAGTAAGGTCCGTCCGCAATCGGATCTGTCTACTTGGTCGATCTGTATCCTTTATCTCCTGGTGTCAGTGATCTGGGTAACGGTCACGATCTGGAAGTACCGTTGTTAGAAGTCGAAGGGGACGCCTGCGTGACTCCGGTGACGTCAGCTGCAGTGATAAATCGCTTGAAGACTAGTCGGAAAATAGATAGACTGGTCGGAATGAAGAGCGTCGGTGCCTATGAGGCCAAAACCTCCTTGGCGAGGCTTTTGGATGAGGTGGCAGAGGGTCAGGAGCTGATTATCACCCGGCATGGACGCCCAGTTGCAGTTCTGAAACCCTACCCCGAAGAGCGTCCTGACCTGGTCGGCGAACTTCGGGCCTTTCGGAAGCGCCATTCCATAGGTAGCCGCGGCCTCACAAGCAGAGAAATCGAGGAGTTTAAGATTGGCGGGCGGCGTTGATCGTCGTTGACAACTCAGTCGCGGTCTCTTGGTTTCTGGCGGATGAGCTGGATCCCTATGCGGTGACTGTCCTCAAAGCTCTCGGTGAAACTCAAGAAATGCTGGTGCCCCCGCTGTGGTTCCTCGAATTTGTCAACATGATGCTGGTCGCTGAACGTAGGGGACGCATCCAATCTGACATACGTCTCGATGCCATGGAACGACTCAAGAGTCTGCCAATGAGAGTCGCCCCATCGCCCACGGTCTTTTCCGTGGAAGTTCTGCACACTCTAGCTCACCGTCACAGTCTGAGTGCTTATGACGCCGAGTACCTGCGCATAGCTAAAGAGATGCGTCTCCCACTGGCGACGCTCGACCGCTCGCTTCGCGATGCAGCCGTAAGGGAATCCATAGCCCTGTTTGAAACCTAGTCCTGAGCTTCCTGCGCTTCCCTGTGAATTTTCATGGATCATGACGACAGCAGACCGAGTTGGCGATCAGTTGGCGCTTTCAGAGAGAGCACTTTCTTTCGGGTATGCTCGGCACAGACTTTGATAGAAGATCGAAGGGGTGACGCTCACACTTCTCACACCCCAGTCACTCCGGTCCTGGTGGCCCTTCTCGGCCTGCTGTTGGGCTGTAGCGCCGAGCCCAAGCCTGAGTCTCAGCGAGCCCTGGGTGATCTGAAGGGTCCCTGGCAGCTGTTTGTCGATGACTATCTGGTCGACGAGAAGATCCAGGTAAAGAGGAGCTACCATCCTCTTCAGAAGGATCCGCGCAATCCGATACTCGCCTCGGAAGGGTCGTGGAAGGAAGATCGAACCATACCCTACGGGACTGTTTTGCCCGGCGCAGACGGAAAAGGATACCGGATGTGGTACGACGTCTGGGATGGGGACTGCCACACCTTCTATGCCACCAGCTCGGATGGCATAAGCTGGACGAAGCCCAGTCTTGGACTGGTCGAGCACGAAGGATCGAAGGACAACAATCTTATCTTCCGTCGTACCCGGCTCGACCACATGCCCCAGGTGATTCATACCCCCTGGGATCAAGATCCCCAACGTCGCTACAAGCTGATCAACTTTGACTTTGGCAGAAGCCCACCGGATCACGCCGTGACGGGCTATTGGGGAGCCTTCTCTCCGGATGGGATTCATTGGAAGGATACGACCAGGAACCCGGTTCTCCCAGATTCAGGAGACGTGGGCCACTTTCTCTGGGATCCCCACACCGTACGATATATCGGCTACCCCAAGGTGTTCTCCGCGGTAAGGGGATTCGCTCGGCGCTCCGTGGCTGTCACCTTCTCCACCGACTTCGAACATTGGACGCCGGCCGAGCTGGTCCTGGTGCCTGACGAGTGGGACGACCGCTGGGTCACGGAATACAAGCAGCACACCGATTTCTACGGACTCACGGTTTTTCCCTACGAGTCGCAGTACCTCGGGTTCCTCTGGATCTTTCGCATCACGAACGGCGAAAGCGATGGCCCTATCTTCTGCGAGCTGGTCAGCAGTCGAGATGGAATCAATTGGGCTCGTAGCGAGGGAGATCGAGTTCCGATCTTGTCCCTTGGAGAAGCAGGATCGTGGGACGACGGGATGATCCAGACCCTCAACTATCCACTGCTGGAGCACGATACCATCAAGGTCTTCTATGGTGGTTTCGATCAAACCCATGGTTTCAGGAGAGGTGCTGCGGCAGTCGGTCTGGCCACCCTACGCAAGGATGGTTTCGTTTCTCTCGAAGCCGGCTCTGTCACGGGCACCGTCACCACCAAGCCTCTGAGAGATCTGGAGGGCGAACTAAGGTTGAACGCCAACGCACGGGGGGGAGAAGTACGGGTGGAACTCCTGGATGAGGAAGGAGTGGCTCTGAGCGGATTCGGCGGCGACGACTGTCAGCCGCTGGACCGGGATGGTGTCAGCCAGAGGATAAGCTGGGGGCCGGAACGCGATCTGATCCCGGCATCGGAGAAGCCACGCCGCTTGCGCTTCCTGATGAAGAACGCCTCTCTCTACTCTTTTATGGCAGGGGGCAATGTGAGCCTCGACAGCCTGCCCATACCGGCCGAGGCATTCTTTACGTTTGAGTCCGATCAAGGCAGGGTCGCCAAAGATCAGTGGGTCTACGATGGTGTCCAGAAGGGCCTTCTCCACGGTGGAGTTTCGATTGACAACGACCCAGGAAATTCCTTCCAAGGAGGTTCGGCGCTCGCCTTCCAGGCACATGGGGGAAACCCCAATACCCTCGAGATCGAAGACACCTCTCATCTGGGAGATCGGTTTACGCTAGCTGTCTGGGCCAAGAGCTCCAAGCAGGCGCTGAGCCGGTTGTTCAGTACTTATCGGGGTAGTGGTGAGCCGGCAACAGGGGAGTTGATTTTCGACTTCAATCCCAGTAGCGGTGTTCTTCGGTTTATCCTTGCTGGACAGAAAGTCCAGTCTCAACCCCGGTTCTGGCTTGGCGATCGATATCATCATTTTTCCGCTACCTATGCTCGAGGCGACGTCAAGCTGTACCTGGACGGGATCCAGGTAGGCGAGGGGCAGGTACGCCCCGGGAACTCTCGTTTGATGTCCGATGGATCGCTGGTCGAATATTTGCCCCTACAGGGACGGAGTCAAGTGTGGGAGTTCACCTGGCGGCGAACCTCCGTCTTGGAGAGGATCAGGGCGGCCGTTTCATCTTTAGGGGAAAAGAGGTCCTTGCCTCAAACCAGGAGCAGTTGGTCGGCTTTGTCGACAACGTCCTGGTTGCGAAACGAGTCCTGGCCGGCAATGAAATCGGGAATCTCGTCTCGATATCCAACTCCGCGAAGGAGAACGAGGATGTCCCCGTCGCCGCTGGACTGGTCAGCGATAAATTTCGGAAACAGCCATAGCCAAGGAAGGAACTCGAGCCGACGGTTGCTATAAGGAGGTTCTCCAGGAGGTAGGTGTGACAGGAAAACAGATCACATTGGTAGACGACCAGGATTGGCCCTCAGCAGGATTCAGCTTCGAGTTGACCATCCGACCCGAATCTTGTGCTCTGGGGGTGATCGACGTCCAGCACTATGCTCTCGACAGCGACGGTGATCTGGCCCACACCCTGCGCCTCAATAGCACCAGTGTTTTCCAGGAGTTCTCGCGCCAGGCAGAGCGGATGGTGAGCAATATCCAGAGGCTCCTCTCCGCTTTCCGGGAACAGCATCGCCAGGTTGTGTACACCCGCCACGGAGCCTTTTTGCCCGGTGGGCCGGATCTGATCGTCCGACGCCGCGGACGTGAGGAGGTGGCCCTGAGCTCCGGGGACTGTTCCTCGGGGCATATGGCCGTCCGAGGCGACTCGGGACACGAGATCCTCGACCAGGTCGGCCCCCGGAGGGGAGAGCTGGTTCTCGACAAGAACACCAGCAGTGCCTTCCACAGCTCACCCATGGACCTGCTTCTACGCAATATGAAGGTCCAGACCCTGGTGCTGACGGGTTTGGCTACGGATCAGTGCGTGCTAGCCACCGCCATCGATGCGGCAGACCGTGGATTCCACGTGATTCTGGCAGCCGACGCCTGCGCGGGCTTCGACGCCGGCAGCGCCGAGGCCGTCCAGATCCTTTTCGGCCGGGTCTGGGGCTACGTGATGCAGACGGACGACATCATCCGCTGGCTTCAGACCGGCGACAAGCCCAGCCGCACCCGCTTGTCGGCGTGACCTGGGTCGATGCCTTTCCAGGCTTCAACCCTGCCCTTAGGGTCTGTGCAAAAATAACTTGGCATTTTGGCATCTCATCTTCACACCATCTTCGGTCGCTCCTCAATCGCGAAATCCTCAACGTAGACCCGGCTGCGTCTGCGGTTTCGCTCAATCGTTAGCGGCTAAATCTGATGCAAATCTGAGCGCCAATTCTACCAAGTTATTCTTGCGCAGACCCTTAGTCCCGCCCCGCGCTGAATCATTCAGGAGGGAACTTCCAAGGCGGAGCTGCAAGATTGGGCCCTTGATCGGGGCCCGCTCCCTCACGAGGGTGTCGCAAAAGTCCACATCAGAATCTGCGACGCTAAGAGAGCAGGTCTAGCTGACACTTCTGTGATAGGCCCTTCCAAGGAGGCTGCTAAAGGCAGCTTACTTGTTTGGCTTCACCTTGACCTGGTTCGAGCACTCAGGAGTCTGTGAACCCTGAAGGGATTCCGTATTTCAGCCCAGGGTTTCCGAACCCTGGGTCATCCTGGTCCCTCCTCAGATCCAATCCTGAAAGGGTTAAGTAATCGGAAGTTACATCGTTTCGAAATATTTTCCAGGTGGCCTAAATGAAGCAGTGTACGCAACCCTTTCTGGG
>Ga0310345_10001503_pt1 | contig 25706 bp, 20 predicted proteins | sample HC15DNA20500_MG_FD_204667 | JGI IMG/M metagenome (GOLD analysis project Ga0310345, IMG submission 204667) | Marine microbial communities from station ALOHA, North Pacific Subtropical Gyre - HC15-DNA-20-500_MG | ecosystem: Environmental > Aquatic > Marine > Oceanic | place: Pacific Ocean: North... | reverse complement strand
CTGCGGACCATCCCGAGGTGGTGCGCGCGCGCACGCTTGGCATTCCGGTACTCAAGCGCGCCGCCGCGCTCGGGGCCGTGGTGAACCGCGGCCGGGTCGTCGCGGTGGCGGGGACGCACGGAAAGACCACCACGACCGCGATGGCGGCGGAGGTGCTCGCGGCTGCGGGGATGGATCCGACCGCCCTGGTCGGCGGGACGGTGGCGGGATGGGAGGGCAACCTGCGCAGCGGGTCGGGTGACCTCTACGTCGTCGAGGCCGACGAGTACGACCGCTCCTTTCACACGCTCGAGCCGGACATGGCGGTCGTGACCAACGTCGAGGCTGACCACCTGGACGTGTACGGCGATCTGGCCGGCGTGGAGGAGGGCTTCCAGATCTTTCTGGACCGGGTGCGTGCGGGCGGTCGGATCGCGGTCTGCGCCGACGATCACGGAGCGTCGAGGCTGCTCGCGGGGGTGGGAGCATGCGGCTACAGCTACGGGCTCTCGTCCGGATCGCAGCTGCGCGCCGTAGAGGTGGATCAGAGCCCGGCGGGGACCCGCTGCCGCGTCTACGAGGACGGGGAGGACGCGGGGCAGCTCGCGCTCGGAGTGCCGGGGCTGCACAACCTGCGCAATGCGCTCGGGGCCGCGGCCGCGGCGCGTTGGCTGGGCGCGCCGTGGAAGGCCATCGCCCGCGGGATCGGGGGGTTCTGTGGGGTGGGACGCCGCCTCCAGCGGCTGGGGGAGGCGGGCGGGGTGGTGGTGATCGACGACTACGCGCACCACCCCACCGAGATCCGCGCCACCCTCTCCGCGGTGCGGACCATCCACCCCACCGACCGTCTGGTGGCGCTCTTCCAGCCGCACCTATACACGCGCACGCGCGACTTCCAGCGCGAGTTCGGCGCGGCGCTGGCGGTGGCTGACCTGCTCTGGGTGACCGACGTCTTCCCGGCCCGGGAGCGGCCGATTCCCGGCGTGAGCGGAGAGCTGGTTGCCAGCGCGGCGTGCGCGGCCGGCGCCGCGCTGGTCCACTACCAGCCTGACTTCGGCGAGCTGCCGGGGGACGTGGCCGCCACGCTCCGTCCCGGTGACGTGTTGGTGACGTTGGGCGCCGGGTCGGTGGAGGAGATCGGGCCCGCTGTGCTCGCTCTCCTGGAGGACCTCTCCGCGCCGTGGAGGCAGCATGCGTAGACCAGGGCGGTTCTTCGGCTGGCTCACTGCGGCGGTGCTGGTCGGGTGGGTGCTCTCCTGGGCGCTTCCGCGTTTGCCGCGCACGCTCGGCGAGGTGGATTGGTTCCGCGTGCGCACCGTCCACGTAGAGGGCGTGCGGCTGCTGAGCACGGCGGAGGTCGAGCGGCTGGCCGCGGTTCCAGCCGATGCGAACCTCTGGGACGACCCGGCGCCGGTCGCGCTGCGCGTGCGTGCGCACCCGCTCGTGCGCGAGGTGGCGGTCTCGCGGCGCATGCCGGGGACGCTCGTCGTGCGGGTCGAGGAGCGCGAGCCGGTCGCGCTGCTGGCGACTCCGACGCTCGAGGCAGTCGACCGGGAAGGGCGGCGGCTCCCCCTCGATCCGGGACGGGTCCCGCTCGACCTGCCGGTGATTCGGCCGGGCGCAGCGTCCGTGCTCGCGGCGGCGGCGCCGGCGATCGCCCCCGCGGCCCGCGAGATCGCGCGGCTCGCCGAGGCCGATCCGTCCCTCTGGGCGAATCTGTCGGCGGTGACTGCGGAGGGTGCCCGCGAGGTTACGCTCGCCCTGAGCGAGCCGCCGGTACGTGTGCGCACCCGCATTCCATTGACCCCGCAGCGCCTGCGCGAGGCGCTTGCGGTGCTGGCAGACGCGACCGGCCGGATGGGCGAGCCTCCGGCCACCCTGGACCTACGTTTCGCCGACCAGGTGGTGGTCCGGCGTGGAGAGACCGACTGAGATGCCCGCCAACCTGATTGCCGGCCTGGACATCGGCACGACCAAGACCTGTGCCGTGATTGGCGAGGTGATGGGCGAGCCGCCCCGGCAGCCACGGCTCAAGATCCGCGGCGTGGGGCAGGCCCGCACCACCGGCGTGCGCGGCGATCTGGTGACGAACATCGATGCCACGACCGACACCATCCGCCAGGCACTGCGCGAAGCCGAACTAATGGGGGGGGCGACCGTGGACCGCGTGGTCGCTGGTATCGCGGGCGAGCACATCCACGCGCGCCACTCGATGGGGGTGGTCGCGGTCGCCGGCGACGAGATCGCGCCGGGCGACGTGGAGCGCGTCCACGTGGTCGCGCAGGCCGTGGCGCTCCCCCCCGATCGCGAGCTACTGCACGCGATCCCGACTGATTACCGGGTGGACCACCAGAGCGGGATCAAGCAGCCGCTCGGCATGGCCGCAACCCGCCTCGAGACCGAGGCCTACCTGATCACCTGCTCAGGCGCGGCCGCGACCAACATCCGCAAGGCGGTCACACGCGCGGGCTACGGCGTGCAGGATCTGGTGCTCGAGCCGCTCGCCTCCGCCCGGGCCATCCTCACCGAGGACGAGAAGGAGATCGGTGCGGCGATGGTGGACGTGGGCGGCGCGACCACCGGCGTGGCCGTCTACCACCATGGCCGTATCCGGCATGTGGCCGTGCTCTCGGTGGGGAGCAACGCGGTCACCGCGGACCTTGTGAAGGGACTCGGCATCCCCTGGGCCGAAGCGCAGAAGGCGAAGGAGCTCTACGCGACCGCGATCGCGGGGATGGTCGATCCGCAGGAGACGGTCGAGATGCCCGGTCCGGCCCCCAACCAGCTCCGCCACGTCGCGCGTGAGCTGGTCGCGCACGTCGCGGAGCAGCGGCTGGACGAGATCCTCGGGCTCGTGCGCGCGGAGCTGCAGCACGAGGGGCTGCTCGACCGGCTCGGCGCCGGGATCGTGCTCACGGGAGGCGGCGCCGCCATGCCTGGTCTGGTCGAGCTAGCGCAGCAGGTCTTTCCGGCACCCGTCCGGATGGGCGTTCCGGGGGAGGGGCTGGCGGGGCTGGCCGATTCGGTGGGCCGTCCGCGGTTCGCGACCGCGGTCGGACTCGCGCTCCACGGACTCGAGCGCTTCGCGGAGACGGGAGAAGGCGCCTCGACCGTCGGGTCGGGCGTGCTCACCAAGGTGGGATCGTGGCTGAGGGAGTTCTTCTGATCACCTGGAGAGGACAATGACGATCTTCGAGTTTGAGGATAAGCCGGCACAGAGCGCTCGGATGAAGGTGGTCGGGGTGGGCGGGGCCGGCGGCAACGCGGTGAACCGCATGATCGACGAGGACCTGGAGGGGGCGGAGTTCATCTCCGTCAACACCGACGCGCAGGCGCTCAAGGGCTCGCGCGCCCAGGTAACCCTTCAGATCGGGAAGAAGCTGACGCGCGGGCTGGGCGCGGGGGCGCGCCCGGAGATCGGGCGCCAGGCGATCGCGGAGAGCTCGGACGACGTGCGGCGCACGCTGGATGGCGCCGATCTCGTCTTCGTCGCGGCCGGCATGGGAGGCGGCACCGGTACCGGCGCTGCACCCATGGTCGCGGAGATTGCGCGCGAGCTGGGGGCGCTCACCATCGGGATCGTGACCCGGCCCTTCTCCTTCGAGGGGAAGAAGCGCGACCACCAGGCCGCGCAGGGGCTGGCTGAGCTACGCCGCTGCGTGGACACACTGATCGTGGTGCCGAACGATCGCATTCTCGCGGTCGTGCCCAAGGGCACCACGTTCAAGGATGCCCTCAAGAAGGCGGATGAGGTGCTGCTGCACGCGACCCAGGGGATCAGCGATCTCATCCGCGTGAGCGGCGAGGTGAACGTGGACTTCGCCGACGTGCGCACCATCATGGCCTGCCGGGGCGCGGCCCTGATGGGATCGGGTTTCGGGGAGGGGGAGAACCGATCCCAGGAAGCGGCCCAGGAGGTGATCAGCTCGCCGCTCCTGGACAGCGTCTCGATCCGGGGTGCCAAGGGGGTTCTCCTCAACATCACCGGAGGGATGGATCTGGCTATTGACGAAGTCACCCACATATCGACACTCATTCAGGAGGAGGCCGGTGAGGACGCCGAGATCATCTTCGGCGCCGTCCACGATCCAGCCATGTCCGGTAAGGTCCGGGTGACGGTGATCGCCACCGGCTTCGAGGCCGCGGATGAGGAGGACGTCATCCGGCCCGACTTCCGCCGTGCGTCCTCGGCTCGGCACCAGCGGCCCCAGAGTCCGCGCGGGCGCGGGATGCCGCAGGCCCAGCCGGCCAGGCAGGTGGCAGTGGCGAACGGGGGGATGATGCCGGTCGGGCGCCTCCCGGAGCGTCCCGATCGGCACCCCATTCGGGTGGTGACACGCGAGCGGATCGAAGAGCTGGACATTCCGACCTTCATCCGCCGTCAGATGGACTGACCGGGAATGGGGACTGTAAGATTACGAGTTGGGGGGTGGAATCGGATCGGTTGCTTGAGTCCGGTTCCGCCGCCCCCCGCGGGCCACAGCGCCGGCTCCACGACTACCACCACGACATCTGCGGAATGACGAGCTTCCTGCCTCGCCAACCTCTGCGTGCGCTGCTCAGCCTGGGCGGCGTGGTCGGTCTGGGATTCGCGTTCCTCCAGCCGCAGGCCCAACGCGACGTGGGGCGGATGCCGGTCGTGTACGCGCCTCCCGCGGAGCGCATCGAGGTGCTCCAGCTCGGGACGGGGCAGACGCTGGGAGAGATGCTGGAGGAGTTCACGGAGCCGGTGGAGCAACATGCGCTCCTGCTTGCCTTCCGCGAGCAGGCCAGCCCGCGCCGGATGCGGGTGGGAACCGAGATCAGCCTGCGCTATCGGGCCTCGGACTCCAGGCTGCGCGGGGTGGACGTGCTGCTCAATCCCGATTCGACCGTGCGGCTCACGCGGGACGAGATGGGGTGGAGCTCGCGCATGGTCCAGACCCTGACCTGGACCGACACGCTGTTCGCAGTCGGACAGATCGAGGATGTGCTCTGGAACGCCGTGGTCGCAAGCCGTGCGCTCGAGAAGGTGCCGGTCAGGGACCGCGCGCTGCTGATCCACCACCTCGACAGGGTGTTCCAGTGGCAGATCGACTTCTCGCGCCAGATCCAGCGCGGCGATCGCTATCGGTTCGTCTTCCAGCGTGAGGTGCGGCCGGACGGCAGCATGCGGACGGGGCACCTGATCGCGGCCGAGCTGGTGAACGCGGGCACGTCCTTCCACGCCGTCTGGTTCGATCCCGAGGGGGACGGCACGGGAGTTTACTTCGACCTGGAGGGCAAGTCCGTCCGGCGCGCCTTCCTGCTCAAGCCGCTCGAGTTCCGCCGCGTCTCGTCGCAGTACACGAACTCGCGCTTCCACCCGATCCTGAAGACCAGGCGCGCACATCGGGGGGTGGATTACGCCGCCTCCGCGGGGACCGAGATCATGGCGACTGCGGACGGCGTGGTGACACAGCGTGGCCCGCGCGGTGCGCTCGGGAACGCGGTGGAGATCCACCATCCGAACGGGTACGTGACGCGCTACGGCCACTTGAGCCGCTTCAAGCCGGACGTGACGGTCGGCACCCGCGTGCGCCAGGGCGACGTGATCGGCTATGTGGGGGCCACCGGGCTGGCGACCGCCCCCCATCTCCACTACGAGCTGTGGCGGGGAGGGCGGCCGGTGGATCCACTCGGCATCGACCTGCCCCCGGGCGATCCGGTTCCGGATGAGCACCGCGCCCGCTGGGATGAGGAGCGCGGGACGCGTGTCGCGCTGCTCGAGCAGATGCCCGCCCCCCGGCTGGCGGGAATCTCGAATCTGGCCGCACCGCCGCTCGCGCCCGGGGAGACCGACGGGGAGGAGTAGTTATCTTCCGCTTGTGGAGTTGCTCCTCTTCCTGATCCTCGCCGCCGCAGGGGGCGCCTTCGCGGCGTGGACCTACCGGCGGCGCGAGTTCCCCGTGCCGGGGCGATGGGTGCCCGCCACCCTGCGCGCCGCCGCGCTCGCACTCGCTCTGCTCCTCCTCCTCGACCCCCGCCTGCCGGCCGCCCAGGGGCGGCCGGAGCGCTGGGTGTTGATCGACGGCTCCATGAGCATGGCGGTCCCATCGGAGGCCGCGGGGATGGCGGCGTGGGACAGCGCGCGCGGGGCCGCGGAGCGGCTGCGCGCGGAAGGCGCGCGCGTTCTGCGCTTCGGGGGGACGGCGGCGGCCGAGGACAGCGCTCTGGCCTCTCCACCCACCGATCCCCGCTCGCAGCTTGTGCCCGCACTCGAACGCGCTGCCGAGTCGGGTGCGCGCGAGATAGTGGTCGTCTCCGACTTCCGGCTGGAGGATCCGGTGGCCGTGCGCGCCGCATTCCAGCGACTCGGCGTGGACGTGCGCTTCATCGCGGTGGGCGGCGAGATTCGGAACGCGGGGCTGGCGGAGCTCACTGTTCCCGGAGACGTCGAGGCCGGTGCCACGATCCGGGGCGAGGTCGTCGTGTTCGCGAGCGGCGGGGCCGCATCGGACACGGTCATCGTGGAGGTGCGTGAGGAAGACCGGCTGGTGTGGAGTGGCCGTGCCGCGGCTCCGGCTCCGGGACGCACTGCGCGGATCCCGGTGCTCCTTCCGGCCCCGCAGCCGCGTCCCTTGGGGGGCGATATCCGCTACGAGGCGGCCGTGCGCCTGGACGGAGATGCCTACGGAGCTGACGACGTTAGGGTGGCCTACGCCGTCGTGGACGAGCGCGAGGGGGCTCTGGTCGCGGTCTCGTTCGCGCCTGACTGGGAGTTCCGCCATCTGCTCCCCGTGCTCGCGCGGGTCACGGGGCTGCCCACCCGCGGGTACCTGCGGGCCGGCGACCGCTTCCTGCCGACCGGTCCGGGGGCTCCGCCTGTGAGCGCCGAGGAGGTGGCCGGCCGCGTCCGCGACGCGCGCCTGGTGGTCGTCCACGGCCTGGGCGCCGGCGCGCCCGGATGGGCCCGCGACGCCGCGGCGGGCGCCCCCCGCGCGCTCGTGTTCGCACGCGACCCAGCGGGAGCGCTGGCCGCGGGGTTGTTCGTGGACACTCCCCGCGCGGGGGAATGGTACCTGGATGCGGAGCCCCCCGCGTCCCCGCTGGCTGCGGCGCTGGTCGGCCTGCCGTACCCCGCGCTCCCGCCGCTCGGCGAGCTGCTCCCGTGGAGCGGGGCGGGGGCCGCCTCCGCCCCCCTCGAAGCGAGGTTCCGTGGGGTCGGTCCGACCCAGGCCGCACTGGTTCTCCGGGAGCGCTCGGAGGGCCGGGTCGCGGTCGCGCTCGCCTCTGGCTGGTGGCGCTGGGCGCTCCGCCCCGGCGCGGCCGAAGAGGCGTACAGCCGGGTCTGGTCCGCCGTCGCGGGCTGGCTGCTTGCGGGCGAGGTGACGCCTTCCGGGCGGATCTACCCGACCGAGCGCGTGGCGGAGGGGGGAGCCCCGATTGCGTGGACCGGGGGCAGCGTGGCACCGATCCGGGTGACCGTGCTCCAGGGAGAGCATGTCGTCACCGACACCTCGCTGGCGCGCCCGGTCGCCGCGCTCCGCACACTGCCCCTTCCTCCGGGGAGTTACCGCTACCTGACGCGCGCCGGCGCGGACAGCGCGTCCGGCCGGTTCGACGTGCAGCCCTCCACGGACGAGCTGCGCCATCCGCGCATGGCGCTGCCCGACTCGATCGCGTCACCTCCCGGGACGCGTGCTGATCCGGCGGGGCGGCCCCTGCGGGCGCATCCGGTTCCCTGGCTCATCTTGATCGGGCTCCTCTGCGGCGAGTGGGTGACCCGGCGCCGCAGGGGGCTGAGGTAGACATGACCCGACTTTTCCGCACCCGCGCGGAGCAGAAGCGATCCCTCTGGCGCCGCGCCGTCGATCTCGCGCTGACCGACGTGCGCGTGCTGGTGGGCGGAATAGACCACGAGACACTGGAGACGCTCGAGGAGCGGCTGCTGTCAGCGGATTTCGGGGTAAAGGCTACGCTCCGTCTGGTCGACGCGATCGAGATCCGGGCGCGCCGGGGCGACGTGCTCGGATCTGGAGACCTCAGGGGAGCGCTCCGCGACGAGGTGACCCGGATCCTCGCCCCGGCGCGTGGCGTGGGGCTGCGCATGGCCGAGTCGGGCCCCACGATCTGGCTCGTGGTCGGGGTGAACGGCGCTGGCAAGACCACCACGGTGGCGAAGCTCGCGCACCGCCTGCGGAGAGAAGGGAAGTCGGTTCTGATCGCCGCCGCCGACACGTACCGCGCCGGCGCGGTCCAGCAGCTCTCAGTTTGGGCCGAGCTGGTCGGCGCCGAGTTCGTGGCCGGGAAGGAGGGGGGCGACCCGGCCGCGGTCGCGTACGACGCGATCGAAGCGGCGGTCGCGCGCGGGATCGACGTGGTGCTAGTCGACACCGCGGGACGGCTGCACACGAACCGCAATCTAATGGAGGAACTGAAAAAGGTGGAGCGCGTGGTCGCCAGACGGCTCGAGGGCGCGCCGCACGAGACGCTCATCGTACTTGATGCGACCGTGGGGCAGAACGCGCTCAATCAGGTGCGCCTGTTCGGGGAAGCGGTCGCGCTGAGCGGGATCCTGCTCGCCAAGTTCGACTCGACCGCGCGGGGTGGGATCGTGGTGGCCCTCCAAGAGGAGATGGGCCTGCCCGTGAAGTGGGTGGGAACCGGTGAGGCGATGGACGACCTGGAGCCGTTCGATCCGGATGCGTTCATCGCCGGGGTCTTCGAGGACGGGTGACGGCATTCTTTTCCCTGGACCGCCCGGTCCAGTTCCTGAAGGGGGTGGGGCCGCGGCGCGCGGAGGCGCTTGCCCGCATGGGCATCCTCACCGCGCACGACCTGCTGTACCACCTTCCCCGGCGCTACGACGACGCGTCCACCGTGTCGGCGATCGGCCGGCTCGACGTGGGCATGGACGCCACCGTGGTCGGGCGCGTGCGCTCGCAGGGCACGATCCCCACTCGCTCGGGACTCAGGATCTTCCAGGCGGTGGTGCAGGATGAGAGCGGGATGATCACCTGCGCCTGGCCCGGGCAGCCCTGGCTCGACCGACGGATCCGCGAGGGGGACCTCATGCTCGCCACCGGGCCTGTCCGCTTCTTCCACGGGCGCCAACTCCAGCCGCGCGAGTTCACCATCCTGGCGCGTGCGGCCGAGGCGAGCGGGGCGGACGCGGACGGGGGCGGGGGCGGGCAGGGCACCATCTTCGTCAGCTACGCGGCCTCCGAGGAGGTACCGCAGTGGACGCTGCGGCAGCTCTTCGCCCGGAACCTGGGCGCGCTCCTCCCCTTGGCCGAGGAGGACGAGTACCTGGGCGCGACGGAGCGTGCCGAGCTCTTGCTCCCGACGCTGTCCGAGGCGCTCCGCTGGCTGCACCGCCCGGAGACGTTGGAGCAGGCCGAGGGGGGCCGGAAACGGCTCGCCTTCGACGAGCTGTTCTTCCTCCAGGTCGTGCAGGCGCGCGTGCGCTGGGAGCAAGGGCTCGCGCGACCGGGCATCGCTCACGCGCGCACCAACGCGCTCATCCGCCCCCTCCTCGATGCGCTGCCCTTCGCGCTCACGGACGCGCAGTCGCGCGTGCTCAGGGAGATCGTGGCGGACATGACCGCGCCGCGCCGGATGAGCCGTCTGCTCCAGGGCGACGTCGGCTCGGGCAAGACCATCATCGCGCTGTTCGCGATGCTGCTAGCGGTGGAGGGCGGGTGGCAAGCGGCGCTGATGGTGCCCACCGAGCTGCTGGCCGAACAGCACGCGCGGCGGATCCGGGCGTGGCTCGCCCCGCTCGGCCTGAGGACCGCGCTGATCACGGGCAGCCTGACCGCGGCCGAGCGCCGCAAGAACCTGGCAGGACTCACCGCCGGCGACATCCCGATCGCGATCGGCACGCACGCGCTCATCCAGGAGGGCGTCGCGTTCCACCGGCTCGGACTGGTGGTGGTGGACGAGCAGCACCGGTTCGGGGTACGCCAGCGCATGGCGCTCAGCGAGCACGCGACCAACCCGGACGTGCTGGTCATGTCCGCGACTCCCATCCCGCGTTCGCTCGCGCTCGCGCTGTACGGCGATCTCGATCTGAGCTTTCTGGACGAGCTGCCCCCCGGCCGGCAGCCAGTGCGCACCCGTCTGTTCACGCCGGCGCGGCGCGAGGACGTGTACCGGCTGGTGGATGCGCAGGTGGCGTCGGGGCGGCAGGCTTACGTGGTCTTCCCGCTCGTCGACGAATCCGAGAAGGTCGACCTGCGCTCCGCCACGCGTGAGCATGAGCGGCTCGCGCGCGACGTCTTCCCGCATCGACGCGTCGGGCTCGTGCACGGACAGCTCCAGGCCGATGAGAAGGAAGCGGTGATGGGGGCCTTCGTGGCGGGCGACATCGACGTCCTGGTCGCGACGTCGGTGATCGAGGTCGGGATCGACGTGGCGAACACCACCGTGATAGTGATCGAGCACGCCGAGCGCTTCGGGCTCTCCCAACTACACCAGCTCCGCGGCCGGGTTGGGCGCGGCGCGGAGGAGAGCTACTGCCTGCTGATCGCCGAGGGCGGGGACGACGCCAGGGAGCGGCTCCGGGTCTTCCGTGACACGAGCGACGGCTTCGCGATTGCGCGGGCCGACCTGCGCATCCGCGGCCAGGGCGACCTCTTCGGGGAACAGCAGCACGGCACCCGTCCGGTGCTGTGCTTCGCAGATCTGCTCACCGACGAAGGCCTCCTGGTCGAAGCGCAGGCGCGCGCCCGCGCGCTGGTGGATGCGGACCCCCGGCTGGAGCGGCCGGAGAGCGCGCGCGTGCGCGCGGTACTCGAGCGGCGCTACGCCGACCGGCTGCGGCTCTTCGGGGTGGCCTGAGGTCCACCTCCGTTGTGGGCGCCCGACCCGCACCTATCTTCTCCGGTCATGGAAAACTCGACGGTGGAGGTGCGCGAGCTCTCCGCGCACGTGGGCGAGGAGGTGACCGTGAGTGGCTGGGTGGGGGCGACCCGCGTCCACGGCAAGGTCGCGTTCCTCGACGTGCGCGACGGGACCGGTGTGGTGCAGGGCGTGGTCGTGAAGAAGCAGGTCCCCGCGTCGGTGTGGGAGGCGCACGGCACCCTCACCCAGGAGAGCTCGGTCGTGGTCACCGGTACGGTGCGTTCCGAGCCGCGCGCGCCGGGCGGCCACGAGCTGGGCGTGACCAAGCTCGAGGTGATCGGGTTGGCGGAGGAGTACCCGATCCAGCCCAAGGAGCACGGGGTGGACTTCCTGCTCGACCACCGGCACCTCTGGCTGCGCTCCAGCCTGCAGTGGGCCGGGCTCCGCGTGCGCGCCGAGGTCGAGCAGTCGATCCACGACTTCTTCTATCAGCGTGGGTTCGTGCGCATCGACAGCCCGATCCTCACGGGCTCGATCGGTGAGCACGCCGGCACGCTCTTCCAGACCGACTACTTCGACGAGAAGGCGTACCTCGCGCAGACGGGCCAGCTCTACGGCGAGGCTGCCGCGGCCGCGTTTCGGAAGATCTACACGTTCGGTCCGACCTTCCGCGCGGAAAGGTCGAAAACGCGCCGTCACCTCACCGAGTTCTGGATGGTGGAGCCCGAGGTCGCGTTCCTCGACTCCGAGGGCAACATGAAGCTGCAGGAGGAGTTCGTCACTTATCTGGTAGAGCGCGCACTGGAGCGCTGCCCCGATGAGCTGAAGGTCCTTGAGCGTGACACGACCAAGCTCGCGAACGTGCGCCCGCCCTTCCACCGCCTGGCGTACACGGACGCTGTCGCGAAGCTCAGGGGCATGGGGCGCGAGATGGAGTGGGGGAGCGACCTAGGCGCCCCGGACGAGACCGCGCTCACCGAGGGGCTCGATCGGCCGCTCTTTGTCTTCGACTACCCGAAGGAGGCGAAGGCCTTCTACATGAAGGAGAATCCGGCTGACCCGCGCACTGTCCTGTGCAACGACTGCCTGGCGCCAGAGGGATACGGGGAGATCATCGGCGGCAGCCAGCGCGAGGACGATCTAGAGCGGCTCGTCGCACGCATCCGCGAGCAGAAGTTACCGGAGGAGGCGTACGATTGGTATCTGGATCTGCGCAGATATGGAACTTTCGTCCATTCGGGCTTCGGGCTCGGGATCGAGCGGACCGTGGCGTGGATCACGGGAAGACCGCACATCCGGGAGATGATCCCGTTTCCACGGCTGATGAACCGGCTGAAGCCCTGAGGGGGCTCAAGAGGGGGCTCAAGAGGGGGCTCAGCGCCCTCGGCGCTCCGCGCGCTTCAGCTCGTCCCACAGCTCGTCCAGCTTTTCCAGCCCCGCCTCCTCCAACACGATCCCGCGCTCCTGCGCCAGCTCTTCCAGCCGCCGGAACCTGCGCTCGAACTTGCCGTTCGCAGCGGCGAGGGCAGTGGTGGGGTGGTGCCCGACCAGCCGCACGAGGTTCACCACCGCGAACAGGAGGTCCCCCAGCTCCTCCTCGCGCTTCGCGCTCTGCTCGCCTCTGCCCGCCAGCTCCTCGCGTACCTCCTCCAGCTCCTCAGCGACCTTGGCGAGCGCGCCCCGGTAGTCGGACCAGTCGAAGCCGACCCCCGCGACCCGCTCCTGGATCCGGTGCGCGCGCGTGAGGGGGTCGAGCCCCTTCGCGAGTCCGCCGAGCACCCCACCGTCGTCCGCCCGCCCGTGCCGCTCTCGGGCCTTAAGCGCCTCCCAGCTCTGTGCCTCCCCTCCGGCGAACAGATGGGGGTGGCGCCGCACCATCTTGTCGATTAGGCGATCGGTCACCGATGCCGCAGTGAGCTTACCGGACTCCTCAGCCACGACGATCTGGAACGCGAGGTTGAGGAGCAGGTCCCCGAGCTCTCCCTCGATGGCGGACGCGTCGCCGGTGTGAATCGCGTCCACCACCTCGTGCGTCTCCTCGAGCAGGTGGGGCACCAGGGAGCTCGCGGTCTGCTCAGCGTCCCAGGGACAGTGCGCCCGGAGCAGGCGCACGAGCGCGAGCGCGCGATCGAGGACACCGGCGGTCCGTGGCACCTCCACGGGGGTCTGTTCGTTCTCCATAGGTACACGCGTCGGGCAGAGGGCGGACACGTCGGCTCGGGCTTTGCCGGCCGGCAACGTTCTCCCATCTTTCGCAGCCATGTCAACGGACCGGACCCTGTTCTCGGATCGGCGCACCCGGGCCTGGATCGAGGTCCAAGCGGCTGCGGTGCGGCGCAACTATCACCGCGTGCAGGCGGCCGTCGACGGGGTCGGCATGATCCCGATGGTGAAGGCGGACGCCTACGGGCTTGGGACCGACGGTATGGTGGCCGCGCTGGAACCGGAGGCGCCCCTCGCGTGGGGAGTTGCGGCGGTCGAAGAGGGGCGGCGGCTCCGCGCGCTCGGCGTGCAGCGTCCGGTGCTGGTGTGCACTCCGCTGCCGCCTGGCTCGTATCCGGACGCCGTGGACGCGCGGCTGACGGTCTGCCTCTCGAGCCTGGACGGGCTGCGCCGGCTGGACGAGGCCGCTGCGGGACACCGCGAGGGCGCGGCCAGCTTCCACATCGAGGTGGACACGGGGATAGGGCGTGCCGGCTTCGACTGGCGTCGCGCGGCCGAATGGGGCCCGGTGGTCGCCGCGCGTCAGCGGGTGGGCATGCGCTGGACCGGCTGCTTCACGCACCTGCACTCGGCCGACGAGGATCCGAGCACCATTCAGGTGCAGTGGGAGCGGCTGGTGGACGTGCTCGGCGGGCTCGCGCACCCGCGCGAGGATTTCGTGGTGCACGCGCAGAACAGCGCGGGAGCCATGCGCTCCGGGCGGCTCGAGTCGGGCGGCTATCGCATCGATGCGGTGCGCCCGGGGATCTACCTGTACGGGGGCGCGGCGGGGCCCGGGCTCCCCGAGCCGGATCCGGTCGCATCCGTGCGCGCGCGCGTGGTCCAGGTCCGTGATGCGTCGTCCGCGACGACCCTGGGATACGGTGCCACCTACGCGGCGCGGGGGTGGGAGCGTTGGGCGACGCTGGCGATCGGGTACGGAGACGGGCTCCCGCGCGCGCTCGGCAATTGCGGCGCCGCGCTCCTCCGCGGCCACCGGGTGCCCATCATCGGCCGCGTCTCAATGGATATGACGGTCGTAAACATTTCGGACGTAGAGGGGGTAGAGGTGGGCGACGTCGCGACCCTGATTGGGGAGAGCGGCGGGGAACGGATCACGGTCGACAAGGTCGCTGGGCTGGCCGGGACGATCTCCTACGAGGTACTGACGGGCTTCACGAACCGGCTGCCCAGGATCTGGATGGACGACGGTGGATCGTGATCGGCCACTCGTGCTCTCGCGGAGCGCGCGCATACGCGCCGTACTCGGGCTTCTGGGTGGGAGCGGCGCTCGAGGCGGAGGACGGCTCGACGCACGTGGGGTGCAACGTCGAGTGCGCGTCCTATCCTCTCACCGCTTGTGCCGAGCGGAACGCGGTGGGCGCTGCGGTCGTGGCCGGTCACCGCCGCTTCCGGCTGCTCGCCTTGAGCTCGAGCGGGTCCGAGCCGGTGCCGCCGGGCGGCGGCTGCAGGCAGCTGCTGGCTGAGTTAGCGCCGGACCTCCGGGTGGTGTCGGAGGCAACCGGAGACTCCCGCGCGGAGTGGTCGCTCGCCGACCTGCTGCCGGAGCTGTTCGTGTCACAGCGACCACGGGAAGGCGACCGTTGATTCGGAAGACGAGGCGGCTCCTGCTGCTGCTGGCGGCGGTGCTCGGGGCCTGTCAGGACCAGCTCCCCACCGCCGTGGGCCCAGCCCTCGCGCCGGTCCGCCCGCTGACCTTCGAGGTCATCCTTCCCTGGTCCGAGTTCGTGTCGGATGCGAGGGTGCTCGGCGGCTTCGGGCGTCCCGTCCAGACGGGCTCGGGGCTGGTCGCGCACGAGTTCGGCGGCGAGCTGGAGGCGCACACGCTGGTGCGCATGGCCGAGTTTCCCAGCGCGGCCAACGTGGTGGACTCACTCGGCACGACCCGCAAGGACACGTTGCTCACCTTCCTCGGCGCGGAGCTCTTCGTCATCTTCGACACCACCTCAAATTCGAACACGGGCTCCGTCACCCTCCAGCTCGAGCGCATCCTGGAACCGTGGGACGCGCGGACCGCCGGTTGGGAGCTGGCGGTCGACTCGGTGGGCGAGCGCACGCAGTGGGGCGAGCCGGGTGGGGGGCCGGTCGAGCTGATTGCCGGGACCACGTGGTTCCCCCAGATGGGACCGGATGGGCGGTTCTTCCTCAACGCGGCCACCATCGCGCTGCTCGGGGACACCACCCGGAACGATCGCGGCCTCCGGATCCGCCTCGCGACTCCGGGCCACCGGCTGGACATCACCGACGTGCGCCTCGAGCTCCACACCCGCCCGAGCATCAACCAGGACAGCACCGTCCTCCTGTCCGTCGGCCTAAGCGAGCTGACCTACGTATACACGCCCACGCCGCCCGCTCCCGAGCCCGACGAGCTGCGGGCAGGTGGGGTTCCCGCGTGGCGGTCGGTGCTCACCCTCGAGCTGCCCGCGAGCGTGCTGGGCAATCCCGCCGTGTGCGCGAGGCTGAGCTGCCCGGTTCCGCTCACCGCAGGCCAGCTCAACCACGCTGGACTGCTGCTCACGACTGAGCCCACCGAGCCCGCGTTCGTCCCCACCGATCCCATCCAGTTCGAGGTGCGCGGAGTCCTCGCGCCCGAGTTCCTTCCCAAGAGCCCGCTGGGTGCTCCGCTCTTCCTGGACACGCTCGGGCTGGCCGTCGGGACGACCGTCCCGGAAAGCGCCTTCCACCCAGGGGGCGCACACGTCGTCGAGATCCCCATCACGTCGATCGTCCGGTCGCTCCTCTCGGGCTCGACCCTGAGCGGCTTCCGGCCGACCCCGACGATCGCGCTCATGGAGCTGTTAGAGCCAATCTCCTTCACGTTTGGGTCATTCGTGGGGCTCGGTCGGTCGGGTGAGCCCCGCCTGCGGCTGGTGTTGACGGTATCCGATCCGGTGGTGCTGCCATGAGGCGCGCCGAGCGCCTCCTCTGGTGCGCGTTCTCCGCGCTCGCACTGCTGGCGCCGGCATCGGTCCCGGCCGTGGCCCAGTCGGTGCTGGCCGCGGGCGGGCTCGGCTTGCCGATCGAGTCGGTGGACGGGCGCGGGCGCGCGCTTGGGTCGGTCGGCATCGGCCTGCTCGGCACCACGGTGGTCCCCGCCGATCCGGTGGGCGCGGTCGACCTCCCGATCCCTACGCTCGCGCTGACGCTCCAGAACTCCTGGCTCGACGTGCAGGAGGGTGCCCAGGCCGCGAGCTTCTCCGGAAACCGCTTTCCCGCGCTCGGCGTCTCCTATCCGGTGCGCGATTGGGGCGTGCTCACGCTCACCTATGGGGCGGTGCTCGACCAGCGCTGGCGCCACGAGCGCCGGGACACGGTGGACCTGGAAGCGGGCGAGGTGGTCCCGATCCTCGATCAGTTCAGATCCGAGGGCGGCGTCTCAGCAGTCCGGCTGGGCTTCGCACACCGCGTCGCGCCCAGCCTCGCGGTCGGCGGGGCGGTGGGCATGTACACGGGCAGCTCGTCGCGCCTGTTCACGCGCTTTTTCGACACGATCGCCGCCTCCGGGGACATCAAGCCCTTCCAGAGCTCGGGGCGGTGGAGCTACTCGGGGCCCACCGCGACGATAGGAGCCGTCGTCGACATCGGCACCGTGGTGCGCGGCGCGGCCGCGCTCACCTGGTCCGGCACCCTGGAGGCGGATCCGTCCGACGGGACCGCGGGGGAGAGCCGCTCGTACGACCTGCCGCTCGAGCTGCGGGCGGCGCTCTCCGGATCGCTCGCGCCCGAGCTGTCGGTGCTGGTGAGTGTCAGATGGGCCGACTGGTCCAGCACCGACGACGAGCTGGAGATGCCGTCTGTCGGGGGGGCGCTCATGCTGGGCGGGGGAGTCGAGTGGGGGGGCGCGAGCCTCTTCGGCCGCAACCTGTCGGTCCGGCTCGGCTGGCGGCGCGCCGATCTCCCCTTCCGGCTGGAGGCGGGGACGGAGGCGAGCGAGTCTACCGCGAGCGGCGGCCTGGGGTTTCTCCTGCTGGCCCGGGACGACGGCTTCCCCCTCGCGCTCGTCGACCTCGCCATCGAGCACGGCACGCGCTCGGCCGGCACGGTTAGCGAGGACTTCTGGCGGAGCACGCTTAGTCTCCGCGTGGCTGGGTTCTGATCGGCCGGGGGTTCGGCATGCGGGTCTACTTCCACACCTTCGGCTGCAAGGCCAACCAGTACGACACCGAACGGATGCGTCAGGAGGCCGAGGGGTCGGGTGCAGTGACGGTCCCCGGCTGGCGCGAGGCCGACGTGTGCGTGGTGAACACGTGCACGGTGACCAACCACGCCGACGCCGAGGCCCGCCGCTTCGTGCGCCGGGTGCACCGGGAGAATCCGTCTGCTCGCCTGGTGGTGGCGGGGTGCTCGGCCGCGCTGCGTCCCTCCGACTACGCCGTGCTGGATGGGGTGGAGGCGGTCGTACCCGGAACGGACGCGGCGGCCGTGGTCTCCGCGGTACGCTCCGTGCCCGGTGCGTGGGGCGAGCGCCTGGTGCCGCTCGAGCTGCGCTCGGCGCTCGATCGCATCGACAGCGAGCCCGTGGGTGCCGAGCTGCTGCGCGAGCGGGCCGGGGCCACCCGCGGGTGGCTCAAGATCCAGGACGGCTGCGACCGGCGCTGCTCCTTCTGCGCCACACGGCTCGCGCGCGGACGCAGCCGATCGCGCTCCCTGGACGAGGTCGTGCGGGAGGCGCGCCTGCTCTCGCGCGTGCACCCCGAGCTCGTGCTGACCGGGATCCACATCGGGCACTACGGGCGCGACCTGGACCCGCCGGGCGCGCTCTCTGCGCTGGTGGCCCGTCTCCTCGACGAGGTGCCGAACGTGCGGCTGCGGCTTGGGAGCGTCGAGGCCACCGAGGTAGACGACCTGCTGGTCGAGCTGCTTGCGACCTCGGGCGGGCAGCTCGCGCCGCACCTGCACATGCCCCTGCAGAGCGGCGCGGATCCGGTGCTCCGGCGCATGCGGCGCTGGCATACCCGCGACGCGTACCGTCGGCGCACGCTCTGGGTCGCGGAGCGGATGCCGGTGCTTGGGCTCGGGGCGGATGTGATCACGGGCTTCCCCGGCGAGAGCGAGGCGGACCACGCTGACACGCGTGCGCTCATCGAGGAGCTGCCCTACACGTACCTGCACGTCTTCCCCTTCTCTCCGCGCGACGGGACGGCGGCTGCCGCGCTGCACGCGCAGGGGCCGGTGCCGCAGCGGGTGGCCGCCGAGCGGGCGGGCGAGCTGCGGGCGATCGCGGCCGCGAAGGGGGGCGCCTATCGCGCCGGGCGCGTGGGGGGGCGGGCGGAGGTTGCTCTCGAGGCGGGTGGCTCGGCCCTGACCGAGGACTACCTGCGGGTCCGCCTGCGTAGCGCTCTCTCGGGGGGAGCACGGCGGCTGCACGCGGGAACGCTTCGGACCTCAGGTTCCGATCTCTATATTGATCTGCCCCGGCCGGCAGCCGGGATTTGACAGGTCGCTGAAGAAGTAGATGGTACCGCCCATCACCATGAACGATATGACCTTACAGCTTGTGGGTTACCAGCGGCACGGCCCCATCTCCGTCGCTCCACCCCACGCGCCGCCGCCCCCACGCGCACGTCGATGGCCCTAGGCTCCACGCTCCGGAAGCGCGCCTACGTCGAGACGTATGGCTGCCAGATGAACATCAGCGATGGCGAGCTGATGGAGGGGATCTTGGCGGCCGGAGGATACGAGCTGGCCTCCTCGCCAGAGGAGGCGGACGTGGTGCTCGTCAACACGTGCGCGATCCGCGAGCACGCCGAGCAGCGGGTGCTGGGGCGTGTCTCCCAGCTTTCCGCGCTCAAGAAGGATCGTCCGGGCTTCGTGATCGGAGTCACCGGCTGCATGGCGCAGCGCATGGGCGACGAGCTGCTCCGGCGCGCGCCCTACATCGATCTCATTATGGGGCCGGACGGCTACCGGTCACTCCCCGTCGCGCTCGCCCGCGTCCGCGAGGCCGCTCCGGCGGTGCCCCTCCGCCGCCACCCGCGCGCGGCAAAGCCGCGCGTACAGCTCGCGGTGGTCGACTTCGACCGGGAGGAGAGCTACGAGGGGCTGGTCCCGCGCCGCGGCTCGGACGTGACTGCCTTCGTGACCGTACAGCGCGGCTGTGACCATCGCTGCACCTTCTGCATCGTCCCCTACGTGCGTGGCCCGGAGAAGAACCGCCGCCCGGGGGAGGTGCTCGCCGAGGTGACCGGCCTCGCCGCGCGCGGCCTCACGGAGGTCACCCTGCTCGGGCAGACCGTGAACTCATACCGGCATCCCGGCTGGAGCTTCGCGCGGTTGCTGCGGGAGGTGGCGCGGGTGCCAGGCATCCGGCGCGTCCGCTTCACCTCCCCACACCCGATCGACGTCACCCCCGAGCTGGTCGGAGTGATGGCGGGGGAGCCGGCCGTCTGCGAGCAGCTCCACCTGCCGCTCCAGTCCGGCAGCGACGCGGTGCTCCGCCGGATGCTCCGGCGCTACACCGTGGCGGCCTACCTCGAGAAGGTCGCGCTCGTGCGGGACGCCGTTCCCGACGTGGCCCTCTCCACGGATTTGATCGCGGCCTTCCCCGGCGAGAGCGAGTCCGACTTCGAGGCGACCCTCGAGGTGGTGCGGACCGTCGGCTTCGACGACGCGTTCACGTACCGGTATTCCCCGCGCGAGGGGACGCCGGCCACCCGCCTTCCCCCCGCCTCGTTCATTCCGGACGGCGTCGCCCAGGCGCGGCTCGAGCGCATGATCGAGGTCACACGCGCGGTCCAGTCGGAGATCAACCGCGCCGAGGTCGGCCGCACCGAGGAGGTGCTGATCGAGCGCGCTGGAAGAACGCCGGGCCAGCTCCTGGGACGGACGCGGCGCAACAAGGTGGTCGCGTTCGACGGCGATCCGGCTCTGATCGGGAGCTGTCGCGCGGTCCTGCTTGAGCGGACCAGCGGAGCCACCTTCGGTGGGCGGCTGCTGGAGGAGCTGGCGCGGGTAGAGAGCGCGTGACGCGCTTCGCTGGGGCGGCGGGCGTCCTGGTGGTCCTCGTCCTCTCGATGGCCTTCGCCGCGCTGAACGGTGGCCAGCGCGTCACCCTGCGCCTAGGAATCTCCACCTTTTACCGCGTCCCCCTCACCGGCATCGCGTTCGGCGCGCTCATCCTGGGGATGCTGGTGATGCTGGTGGCCGGGATCCACTCGGACCTCAAGGTTCGGCGCATCCTGCGCGAGCGGCTGGCCGAGGAAAATCGGCAGGAGCGGGCCCGCATCGACCACAGCCAGCGCGACCTATTCGAGGGAGATCACGGATGAACCCATGAACATGTGGTGCTCCGAGCGCGGCCCTCCATGACGGCCCGCGCCCCGCCAGTCACCCTGCTCGCGCTGGCCCACGCGGCCGGTGCCCTTCCGGTGCATCTGGGTGCCTCACCTCCTCCGGCGCTCCTCCTTCCCGCCGCCCTCCTCCTTCCCATCCGGCTCTGGCGCAGCCCCGCCCTCGCTGCGTGGCTGCTCGGCCGGTACACTCGGCGCGCGGGCCGACTGCCAGGCCGACCTGCACGACTGTCGGCGCGCTTTCGCCGACGGCGCCTCCCTCCGCGAGCTCGGACGGATGGCCGCGCCACCCATGGACGGGCGCGGTGCGCTGGTGCTTGAGTCGGTGGCAGACTCCGCAGGGCCGCCGGATCCCGAGTGCCGCGGCGAGATCCCCCTCGCGTTCACCCGCGCGGCGTCCGCACCGCCCTGGCGGCGGGGATTGGAGCGACGCTCGCGACGCTGCCAATCGCGGCCTGACACTTTGAGCGCGTCTCGCTCGTGGGCATCCCCGGGATCCTGGTGGCCGGACCCCTCGTCTCGGTCGCGATTCCGGGACTGCTCCTGATCCTGATCGTCGGTCTGGTCTCGGAAGGTGCCGCCTCCTTCCTCGCGGGCAGTACCGATCTCGTGCTCGCGCGGCTGATCCGCGTGGTCGAGGCGCTCGCAATGCCCTCGTGGGCTGCCCTGTTTCGCGGCGCGTGGCTGGGTGCTGGCCGGCACCGCGGGGTGGGGGGCCGCCGAACGCGCCGATTGACCCGCGCCCTGCGCGAAGGGATTATCCCCCGCCCAGCGATCACATTGACCGCGGCGCTGGTGCCCGGCTCGGGTTGGTGCGGGCGCCGAGGCTGCTTCAGCGACCTATTAAGAGGATCCATGCCCGAGACCAGCGTCACGACGCTCTCCCGGCACATCGTCGAGGAGGAGCGGAAGCACCCCCATGCCACCGGGGCGTTCAGCAGCATCCTCTACGACATCGCCTTGGCGGCCAAGATCATCAGCCGGGAGGTGAACAAAGCCGGGTTGGTGGATATCCTCGGCCAGGCGGGCACCACGAACGTGCACGGAGAGGCCGTGCAGAAGCTCGACATGTTCGCGGATGCGGTCATCTACAAGGCGATGGATCATACCGGGAACCTGTGCTGCATGGCCTCTGAGGAGCACTCCGACGTGGTCCCGATCCCCGACCGCTTTCCCCGCGGCAACTACGTGCTGCTGTACGACCCGCTCGATGGGTCGAGTAACATCGACGTCAACGTCCCCATCGGGACGATCTTCTCGATCCACCGGAAGATCACCTCCGGATCGGACGGCTGCCTCGAGGACTGCCTCCAGCCCGGATCTCGCCAGCTCGCCGCCGGCTACGTCGTCTACGGGTCCTCCACCATGCTCGTGTACACGAGCGGGGCCGGGGTGTACGGCTTCACCCTCGATCCCGGGATCGGGGAGTTCCTGCTCAGCCATCCGAACATCTGCATTCCGGCGGGGGCCGGCCGCACGTACTCGGTGAACGAGTCCTACACCGAGCGGTGGCAGCCCGGGCAGCGGCGCTTCATGGACGAGCTGAAGCGGGAGGGGCGGCTGAGCTCGCGCTACATCGGCTCGCTGGTGGCAGATGTGCACCGGACCCTCCTCCAGGGAGGCCTCTTCATGTATCCGGCGGATGCCCGGAACCCCCGGGGGAAGCTGCGTCTCCTCTACGAGGCGGCCCCGCTGGCCCTGATCTGCCGGCAGGCGGGCGGAGGCGCGATCGCCGGCCGTCGGGACATCCTCGACCTGGCCCCGACCGAGCTCCACCAGCGCACACCCCTCTACATCGGATCCCTTGACCTGGTCGAGCACGCACGTGCGTGCGTCGGGGGTGAGTCAGAATTCTGAGCCGCCCTCCAGAATTCCGCAGAATTTTGGAGCCGCTTCAGGGCGTGAAGGTAGAGGCGGATCTGCCCAGCCTTGATCTCCCTGCGCTTCCCGAGCTGCTGATCTAGTCCGAGCTGTTCAGCTACGATCGCGGAGTCTTCACGGGTGCGAACCGTGACCAGGGCAGGCTGTTCGAGGCCGCAGACCGCGGCACGCGCTTCCTCGACGAGATCGGGGAGCTGCCGCTGCCCCCCCTGCAACCCAGGCTCCTCAGGGCACTCCAGGACGGCGAGGTGCGGCGGGTGGGCTCCCGGCAGGCGCAGCGGAGATCCTACGGGGAGGAGCGACCCCTCATGCAGGGCGGCAACGAGCAGGCCTGGAGCCAGAACCGCCGGGGCGAGTTCGTGATCATCGAGGGGATGCCAGCGACTGATTGATCCCGTCGCTCTGGAAGGCGCTCTCGAACGCCATGCGGGTCACCGTGGCCAACTTGGCCCAGTCGAGCCCGAGGTACCGGTGCGCCTTCCAGAGCTCTTCGGTCAGCGTCGTGCCGGAGACCAGCCGATTGTCGGTGTTGAGGGTGACGACGAGCCCCTCGTCGAGGTAGCGGCAGAGGGGGTGGCGTTCGTAGGAGGGTACGGCGCCGGTCTGGACGTTTGAGGTGATGCACACCTCGAGGGGGAGACGCTGCTCGCGCACCCGCGCGAGCAGCGCGCGGTCCTCGTGCAGCCGCGTGCCGTGCCCTATGCGCCGTGCGTGGCACTCGTCGAGCGCCTGGCGAATCGACTCGGGGCCGTCCGCCTCGCCAGCGTGAACCGTGATTCCCAGTCAGGCTTCGGCGGTGACCGCGAACGCGGCCCGGTGGGTGCGCGCGGGATGCCCGCGCTCGGGATCGGCGAGGTCGAAGCCCACCACCCCGCGCCCCCGGTAATGCTCGGCCAGCTCGGCCAGCTGGAGGGAGAGGGGCGTGGAGGTGGCGGAGCGCGCACACGATCACGCTGCCCCGGATGCCGAGCTTGGCCTCGGCCCGTGCGAGCCCGCGGAGGGGGGGGGGCTCCACCGCGTCGGCGAGCGAGAGGCCGCGTCGCGTGTTCAGGACCGGGGAGTAGCGGACCTCGAGAACTCGCACCCCTGCCGCGGCCAGATTGTACGCGATCCGCTCCAGCGCCGGGGCGTCCTGCATGACCGCGAGGGTGAGGTCGAAGGCGGCCAGGTAGCGTTCTAGCGAGCCGGCGTCGGCCGCGACCACGAGACGCTCGAGCACGGCTGGGTTGGAGGTCAGGACCGGAACGTTCCGCTCGCGTGCCAGCTCGAGGAGGGTGGCCGGACGGAGGCTGCCGTCCAGATGAACGTGCAGCTCAGCCTTCGCGAGCGCCCGCAGACGTTCGCGCGTGACGGGTATCGAGTCGGGAGGTGTGGTCAGCAGCCCGGTGCGACGTTGCCGGGCGCCAGCCCACGCTCGACGTCGACCAGGGGAGCGGTGTAGTCGCCGGAGAAGCAGGCGTTGCAGTAGGGGCCGCTCTCGGCGACGGCCAGCTCCATCCCCTCCAGGCTCAGGTAGCCGAGCGAGTTCACCCCGAGCGCTGCCCGGATTTCGTCGACCGAGAGCCGCGCACCGATCAGCTCCTCCTGGCTGGGCATGTCGATCCCGTAGAAGCACGGGAAGCGCACGGGCGGGCTCGCGATCCGGAAGTGCACCTCCCGCGCCCCCGCCTCGCGGATGAATTTGACCAGGCTCTTGCTCGTGGTGCCGCGGATCAGGGAGTCGTCGACCACGACGATCCGTTTGCCCGCCACTACCTCCCGGACCGGGTTGTACTTCATGCGCGCGCCGAAGTCGCGGTCGGCCTGGGAGGGCTTGATGAAGGTCCGCCCCACGTAGTGGTTGCGGAGGAGCCCCAGCTCGAAGGGGATTCCGCTCTCCTTAGAGAAGCCGAGCGCGGCGGAGTTGGCGCTGTCCGGGACCGAAATCACCGCGTCCGCATCCGCCGGGTGCTCGCGGGCGAGCTGACGCCCGAACGCGCGCCGCGCGCGGTCCACGCTCACCCCCCAGATGCGGGAGTCGGGGCGGGCGAAGTACACGAGCTCGAAGATGCACGGCGCGGGGCGCCCGGCCGGCGCCAGCGGCCGGAGGGACTCGACGCTTCTGCCCCGGATCTTGATCACCTCTGCGGGCTCGATGTCACGCACGTAGTGCGCACCCATGATGTCGAAGGCGCAGCTCTCGCTCGCGACCACGTGCCCGCGGCCCTTGCGGCCCAGCAGCAGCGGGCGGAAGCCGTGCGGGTCGCGCACGGCGTACAGCGTCTCGCCCACTGCCATCACGAGCGAGAAGGCGCCCTCGAGCTGGGAGAGCGCGTCGTCGATCTGGGTGTCCACGCCATGGTGGCGGGAGCGCGCGATCAGGTGGACGATCACCTCGGAGTCGCTTGTGGTCTGGAAGATCGTCCCCTCCTTGACCAGCCGGGATCTCATGTCGATCGCATTGGTCAGGTTGCCGTTGTGCGCGATCACCAGGTTGCCCTCGGAGTAGCGCACGCCGAAGGGTTGAGCGTTCTGGAGCCGGCTCCCACCGGCGGTCGAATAGCGGACGTGTCCGATGGCGGTGGAGCCCTGGAGCTGGCGGAGCTTTTGGGCGTCGAAGACGTCCGCGACCAGGCCGAGCCCCTTGTGCGTGCGGGATCCCTCGGGGGAGATCGAGACGATTCCCGCCGATTCCTGCCCCCGGTGCTGAAGCGCGTAGAGTCCCAAGAAGACGAGCTCGGCGGCGTTGTCGACCCCGCTGATGCCCACCACGCCGCACTCCTCCCGGGGACGATCGTCCAGGGTCGCGGAGGAGACGGTCTCGGGGAATCGCGTCATGGAAGTGGGGGCCGAGGAGTGCTTGCCAGGGTGGCGAGCGACGATGCCGATTATGTCGACGTAACTTGGGCCGGAGCGTCCATTAGCCCTGGAATTGCCCCAAAGAATGCGACCACAAGGTCGCGGACCGGGACGTCTACCCCCGACGTTCCGGCGCGGATCCGGAACCGGCCCCCGCGCTCGCCCACCGCTCCGAGCTCGGTGCAGGGGATCCCGTGGCGCTCCGCGAGCGCGCGCACTTCCGCCACGCGCTTGGCCGGGCACGACACCACCACCCGCCCCTGGCTCTCGCCGAAGAGGAGTGGGACGGGGGGGATGGCATCCGCGAGGGTCACGTCCATACCGACCGGGTTCGCGCCGTCACCGACCGCCGCCTCAACCAGCGCGCAGGCGAGCCCCCCCTCGGCGCAGTCGTGCGCCGAGCGGAGGATCCCGGCCCGGTTCATTGCGAGCAGGGCCTGCTGGAGCCTTCGCTCGGCCTGGAGGTCCAGCTGCGGCGGCTCGCCGGCCACCAGATCGTAGAATCGGTACAGGTACTCGGAGCCGCCCAGCTCGGCGCCGTTCGTCCCGAGCAGGATGATGAGGTCGCCGGTGTGCTGGAAGGCATGGCGGCACACGCGCTCGAGGTCTTCGACCACTCCTACCATCCCAATCACCGGGGTCGGATAGATCGAGACCCCCTCGGTCTCGTTGTAGAGGGAGACGTTCCCG
>Ga0310345_10001502_pt1 | contig 25708 bp, 27 predicted proteins | sample HC15DNA20500_MG_FD_204667 | JGI IMG/M metagenome (GOLD analysis project Ga0310345, IMG submission 204667) | Marine microbial communities from station ALOHA, North Pacific Subtropical Gyre - HC15-DNA-20-500_MG | ecosystem: Environmental > Aquatic > Marine > Oceanic | place: Pacific Ocean: North... | reverse complement strand
AATGCGTGGTAGCAATCCAAGCTTAAGCCATGCGGTCACCGCCGCCTTTCACGCTTATCTGCGAAGAACCTTTTTTTTGGCTGCGATTCGCCCGTCGCCAGTGGCTGCGTGATACATCGCTCACTCCCATGCACGCCACGTCTGCGGCACAATGGCGGCTTCGCGCGCGGCGTCACCAGCGACGTCGCGACGCACGAGCAAAAGAACCAACGCGGGAGCGCGATCAATGCTGCAGAGAATTCGCGACAACGCCAGCGGCCCGCTGGCCTATGTCGTCGTCGCCGTCATCACCCTGGTATTCGGTGTCTGGGGCATCGGCTCCTATTTCACGCCATCCGCGGATCCAGTCGTCGCCAATGTCGGTGGCACGGATATCACGCGCAATCAGCTCCAGCGGGCTTACGATCAGCGTTACCAGCGCCTGCGCCAGATGATGGGCGACAATTTCGACCCGAGCGTGATCTCGTCGGAGCAGCTGCGGCGTACCGTGCTGCAGTCAATGATCAATAACGAGGTGCTCGATCAGTATGCCCAGGAGGCGGGCTATCGCGTGACCGATGCCGCGTTGCTCGGCGCGATTCGCAGCAACCCGCAATTCCAGGCGAACGGCGAGTTTTCGGCGCAGCGCTATCGCGGTCTTCTAGCCCAGGCGGGGATTGCGCCGGCGCAGTACGAGGCGAGCCTGCGCAGCGATCTGAAGGGACAGCAGCTGCGCGGCGAGATTTCGCAAAGCGCGTTCGCATCGCCTGCGGAGGTTGACCAGGCCTGGCGGCTGGCGAACCAGCAGCGCCGTGTGCGCTATCTCGCTTTCGATCCGGCGAATTATCGCGATACGGTCGATGTCAGCGAGGACGAGATCGAATCCTATTATCAGGACAACAACGACGCGTTCCAGGCGCCGGAGCGCGTGAAGCTGTCCTACGTGTCGCTGGACCGGGCCAGCGCCCAGGCCGATGCCACCGCGCCGGACACGCAGGCATTGCGTGAGCTGTTCGACCAGAATCGGTCGCAGTTCGGTGAAGCCGAACGCCGCAGCGGCGGACAGCTGCGTGTCGCGATCGAAGCCGATGGTAGCGCGGCCCGCGAGACGATCCAGCAGTTGGCCGCGGCCGAGGGCGATCTCGAAACGCGCGCCGAACAGGTCGAGGGCGCGGAGTATCGGCCGATCGACGAAGCGCAGCAGGGCGACCTGCCATCGGCGGTGGGCGAATCCCTGTTCGAACTCGGCGAAGGCGAGACGTCGACGCCGGTCAAGGGCGACGATGGCTGGTACCTGGTCGCTCTGGAAAGCGTGACGCCCGCGACAACGCCAGAATTCGATGATCCTGATGTGCAGGCCCAGCTGAAGGCCATCGCGAGCGCACAGCAGGCGCAGCAGGCGTTCGCGGACAAGTCCGAGCGTCTCGAGTCGCTGGCCTACGAGGCGCCGAACGATCTTAAGACACTCGCCGATGAACTCGGGCTGGAAATCCAGACCACCGACTGGATCACGCGCGAGCAGGGCCCGGGTATCGGCCAGTACGACGCGATTCGCAAGGCCGCGTTCTCGGATGCGGTGATCAAGGACGAACTCAACAGCACGCCGATCCAGCTGGGCGCGGAGCGCCGCGTGGTCCTGCGTGTTGCCGAGCACGAGCCGGCCAAGCGCAAGCCGCTCGAAGCGGTACGCGATGAGGTGCGCGAGCGGCTCGTCGCGCGCAAGGCCAGCCAGAAGGCACGCGAGGCCGCGCAAGCGGCGCTGGCGCAGGCGAAGTCCGGCGACGGGCTCGATCGACTGGCCGCGGACGGCGGGCTGTCGGTCGAGGACGCGGGATATGTACGCCGGTCCAGTCGCGATATCGACGCGCGGATCAGCGAAGCCGCGTTCAATGTGTCGCAGCCGAGCGAGGACGAACCGCGCTATCGCGTGACCGCGACCGGCGATGGCCGGATCGCGCTGGTCGCGGTCGATGGCGTGCGCGAAGCCTCGGGCGAGGATGTCCAGACGCCGCGGGCGCAGTTTGCCCAGCAGCAGCAGCGCTATATTTCGCGTCTCGAGTACGCAACGCTCAGCGATTACCTGCGCAGTCAGACGGACGTCGAGATCAACGAGGATCGCCTCAACTAGCGGACGTACCCGATCGCGCCGCGACAATAAGCGGCGCGATCGGTGCCCTCTCGTTCTCGTTTGTCATGATAAGCGGCAAAAAAAAAGCGGCCCGCGGGCCGCTTTTTCATGCGCGAAACATGGCCTGCGTCGGTTAGGCGTCTTCCGCGCCGGCCGTGGCGCCCATGATCTGGTAGCCGGCATCGACATACAGCACCTCGCCCGTGATGCCCGACGCGAGGTCCGAGCCGAGGAATGCCGCTGCGTTGCCGACTTCTTCCTGGGTCACGTTACGGCGCAGCGGCGCGCCGTCGCGGGCATGCGAAAGCATGTCGCGGAAACCGCGGATCCCGGCGGCAGCCAGCGTCTTGATCGGCCCGGCGGAGATGGCGTTCACGCGCACGCCCTGGGGGCCGAGCTCGGCTGCCATGAAGCGCATGCTCGACTCGAGGCTGGCTTTCGCTGGACCCATGATGTTGTAGCCGGGCATGACCTTGCTCGCGCCCAGGTAGGTGAGCGTGACCAGGGATGCGCGATCCGACAACATGTGGCGGCCGGCCTTGGCCAGCGCCGCGAAACTGTAGGCGCTGATGTCGTGGCTGATGCTGGCCGCTTCGCGCGTGAGCGTGTCCAGATAGCTGCCGTTGAGCGCCTCGCGCGGGGCGAAGCCGATGGCGTGCACGAGAATGTCGAGCTGCGACCAGTGTTCAGCGAGAGACGTAAACAGTCTCTCGATCTGCTCGTCCTGTGCGACGTCCAGGGGCAGCACGATGGAGGCGCCGAGCGACTCGGCCATTTTCTCGACCCGTGGCTTGAGCTTTTCGCCCTGATAGGTCAGAGCGATCTCGGCCCCCTGATCCCGCATCGACTGGGCGATGCCGTACGCGATCGAGCGCTCGCTCGCGAGGCCGGTGATCAGCGCTTTCTTGCCTTCGAGAAATCCCATGTCTGCTCCTGTTGGATAACCGCCGACGACAGCGTCTAACCCGAGGACACGGGCGGCTGGAGCCGCAGCCGTTGTCCTGGACGAATAGTGCTGCCAGACGACATGTCGTTCAAGCTGCGCAGGGTGGTTACCTGCATCGAAAAACGGGTCGCGATCGACCACAGCGAATCGCCGCGCTCGACCTCGTAAAAATCGGGTAGCGGGGCCGGGCCGTCGATCGCCAGCGTCTGTCCCGGCTGCAAGAGCGTGTTCGCGCCCAGTCGGTTCCAGCGGCGCAGATCGGCGATCGAGACATCGTTGGCGTGCGCGATCCTCGACAGGGAATCGCCGCTGCGCACGATATGCGTGCTCGGCGCGGGCGGCGTGGCCGAGCCGGGAATCCGTAACGCCTGGCCGGGACGAATCGACGAGCCGACGCCGCGGTTGGCCCGTTGCAGGGTCGACACGCTCACGTTGTAGCGGTTGGCGATTTCCCACATGGAATCGCCGGTCTGCACGATATAAGTCTCGCTCGGCTCGGCGGTCGGGTTCGGGCGGCCGGGGCCGCCGGTTCGTGGAATCTGCAGGCTCTGGCCAATCCGAATGCGATCGCCGCGCAGATGGTTGGCCTGGCGCAATGCCGCGACGCTGACGCCATACTGCTCGGCAATCCGGCCGAGCACGTCGCCACGCCGCACCGTGTGCGTATTGCGACGTATGAGCGTGGCGGGGGCGGCGCTTGCGAGCTCGCGCCGGAACGCCGCAGCCTTGGCCGCAGGCACGAGCAGGCGTACGCCGTCGCCTGGCGCGCTTGCCCAGCGCTGCATGGCCGGGTTCAGACGCCGCAGTTCCTCTTCCGACATGTCGAGCATGCGCGCCGCGACGGCGAGCTCGGTCTGGCCGGGCAGCTTGACGGTGCGGGTGCGTGGCGTGTTGTCGAGGGTCGGCCAGTCGATGCCGAAGCGGTTCGGCGTTGCCATGATACGGCGCAGTGCCAGCAGTTTCGGCACGTAGTCGGTGGTTTCCAGCGGCAGATCGAGATCCCAGTAGGCGCTGTCGCCGCCTTCGCGCCGTGCGCGGGCCAGGGCGGCGTCGACACGGCCGGGCCCGGCGTTGTACGCCGCCAGTGCCAGCAGCCAGTCGCCATCGTAGCGACGCTGCAATGTATCGAGGTAGTCGAGCGCGGCATCAGTGGAGGCGATTACGTCGTTGCGTCCGTCATACCACCAGTCGCGCGACAGACCCATGTGGTCGGCGGTGCCGGGCATGAACTGCCACAGGCCGCTTGCGCCCATGTAAGAGCGTGCCGAGGCGTCGTAGCCGCTTTCGACGATCGGCAGCAGCGCGATCTCGGTGGGCATGTCCCGTTCGTCGATTCGCTGCATGATATGCCAGAGAAACGGTCGGGCCCGCTCGAGCGATGTCTTCAGGTGGCGCTGGTGGGTGGCGAACTGCTGCGTCCAGCGACGCACGCGCCGCCGGTCGCTGTTGGCATCGATCTGGAAACCGTTGCGGATCTGCGACCAGAGATCCTGTTCCGGATCCGGCCAGTCATAGTCGTCCGCGGTGGCCGGCTCGGCTGTGTCCGGGCGTTCGACTTGGACATCCTCGCTGGCTTCGGCCACGGATGTGTCCACCGACAGGCTGCGATCCACCGGCGCGGGCGGCGCGGATGTCGATGTCCCGGCGGGCGATGTCGCCGGCTTCTGCGTGGCGCAACCGGCGAGGATCAGTCCGATGCAGGCGATGAGCGCGACCCGCGCGCCATGCGCCCTAGGAGGCATCCTTCCATTCACGCAGCGTTGCGAAAATCTCGCCGGCATCCGACAGGGCATGTCCGGCACGACGTTCCGCGGCGGCGACCACATCCGGATGGTCCCAGCGCAGGAAGGGGTTGATCTCGCGTTCTTCGGCAATCGTGCCGGGCAGGCTGGGGCGGTCGTCGGCACGCAGCGTGTCGACCTCGTTGATCACTGCCGCGATCGCGGCATTGTCGGGTTCGACCGTACGCGCGAACGCGAGATTCTTCTGCGTGTATTCATGCCCGCCGTAGACCTGCGTGGATTCGGGCAGGTCGCGCAGTTTGGCCAGCGACGCCTGCATCTGGGCGTGCGTGCCTTCGAACACGCGGCCACAGCCGGCGCGGAACAGTGCATCACCGGCGAGCAGCGCGCCGGGCGTCACGTAGGCGATATGGCCGAGCGTGTGTCCCGGTACGTCGATCACCTCGAATTCGGCATCGAGAAAGGCGAGCGAAAATTGGTCGCCTTCCGCTACCGTATCCGTGATGCCGGGAATGCGCTCGGCTTCGTCTCGTGGGCCGTAGACCGGGGCCGGATGATCGGCAAGCAGCGTATCGAGACCGCCGACATGATCGCCGTGGTGATGGGTGATCAGATAAGCGCCCACGGCAAGTCCGTGATCGGAAAGATATTGCTGCACCGGGGCAGCTTCACCGGGATCGACGACCGCAACCGTGGGCTCGCCCCCGTTTGCGATCACCCAGATATAATTGTCGGACAAAGCCGATAGCGCGGTGATCTCGAGCATCCGCGAATGTTGCCAACCGCCTGAGACAAAATCAATTGTTTCGCTTCCTAGCTGGCAAGTACACAGAATCGACGGCGTGGCTGGCCACGCCCAGGGCGCGACTGTTCCAGCAGTACGAGCGGCGCGTGCTGCAGCGGATTCTGCCGCGCATGACCGGCTACCGCTGCGTGCAGATCGGCAGCTGGGGCAACGATCGCTGTGCGCTGCAAAGCGCCGGGACCCTGTGCCACTGGCAGCTTGGTTTCGGTGACGAGAGTTCGGCGGATATTCGCTTCGATGGCCGGCATCTTCCGCTTGCCAGTGCCAGCGTCGATGCCATCGTCGTGGCGCACGGGCTGGAGCGCGTGGCCCAGCCCCATGCACTGTTGCGCGAATGTGCGCGTGTGCTCAATGCCCGCGGTCAGCTCGTGATCCTGGCATTCAATCCGCTGTCGCTGTGGGCGCTGCGTCAGGGCATGCCGTCGCACCGTCATCCGACGTTTCGTCCCTGTTCGGCGCCGCCGAGCGCTTCACGCCTGTGTGACTGGCTGCGGTTGCTGGAATTCGAGCCCGAGCAACTCTGGCGATACGGGCTGGGGTTTCCCTTCTTCGGCGGCGCGCACGAGGTCGCGCAGGGCAGCCGCTGGGCGCGCTGCGTAGGCTGGAGTGCGCAGTCCTACGCGGTCGTGGCCCGACGCCACGTCGCGCCGCGTACGCGTATCGGCCGTCCGGTGCGGGCTCGGCACACACGGCCGGCCGTGGGCTTGGCACGACATTCCAGTGGTCGCGTAATATGCCGCCGATGAATGAACCCGTGACCATCCATACCGACGGCGCCTGTCGCGGCAATCCCGGCCCGGGCGGCTGGGGCGCACTGCTCGAATACGACGGCAAGAAGCGCGAGCTTTATGGCGGCGAGTCGAACACCACGAACAACCGCATGGAGCTGACCGCCGCGATCGAGGCGCTGACCGCCCTAAAGCGCGGTTGTCGGGTGGAGCTCTATACCGACTCCACCTATGTGCGCCAGGGCATCATGCAGTGGATGCACAACTGGAAGCGCAATGGCTGGAAGACCGCGGCCCGCAAGCCGGTGAAGAATGCCGATCTCTGGCGCGCCCTGGATGCTGCCTGCGAACGTCACGAAATCAACTGGCACTGGGTGAAGGGGCACAGCGGGGATGTCGGCAACGAAGCCGCCGACGCGCTCGCCAACCGCGGCATCGACGAGCGGGCCTAGCCGCGCCAACGCCCAACGCCCAACGCCGACCCACTGATCAGCAACGGACGCCACCCATGCGACAGATCGTGCTCGATACCGAAACCACCGGCCTGGAACCCACGCAGGGCCATCGCATCATCGAGGTGGGCTGCGTGGAACTGGCCAACCGCCGGCTGACCGGCAATGACCTGCATCTTTATATCCATCCGGATCGCGACATCGACCAGGGCGCGATCGACGTCCACGGCATCACGCTCGAATTTCTCGACGACAAGCCGCGTTTTGCCGAAATCGCCCAGACCCTGGCGGACTATCTGGACGGCGCCGAGCTGATCATCCACAACGCGCCGTTCGATCTGGGCTTTCTCAACCACGAATTCCGTCAGGTGAATGCCTCACATACGGCGCTCGAAAGCCGCCAGCCGGTGATCGACACGCTGGTCGAGGCGCGCCAGCTCTATCCGGGCCAGCGCAACAGTCTCGATGCCTTGTGCAAGCGCTTCGAGATCGACAACTCGAACCGCGAGCTGCACGGTGCGCTGCTCGACGCCCAGCTGCTCGGCGACGTCTACCTGGCGATGACCGGTGGCCAGATCGATATCGGGCTCGCCGGTGACGACAACGCCGAAAGCGGCGCGCTGGCAACCGCCGATCTCGCCGATCATCTCGCGCGCGCCGGACGGCGTCCGCGGGTCATGCGCGCCAGCGAAGCGGAGCGGACGGCCCACGCGGCGTATCTGGAGATGCTCGCCGACGCTTCGGGCGGGCGCTGCCTCTGGCAGAGCCTCGACGACGCCTGAACCCGGCGCGCATTCACTGGTCTGTCGGCGGCCCGGTTACAACGTTGTTCTAGTAGTAGATAACCAGATAGACCGCCAGCAGCACCGCCACCCATAACACCATCCAGCCGGTGCTCCAGGTGCGCGACATCACGCCACGCGCGTCATAGCGCAAACGCAGCCGGCCCATGCCGGTCTCCGACAGGCTGCCCAACCCGCCGCCGAGCTTGGCAAGACTTGCGTGGTAGACGCGTTCGGCCACATAGCCGAAACGCGGCAACAGCATGCGATAAACCCAGTCCGTATCCAGATGCACGGCGCGCTTCGGGCGCGGGTAGAGGCCCGCGCGCCAGGCCAGCCAGAAGGCGAGCGCGGAAAACGCGAGCAGCTGCAGCTGGGTGACGATATGGCTGGCCGTGTACGGGTTGTAGTCCACCGGATAGGGCAGGATCGAGTACAGCAGCCCGGGCACGAGGCCGAGCGCGATGCAGGCGGCCGCGGTCAGCCCCATGGCGATCTGCATGTTGCGCGGCGGCTCCTCGCACTCGATCTGATCGTTGGGGGCGAAGAACGCGAAATAGGGGATCTTGATGCCGACATACAGCAATGCGCCGGCCGAGGCGGCGGTGAGCGTCACCCAGGTGCCGGCCCAGTGCTCGTGCGCGACCGCCGCGAGAATGAGTGATTTGCTCACGAAGCCCGCCATCAGCGGGAACGCGCTGATCGACGCGGCGCCGATCACGCAGAAGGCGGCTGTCCAGGGCATCTGCCGCGCGAGACCGCCCAGTTCGGTCGCGCGCACATGGCCGGTCTGGCGCAGTACCGCGCCGATAGTCATGAACAACAGCGCCTTGTAGAGGATATGGGTCACGGCGTGGGCCGCCGCGCCGTTGATCGCCAGCTCCGTGCCGATGCCCACGGCCACCACCATGAAGCCCAGCTGCACGTTCAGGCTGTAGGACAGCACTCGGCGCAGGTCGTTGGCGAGCATGGCGTAGATGATCGGGAATATCGTCATCACCGCGCCGATCGGGATCAGCAGATCGGTGCCGGCATAGCCGCGCGCCAGCGCATAGATCGCCATCTTCGTGGTGAACGCCGACAGCACCACGGTGCCGGTGGCACTGGCCGAGGGGTAGGCGTCCTGCAGCCAGTTGTGCAGCAGCGGGAATGCGGCCTTGATGCCGAAGGCAAGCAGGATCAGCCAGCTGCCGGGCGCGTCGAGGCCGAGATGCCCGAAGGTCAGATCCCCGGTAGCGTGGATATAGATCGCCGCACCGCCCATCAGAAACAGCCCGGACCCGATCTGCACCAGCAGATAACGGCGCGCCACGATCATCGCGTCGCGCAGGCCGCGAATGACCAGCAGCAGAGCGGAGGCGATCGCGGTGACCTCCCAGAACATGAACAGCGTGATCAGATCGCCGGCCAGCACCGCACCGAGTGCAGAGCCGGCATAGATCAGCGCAGCCGCGGGTTCGAGCCGGCTGTGCGTATGCCACATGTAGAGGCCCGACAGAAACGCGGCCACGTTGAAGATCACCCCGAAGGTGAACGCGAGCCCGTCCACGCGCAACGGCGTAAGCGTGTACTGCAGCAGCGTCATCTCGGTGGTGGTGCCGAGCGGGATCTGCCACAGCCAGGCCAGGCTCGCGATCGGCGCGCCCAGCAATACCGCCATGCGCAGGCGATACGGCAACAGCGGGATCACGCAGCCTGCGACGATCAGCAGCATGCCGGGATTGTTCAGCCACACGGGCATTACAGGCTCCCCCGTCCGATCGTCTGGGCGCCGGTCATGGCGCCGTGCTTGCCTCGCCGCCCCGCGGCCGGGATGACCTGGCGAGCGCGTACGCGCGCCAACCCGGGTGCGGGTGCAAGCCGCGCAGGCGTAAAGCGCGCATCAGCCCCGGTAACGGCCGCCGGCGCGAAACAGGGCGGGCACGCGCGCGTAATTGCGGTTCGCAGACGCCTCACGTGCGGTGCTCGTAATAGTCTTCGGAGCGGATGATGACCCGCCGTACCACGATCGCCACCAGGACCAGCACGCAGCCGGTCACGAAGGCGAGCAGGGCATGAAACCCCGGGATCTCGGCAAAACCGAATTCGCCGTGTGTATGGATGAACAGGCTCGGCACGAGCGTGAGCGCACACAGCACATAGAGCAGCCGCGCCGAGCGCAGGCGTGCGAGGGTGCTGGGCCGTCGGTATTTCTGTGGGTTGCGTTCGATCAGCATCGGTGACCTCACGTTATTGCGGCGCCCAGGGCGCAAGCAGTTGCAAGAACGGCAGCGGATACAGGAACCACACGATCGACCCCGCGGCCGTGATCGACAGCGGAATCACGCAGGCCCAGGGCGCTTCCTGCCAGCGGCGCGGCGTATCCGGTCGCGGGTTGTGGAAGAAGGCGCGCGTCGGGATCTCGAGCAGGTAAACGATATTGAGCAGCGAACTGATCGCAAGCACGACAATGAGCGCGCTCTGGCCGGCGTCGGCCGCGCCTTCCATGAGATACCACTTGCTCCAGACGCCGCCCATGGGCGGGATGCCGACCAGCGACAGCGAAGCGATAAAGAATGCCGAGAAAGTGATCGGCATCGCATAGCCGAGGCCGTCGAGTTCGCTGACGTATTTGCGATGCGTCGCGGTATAGATGGCGCCGGCACAGAAGAACAGGGTGATCTTGGCAAAGGCATGCATGGCGATATGCATGCCGCCGCCGAGAATGCCGAGGCTGGACGCCATGGTCGCGCCCAGCACGATATACGACAGCTGGCTGACGGTTGAATAGGCCAGTCGTGCCTTGAGGTTGTCGCGCGTCATCGCGATCAGCGACGCACCGAGCACCGTGATCGCCGCGACCCACCTCATCAGCTGCGAGGCGCCCGTCTCGGCGAGGTAATCGACGCCGAAGACGTATACCGTGAGCTTGAGCACGATAAACACGCCGGCCTTGACCACCGCGACCGCGTGCAACAGAGCCGACACCGGTGTGGGCGCGACCATCGCCGCGGGTAGCCAGCGGTGAAACGGCATCAGCGCGGCCTTGCCCGTACCGTAGAGGAACAGCACATAGAGCGCACCGGCGCCGAGCACGCTCAGACCGGCGTTCCCGAACAGGCCGCCGGCCGTGAACGTGATGCTGCCGCTGACCAGATAGGTGATGATAATCGCCGGCAGGAAGAAACCGATCGACGTCGTCAGCAGGATGCCCAGATAGACCCGGCCGCCGTTGCGTGACTCGGTATCGCCGTGATGGGTCACCAGCGGATAGGTCGAGAGCGTGAGCATCTCGTAGAAGATGAACAGCGTCAGCAGGTTACCCGCGAACGCGATACCGATTGCCGCCGAGATAGCGAGCGCGAAACACACGAAAAACCGGGTCTGGGCGTGCTCCTCGTTGCCGCGCATGTAGCCGGCCGCATAGAGGGTGGTCAGCGACCACAGCCCGGACGCGACAAGCGCGAACAGCAGCCCGAGCGGTTCGAGGGTGAAGGTCAGCCCGATCCCGGGCAGCACTTCGAGCAGGGTCACGCTCGGTCGCGCACCGGCCGTCACCGGGCCGATGAAACTGGCCACGCCCGCGAACAGTGCGATGGACGTGGCGATGCTCACCGTCTCGCGCAGGTTCGGCCACCGGCCGCTCGCCGCGACCGCGAGGCTCATCACGGCCGGGAAGCCGACCAGCAGCGCCAGCCAGATCTCGTTCATGCGCCACCTCCGAGCAGGGCGGTGGCCGCTCGTTCGGCCGCGCCGACCAGCGGCGTGGCATGAACGCCGATTGCGATGTTGGCCAGCACCAGTGTCCAGGTCGCGACGAGCATGATCGGCGGCGCCTCGCCGGGTACTGCCTGGCCTTCGGGGCGTTCACGGAAATACAGCGATTCGACCACGCGTCCGATATAGATCAGCGCCATCAGCGAACTCACCAGAATGGCCACGGCCAGCCAGTAATGGCCCGGTTCGATGACCGCCTCGAGCAGCACCCACTTGCTGATGAAACCGCCCGTCGCCGGAACGCCAATCAGCGACAGCCCGGCGAGCACGAACGCCGCCGAAGTCCACGGCATATGTTTGCCGAGCCCGGCGATATCGCTGAGCGAGATCGTGCGCAGGCGCCAGAACAGCGCACCGGCGGCCATGAACAGCGCGCCCTTGATAATGCCGTGGTTGACCATGTGGGTCACTGAGGCCGTGATCCCGGCCGAACTGGCAAGCGCGAAGCCCATCACGATGTAGCCGATCTGCGCGATGCTCGACCAGGCCAGCAGGCGCTTCAGGTCCGTCTGAAAAATGGCCGCCATGGAGCCCGACAGCATCGCGACCACGGCGAGCACCAGCAGCACTTCGCCCAGCGGCAGCTCGTCGAAGGCATAGGCCGCGCCGAATACTGTAAAAAGGAAGCGCATCAGCGCATACACCGCCACCTTGGTCGCCGTGGCGGCGATGAAGGCGCTCACGCTCGACGGCGCATAGGTGTAGGCGTTGGGCAGCCACACATGCAGCGGGAAGAGAGCGAACTTCAGGCTCGCCCCGACCACGATGAAGGCCAGCCCCGCCTCGACCGTGCGGGTGTCGGCCACGGCCGGCAGGCGCTCGGCGATGTCGGCCATGTTGAGGCTGCCGGTCATCATGTAGAGAAAGCCGATGCCGATCAGCATGAAGGTGCCGCCGATCGTGCCCATGATCAGATACTGGAACGCCGACAGCAGCGCACGCCGCTTGGCGCCCATGGCGATCAGCCCGTAGGACGACAGCGACGAGATCTCGAGAAACACGAACAGATTGAACGCATCGCCCGTGACCGTGATGCCCGCCAGGCCGCACAGACACAGGAGCATGGCCGCATAGAACAGATACGCACGCTCGCGCGCGATCTCCGCGGCCACGCTGGCCTTGGCATAGAGGCTGCAGATCGCGCCGATACCAGTAACCAGCAACAAAACCACGGTATTGAAACTGTCGAGCACGAGCTCGATGCCGAAGGGCGGCGGCCAGCCGCCCATGGCGTAGCTGATCGGTCCGCCGATCTTGACCTGCACGAACAGCAGGAACGCCAGCCCGAAACAGGCCCAGGCAGTGATCAGGTAGACGAACCAGGCCAGCGCGGCGCGATGCAGCAGCACGCACACCGGCGCCGCCAGCAGCGGCAGCACGATAACCAGCGCCGGCATCTGGGCAAAGAACTGCTCGATCAAGACCGCGGCTCCTTGTCGTCGGTGTCGGCCGCGCGCTGTTCGGGCGAGCGCGGGTCTTCACTGCCGTCGTCGTATTCCTCATCGGCCTCGGCCTCGGCCTGGCGCGCGTCGGCACGCGCCTTGCGCTGGGCCTCGGTTTCGCTTTCGGCTTCCTGCGTTTCGAAGTCCGCGGCAAGCACGTCGTCCTCCTCGATACTGCCGTAGGCCTCGTTGATGCGTACCACCAGCGCCAGGCCGAGCGCGGTCGTGGATACGCCGACCACGATCGCGGTCAGAATCAGGACCTGGGGCAGCGGGTGGGCATAGAGCACGTCTTCACTGCCGGGCCCCTGCATGAGAATCGGGGCGGTCGAACCCGCGATCTTGCCCATGCTGATGTAGAACACGAACACCGCGGTCTGGAACAGGTTCAATCCGATCAGTTTCTTGACCAGGTTGTCGTGCGAGATGACGGTGTAGAAACCGATCATCATCAGCACGATCACGACCCAGTAGTTGAACAGGCCGAAGAAGTTGTCGGCAATCTCGGCCATGCTCACGTCTCGTGCTCGTTCGTGCGCCGGCCGCGACCGGCAAAGACGTAGAAGATCGAAGTGATCGTCGATACCACCGTCAGGCCAACGCCGAACTCGACCAGCAGCAGCCCGTACTGCTGACCGTGAATCGCATCATGGGCTAGGTAGTCGTAATCCAGGAAATTCCCGCCCTCGAGCATGGCGTACACGCCGGTGCCGGCGAACAGCAGCACACCGAGCGCGGCGGTGATGCGCAGCACGTCGGGCGACACCGCGCGTCGTGCCTCGGCCAGCCCGAAGATCAGGGCATAGAGAATGATGGCCGCAGCGAACACCACGCCGGCCTGGAAGCCGCCGCCCGGGCTGTAGTCGCCATGAAACTGCACGTACAGGGCGAAGATGATGATCGGGGCGATCAACAGTTTGGTGATCACCCGAAGAACGGTATGTTCACGCATCAGCGATCCGACTCCTTGCGCTTGTCGGGGCGGCGCCACGCCACGCCCAGCAGCATGAGAACACCGATGCCGGCCGTGAGGATCACCGTCACCTCGCCGAGCGTGTCGTAACCGCGGTAGCTGCCGAGCACGGCCGTCACCGTGTTCGGGACGTCGATCTCTTCATTCACGGTGGAGAGATAGCGCTCGCGCAGCGGATGATCCTGTACCGGCGTGTTGCGATCGCCGAAATGCGGCATGTCGAGGCTGGCATAGAACAGGGCCGCGCCGGTGAGCACCGTCACGACGAGGCCGATGACCGTGCGCGAACGCGCGACCGGTTTCTCCCGCGCCCGGGTGAGGCCGAAGGTCGCGAGAAACAGCACCGTGGTCACGCCGGCGCCCACGGCGGCTTCGGTCAGCGCCACGTCGACAGCGTCGAGCAGGGTGAACAGGCTCGCCGACAGCAGGCTGTAGAGCCCGGTGAGCATGGCCACCGGAAACAGGTTGCGCAGCCGTGCGATTGCCAGCCCCGTAATGGCCATGAGGCTCAGCAGCACGATGTTGAGCACGATATCCGTGGTCACGGGGCGATCCTTTCGATATGGGGCCGCGGCACGGCGACCGGGTGGATCGCGCGGCGCCGGAACGGGTCTTTCATGCTACACGAGCGAGCGCTGCGCAGCGTCGCTTCTTGGCGCAGGCGATATTGACGACTGCCCGTTGTCGCGCAACGGGCGCTGGGGTCACGCGCGGTGGCCACGCTAGCGCTCGTCGTGATCGATCTGCGGCGCGACGCCGTCGTGCAGGGCCGCGCGCGCCAGCGCATGGGTCGCGGTCGGGCTGGTGATCAGCAGGAACAGCATCACGAAGACCAGCTTGGCGGTGACCAGGCTCAGGCCCGCCTGCAGCATGAGCCCGCCGAGCATGAGAATCATGCCGGCGGTATCGGTAATGGAGGCAGCGTGCATGCGCGTGTAGAAATCGGGCATGCGCAGCATGCCGATGCCGCCGATCACGCTGAACAGCGCGCCGCCGAGCAACAGAATCCAGCTTGCGGTATCGATCAACCCGTTCATGCGGCCGCCCGATGCAGGTTCGGCGCCTCGTTACACATCGGGCTTCTCCTTGCTGGCTTCTTCCCAGCCGAGATCGCCGTACTGCATGAACTTCAAGACCGTCACCGTGCCGATGAAATTGATCAGCGCGTAGATCAGGCCGAGATCCAGGAACTCCGGGCGGCCGTTCAGAAACCCCAGCACGGCCACGAAGAGCACGGTCTTGGTGCCGAACAGATTGATGGCCAGAATCCGGTCGTAGACGGTCGGCCCGAGCAGGGCCCGGATAAGAATCAGCAGCATGGTCACGACGACCGCGGCGATGGCAACGACGAACATCATGTGTCGCCCGCCGCGTCACGACGCTGGCCCTCGAGTGCGCGTACGCGCCGGTCCATATCGCCACCGTCCATGTCCTGTGCGTTCGCGCGGGTTATGGCGTGCACTTCGGCCTCGCCATTGCGCAGCGCGACCGTGACCGTGCCCGGCGTGAGGGTGATCGAGTTGGCAAAGATCACCTGTCCGAGTTCGCTGGACTGGCGGGCCCGCAGGCGCACCATCGTGGGTGAAATATGTCGGCCCGGCCGCACGATGCGCTTGGCGACATCCCAGTTCGAGCGTGCGATCTCGGTACCCAGCCAGGCGGCGTAGCCGGGCAGACGCGCCAGCAGATGCAGCGGCACGCTTTCGTTGTCGACGATGCCCATGCGATGACAGACATAGGCGCAGAACAGACACGACGCTGCGCCCAGGCCAAGAACCATGGGCGTGTAGTGACCCGACAAGAGCAGCCACAGCACGGCGGCGCCGACGATCAGCCCGAGCAGGTAACGCACGTGGTCCCCGATGAATGAAGTTAGTCGAAGGCTACAAGGCGCACCGGGGTGCGTCAATTCGCCGAGCGCTCGGCGCGCGCGGCCAGCTTCTTGCGCCGGCGATGGGCGAAGAACGCGATGATGGCGCTGGCGACGAGCAGACCGCCGGAGATGAGCAGCTGGTTGGTGTCGATAAGTTGCTCGGGCGAGAATTCCTGCTGCGAGAGCAGATCCGGCAGATTCACTGTGGCGCCGAAACTCACGAACGTGATCATGGGCGGCAGCATGCCGATGATGCTGGCGAAGAAGTACGGCACCCACGGCACGCGCAACAGCCCGCAGGCGTAATTGACCAGGTCGAATGGCAGGAAGGAGGCCCGCAGCACGACCGTTGTGGGAAAGGCCTGTTCCACGAGCAGACGCCGGAAGGCGGCGATTCGCGGGTTGCGGTCCTCCGCCTGGCCGCCGTCGTCACGCCGGAAGAAGCGCGCCAGCGCATAGGCGATATTCGCCGACAGATTTTCGCCGATCAGGGCATATATCAGCCCCGGACCAAAGCCGAACAGGCTGCCGGCCGCGATGGTCAGCCACATCGCCGGGAAGAAGGTCAACGAGCGCAGGCCGTAGATGATGATGTAGATCAGCGGCGCAATGGGGTTGTCGACCACGTAGTCGTAGACGATGCGCATGATTTCGCGGATCGACAGGCCCTGAACATAGATCCAGATCAGCGCCGCGGCCAGCAGCAGACCCCATATTGCCGCGGCGATCAGCCGCGACAGACGGCGTGTGGATGAGGCGTCGCTCATGGTTTGCCCGCACTGGCGGTGATGAGACGGAAATAGGGCGGCTGTGGTTCGCGGGCGCGTTCGGCGCAATCGATCACCTCGAGCCCGGCCTGCGCGAGCCATCCCCGCAGTTCGTCGACCTCGAAGCCGAGATTGACGTGATCGTAGGCGGCAACGGTCGACTCGTGCTCGTGCCGGCCGATGGTCGCCAGGGTCAGGCGGCCGTCGGGGCGCAGTACGCGCGCGGCTTCGCGCAGGGCGGTCAACGGCGTGTCGCTGTAGCTGAGGGCGTGCAGCAGGAAAACCTGATCGAAGCTCGCGTTCTCGAAGGGCAGCGCGTGCATGTCGCCGATCTCGAATACGACGTTTTGCTCGTCGGCCAGCCGGCGTGTGGCCGCCTCGATCACGGCCGCGCTGCGATCGAGACAGGTCACACGCCGCGCCCGGCGGCAGAGCAGTTCAGCGAGTACGCCGTCGCCAGAGGCGATATCGAGCACGTCGCCGAGATCGAGCAGCTCGATCAGGGCCCGGCTCATGGCCTCCCAGGTGCGGCCCGGCGAATACTGGCGTTCCATGCTGCCGGCAACCGATTCCACCCAACTGCTGCGCGCGGCGCGCTGGCGAACGATGGCCGCGGCATGTTCGCGGTCGCGATGCACGACGGCATCGTCGAGTGTATCGAGCAGGGCGCCCCATAGCGGGCGTACGTCGTGATGCCAGCGTTTGACGTCGACGCTGTAAAAACGCGCGTTCGCGACCGCCCGATCCTGTACCAGCTCGGCCTCGCGCAGCCGCCCGAGGTGACTGGACACCCGACTCTGCGTGAGCTGCGTGACGGTGGTGAGCTCGGCCACCGTCATCGGCTGATCGATGAGCAGGAGCAGCAGGCGCAGGCGCGTGGGCTCGGCCAGCAGGCGCAGAAGCTGTGTGCTGTCAGCAAGATCGAGCATGCAGGTGAACCGGAATCAAGGAAGGAATAACCGTCGAGCGCAGCGTAGCCTACCCGATCTGGACGGTGGGGATACGCTTGCGGGCACGAACGCGCCTGTCGGCCATGGCGTGACTTGCGGGTTTCCGCGTGCGCAGGGCTTGGATCGCGGGTACGGTGCCATCTCCCGCTCGGGCGATGGCGCGTCTGGCAGCGCGCCAACGTTGCGCTGGCCGGGCGTGAACGCCGGCGTTGATTGAGTCGCGGCGCGGTCTGTCGCTCGGCCCATGAAAAAGGCCGCCCCGACGGAGCGGCCTGTCCAACGTGGGGGTACCCGACTCAGCTGTTCGTCGAGTTGCTGCCGCTCGTGCTGTCGCTGCCGCCGGACGTGTTCGAGCTGCCGCTGGCCGGGCCGCTGCCGGAAGTCGAACCGGTGTTCGACGTGCTGCTGGTGCTCTTGCGCGTACTCGGGCTCTTACGAGTGTTCGTGCTGCGTTTGCGCGTGGTCGACGCCTTGCGGGTGCCGCTTTTTGCGGTGCCGCCCGTACTGCTGGACTTGCTTGTGCTGCGCTTGCGGGTCGTCGAGCCGGTGCTGGCGGACGCGCTGCGCTTTGCCGTACTACTTTTCGTGGTGCCGCCGCTCTTGGCGGTAGTGGTGCGTTTGCGGGCAGTGCTCTTGCGGGCCGTCGTCGACTTGCCCGTTGCCTTGGTTGCTGCGGTTTCCGCCGCGGCCTGACCGGCGGATGCGGCCGCACTCGCTTCGCTCTTCGCCTTGGACTTTGCCGCGCTGGCGTTCTGGTTGACCTTGCGCTTGGCCTGGGTCTTGCGCGTCTTGGCCGTTTTCTTGGCCTGCGTTTTCACCGTCTTTGCTTCGGCCTTGGTCTGGACGGCGGCATCCTTGGCCGCTGCTTCGCTGCCCTCGAGATTCCGGCGGATCTCTTCATTGATGCGGCTGCGGGTGCTGTCGAGAATCGCCATACTCTCGCGTGCGTTGGACATGATGCGGTCGATGGTGTCCTGGATCAGCTGCAGCTGAGCAACGGCCAGTTCCCGCGGTGCGCCGCCCTTGCGCAATGTCTTGAGGCTGGAGATCGCCTGCTCGTAATGCGTCTTGATGGCGGCGAGCTCGTGCTCGGCGAGCTGCTCGATGCCGTCGTACACGGCCCGGTTGGCGGATGTGAATGCGCCGGTGTAGTTCTTGCGCAGCTTTTCGACGTCCTTGCGCAGTTTCGTAATGCGATTGTCGGATTTCGCCATGACCTGAAGTCTGCCTTGCCGGAGATGGAAAAATGTAGATAAGCACGCGTCGCCTGGCCTGTCAAAACGGCGTACGACGCCATCAGAACGTCATCAAACGCCGGTATGGGAGGCGACAGGGCGCGCGCGGTCATCGATTGTGGCGATCGGGACAGTACGCTACCGTATCGGCCCGAGTTCAAGGGCGTAGCCGCCAACGCGACTATGCGAACGTTCATCATCAATGGAGTCAGCATCCATGCTTTATGAGGGATCAAAACTGTCGGTCGAAGTCACCGACGGGATCGCCGTGCTGTGTTTCGATGCACGCGAGGCGTCGGTCAACAAGTTCGACCAGGCCACCATCGACGATCTCAACCAGGCCGCGCAGGCGCTGGCCCATGCCGATGACGTCAAGGGCCTGCTGGTGAAATCGGCCAAGCCGGCATTCATCGTCGGCGCCGACATCATGGAATTCGGTGAGCGCTTCAAGGCCTCCGACGACGAGATGCGCGAGTGGATGGCGGACGCCAACCGCATGTTCTCGACCATCGAGGACCTGAATTTCCCGAGCGTGACCGCGATCAACGGCATGGCGCTCGGCGGTGGCCTGGAAATGTGTCTGTCCACCGACTATCGCGTGATGGGTGAAAAGGCCCAGATCGGCTTTCCGGAAACCAAGCTCGGTATCTATCCCGGCTTCGGCGGCACGGTACGCACGCCGCGCCTGATCGGTGCCGACAACGCGATCGAATGGATTGCCGACGGCAACCCGCGGCGTGCCGACAAGGCGTTCAAGGCCGGCATGGTCGATGCGGTCGTCGCCGAGGACGAACTCGAAGCCGCCGCCCGCGATCTGCTGAAACGCGCGATCGCCGGCGAGTTCGACTGGCAGGCCCGCAAGGCCGAGAAGAAGGCGCCGCTCAAGCTCAACAAGACCGAAGCGGCGATGACCTTCCAGACGTCCAAGGGTTTCGTGCTCGGTCAGACCAAGGGCATGTATCCCGCGCCGATCGAGGCGATCGATCGCATGGCCAAGGCTGCCGGCATGGACCGCGATGCAGCCATCAAGGAAGAAACCGAAGGCTTCATCAAGCTGGCCAAAACCACCGAGGCCGCGGCACTGATCCAGCTGTTCCTCAACGATCAGCTGATCAAGAAGAAGGGCAAGAAGTACGGCAAGATCGCGCATACCATCGAGCAGGCGGCGGTTCTCGGCGCCGGCATCATGGGTGGTGGTATCGCCTACCAGTCCGCCTACAAGGGTGTGCCGATCCTGATGAAGGACATCAAGGAAGAGGCCATCGACCAGGGTCTGGAGGAGGCCGCCAAGCATTTCTCCAAGGGCGTCGAGCGCGGCAAGATGGATACCGCGAAGATGGCCGAAGGGATGTCGCGCATTCGTCCCACGCTCACCTATGGCGATTTCGGCAACGTCGACGCGGTGATCGAAGCCGTCGTCGAGAACCCCAAGATCAAGAAGTCGGTTCTGGCCGAGACGGAAGAAAAAGTCTCGGATAAAACGATAGTTGCGTCGAATACTTCGAGTATTTCCATCGACTCTCTGGCCGCTGGCCTGAAGCGCCCCGAGAACTTTCTCGGCATGCACTTCTTCAATCCCGTGCACAAGATGCCGCTGGTCGAGGTCATCAAGGGCGAGAAGAGCTCGGAGGAGGCTATCGCCACGATCGTCGACTATGCCCATCGGCTCGGCAAGACGCCGATCGTGGTCAACGACTGCCCCGGCTTTCTGGTCAACCGTATCCTGTTCCCGTACTTCTTCGGCTTCCAGCAGCTGATCACCGACGGCGCGGACTTCGCCAAGATCGACAAGGTGATGGAGAAGTTCGGCTGGCCGATGGGCCCGGCCTATCTGTCGGACGTGGTCGGCATGGACACCTCGCAGCACGTCGAGGAAGTGCTCGCCGAAGGCTATCCGGACCGCATGGCACAGGACGGCACCTCGTCGCTGGACGTGATGGTGGAGAACGGCCGGCTCGGTCAGAAAAGCGGCTCGGGCTACTACAAATACGAGAAGGACAAGAAGGGCCGCCCGAAGAAAACCCAAGACGACAAGGCCTACGAGCTGGTCGCGTCGGTCCAGAAGGACGGCCAGAAAGACGTCGAGGCGGACGAGATCATCGACCGCATGATGATCCCGATGATTATCGAGGCCGCGCGCGCGCTCGAGGAAGGCATTGCCGAAACCCCGAACGAGGTGGATATGGGCCTGATTATGGGGCTCGGCTTTCCGCCGTTCCGTGGCGGCGCGCTCAAGTACGCCGACGCGCAGGGCCTGGCCACGGTCTGCGACAAGGCCGACCAGTACAGCCATCTCGGCAAGCTTTACGAGCCCACCGAGCGCATGCGTGAAATGGGCGCCAACGGCGAAACCTACTACGGCCAGTAGGGCGCGCGCCTCACCGATTGCTCAAGAACATCATGCAAGCCATTGATATGGAAAACTCGTCATGAAAGACATTGTTATCGTTGACGCGGTACGCACCGCGATGGGCCGCTCCAAGGGCGGCATGTTCCGTAACACCCGTGCCGAAGAGCTGTCCGCGGCGCTGATGAAGGCGCTGCTGGAACGCAATTCGGCGATCAACCCGGAAAACGTCGAGGACGTGATCTGGGGCTGCGTACAGCAGACCAAGGAACAGGGCCTCAACATCGGCCGCAACGCGGCGTTGCTCGCGGGCCTGCCGCATGCGGTGGCGGGCCAGACCGTGAACCGGCTCTGCGGTTCGTCCATGCAGTCGATCCATACCGCGGTCGGCCAGATCGCGGCCGGTATCGACGGCATCTTCATCTGCGGCGGCGTCGAGCACATGGGCCACGTGCCCATGGACTACAACGTCGATATCGCACCGCAGCTGTCCAAGTATGTCGCCAAGCCGGCTGCCATGATGGGCCTGACAGCCGAAATGCTGGCCAACATCCACGGCATCGAACGCGAGGCGCAGGACACGTTCGCGCTCAACTCGCACCAGCGCGCGCACAAAGCCAATATCGACGGCGACTTCGACAGCGAGATCGTGCCGGTCAAGGCCTATGACGCCGACGGCCATATGTTCATGGCCAAGCAGGACGAAGTCGTTCGTGCCGATGCCAGCATGGAAGGCCTTGGTTCGCTGCGCCCGGCCTTCAATCCGCGCGGTGGCACCGTCACCGCAGGCAACTCTTCGGCGATCTCCGACGGGGCGGCCGCTGTGCTCGTGATGTCGGCAGACAAGGCCGAGGAACTCGGTCTCAAGCCAATGGCGCGGATTCGCGGCATGGCGGTGGCGGGCTGCGATCCGTCGGTGATGGGCCGCGGGCCGGTGCCGGCAAGCAAGAAAGCCCTCGAACGGGCTGGCGTAAGTCTCTCGGATATCGATTATTTCGAGCTCAACGAGGCCTTCGCCGCACAAAGCCTGGCCGTGCTCAAGGAGCTGGGTATCGAGGATCGCCAGGACGTGATCAACGTTCGCGGCGGCGCCATCGCACTTGGCCACCCACTGGGGACGTCGGGCGCCCGTATTACCGGTGCGCTGGCGCATATCCTGGAAGACAAGGACGCTACCATGGGCCTGGCGACGATGTGTATCGGCATGGGCCAGGGCATCGCGACCGTCATCGAACGGGTGCGCTAGACGCGCTCCATACCGAGGCGTTCAGAGAGCCGGTGCGCGCACCGGCTCTTTTTTTTGGGCGGTGGGAGCACACGTGTCGGCGTTCGCGGTCGCGCGCCGCCCATGCGCGAACGGCCTGACAGGCACGAGCCGCGGCGGTAAGATCGCGTCATGCACAGATTCGTGATTCGCCCGCTTGTTATCGCCCTGATTTCATCGGCCTGCGCGGCGACGCCCGCGCTGGCGCAGCCGGAGGAGGCGCGGCCCGCGGTCGACCCGCCTGCGCACGCAAAGCCGCTGAGCAGCGATCGACAGGATTTCGCCACCTACCCGTTGATCACCGATCGTATCGCGCAGCGCGGTGGCATCAACGGCAATATTTCGGCCACCCGCACGGTCGAAGGCGCGCTTTCCCGCGTCACCTACGAACTGGCCGACAACGCCGATCTCGACGAGATCGCCGCCGGCTATGCCCAACGCCTGGGTACCGCTGGTTTCGACATCCTCTATGAATGCGAAGGCGGGGATTGCGGGCCGACATTCCTGCGCGCCTCGCCGGGATACCGTGTGGCCGCCGAGCGATTTCGTTCGGCGACCGATGGGCAGCGCTACCTCGCGGCGCGCAAGGCTGACAGCAGCGGCGATGTGTATGTCGGAATCCAGATCGCGACGACCAACGTGGGCGTATCCGCGCAGGTGGATACGCTGCGGGTGAAACCCCGCGAGATCGGGGCCATCTCCGTGAATGCGGCACAGATGGCCAACGATCTGGATACCAAGGGGCGGGTCGCGCTATACGGCATCTTCTTCAATACCGACAGCGCCGAGGTGAAGCCCGAGTCGCGACCCACGCTGTCCGAAATAGCCAAGCTCATGGCCGAGCGTCCGACCCTGCGCCTGCTTGTGGTCGGCCATACCGACAGCCGCGGTACCTTCGACTACAACATCGATCTGTCGCAGCGGCGTGCCGGCGCGGTTGTCGACACACTGGCCACGCGCTACGGCGTCGAACGCGAGCGTCTCAAGCCCTGGGGCGTCGGCTATGCGGTGCCTCGCGCGAGCAACAACAGCGATGTGGGCAAATCGCAGAACCGCCGGGTGGAGCTGGTCGTCTGGTAGCGGCGGGGCGGGCGCTGCTCAGCGCAACGAGAACACGATCGGCACAACGAGTTCGAGCCGGTTCCGGCGCATCGATGACGGCATGCGCGGCAGCGGCTCGGCGCGCGTGAGCATCTGCTGCGCCGCGCGATCCAGCAGTTCGGAACCCGAACTCTGGGTGATGCGCCGGGTCACGATACGGCCGGACTGGTCGACGACGATGTACATCCGCACCGTGCCCTCGGTTTCGGTCTGGCGGGCGGCCTGCGGATATTCCTTATGGCGTGAGAGCCAGGCGCGCAGCCGCACGATGTAGTCGTCGGTGGATTCGTCGCTGTTGCCGTAGGCGCCGTTGGCATCGCTTTCGACTTCGCGGGTTTCGGTTTCCGCGATCTCCGGCGCCTGCGCGGTGACCTGCTCGGTGGGGTTCACCGTTTCGGTCATGCTAATCGGCGCGACCGCGACCGCGTCGACCGGTTCTGCCGTTGGCGCCACGGCCGGCGCAGCTTCGATGGTTTCGGCGGCGGCGCTGGACGGCGCGGGCTGGGCCTGGGATGCCGTGCTTTCGGCCGGTGTCGGACCGATATTGGCCACGGCTTCCGGCGCATCGGGCGGTGCCGGGCCGGTGGCCTCCGGCGCGCTGGCTTCGGCCGCCGGGGGCGCGGTCGCCGACGCCACTTCAGGCGCGGGCGCATCGACCGGCGCCTCGGCCGCCACCGCTTCCGGCGGTGGCCCCGGATCGAGCCGGTCGAGCGAGACCATGACGCCTTCGGGCGTGTCCACCGGCTCGTGCTCGGTCAGGCCGCCGATCAGGAACACGAGCAGCAGCAGGCCGTGCGCGAGCGCGGCCACACAGATCGCGAACAGCCATTGAACACGGGTGATATGCATCGCCGTGACCTGGCCTATTCGGGGGCGATGGTGATCAGACGCAGCTTTTCCCCGCCCGCGTCGCGTAGCGCCTGCATCACGGCGACCACGCGCGTGGCATCGCCCGCGCCGTCGGCCTTGAGGCGCAGCGCGAGGGCGGGGTTGGCCTCGATGTGCTCGCCGACGCGTGCCTCGAGCGAATCGAGATCCACGGCCTGGCCGTCGATCGCGATATCGCCGCCGGCCGACAGCTGAATCTCGAGCCCGTCACGCCGCGCCTGGGCCTCGCTGGTCGATACCGGCGGCTGGATATCGAACGCTTCCGGCGATGCAAGACGCCCGGCGAGCATGAAGAAGATCAGCAGGAGGAAGACCACGTTGGTCAACGGCAGGATCGACTCGTCGCCGTTGCCGCGTGGACGTTGTCTGCGTGAAAACTGCATGCGGGCTGCCTCAGCGACGTGCGCCCGCGCGGGCCATTTCCATCAGCGACAGGCGTTGCACGCCGGCGGCCGAGAGCGCATCGAGTATGCGCACCGCATCCTGCAGTTTGACCTGTTCCGCCGGGCGGACCAGCACGCGCCGGTCCGGTGCGTCGGCAAGCGCGATGCGTACGCGCTGTACCAGTTCGTCCATGCCCACGTAGCGGCCTGCAAAGCGAATGCCGTCGAGACGTACATCCACGAGCAGAGCCCCTTCGACCGACGGGGCGCCGCTGCCTTCGGCCGGTGCGTCGAGCACGATCGAGTGCAGATCGAGAAAGCTCGACGCGAGCATGAAGAACAGCAACAGAATGAAGACGACGTCGATCAGCGGCGTGAGGCTGATCAGCGAACGTCGCCGTCCGGTTCGCGCGCTGTCGCTAAACGAACGGGGTGTCGTGGCCGTGTTCGTCGTCATCGTCGCTCAGCGATACGTTGGACGTGCGGGCGAGATCGACCGTGAATACGCGGGTGACCACGCTGTCCATCTCGTGGGCGCAGCGATCGATGGCCCGCTCCAGCCAGTTCAGGGCCACGATCACCGGCATCGCGACCGCCAGCCCGATGGCGGTGGTGAGCAGCGCCTGCCAGATGCCGCCGGACAGCACCGCCGGGTCCACCTGGCTGCCGGCCTGTTCGAGATCGCGAAAGGCCTCGATCATGCCGAGCACGGTGCCCAGCAGGCCGAGCAGCGGCGCGAGCGAGGCGATCACTTCCAGCGGGCGCAGATGGCTGCGCAGCGATTCGAGCATGTCGCCGCCGTATTGCATGATCTCCTCACGCAGTACGGGCTCCGGCACGTCCGGCCGATCGCGCAGCTGAATGGCGCGCGCGAGGGTACGCGCGGCCGGGTTCGGCGAGCGCCGGGCACTCGCGGCCGCCGCGGTGGCGTTGCCGCTGCGATAGATCTTGAGCGCGGCGCGGGCCGTTCGGCGATCGTTGATGCGCACACGGCGAAACTGCAGCAGCTTGGCCAGCACGATGGTGATCGCGACCAGCGACATGAGCAGCAGCAGCATCACCACCGGACCGCCGAGCGTGAGCATGTCGCGGGCGCCGTTCATGGCCTGCATAAACTGGTTCACGCCAATACTCCTCGCATTCTCGAACTCCGGCCGGTCTGGATGG
>Ga0310345_10001500_pt1 | contig 25750 bp, 26 predicted proteins | sample HC15DNA20500_MG_FD_204667 | JGI IMG/M metagenome (GOLD analysis project Ga0310345, IMG submission 204667) | Marine microbial communities from station ALOHA, North Pacific Subtropical Gyre - HC15-DNA-20-500_MG | ecosystem: Environmental > Aquatic > Marine > Oceanic | place: Pacific Ocean: North... | reverse complement strand
ATGTTGGCCCGTGGCATTTATCCACCCCCATCGCAGTTTGAAGCATGGTTCCTCTCAACGGCGCACACCACTCGAGATGTCGATCGCACGATCGGGGCAGCGCGTGAAGCATTTAGCGACCTTCGTCACGAGCAAGCCGGTTAACTGCCATTCCATCTTCGCCAACGGTCACCCTGGGCCGAGTGAACCCGGATGGTATGATTCGAGCAACCGGTGACAATGCTACAAGCACGCTCGCATCACACGGTCGGGGCACGGGTGGGAAACGTCCAGATCGGTGGTGGTGCGCCGGTCGCTGTGCAGTCGATGACGATGACCGACACGGCGGACGCCGCCGCGACCGCCGCCCAGTGTGTCGAGTTAGCCGAGGCCGGTTCCGAGCTCGTGCGAGTGACCGTTAACCTCGACGACGCGGCCCGAGCTGTGCCCGACATCAAGCAGCGCATGCTCGACGCAGGATGTACGGCACCACTCATCGGCGATTTCCACTACAACGGCCACCTACTACTCACTCGATTTCCGGATTGCGCCGCCGCCCTCGACAAGTACCGCATCAATCCTGGTAACGTCGGCACTGGCACGCGGCGGGACGAGCGATTCGTGACGATCTGCAAAGTGGCAAAGGACCATGGGAAGCCAGTCCGCATCGGCGTCAACGGCGGCTCGTTGAACCAAGAGCTCGTCACGGCCAAGATGCGAGAGAACACCGACCGGTGTCTGAACCACTCGTCGGAGGAGATCATCGACGAATGCATGGTCCTGTCTGCGCTCGAGTCGACCGCTCTGGCGCGAAACTGTGGACTCGCTGAGGATCAGATCATTATCTCGTGCAAGGTGTCATCCCCATCACATCTCATCACGGTATATCGTGAACTGGCACGTCAGACCACACAGCCGCTTCATCTCGGCCTGACCGAGGCTGGCATGGGCGTCAAAGGGCTTGTCTGGTCAGCGTCGGCCATGAGCATCCTACTAAACGACGGGATTGGCGACACAATTCGGGTGTCGTTGACACCGCGGCCGGGGGGCGACCGTCGAGAGGAAGTCTATGCAGCTTGCGAACTGCTCCAAGCAATGGGACTGCGCTCATTCGCACCAAGCGTCACAGCTTGTCCTGGGTGCGGCCGGACAACCAGCACCACGTTTCAGGAGCTGACGGTGCGTATCCAGGAATATGTCCGCGGCATGATGCCGGTGTGGAAAACGCGCTACGACGGCGTCGAGGAAATGAGAATCGCCGTCATGGGCTGTGTCGTTAACGGGCCGGGTGAATCGCGCGCCGCGAACATCGGCATCAGTCTGCCTGGCACAGGTGAGGAACCGACCTGCCCTATTTATGTTGACGGTCGTCACACAGTGACCCTGCGCGGCTCGTACGACGAACTGGCCGAGGCATTCCGGAAACTCGTCGACGACTACATCGAAAAGACTTACGCTAAGAAAAATGGTTGCCAACCGGTAGGGCTCACAGCAGCAAGACCGTAGTGGCCTTTCCACGCTCATGGGCGTGCGTCTTATAGCCATCGACATCGACGGCACCCTGCTTAACAGTCGCGGCGAACTCCCGACCGCGAACCGACAAGCGGTCCACGAAGCACTCGAGGCCGGCGTCGAAGTCGTGCTCGTCACCGGTCGTGCGTTTCATCACGCCAAACCGGTCGCCGGAGCGCTTTCCGATCGGATCATGCTGATCTGCAACAACGGAGCACTCACCAAACGGGTCGACGGTTCGACGCTAGGCAGACGCCTACTGCCGCGTGCGACGGCCCGCGAAATCATCGTCGCGACCAGGCCGATCCGCCAGGGTGCCGCACTCATTTTTGACCGCGCGGATGCACGGCAGTACGTGTTCGAGAATATCGATTGGCAGCATCCGAATCGGCGAGATTATTACGAGCTTAACCGCCGATTCATGCTTGAGGTCGATCCGCTCGAGCAGGCGTTGAGCGAAGATCCCGCTCAGGTAGCCTTCACGGGCGAGGTCGTACAGATGCGGACGCTGGCGGGAAAAATGCGCAAACTGCGCGCAGCGGAGAACGTCACGCTCACACTCACGGAGTACGAAGCGCGTGATTTTTCTCTACTTGACATTATCGCAGGCGGATGGTCAAAGGGCGCGGCGTTAGCGAGCTGGTGTAACCAGCTCGGGCTCGACCGCTCAGCGGTCATGGCAGTCGGTGACAATCTCAACGACCGCGAGATGTTAGAGTTCGCCGGCATGCCGGTCGTCATGGGGAACGCAGTCCCTGCTTTGAAAGCTATTGGCTGGCCGACGACCGCCACACACGACAAGAGTGGGTTGGCCGACGCCATCCGTGCCGTCGTATTGTCCGCCGGCTAAAGCCACTCTCACTTCGGTGTCGCGCGACGTCAGGGGTTCGCTGTTCGGAACAGGATCACCGCTGACTTGGTCCAGGTGAGGATACCTTTGAGTGATCTGCCGATTCCACCGGTTGACAATGTGCACGTTCTACATTTTGGGAGACCAGGTGCGACGGATGGACGTTACGCGGTGCACATGCACATCCTTCCAGAGGAGTCTTGCCTAAACTGGGAAGCCGAACCAGAAGCGCTCTAGCGTCAAGTGAGCACGTCACGCATGGCGAATAGACGGCGTGCCTGACCGTCCGTGCCAGGGGCCAGACGCGAGCACTTCGCAGAACAGAGGCTCCTTGACTGAAGCCACATGGAACAACGTCGGTCACTGTGCCAGGATCAGATTTGTGCTTACTGGCGCCACGGCATTAGATCTTCGATCCACTGGACACGTGTTAGATCGTTGTAAATGACGGTGACCATAAGCATCATCAGCAAGACGAAGCCAGTCATCAGCATCCGCTCCTTGACGCGTATGCTGAAATCGCGACGAAATACACCCTCCATCGCCATAATGAAGATGTGTCCGCCGTCGAGAACTGGAACCGGTAGCAAGTTGAGAATACCGAGGTTGAGCGAGATCATCGACATCAGACTGAAGAGTGCAACCCAGCCAACCTCGGCTGCCCCACCGGACAGTTGGGCGATGCCGACCGGGCCGACGAGCTGGCGAGGTGAAGTCTCGGCGGTTAGCAAGCCCCATAAAGTCTGGAAGATCAACCCGGACCATTCGTAGTTACGCTGGAGGCTCATCCGAAACGCTTCGACCAGGCCCGGGTCGACCGTGCGCGTCTCGAACGGGTTAAATCTCACGCCGATCAATCCCACATCGCCCCGGAGTGCAGGGGTCACGTTGATGTCGCGACGGGTATCACCACGGCGAACGGTGAGGGCTAACTCGACGTCCGCCTTGACATTGATCCGCTCGACGAGCTGCCCACTGTTCACGAATTCACCGTCTATAGCTTCAATGACGTCACCCACCTGAATGCCCGCACGCTCGGCTGGTTCACCTCGGGACACCTCGACCACGTGCGCGTGCATCACAGGAGTGACCCCGAGGTCACCCATCTCGAACTGGGTCTGGGCGTCAGGGATCACGCGCAGTGTGCGGTTCGCACCACCGGCGTCTCGGACGACGATGGAGATTTCACGCGCTGCCTGGGGGAGAACCGCGACGACTAGCTGCTCCCACGTATTCACGACCCGCCCCGCCACGCTGACGATCCGCTCACCTACCTGGATACCGGCACGTTCTGCCGGCGACCCTTCCACCACACTACCGACGACGGGTGGTTGGTCCTCGTAGACGGGAACCTCAGCCCCCTGGAACAGCACGAGCCACATCACCGCAACCGCGAGCACGATGTTCATCGCCGGTCCCATAACCAGCACCAAGAAGCGCTGCCACTTCGTCTTCGACATGAACTCATCATCTGCGCCAGTGTGTTTGTCCTCGGGGTTCTCGCCCGCCATCTTCACGTATCCACCTAGTGGCACGGCACTCACGCAGTACTCAGTGGCGCCGCGGCGGAACTTCAGAAGCTTCGGACCGAACCCCAGGGAGAACGTCAAAACACGCACACCGAGACGCCGCGCCATCAGAAAATGACCGAGCTCGTGCACGAAGACCAGCACACCAAGTACGAAGAGGAACGCGAGTAGGCTCGTCACAGTTTCACTTCGATTCTACTCCGGCAACGGCCGCACCCGAAAATCGCTTGGCCCAGGCGTCAAGCTCTCGCACGTCGGCAAGCGAGGTCGGGGGCGGGGTAAGACGTGCAGCACCAGCGTCGAGCGCGTCCTCGATGATAGCCGGAATGCCCGTAAAAGCCAGGCGTCCAGCAAGAAAAGCCTCGACCGCCACCTCGTTGGCTGCATTTAGAATCACCGGCAACGTCGGACCACCGGCGAGCGCGCGATACGCTAGGTCGAGACACGGAAATCGTACCCGGTCCGGTTCATCGAATTCAAGCCGACCACAGCGCGCGAGGTCGAGCGCCGGTAACTGCGTCTCCCAGCGCTCCGGATAGGAGAAAGCGTACTGGATCGGCAAGCGCATATCAGTGACGCCGAGCTGGGCAATTATGGAGCCATCCCGCAACTCGACGAGTGAGTGCACGATCGACTGTGGGTGGATCACCACTTCGATGCGATCCGGCGGCATGTCAAACAACCAGCGGGCCTCGATGATCTCAAGACCCTTGTTCATCAGCGTCGCGGAGTCGATGGTGATCTTTCGGCCCATGTTCCAGGTCGGGTGCCGCAACGCGTCGTCCGGCTTCACAGCAGACAACGTAGCGGCCGGACGTTCCCGAAACGGACCACCGGACGCGGTCAAGATGAGCCGCTTGATCTCGGCTGGGTCACGCCCGTCGACGCACTGGTAAATCGCGTTGTGTTCGCTGTCGACCGGCATGATCGAAACACCACGTCGGGCAGCCGCTTCCGTCATGAGACTGCCGGCCATGACCAAGATCTCCTTGTTCGCTAGGGCAATCGTCTTCCCAGCCTCGATAGCGGCCAGCACCGCTTCGAGCGCCGTGGTGCCGGCCGACGCACATAACACGAGGTCGACAGCCGGGTGCGTAGCGACCGCCACGAGTCCATCCTGGCCCCAAGCGGCGTCGACAGTAGGATTCCCTAGCGACGCGCGCGCCGCGTCCAGTGCCGCAGGAGACGCTAGCGCGATCACTCGCGGGCGGTGGTGGGAAACCTGCTTGACGAACCGGTCGACGTTCTCACCTGCAGCAAGACCGACTACGTCGAGCCGCTCCGGATGACGGGCGACGACGGACAAGGCACTGCACCCGATCGACCCCGTCGACCCGAGAATGGCGATTCGCTTCACTTTCCAATGTCCCGCTGTTTACCCGACGAACCACACCACGGTGTAGTACACCGGCACAGCAAAAATCAACCCATCGATGCGATCCAGTACGCCCCCATGACCCGGAATGAGACGCGAGGTGTCCTTCACCCCAGATCCGCGTTTGAGCTGTGATTCGAACAGATCGCCGATTATCCCAAGACCGGCCACCGTCGCTCCCAGGACCAGATGCGAAAGGGGGCTCAACGCAGGGAACCATAACCGGCCGACGATCAACACGACGAACATGCCAGCGACAACGCCGAACAGCGCCCCTTCCACCGTCTTATTCGGGCTGGTCGCCGGGGCGAGCGGCCGACGCCCCAGTAACCGTCCGCCATAGTACTGTGCCGTATCGCTGACCATGATAGTAGCAAGCAGCAGCAACACCACCTCGCGACCGCCGTGAATCCGTAGGGCAACCAACGCACCAATCGGGACGCCCAGATAGATGAGTGCGAATGCGGTCGCGGTGACCGCCGACAGTGCCCGCTCCTCACGTTCGAAGGAAAACTGGGTCGCGGCAATAAACATCCCTCCGGCCATGACGACAACCGGGAACGAGACAGGTGCAAGACCAACGGCAGTGCACGTCGCCAGTGTGAGCGCGGCAGTGAAAATGCGCGAGACAACCACACCAGACGCAGCCGCGAGATCAGAATACTCGATGACCGCTAGAAGCAGCACCATCGCCGCGAGAACGAACGTGGCGATCGGTGGAAGCAGCCAGATGGTACCAACGACGATCGGTAGGAGCGCCAAAGCGCTGAGCACACGAGTCACGAGTGCTTGACTGCTTCAGACGAGTAGGTCTTGATGAAATTCCTGCGTCGCACCGAGAACTCACCAAGTCGAAATCGTGCTCGATTGGCACAAGGTGCGACAAAAAGGCGCGCCGGTCGTGTGTGACCACGCTGACACGAGATGCAATATCGTCGGTAGCGGGCTGCATCATCACCCGAACGTAGTGAAACTTCCGCCACAGGCTACTAATGTCCAACGACGGCCGGCTCTACCGCGAGGCCACCGTAACGCCGATCACGCTTCTGATACGCCACGATGGCTTCAAGCAAGTGGCGGGTACGGAAGTCTGGCCAGTAAGTGTCAGTCACCCAGATTTCGGCGTAGGCGATCTGCCAAAGCAGGAAGTTACTGATCCGCATCTCGCCGCTGGTTCGAATGAGCAGATCGGGGTCAGGCTGTCCAGCGGTATACAGCAAGTTAGCGAAACGGCGCTCGTCCAGGTCCGTGGGTTTGACTCCAGACTCGATCGCGCGGCGCGCGGCCGCCACGATTTCGGCACGCCCTCCGTAGTTGATCGCAATGTTGAAGAGCATACCGCTATTAACTGCAGTCTTCGCCTGCGCCATCTCCAGCTCAGCCTTCACATCGGCTGAGAGCTCGACAGCACTACCGAGTACGCGGAACCGGATATTGTTGGCCATCAACGTACTAAGCTCCAGTCGGAGGTAGCGCTTCAGGAGCTGCATTAGGATCGATATCTCGGACTGGGGTCGCTTCCAGTTCTCAACCGAAAATGCGTAAATGGTAAGTACCTGAATGCCCAACCTAGCCGACAGCTCGACAGCGGCGCGGACCGAATCGATCCCAGCGCGATGTCCCTCCACGCGCGGCAGGCGACGCTGCGCGGCCCACCGACCATTACCGTCCATGATCACGGCGATGTGTGCCGGCAGCCGCGTGAAGTCAACCTCACGGGCCAAGCTAGCCTGCGGCGATCCTTCCGGGACCCACCGCAGGACGTCGTCCAAACTCATTAAACCGTGATGATACAGAGTGTTAGCGACACGTTCAAGGGTTGGTGTATGTAACGCGCACCAGAAATAACCCGTGAGCCGGAGCGGTGGGTCCGGCTTGATCCCGCCGTTTGGACTTCAGAGTGGCTGTCACGTCAGGAATTGGGCGCCGACCACCACCCACCTCAACTAGGGTACCCACAATCGCACGCACCATGTGCCGGAGAAATCCATCTCCGACAACTTCGACGACCGCCAGCGTCTGTGACGTGGGATCCCCCGTATCCCACGGCCACCATCCGCCCCAGTCTTCGACCTTCAACGTGAAGATAGTCCGCACCGGCGAATCGATCTTAGTACCGGTCGTCTGAAAAGCTGAGAAGTCGTGCCGGCCGCACAGCACCTGACCGGCGGCCCGCATGGCACCGAAATCGAGCGCATGAGATACATGCCAAGCGTACTGGCGAGCGAACGGCATCGCAACTGCCCCCGTCGTCAGGCAGTACCGATAGGTCTTCGACCGAGCCCCGTATCGTGCGTGAAACGCTCGTTCGACGGTTACGACATCGAGCAGTCGGATGTCAGTGGGCAGCTTAGCATTTAGTGCACGTTTGAGAGTTCGCGGTTCGATGTCGCGGGTTAGCTCGACGCTAGCGACCTGACCCAGCGCGTGAACACCGGCATCGGTGCGGCCGGCACCGACGATCGTGACCGGTCGCCCTTCGATTTCACCCAGGGCATCTTCAAGCACCGCTTGGATCGATCGGCCGTTGTCCTGACGCTGCCAACCGACATAGTCGGTGCCGTCGTACGTAACCGTCAGCTTTAGCGTGCGCATCGTGGACGAGGAAGAAACACACCGTCAAGATGCGGCGGATTGAACGCGCGAACCCGGCTTCGTCACCGGTATCCCAGCAACACACTGGGGACACGCCCCGGGCGCGTGAGTCTGCCATGACACAGTGGCAAGCGTATCGAACGGCACGTCAAAGTCCACCGTGGCACCACTACGGTCTATGATCGCCGCAGCCCCGACAACACGAACGCCTACTGCGCGCACTACATCCATCGTGTCCCGCGTTGAACCACCTGTCGTCACGACGTCCTCGACGATGACTACCCGGTCGTCTGGCTCAAGGTGAAAGCCGCGCCGGAGGGACATCTGCTCGTCGCGCCGCTCAGCGAACAAAGCGCGCACACCGAGGACCCGAGCCACCACGTGCCCGATGATGACTCCTCCCAACGCCGGTGAGAGTACTACCGTCGGCTCGTGTACCCGAACCCGTTCCGCCAGCGCGGCACCTAGCACCCCAGCGTGGACCGGATGCTGCAACACGAGAGCACACTGGAGATAACCTTGGCTGTGAAGGCCAGACGACAGCATGAAGTGTCCCTCAAGCAAGGCACCGCACTCCGTAAACAGCTGGATGACTTCGTCTGATTCCATATAACAAGCCGGTGACCGGCAGCAGTATACAATTGAGAGAGCGACCATGCTCGCATGGGTTCCCCTATTCGACATTGAATCGGTACGGCCCACTCACCACCAGGCCCGGTTCCCGTCCACCGAACACTCACTGCTCGTGGTGCTTCAGGAAGCACATATACAAACGACGAGATCACTTCGCCTGCTCCCAATTACTTCCGTAACGATTTCACCGACGTGGCAGTCGCCAAATCTGCACAAGATCCGGTCCGAAACCTGCCCCCTAATCACCATTAACTACGGTCAACCTACCGATGCCAGTAATCCAATCCGAGTAAGACGGGCCGGCACGGACTGTGCCTGTCGACGACGTCGTGGCACTCGCACTCGAAAAGACCCTCGACATTGGATCAAAGTGCTTCCGTCTGCAGATCTAGAGTATGGCCATCGTTAGCACCTACTTAGTGTAGCTTCCTAACTTCACGGTGAGCCTCACCCGCAGTAACTGGTCGCGCTTTAAATACGCCGATCGAGGTCTTGAAGGCTGCAGACGCGGTGGCCGCAACGAAGAATCACTGATCTCATGCGAGGCCAGAAACGAACAGCCGTGCGACCGATTGCAAATGTTTATTTTGGATGCGACAATACGCAACTTCTGCCACATCAAGACCTAGGCCGGATCGACATCTCGCTGCTGCAAACTCGGTGCAAGCCGTCCCGTTCGCGCGACAGCGATTTGCAGATTATCCTCGACTGCTTCAAGTCACTGGTCGACTTCTAGGTGGTGCAGGATATTCCTCTCGGTGGCAATAGGTCGATTCATGGGTCTGTGGCCGAGGCCGTCGTAGTCTCGATGGCGAGGGTGCATCTGGAGTGGGGCTCACCTGAACAGACGCCTCCGATAGCGGTCAATGATAGACTCGCTCTGGTGCCGGACCTCTCGGTCATCATCATCACTAAGAATGAAGTCGAAAACGTCAGCGCTGCACTCAAGTCAGTGGCTTGGGCCAACGAGCGACTCGTCGTCGATTCCGGAAGCACCGATGACACTGTCTCGATCGCACGTCGCTACGCTGACCGCGTCGTGAGCCACGCGTGGGAAGGGTATGGCGCGCAGAAAAACTTCGCGACCAGGCTAGCGGCCAACGACTGGGTACTTTCGATCGACGCTGACGAACGGGTGCCCCAATCGTTGGCCGAAGAGATTCAGGACTTGATGCGAACGAGGCCACCGAAAGACGGTTACCGCATTCCGCGCATGACCCGCTACCTCGGCCGTTGGATTCGCTCCACGGACTGGTATCCAGATCCACAGCTTCGCCTGTATGACCGACGTGTGTCCTGTTGGAGCGCGAGCCCCGCCCATGAATCAGTCACTGTCGATGGTTCCGTAGGCCTCCTGCGTTCGGCACTCCACCACCACGCTTACCGCGATCTTTCACACCACCTAGATACGATCGACCGCTACACGACCCTAGTGGCCAACCAGATGCTCGCCGACGGTCGGCGAGCGGGATGGACCGATCTGTTCGTCCGGCCCCAGCTTACGTTCTTGCGTAACTACGTGATACGGCTCGGCGTGCGTGACGGGTACCCCGGGCTCATTGTATCGCTCCTGAACTCGTATTACGTCTTGCTCAAGTACGCGAAGTTGTGGGAGCAGCAGCGCTCAAAAAGCAGTGATCACTGAGACGCCCAGGTGCAAGTCTAATGTTCTCGATCCACGTCGATACGGCACGAACGTGGCGGGGTGGTCAAAATCAGGTTCTGCTGACCGTACTGGGGTTGCGTGCCCGGGGTCATCGGGCCGCACTCGTAGCGCACCCCCGTGGCGAGCTGTTCCGCCGCGTCGCGGACGGCAGAGACCTTTACCCGATCGCGCAAAAAACAGAGCTAGACCTTCACGCCGCCTGGAACCTCTCGTGCCTGTTGCGCGATCTGCAGCCAGACGTCGTGCACGCGCATGACGCGCACGCCGTCACGCTTGCAGTGTTAGCCCGATCGCTGACCGGGTTAGTGACCAGCCGCCTCATGGTATCGCGCCGGGTTGACTTTCACGTCGGTAAAAACGCCGCGTCCCGCTGGATTTACCGTCAGGTCGACCGCTTTCTCTGTGCCTCTTCCGCCATCCGATCGATTCTCATCGAGGATGGCATCCCGGCTTCAAGGACACGGGTCGTCTACGAAGGCATCGACCTCGCTCGGATCACAGCAGCACCACCGGTAGACGCCCACGCCGAATTTGGATTGCCAGCAGGTGCACCGATCGTGGGCAACGTCGCAGCGCTGGTACCGCACAAGGGGCAGCGCTATCTCGTCGACGCAGCGGCACGCGTAGTCCAGACCATTCCGGGCGCCCGCTTTCTCGTCGTCGGTGACGGTGAGCTAGAAACGCGTCTCAGCCGTCAGCTAAAGCAGCTGGGCCTTGAAGGGCACGTAATCTTGACAGGCTTCCGATCGAATGTGCTCTCCCTGCACAAAAGCTTCGACCTATTCGTAATGAGTTCTTTAACCGAGGGGCTAGGAACGTCGGTGCTAGACGCGATGGCATGTGGTCGACCGGTCGTCGGCACCAAGGCTGGTGGTATCCCCGAGAGCATCTCCGATGGCCAGACTGGTCTGCTCGTGCCGGTGCGTGACGCGCCCGCACTCGCCGAGGCGATCATACGCTTACTGCGCGATCCGTCACTTAGTCGCGCGTTTGGGAACGCCGGGCGTAACCGTGTCCGGGCTCTCTTCAGCGCCGAGCGGATGGTCGACGAGACGGTGGCCTGCTACTCCGAGTCGGTTGACACAGACCGCGCAACGGACATTGCGCGTCCCCCTGGAGCTGGTTAAAGCCACACCGGTTCATCATCCCAAGGTGACACAGTGAAAAGTCGTATTTCACCGGGTCTGTGGCATCGAACCGCCGGAGCGAGGCCGTGATCTCACGAGCCATCGCCCATCCTGGGGTACGGTAGTACGTCAACCTCAGGCACTGGCCGACGCGGATCACATGCGTGTCGAGCGGCACGATCAGCTTTGACGGATCAACGTGTCTCCACACGCCGAGATCGACGTGGTCGTTGCGAACCATCCATCGCAGGTACAGGTTGAGACGCTTGCAGGCGCTACCTTTGGCCGGCATCGGAAAGAAGTACTCCACACCCCGTCGCTTTACGCGCCGACCGTAGATTCCAGCAAGGTCGACCGAAAGTGCCCGGGTGCAAAAAGAGTCAAGCGCCGGAGCGATGTCGTCCGCATCCTCCCGATATCCCTCCAGGAAAAAGCGCTCGACCGATCCGCTCATCTCAAGCATTCGTTGAAGAATGCGGATCAGGGCAATGAGATCAATCCCTCGCGTCCAGCGATGCGTCAACGCACCGAGTTCCGCACCATCATTCCGCGGATCGAATCGGCGGACGAAAGCGGTGGGCGATGATCCCATCACTGCTAGCACGGCGTCGATGGTGTTCAGCACGCTGCCGACCCGTCCGTATGCAAGTGCCGCTGCGCAGAAACCGACCACTTCCCGGTCAGCCGGGTCCCGGTAATCACGCACGCGATCGATCGGATCCACAACGGCTGTACCCTGATCGAATTGATCGTAGAGGTGGTCTAGGGCTCTCTTAGCGGCGACAGCTGAGAGTGGGTGGCTCAAAACGTCGTGATCGGCGTGCCCGCAGCACAGGCAGGGCAGACGTCGGCCAGATAATTAGGTGGCTCCTTGGTTTCGGCCAGCGCGAGGTTCGGCACACCCAGATCGCCGACCGCTTCCAGGCGGTCATGTATCTCGACGGTCGCGATGACGGTGCCACCGGCCTGCTGGACCAGACGCACACATCGCTCGAACGTCTTGCCAGTGTTCCGCACGTCGTCCGCCAGCAACACGCGTTTCCCAGCAAGTAACGCCGTGTAGGTCGGCCGCAGCTTGAGCTCCGCATCCCGATTGAGAGTGAAGGGCGCGAATTGACAAGGTTGATGAACGAGACTGCGCCGCCCGTCGAGTAGCCCCGCGATCGTATGCGCGAGCAATGCTCCGCCGGTGACTGGGCCGGCAACGACTTCGGTCCCGTCGACAAGAGAGGCCGGAAGCAAGTCGATCAGATCTTGCGCAAGCCGCCAGATAAGCGACGGGTGTCTCAACAACTCGTGTGGGTTGAGATACACCTGCCCGTGGTAGCCGTTGCCATAGTCAAAGTGGCCATCGAGACGCAGTACAGCAAAGCGCTCAAGTTCCCTGAGCGCGCGCGCGCGTACATCGGCGTGCCGACCTCCAACGTCAATGGTTTTGGTCATCAAGACAGCCACGCCGATGATGCACATGCGTCGAGCGAACCGACTCCAGGAACCGCGTCGTTCGTGTACACAACGCGCCCGTCGATGAAAGTGGCCGCCACCGATCCACGTAGCTGCCAGCCATCAAAGGGAGTGTTCCTCGCCTTCGATCTAAAGTCGTCTGCCCGGATCTCGGCCGTGACCTCCGGTGCGAGGACGGTGATGTTCGCCGCCGACCCAGGTTTCAACGTGCCCCCATCGACTCCCAGGATGCGCGCTGGGTTGGGTGAGAATAGCTCAACGAGCCGTCGCAACGAGATAACACCTCCATGCAAAAGACGGTCCAGTGCAAGTGGCACTGCGGTCTCGAGCCCGATGATGCCGAACGGCGCTCGATCGAACTCCACTGCCTTTTCGTCGGTGTGGTGCGGCGCGTGATCCGTCGCGATTACGTCGATGCTGCCGTCGCGGAGACCGTCGAGCATTGCGTCCCGATCTGTCGCGCTCCGGAGCGGGGGATTCATCTTGTAGTTGGTATCGTAAGCGAGTTCGTCGTCGGTCAGGATTAAGTGATGAGGCGTCACTTCGCAGGTGACCCTAATCCCACGCTCCTTACCAGACCGAACAGCCCGGAGCGATCCAGCCACGCTCATGTGCGCAATGTGAACCGCCCCACCGGACAGTTCGCTCAGTGTCACATCACGCTCGACCATGACGGCTTCCGCTGCACCAGGGATTCCGCGAAGGCCGAGGGCTGCCGCTCGATGGCCTTCATGTGCAACGCCGTCACCCTTGAGCGACAGATCCTCACAATGATTAATGATCGGAATGTCGAACATCGAGACGTATTCAAGCGCACGTCGCATCATCAGCGCGTCAGCGACCGGATGGCCGTCGTCGGAAACTGCCACGCACCCCGCCGCACGCAGCTCGCGAATCTCCGTGAGTCGCTCGCCCTTCGAGCCGACCGACACCGCCCCAATTGGATAAACACGTGCGAGGTTCGATGCCATCGCCTTACGCAGAATCTCCTCCGTCACTCCGGCGTGATCGTTCACCGGATCGGTGTTGGGCATGCACGCAACGCCGACGAACCCACCGGCGACCGCAGCCGCCACCCCGGTGGCGATCGTCTCCTTGTGCTCCTGCCCGGGCTCTCGCAGATGAACGTGCATATCGATGAAGCCCGGGCACAACACCAGGCCGGCCGGGACATCCACGGGCACCGCCCCATCAATCGTCAGGTCCGTGTCGACGGCGGCGATTCTCCCTGCCGCGATACGCACGTCACGGATTCCGTCCAGCCCTTGCACGGGATCGACAACGCGGGCACCGCGGAGCACAACAGGCTGGGACTTCACTGATGCACCTGGTCTTCGCCGACCCCGACACCGGCAAGAAGGTAGAGCACCGCCATCCGAATCGCGACACCGTTCGACACTTGGTCTAGGATGACCGAATATGGTCCATCTGCCACCTCGGAGGAGATCTCCACGCCACGATTCATCGGTCCCGGATGCATGATAATGACGTCAGGTTTCGCACGCCGCAACCGCTCCGTGGTCATGCCGAACAAACGGAAGTACTCACGAAGTGACGGCAGAAAGTGACCGTGCATCCGCTCAAGCTGCACCCGCAACAGCATGACTACGTCAGCATCGGTAACCGCCCGATCGAGGGAAGTCGTCGCGTGGACACCGAATCGATCGATACCAGGCACCATGAGCGTCGGAGGTCCGCATACCCAGACATCAGCACCAAGCGCCCGTAGTAAGAGGATGTTGGACCGTAACACCCGACTGTGCAGTAGATCACCGACAATCACCACCTTCAATCCATCGATGCTCGGCTTGTACTCGCGAATCGTGAACGCGTCAAGCAACGCCTGCGTGGGATGCTCGTGCATACCGTCGCCGGCATTGATCACCCGCGCGTTACAGATATCTAACAGCAGGTGACACGCCCCAGACGACGCGTGCCGGACTACGATCATGTCCGGTACCATCGCCTCAATGTTACGGACCGTGTCCGACAGCGTCTCCCCCTTCAAGAGGCTGGACGTCCCTCCCGCGACATTGAGTGTGTCGGCGCTGAGTCTCTTTTCGGCAATCTCGAACGAAATGCGGGTTCGGGTGCTTGGTTCTAGGAACAGGTTGACCACGGTCTTACCGCGCAGCGTTGGTACCTTCTTGATGGGTCTGGTGCCGATCTCCTTCATCGCCACCGACGTGTCAAGGATGAGCAAGATTTCTTCTGGAGTCAGGTCCTCGATACTCAACAGGTGCCTGGACCGGAGGCAAGAGACCGCGTCTACACGCTCGGGTGCCAGCGTGCTGTCGGTACCGCTCTGTGCGCTCACGCCGGCCTCTCACTAGCAATATCCCGTTCGGTAAAAGCGACGTCCTCAATGACGACCTCATCAACACCGTCTATCTCCGCAAGGCGTACCTGCACACTCTGTTGCAACGAAGTCGGAAGATTTTTGCCAACGTAATCGGCCTTAATTGGCAACTCCCTGTGACCACGGTCGACCAGTACGATGAGTTGAATACTGCGTGGGCGGCCGAAATCGATGAGTGCATCCAACGCGGCCCGGATCGTGCGGCCAGTGTAGAGAACATCGTCGACGAGTAGGATCTTACGGTCGTCGATGGAGAACGAAACCTCGGTGCGTCGAAGCACAGGTTGGGGTCCAACCGGATGCCGCATCAGATCGTCACGATACAGTGTGATGTCGAGGGCTCCTGTTGGCACCTCGTCACCAGCGATCTCGAGCAGATTATGTGCTAGCCGCCGAGCCATCGGGACGCCGCGCGTGCGGATGCCGACGAGAGCGATTTCGTCGACGCCGCGATTACGCTCCACTAGCTCGTGCGCAATGCGCACGAGCGTGCGCCCGATTCGATCCGCCTCCATCACGACAGCCATCTGGACCTACAAGTGGAGACAACGAGAAACGCGTGGGACGAGACGCACAGGAGAAAAGGTCGGCAGCTCACTAGGCACCTCTTCGCGGCCTCTCAGGGCCGCTCTTAAAGAGTTTCTCTAATCTTATCGGGGCCCAGAGTGAGGTGTCAATCCACTTCGGCCGATGCTTCCGCTTAAGCCTCACCGGCCTCAGGTATACTCGACGCGATGTGACAGATGTCGATGCCATCGTCTTGTCGAACGACCGACTCTCGGATTCGTACAACCTCGTCAGACTCGCCGCTCCCGAGATCGCGGCAGGCTGTCAACCGGGACAGTTCGTCATGCTCAAGCGCGCTATTGGAAGCGCCCCGTTGCTTCGCCGCCCATTTTCTGTCTTTGAGATCTTACGTGACAAACATCGTGCTGTGATCGGATTCTCGTTGCTCAGCAAACAGGTCGGCGTCGTCACGCGCGAACTCTTCACGCTGCAACCGGGCGAGCGCTTATGCTGTCTGGGGCCACTGGGTCGTCCGTTTTCACCCGTTGACCCACCAGGTATTGGCTGGATGGTGGCGGGTGGGGTTGGACTCGCACCCTTTGCGACACTTTCCGAGACGCTGCGTGCGCGAGGGACCGATACGACCCTTTTCTACGGTGGCCGGTCGGCGGACGATCTCTATCACGTGCCGTTCTTTGAACGCCTCGGCGTTAGGGTCGTGCTGACAACAGAGGACGGCAGTCGAGGTGAAGCAGGACTGGTGACACGACCACTCGAGCGCGCTCTAGACGCGATGGCACCGGATACACCCCTGACTATCTACGCGTGCGGGCCCACAGCGATGATGCGTGCGGTCGCCCAGTTAGGCGTGACCCACGGACGTCCGACAGAGGTCTCACTTGAGCCGGTCATGGGATGCGGACTCGGTGGCTGCTATAGCTGCGTGGTGCGTGTTCGGGCCGACAAACCAACGGGGCGTTTTGTCCGATCATGCTTGGACGGACCAGTATTCTACGGGGACCAGATTCTGTGGACGGACCTGACCTCTCCGTAAGCATCGGTCGCTTGCGACTTGAAAACCCCCTGATAGCTGCGAGCGGATGCTTCGGGTACGGGGTCGAGTACGCTGATTTCGTTGACCTCGCAACCCTCGGCGGCGTGGCAGTTAAGGGTCTGTTTCTCGAAGAGCGTGAGGGACATGCTCCACCGCGCATCGTAGAAACCCCGAGCGGCATGCTCAACGCCATCGGCCTACAGGGTATCGGCGTCCGTCGGTTTGTCGAGGAGAAGCTCCCTACTCTGCGGGAACAGCAGGCCGTTGTCATCGTGAATATCTGTGGAACGACCGTCGACGAGTATGCCGAACTCGCCCGCGTCCTGTCTGACGCGGCCGGAGTGGCTGCGTTGGAGCTCAACATCTCCTGTCCAAACATCAAGGAGGGTGGGATCACATTCGGGTGTAGTTTGCAGGGCACGCACGACGTCGTGGCCGCTGTCCGACGCGTTACCGACCTACCGATCTTTCCCAAACTCACGCCCAACGTAACCGACGTCGCGTCGTTTGCCCGCGCCGCCCAGGACGCAGGAGCAGACGCCGTCTCGCTGGTAAACACCTTCCTCGCAATGGCAATCGACATCGACACCCGGCGACCCAGTCTGTCTAACGTTGTCGGCGGCTTAAGCGGGCCGGCCATTCGCCCCATCGCGGTGCGGATGGTCTACGAGTGCGCGGCCGCGATCCGGATTCCCATCATCGGTATGGGAGGGATCGCGAGTGCACGGGACGTCGTGGAGTTTCTCATTGCGGGCGCCACCGCCGTCCAGGTAGGCACAGCTAATTTCGAGGACCCCTTCATCTGGCGCAAGCTTGGTGATGGCCTGACAGCCTACCTGCAGCAACATGGATATCGGTCGGTCCGCGACATCATCGGAACAGTGGATCTCGCAGAACGCGACACAGCATGGATAAGCTCCTGATCGCGCTCGATGTCGATTCGTCAGAACGCGCACTCGACCTTGCGGACAAACTGAGAGATCTTGCCGGTGGGTACAAGATCGGTAGTCGGCTGTTCACCTCCGAAGGACCGGTGCTCGTGCGAGCCCTAGTCGAACAGGGCGACCGAGTGTTTCTGGACCTCAAGTATCACGACATCCCCAGTACGGTGGCGAGCGCAGTGCGTTCGGCGTCGAATCTCGGCGTGTGGATGTTGACAGTGCATGCCTCGGGCGGACTGGACATGATGCGAGCGGCAAAGGACGCAAGCACGACCCACGAGAACACCCCCCACATCGTTGGGGTAACGGTGTTGACCAGCTTTGACGAGCGGGCGTTGTCTAATGTTGGCGTGTCCCGAACCATCGCTGACCAGGTTGACCGCCTGGCTACCCTGGCTCAAAACGCCGGCATCGATGGTATTGTTGCATCACCGCTTGAGCTTGAACGACTTCGCACGCGATGCGGTCCGGACTTCACGATCGTCACCCCAGGCATCCGGAAAAAGTCAGGAGTTGACGACGACCAAATACGCACACTAAACGCCGCGGAAGCCGTGCGTGCTGGCGCTGACTACCTGGTCGTAGGGCGCCCTATCATTGCAGCCGACGATCCCCGCGCGGCCGCAGAGCACCTTTGTAGCCAGATCGCCACTGCATGATTCGTCTGATACTCCTCACGCGACACGGCTGTCATCTGTGCGACGAAATGAAAGCGATCGTTGAGCAGGTTGGCCGCACCCATTCGGTGGTACTCGATGAGATCGACATTACTACCGACCGAGTGCTAGAGCAACGGTTCGGCGCCGCGATTCCAGTCCTGATGCACGGCGACCGCGTCATTGCACGCTCCCGCACGACGCAGCGAGAATTATTGGAATTGCTACGGAAGAACAGGCTGTTAAAGTGAAATGCCGGGTACGTTCGGCGACGTACCCGGCAAGGCTGCATTCCTACTTGGCCGTGATAACGAAGTGACCACGCCGATTACGCGACCAACACCCCTCGTGGTTGTCCGAACAGAAGGGTGCCTCTTCCCCGCGGCTCACCGTCGTGATCCGATTGCCCGGTATACCCAGACTCACGAGATAGTCCCGTACAGCGGCCGATCTTGAGTCGCCGAGTGCCAGGTTGTACTCGTTCGTGCCACGCTCGTCGCAGTACCCCTCGATACGTACGCGAGTCGACGGCCAGTCCCGCATCCAATCGGCGTCTCGCTGCAAGATCGCCCGCGCGTCCGGCCGAATCACCGCCTCGTCATAGTCAAAAAAGACCGGGTCGAGCGGCGAGGTGCTGTTGAGCTCGTCAAGCGTCATCCGCGCAAACAGTTCCTCCGGGCTTAGAGGCCCTGCTGGCGGCGGTTCCGGTGGTGGCGGTGGTGGTGGCGGTGGTGGCGGTGGTGGTGGCGCCGGAGCCGGCGGCGGTGGTGGTGGTGGTGGCTCTGGCGGAGGATTATCGGCACAGGCCACAGCACCCAAACCCATCAAGACGCAAAAGCCGATGGCCATCAAGTATCGCCATGGGGATTTCATGATGAAGCTCTCCTGTTCAGAGGTCTTTAGACTCGCTGTATTCTCAGGAGCCATCGGACGTGTCACCCGCGAAGACTTCGACGGTTGAGGGCTGAGCTTACAAATTTTCGCCAAACCGTGTCAATTATTGAAGATCTGGCTGTCCCTTCGTCCACAGGAGCATGGGTGCGGCAAACCACCGGATGGCCCATTTATTCGTCCCACGCTTTCTCATCCCCGTCCGAGTTATCGGAGCCTGAAATTGCAGCCTTATCCTCATCCTCGTCCTCAGATGCCGGCTCAAGCTCGACCGGTGATACATGACCGACCTGCAAATTCGAGCCGCATTCCGGGCAGCTAAGTTGGTCGCCGAGATCGACGTCAAACTCATCGACGTCGATCTCGGTGTCACACTCGGGGCAAGTGGCCATGGCCAGAAGGAACGGGATTATAGTTGTTGGATGTCGAGACTTTCACAATGAATTCGTCGTCTAGCAGCCCGCGGTGAAAGCCCTGCGTCGTACCGAAGGTACCGAGGACCCGCCTGGCAAGGCGCGGCGAGCAGAATACCACGAGCATGCCGACGCCGCTTAGGCAAGACGGGCAGCGCCGCGCCGAGCGTTATACGAGAACTAATCACAAACGTGGCCACTACGCCCGCTGTACGATGCAACCGATAGACAGGAAAAGATGGCTCCATCTACTTTCACACAAAAAACAGTCGTCGTCGCGGATGACACGGCTCTCGTGCGCGATCGATTCTCGGCGGCACTCAAGGATGCGGGGCACCGAGCAATCGGCATCAAGAACGTGCCGGAGCTGCTTTCCCAGGTCCAAACCGACCTCGACCGAATCGACCTAGTCGTGCTTGACCTGCAGCTGACACCGTCACCCGGCGTTGAAATGGTCCGCGCTATTCGCAAACTCGACGCGGGGAAACTACCGATCCTGGTCTTCAGTGGTTCGATCTCAAACGCCGAGCAAGTACGCGAGTTGACCGGACTCGACATCGCCGGCTATGTGAACGAACACAGTGCGATGCAGCATATCCTCCCCTCACTTGCACCTCATCTGTTTCCCGAGAACTTCAACCGACGTACAAGCGTGCGAGTAGTCTTGAGCATCCCAGTTGCGTACCACTGGGAAAACACGCTCGCGACGGCGTTCACGCTCAACCTCAGCAAGGGCGGGCTCGGTGTCCGAACGATGAGCCCGCTCAACACCGGCACCAAGATCCGGGTACGATTCCGCCTACCCGGTTCTGACCACGACATCGAGGCTGACTCACGGGTGGTGTGGAGCGATCACTTGGTTGGAATGGGTTTGCAGTTCGAGCACGTTGACTCATCCGATCAATCTAACATCGACGAGTTCGTCGACTAGCATTGCTTCTACAAGAGCTGTCGGGGTGAGCAGTTCGAGTCTTTTGGCACCGCTAGTTGACACCGTTTCGGTGTCGTGTTTAACATTTTTGATATTGCTGAGGATGGGCCGTCTCTACCCGTCGCTTGTCCCAAGCGAAAAAGGTTGGGCCCAGTTCGAGGCAACAGCTTGAACTGCTCGGCGGTGACGTGCTCGACGAGCACTAATCCTCTCGAGTTCGAGCTGGTACCGGTAGTGGTTTAAAGTACCCCGAGCGCACCTTGGCGCGACCGGCTCGATGGAACAACTTGGAGGGAACCTCGTGATTGACGTGCAGCAACTTACCAAGCGATACGGGCCAATAGTCGCAGTTAACGACGTGAGCTTCCGGGTCGAACCTGGCCAGATCCTCGGATTCCTCGGCCCGAATGGTGCGGGAAAAACAACGACGATGCGGGTGCTAACCGGTTACATACCTCCCACCAACGGCAGAGCAATTGTCGCAGGGTTTGACGTCTTTGAGCAGGCCGTAGAGGCAAAGAGACGGACTGGGTACTTGCCAGAAACCCCGCCACTTTATCCCGAGATGACTGTGCGCGAATACCTAACGTTCGTCGCACGGATCAACGCGATCGGATCTAACCAACGGCGCCCGCGCGTCGATCTCGCGATGGACCGAACGAGTATCGGTGACATGGCAAACCGCCACTGCGGCAAGCTGTCGAAAGGGTATCGTCAGCGCGTCGGCCTCGCCCAGGCAATTCTTCACAACCCGGACGTTCTGATTCTCGACGAACCAACGGCGGGCCTTGACCCGAAGCAGATCATCGAGACGCGTGAGCTCATCAAGGGGCTCGCTGGTGATCACACAATCATTCTAAGCACGCATATCCTGCCTGAAGTCGCGCAGACGTGCGAGCGGGTGGTAATCATCAATAAGGGCTGTGTCGTTGCAGAGGACACTCCGATCAACCTGACGAACCGGCTCAAAGGCTCCGAAACCATCTACCTCGAGATCGACACGGGCGGTGCCGATCCCACTGCCGACTTGGAGTCGGTGCCCGGTGTCACGCGCATTGCCTCTGGTACTGACAACGGCGGAGAGTGGTCGTTCGATGTCGAGAGCGCCGAGGGTACCGATGTGCGACGGGAGCTTGTGCACGCGGTCGTCTCCAAAGGGTGGGGACTGCTAGAGATGCGACCGGTGCGGTTGAGTCTCGAGGAGATCTTCCTACAACTCACCACCGAAGAAGACGAGCAGCCAGATGAGCGGAAGCCCAGCACTGAGGGAGGGACCGAAGAGGTCGAACCAGTGGAGGCCACTGATGCGTAACGTTCTCGCCATCGCCCAGAAGGAACTGCAACAATATTTTGTGTCGCCCATCGCCTACGTCGTGGTAGGGCTATTCGCCGTCTTGTTCGGCTACTTCTATGTTGCCAGTCTTAGCATTCTGCTGCAGGTCAGCATGCAAGCCGGGATGTTCGGTATGGGCGGCGGCCCTCAGGCTGTCAACATCAACGAGTTTATGGTTCGTCCCTTACTCTCTAACACAGCGGTCATCCTGCTGTTTTTTCTCCCATTCCTGACGGCGCGAGCGTATGCCGAGGAGAAGCGGTCAGGCACGATTGAGCTACTCATGACTTCGCCCTTGACCGACCTGCAGATTATCCTCGGTAAGTTCCTTGGGGTGCTAACGCTATTCGCGGTGATGCTCGGTGTTACCACGATCCACATGGGCATCCTGTTCTGGTACGGCGAACCGGAACTCGGACCGATCCTGACCGGGTATCTCGGCCTCGGCCTGATGGGCGCCTCGTTCATTTCCGTCGGGCTCCTGGTCTCAAGCGCAACGCGGAACCAAATCGTGGCTGGAGTCATTACCTTCGCCGTATTGCTCCTGTTCTGGGTCATGAGCTGGATGGCGGACTCGACCGGACCTACGATGCGATCAGCCTTGACTTACCTGTCGATCCTCGAGCACTTTGATGATTTCTCTAAGGGTATTATTGACACCAAGCACGTCGTCTACTACCTGAGCTTCATTACCTTTGGAATCTTCCTGACGGCCAAATCGGTCGACAGCGAGCGATGGCGAGGATAACCGTCCGATGATCAAGAGAGCACTCCACACGATTGGATGGATCGGCGTGACGTTGGTGTTCGCCGCAGTGGTCGCACGCTTTGTCGTACCAGAACAACAGACGATCTGGTATTGGCTCACGGTCGCCGGATTGTCGCTAGTCGTGATACACACGCTTGGTCAGTGGCGTGAGATCGTTGCGTTTTTTAGCCAGCGGCAGGCTCGCTACGGCGCGCTGGCTGGTTCGAGTTTGTTGCTTGCGATCGGCATTCTCGTTGCGGTCAACTACATCCTGGCCCGTCAGAACATGCGCTGGGACCTGACGGCAGCCCGCCAATACTCGCTGTCGGATCAGACACGCCAGGTTCTCGAGGGCCTTGGGTCGCCGATCAATGTAATCGTCTTCGCGCGCGAGGCGGAGTTTCCCCGGTATCGCGACCGTCTTGGCGAATATGAGTACACGTCGAGCCAGGTGTCGGTAGAGTACGTCGACGTTGACCGGAACCCTGTCCGGGCGCGGCAGTACGAGGTCCAGTCGTATGGCACGGTTGTGTTCGATTACCAGGGCCGGGTCGAACGTGTCGTCTCAGACAGCGAACAGGACCTGACGAACGCCCTGATCAAGGCCGTGGAAGGCGAGGAGCTCACCGTGTACTTTGTTCAGGGCCACGGCGAGCACGATCCGAACAGTGAGGATCGGAACGGCTACAGCGTCGTGACCGAAGCACTGCGGCTCGACAACCTCGCTGTCGAAACGGTCGTTCTTGCACAAACCGACGAAATACCTGCAGATGCCAGCGTCCTCGTTGTAGCCGGGCCAACGACCGACGTGCTCCCGACCGAAACCGACCTGCTGCGAGACTATCTGGAGCAAGGCGGTAAGGTACTGCTACTCCTTAATCCGCCGGCGAACGCTGAAGATCCTGGGCTCGACAATCTCGTGGCGCTTGCGGCTGAATGGGGCATCGACGTCGGAACCGACGTCGTCGTTGACGTGAGTGGCGTCGGACAATTACTGGGCACCGACGCCTCGGTGCCGGTTGTCGCTAATTATCCGCCGCACCCGATCACCGACCGCTTTAATCTGATGACAGCGTATCCTCTCGCCCGGTCTGTGCGACCGCTGCCTGGTGGGACTGAGGGCCGAGTTGCCGAGTCTTTCGTAGAAACTAGCTCCCGTAGCTGGGCGGAAAAAAGTCTCGAGGAGCTATCATCCGGCGAGGTTGCAATGGAAGAGGACGAGGGGGACGTAGCGGGTCCGATCTCTATCGCCAGCGCAGTGTCGGTGACAATCGGGGATCTTGAAGACGCTGGTGAGACGGCGTCGGCCAGCACCGATGAAACCGCCGAAGACGAAGCCCCCCTCATGACTGAGGCGCGACTAGCCGTCGTAGGAGACTCAGATTTTGGTACTAACGGGACTATCGGTATGCAGGGCAACCGTGATCTCGTGCTCAATACGATCAACTGGCTCGCAGAACAGGAGAACCTGATCGCGATTCGTCCGCGAGCGCCGGAAGACCGAAGGATCACGCTCACGGCTGATCAGCAGTCCCGGATCAACTGGCTGACGTTACCGATGATTCCGGGCGTGATCCTAAGCATCGGCGTTTACACATGGTGGAGCCGGAGACAGCGTTAGAAGTCTTGGGTGCTGCATATCAGTTATCGCACCGCCATTCGACGACGAACTCGTGGGCGTCTAGAGCTTGCTAAGGACGAGGCACCGTTCAACCGAAGCGGCATTCGACCACTGCACGGCACGACAGCAGAGACTATCGAGCACTATTCGAGAGAGGAGCAACATAGCCGGCCCGGATGATCAACAGCCGTATGGAGGCTGACCCGCATTCTGGGCTACTTTATAGCCATGCGAGGACTACGCTCGACACTGGTAATGTTCGTCCTGTTCGTGGCACTCGGCGGGTACGCTTATTTCGTCGAATCTGAGCGCCCACCGGCTTCCGAGACCGCACCCAATGAGCAAGTGTTCGACTTTGAGGCGGACGACATCTCTTCGCTGAGCCTCACCGCCGACGGCGGTGAGGTAACCAACCTTGAACGCGCATCAGAGGATACGGATGGCGACTGGAAACTCACTTCACCGATCGAGTCAGGCGCTGACGAAACGGGAGTGTCGTCAATCACGAGCGCGTTGGCGTCGCTCGAGATTCGACGCGTCGTCGAGGAACAGGCCTCTGACCTCGATCTGTTCGGGCTCGCTGATCCGGCAGTCGTCGTCACGTTCGGGACCGGCGATGATACGGTGCTGCGCCAGCTGCTCGTCGGCGACGCCACACCAACCGGAACCGACCGTTATGCTAAGACCGATGACAACGATCGAGTCTTCCTGATCGCCGATCATCTTAATTCGACCTTCAACCGTACAACGTTCGACCTTCGAGACAAGACAATCCTCGACTTCACGACCAGCAACGTCGACGGCTTCACGATCGTGACCCCCGACGAAACGATACGCTTCGACAAGACCGATGGCGACTGGCGCATGCGCGAGCCGTCGGATCTACGCACTGACTTCGGTATGGTCGACGGCCTCATCGGTCGTCTCAGTGGCGGGCAGATGCGTTTTATCAACGCCGAGGCAACGGACGAACTTGAGCCCTACGGCCTCGACGATCCGGATGTCATCGTGACTCTCGAATCAGGCAGCGCCATAGTGGCGTTGGCGGTCGGCGACGAGACGACTGACGGTACCGTCTACGCTCGTGATACATCCAGGAGTCTTGTCTTCACGATTGACCAACTGCTTGTTGCCGACTTAGAACGGGACGCTGGTGCTTATCGGGAAAAGGGTCTCTTCAACTTCAGGCCCTTCAACGCAACACGCCTTCAGGTAGCACGGGATAACGAAACGGTCACTTTTGAAAGGATAGAAGCGGCGGAGGACAGCGAGGATCAAGACAGCTGGCAACAAGTCGACCCGGGTCCTGTGGCCAGCGGCGACATCGAACAGCCCGCTATGGATGACTTGCTCACCAAGTTCTCTAGTCTTCGTGCCGAATCATTCGTAACCGAGGCAACCGAGACTGGTCTGGACACCCCACTGGTAACGATCGAGGTATGGTATGGCGATGATGGCGGAGAGTCCGAACGCGTCACCATCGGGCACAACGGCAACAACACCTACGCCGTTCATGGCGACGAGCCAGGAGCTGCGGTGATGGACACTCAGTCTGTCGACGACGCC
>Ga0310345_10001498_pt1 | contig 25780 bp, 24 predicted proteins | sample HC15DNA20500_MG_FD_204667 | JGI IMG/M metagenome (GOLD analysis project Ga0310345, IMG submission 204667) | Marine microbial communities from station ALOHA, North Pacific Subtropical Gyre - HC15-DNA-20-500_MG | ecosystem: Environmental > Aquatic > Marine > Oceanic | place: Pacific Ocean: North... | reverse complement strand
ATCCGGTTCGTTCATCTCGAAACTGGCATCGCGATCGTGAATCCACTTCTCCCGCTCGTCCACACGTAGCGGCCAGTCGCGCGTGACGACTTGCTTGATACAAACAGCTATCTTCATGAGTTCCTAAAGAAAAACGAAATCGACCGACACCTGTGTCAGTCTTCGTATCGCTTGAAGAGCAGGCTGGCGTTTGTGCCACCGAAACCGAACGAATTCGACAACGCGTAGGAAATAGAGGCGGTTCGTTTCTGATTAGGTACGTAGTCGAGGTCGCACTCAGGGTCCGGGTTATCAAGATTAACTGTCGGTGGGATCATCTGGTCGCGTACGGCGCGTGCTGTGATACCAGCCTCAAGGCCGCCAGCCGCACCGAGAAGATGTCCCGTCATCGATTTCGTCGAGGAAATCGCTACCTTCGACGCGTGATCCCCAAAGCATCTCTTGATGGCTGCTGTTTCGATCTTATCGTTATACGGCGTCGACGTACCATGCGCGTTGACGTAGTCGATCGCGGACGGATCGATCTTCGCCTGTTTGATGGCCGCTTCCATCACCCTCACCGCACCGTCACCATCCTCTGCTGGAGCCGTCATGTGAAACGCGTCAGAGGACATGCCATAACCGACGAGCTCTGCGTAGATTGACGCACCTCGGTCGCGTGCGCGGTCGAGTTCCTCGAGTACAACAACACCAGCCCCTTCCCCAATGATGAACCCATCTCGCTCATAATCGAACGGACGGCATGCCTGTTCAGGTTTGTCGTTCCGCGTCGAGAGCGCACGCATCGCGGCAAATCCGCCGACACCCATCGGGGTAATCGCAGCCTCGGACCCTCCGGCAATCATCGCGTCAGCAGCACCACGCCTCACGATTTCGAAAGCGTCACCCACTGCGTGAGCCCCTGCCGAGCAGGCCGTACATACGGCCGAGTTTGGGCCACTGGCACCAAGGCGGATCGACACTTGCCCAGCAGCGAGATTGATAATGGCTGAGGGAATGAAAAATGGTGAGATCTTGCGTGGCCCGCCATTCAGAAGCGCGCGATGCTCCCGTTCGATCGTGGCGAAACCGCCGATGCCAGAAGCAATGTAGACACCAACCCGCGGACCGAGCGCATGACCCGTTTTCAAGCCGGCATCGCGCACCGCGAATTCAGAAGCCGCGATAGCGAACTGGATGAAGACGTCCATCTTCTTGACGTCTTTCTTGTCGACGAATTGAAGAGGGTCGAACCCCTTGACCTCACCTGCGATACGGGCTGTGAACTCAGACGCATCGAAGTGTGTAATCGGACCGATGCCGCTCCGGCCTGCGCACAGCGCATTCCAGGTCTCCTCGGTGCCAATCCCAACGGACGACACGAGGCCGATGCCGGTCACGACGACACGCCTCTGCAACGCCTAACTCCTGAATACTTCGTGTCGAGCGCCTATTTCTTGCTCTTGGCGTGTGACGCGATGTACTCGACCGCTTCCTTTACACGGGTGATCTTCTCCGCATCTTCGTCTGGGATCTCGAGGCCGAACTCCTCCTCGAACGCCATGACCAGTTCGACGGTATCGAGCGAGTCGGCGCCAAGATCGTCGACGAACGATGCATCAGACGTGACCTCTTCTTCATCCACGCCCAGCTGCTCAACAATGATGCCCTTAACTTTGTCAGCGACGGCCATTCACCAGCCTCCTACATGTAAATCCCACCGTTTACCCCCAAAACCTGCCCTGTAATATACGCTGCTTCATCCGATGCAAGAAAGCATACCGCCGACGCAACATCCTCGGGTAGACCGAACCGTCCCACGGGTATCTGGGCCAGCAGTGTATCTCGAACATGTTCGTCGAGCGTGGCGGTCATGTCAGTTTCGATCATACCTGGCGCAACGACATTGACAGTAATGCATCGCGATGCCACTTCACGTGCCAATGTTTTGCTAAACCCGATGAGACCCGCCTTTGACGCTGCGTAGTTTGCCTGACCAGGATTACCCGACTGTCCGGCAACCGAGCTGATATTGATGATACGACCAGACCGCTGCTTGAGCATCTGACGCATTACCGCCTGACAGCAGGCAAATGCACCAGTAAGGTTCGTCGCCAGCACGGAGTCCCAGTCATCAGGTTTCATCCGCATCATAAGTCGGTCACGCACGATCCCGGCGTTATTAACTAACACATCCACACGCCCGAAGCGATCAAGAGCCACACCCACGGCGCGGGTCACACTCTCAGTTTCCGTCACATCCAGGGTCACCCACTCGGCGGTCCCACCCGCCGCGACCACCTCGCGCACTACACCTTCGGCGTGTCGATCACGTGCACCTGCGAGCACGACCGCACCTGACGCTGCCAGGCTGAGTGTGATCGCGCGCCCGATTCCGCGCGACGCACCAGTCACGAATGCTACCCGACCGGAAAGATTAATCATCTGTCATCGAGCTACCGAATCGGAGAACTTTTTTTCAGGTGCTCCCAGCAAAATCTCGGCCGCAACGAAGCTGTCTGGATCTTCCACGTTCACGACACGAGCCGCGCGATCGATCTTTCTGATCATTCCACTAAGCACCTTACCAGGACCGACCTCCACATACGTGTTGACACCCTCAGAACCGAGACGGCGAATAACATCCTCCCACCGCACCGGAGCACTGACTTGTCGCACAAGCGCATCAATCGCCGACCGGACATCCCGCTTCAGTTCTGCATCGACATTTGCAACGACCGGAACAAGAGGATCAGAAGCTACGATCGCCCGTAATTCGGATTCGAGGCGCGTCTCAGCTGGCTTCATGAGCGAACAGTGAAAAGGGGCACTAACCGAGAGCGGGAGTATACGTCTAGCTCCCAGTTCTTTGGCACGCACCCCGGCCCGTTCAACGGCTGCGCGCGTACCAGCAATGGCGATCTGCTCCGGCGCATTGAGATTCGCCGCACTCACCACCTCACCTTCCGACGCTTCATCGCATGCCTGGCGAACATTGTCGGCGTCTAGGCCGAGAACGACGGCCATCGCTCCGATGCCAACCGGGACGGCCTCCTGCATAAAACGGCCTCGTCGACGCACGATACGCAGGGCGTCGGCGAACGCGAGCGTCCCGGCCGCCACGTGTGCTGAGTACTCGCCGAGGCTGTGACCGGCTACGAAGGACGGCGTATGTCCCCGTGAAGCAAGTAACCGATGAGTGGCCACGCTCATGGTGAGTACAGCAGGCTGTGTGTTCTCGGTTAACGTGAGGCGATCCTCTGGTCCTTCAAAGCAGAGCCGGCTCAGTGGTTCACCCAATGCGTCGTCAGCCTGCTCGAACGTGTCTCGGCACACAGAAAACGCGTCGGCCAAAGCCTTCCCCATACCTACGCGCTGCGACCCCTGACCAGGAAACACAAAAGCAATCATCACATACCGCGTCCAACCTTAGTCGCCAAATCTTCACTAGCAAACCGATAGGCCAACGCGACCGCGTTGCGAACCGCCTTAACAGATGTTGCGTGGCGCGTAATCTCCACCTGCCGCGTCAACGGCGATACGCATCGTCGTCAGATCTTAGCCAGGACCGATTCGGACGAGACGCGACGTAAGTAGAGCTCACATTTCCTTGGCGGGCTTAACTTGACGGTCTTTGTAGTAACCGCAGTGCGGGCACACCTTGTGCGGGAGCTTGGGTTCGTGGCACTGCGGACACTCACCAATCCCGACCTGGCGGAGTGCATGATGTGCCCGCCGCTTAGCCGTGCGCGCCTTGGAGTGGCGCCGTTTCGGATTCGCCATCTCGTTCAGCCCTTTCGCGGGTATGTCATCCGCGAGCCACTTGGTAACAACGCTCTCAGCCCTTCGAGTCGTGGATCGTCCCAGCTAGTCTCACAGTCGCAGCTGTCAACGTTCAGGCTGATGCCACACACTGGACACAGGCCACAGCAGTCGTTACGACACAGCGGCTTCATCGGTGCTACCAGTTGAAGCTGCTCGCGTACAAGTTGTCCCAGATCGATCTGAGCCTCTCGGTAGAATGCTGACGAGAGATCGTCGTCCGAAACCACGAACTCGCCTTCCCCACTGTTTACCCGATACGGTAGATACATCAAGTCGATGTCCAGGTCGATCCCCACCTTATACGGTTCCAAACACCGGCCACAAGAGAACTGCACGGTGGTACGCAAAAAACCACACAAACTGTATTTTTCGCCGTCCTGCCGAACCGCGAACGAAAGTGCTACACAGTCGGCAACGGCGTATTCGTCACCAGTTTCAATCGGGAACGCCGTCGCAGCATAAGACCGCTCGATACGGTTTTCAGAGCCGCGTAACTCCCGTAAATCCAAAAGCATCGACGCATCTCATCAAGCTCAATCAACCCTAAATTATAGCACGCGTGGGCCGGACTCCCCCCCAAGGATGGGGGATAAACAACTCCTCAAAGAGGCTGATCGCAAACCGATCAGTCATGCCGGCAAGAAAATCTCGTGCCGCGACGTCCAGTCCGTCACGTTCGAGTGTAGCGTGGTCAAGAAAGTGTTCCGGTTTTTCCCGGACCTTCTCCCAAAGGCCGTTGAGAATTCCGTGCGCCTTCTTAAACTCCGCAGTCGCCACGTCATTCTCGTAGACTGCCTCGAACAGAAACGCACGAAGATCAAGCGTAGCCTGCAGCACGTCCGCACCCATATCGATCTCTGGTACGTCTCCCTTAGCCAGTGTCTGTTCGACGACGTCCGACACCATGCGCCCGATGCGCACGGACGACGTTGAACCAAGGATAGTAACCGCTTGGGTTGGCAAAGCGTCTGGTTGCAGAATACCAGCGCGCACAGCATCATCGATGTCATGATTCACATATGCGATGATATCCGCCACCCGCGCAACCTGCCCCTCGACGGTAGCGGCGCGGTGAGCGGCATCGGCACCGACCGGGGCACCTTTCTTACCTTTCGAGTGTTTCGCGATGCCGTCTCGCACTTCCCAGCTAAGATTCAGGCCACGGCCATCCTCTTCCAGTACGTCGACGATTCGAAGACTCTGCTCGTAATGGTTGAAGCCATTCGGGATGAGCCCCTGCAGCACTCGTTCACCGGCATGACCGAACGGAGGGTGCCCGAGGTCGTGACCGAGCGCAATCGCTTCTGTTAGCTCCTCATTGAGACGAAGTACTTTCGCAATGGTACGCGCGATCTGCGAGACCTCAAGCGTGTGCGTGAGACGGGTTCGGTAATGGTCCCCTGTCGGGGCCAAAAAGACTTGTGTCTTGTGCTTGAGTCGACGGAATGCCTTTGAATGCACAATTCTGTCACGGTCACGCTGGAATGCTGGACGAATTGGATCCTCCGACTCCAAGCGCAACCGACCCAGGCTCTCGGTGCTCTTCGCGGCCCATGGAGCCAGACCGTCACGCTCCCTGTCCTCGAGCTGCCCGCGAATCGAACCGTTTCTTTCTGTCCTCGTCATCGTTACATTCCAAGATGCAATACCATCATGCAAGCCGTACTCGGCTCCAGCGTACCAACGTTGCCATGTTCGTCGGAATCTCTGGAAGCAACCGGAAACCAGCGCCGGCGGTTACGCCCACAACGGTCCGATAGGACAGGTTAGCAAACGGTGGCACCAGCCGTTCAATCAGGACGAAGCGTCGGTCGGCATCCTACTACCGGATGGACAAATCGAGATAATCGCGTGCTTAAAGAGCATCAGGTCAACACCGTCGTGCTCGACAAGGACAGAGAACCGATCAAAGCTCTTGATTCGACCATCGACTTCGGTACCGTCCATCAGTCGTATGGACACAGGTAGACGTTCGCGTCTAGCCCCATTCAGAAAGACATCCTGGAGGTTAGGCGTACCCGCTGTCTGCACGTCGCCGCGTATGGACATTAGTGTAGGTCACCTCCGTCGAGCTCGTCGAGCGCGCACACGACCGACGCTAACGCGTCGGGATGTTCACCCGGTAGACAGATCCATCGTAGGTTAGGCTCTTTGCGGAACCAGATCAACTGGCGGCGTGCATAACGGCGATTCTCCCTCACAATCAAATCCCGTGTCTCCTGCTCACCGCGCACGCCCTTGAGATACTCCAGCGCCTGTCTGTAGACCAACCCACTAAACGGGTGTGCGTCCTCGGGAACGCCGCGCTCAAGCGCCCATCGAATTTCATTTAGAAGACCGTGCTCGAACTGACGTGCGACACGGTTCGCGACGCGCCTAGCCGTTTGAGCAGGCGTGATCCGAAGACCAAAAGACACGATCTCGTATTCAGCGATCGGTGAACGCGTCTCGGCAAAGTGCTGAGTCAGCGGACGACCTGTGAGATAGTAAACCTCAAGTGCGCGTACAAGACGCTTCTCATCACGCGCTTGAATACGCACCGCCGATTCAGGGTCGACGCGTGCTACCATGCGATGCAGATAAGAAACCCCCCGGCAACGCGCGATACGGGTTAGGCGCGCACGCATCACGTCGTCTCGCCCTGGACCGGGAAACAGCCCACGCACTAACGCTCGATAGTAGAGGCCGGAGCCACCAACAAGGATCGGCAGTCGGCGCCGGCGAGCGATCCTTTGAATGACCTCTGCGGCCTCGCGCGCGTAACGGGCCGCTGAATAGCTCTCGGTCGGATCCGCAACATCTATCAGGTGGTGTGGAATGTCGCAACGCAGCTGTGGTGGGACCTTATCGGTACCAATATCGAAGCCCCTATAGACCGCAGTAGAATCACAACTAACGATCTCACCGCCGAGACGTTTAGCCAAAGCAAGGCCGAGTACACTCTTGCCAGTAGCTGTGGGTCCGACAATGGCAACGAGCCTCGGCAGTGAACGAGTCATATTAGACCGGCCCACTGAAGCAGCACAAAAACCACCACGATCATCAAGGGAACGAACCATCTAATTTGGTAAGACTGTGTGTGGGAGAACACGGTAGACACCAGCGGCCCAGTCAAGCCCGCGTACGAGAGGGCCATTCCGTTATTGCAAAGGTGGCACCTCGTTAAAGTAGAACGTGACAGTGAAGAAGGCCTGGTCGTCTGGGTAATCGGGCGGCAGGGGGGTTGTGGGATTCGACGACCTGAGTGCGTTGTACGCGGAATTCGTAAAACCTCCGACCGTCGATGGTTGCACGACGGTGAGGTCGGTCAGCGTCCCGTCTCGGTGAACAAAGAAGGTCAACACAACGTTCCCGTTCATGGTCAGCATTGCATACGGTACGAACCAGTTGCGTCGGATCTGCGCCACAAACCTACGAATCCACGGTCCGAATTCGACGCCCTTCGAATCAAATTGGATCGAAGGACCATACCGACCGGTGTCACCGCTGAGATTACCAAAGGTCTCCCGATGCACATAACGCTCAAGGTTTTGCATCGCGCTTCCCAGCAACCCGTCGGCCGGAAGTTCGATGCGCGGACCAGGTGGGTCCGGAACCTCGGAACCGACACCTGGCACCGGGAGCGACCCGTCGGTCAACGCTGAGACATCGGAGCCGTCAAGTTCAAGCGTGTCAATCGTTTCGTCTTCGCTCTCCGATGAATCCGATAGCTCAGCGTCGGTCTCTTCAATTAATTCAACCAACTGATCCTCGATCACGTCTGCAGAATCGAATGAATCCGCGTCCGTAAGGAGGCCAAACTGGTCGGTGTCAGCGAAACCGTCTCTCGGGTCATCAGACTCGACGAGCTCGGCGGAATTGCCCTCGGCGTTCGGTAGGCGGTTAAGTGGATCGTCAGTACGCAGCGGCGACTGCGCTACGCGATCGCGATCCGAGAACGGTGCGGTAGGTCGTGGCGGCTCAATCGCGTCGAGGTCGACCCGCGGTTCGATAAACACGAATTGCCGGTCGTTCTGAGGGACCTGCTGCATCACCGGCGCCTGCAGCTCGGCGAGCGCTGCCAGGCGCTCTGCTCGACGTTCTGCAGCATCGCGGACGAACTCCAACTGCGGCAGGACCAACATCACCGCAATAACCAATGCGTGTGCGAAAACCGACAGCAGTACCTGTTCCCGCCACGACATCGCCGAATCCATTGTCGGCGTCTCGAAGTGACGGCCCTCAAAATCGAAATACATGAGGTCTTTTAATTATATCAACGGTGGTTACGATCTACGGGCTTCGTACAAATAGACAACCCCAAACTGTAAACGGACAATGCGAATATCAGTGAAGTGAGCCTGGCGTAGTAGGTCGCAAAAATCGACACCTTCGCGGAACGCACTGACCGACGCAGGGAGATACGTATAGGCGCTCTGGTGACCAGACACGACCCGGCCGACCCACGGCAGGATTCGTTGAAAGTACCAACCGTAGAGCGACCGTAGCACCGGTGCCTGAGGTGAGCCAAACTCAAGGATGGCGATGCGACCACCCGGTCGTACGACGCGGCGCAGTTCGTCCAGAGCTTGGCTCGGCTCCGCAACGTTGCGAATCCCGAACGCGATGGTGGCTGCGTCAACTGACCCGTCGGACAGCGGCACCTCTGTAGCATCCCCACGGACGAAGCGAACACGTCGTGTCAGCCCCTGCTGACGGAGTTTCGCTTGTCCTTTACGTAACATCTCCGTGGCGAAATCAATCCCGATGACCTGTGCCGCACCGCTCCGTCCGCGCGTGACCGCGGCTGCCAGGTCACCAGTTCCGGTACACATGTCGAGTACCATTTCACTTCCGGTCAACCTAAGTGACCTGACCGCACGGGTGCGCCATTGCCGATCGAATCCTAAACTCAAGACATGATTTAAAAGGTCGTACCGCGCCGCGATCGCGTCGAACATCCCAGCGATCTGGTCTGGCGCCTTGTCGAGCGGAAGCCTTAAGGAAGTCAACCGGTCCACACCGGGTAGAGATCGTGTTCAATTCTAAGACAAGACAGAATCTTGCCAGCCATGAAATCAGCGAGGTCGTCGAGTGTACGCGGTTGCTGATAAAAAGCAGGCATCGCAGGTAGCACGTGTGCTCCCGCCTCGGCACACAGCACCAAGTTCCGTAACTGTGGCAGACTCATCGGAGTCTCACGAGGCACGATAATAAGATGACGCTTCTCCTTTAACACGACATCAGCGGCCCGCTCAATAAGATTTCGAGAAAGTCCGTGGGCAATACCCGCGAGTGTCTTCATAGAACAAGGCACGATTACCATCGCCTCACAGGGGTAGCTCCCACTGGCGAGCGACGCCCCAACATCCTTGTTACTATGACTGATCAGCTCGCCATTCTTCACCGCGGCACCATAGCGACTGACCAAATATGCATCGAGACGGTCGATAGACGCGTCGGGCCCAATCTCCTCCCTGAGTAGCCGGCGTCCCAGATCAGAGACAACGAGCTCCACACGGAAGCCGGCAGCACGCAGCGCTGCGATAGTCCGCACCGCATAGATGGCTCCACTCGCCCCCGTCACCCCGACCGCTACCGCGCGCGGGAACTTATCTGACATATAGAGCCACCGCAGTCATCATGAGATAGAAAATTCCGACGTAGCCGTTCAAGTCAAACGCCTGCTTAACACGTGACAAATCATCGGCACGGACAAGGGACTGCTCGTACGCCAACAACAGTGCCACACCTGTGACTCCGACCAAATACACGGGGCCCAATGAAGTGACGAGCGCCAGTGCCGCCAGCGCGCAGACCGTCACAACGTGAAAGACGCGCGACAGAAGCAGCGAACGTGCCACACCGAAGCGCGCCGGTATCGAACGCAAACGCTGCGCGCGATCGAACGCTAGGTCTTCACAGGCATATAAGATATCGAATCCCGCGACCCACGCACCAGTCGCAAGACCCAACAGCCACGGCTGATACCCCCCGCGCGCACCAGTCGCGAGCCACCCACCTATCGGTGCCACCGCAAGCGCCAACCCAAGGAACAATTGGGTATAAGTCGTGTAACGTTTGGCCAATGAATACCAGAACACGATGGCCAACGCCAGAGGCGACAGCGCGAAGCAGAGCGTTCCGAGTGGATACGTAACAGCAATAAACAACGTCGAGCTGACTACAACGAGCGTAATGGCCTCGCTACGAGAGACGCGGCCACTCGGCAGCTCTCGTCCGGCCGTCCGTCGGTTCAATGCATCGTAGCGAACGTCAACAAGCCGATTGAACCCCATGGCTGCCGTGCGCGCCGTCACCATCGCGGCAACGATCCAACTGACACGTACCCACGTGACCGAGACGACCTCGGTGGCGAGCAACGCACCGGTCAGTGCAAACGGCAGAGCGAACACCGTGTGGCTAAACCGGATGAAGGACCCGTATGTGCGGATGCGCCTCAACATTTTTGTTGAAAAAAAGGGGGCGTTGGGCCTCAATCCTCCAAATCGTCGAACCAGGTAATCTGAACCGGCTCAATCCCGCTGACAAGATATTCTTCCACATCATCAACCGGCCCAGGAAGTGTGACGGCAATCAACACAGCACGCCGGAACGGCTCGATCGCCCCCAGTTCACTGCCAAAACCGAGCGCCATCGCACCCGACCGCGTCGCGCTCTCGAGAAGGACTTTTGCAGGAATATCCGGTGCGAGTCGACGTAGCTCAGATAGCTCCGCAAACAGGTTGAGATCCGGCACACTCGCGAGGCTATCAGTGCCAACCGCGATCCGAACACCTGAGGCATAAAAATCAGCTACGGGCGGCACACCGGCGCCGGTCCACTGATTACTCCGTGGACAGGTCACCAACGTCACCCCCGCCGACGCCATACAGTTTAGTTCTGACCGGGTCAGATGGACCCCGTGTACCACCAAAGTGCTGCTGACGAGCCATCCCAATTGGTCAAGATACTCTACTGGGCCGGTGCCTGGTGGACTCCAATCAGGAGCCCAGCGCCCACGCTCCTCAAGGATCGCTCGCCAGTCACCCGCCCCCGTCTCAAGAAACTCTATTTCCTCCCGTGATTCGGCCAGGTGTACAGACATTGGCAGAAGGGCTCCAGAGCTAGCTTCAACCACGGCTCGGCTCACAGCCCGGAACAAACTGGGTGCAACAGAATAGGGGGCGTGGGCCGCCAGGGCGAGACGTATCCTCGTTCCGGAGCGTCGTTCGACGTCCGCCCATAGCTGTGCAACCATCGCCTGCGCCTCGTCGCACGTGGCGTTGAAGCCGAGGACTTCCCGGAAAACCACCGCCTCAAGAGAGCTCGCTGCAAGAGGGTCCATCGAAGCCGACGTGTTCGCGATATCACCGACCAAAACCGTGCCGGCACGCCGTAGCTCAGCCACCGCCTCACGCACCGTGTCCTCATCGCGTAACGGACGCTCCGCAGCCTGACCGGCCATCATTTGCCGGGCCCAGGAAGGCATCGTCGCCGCAGGCGGTACGGCACCGCGAAAGCGGGAGAGCTCAAGATGAGTATGCGCGTTAACCAACCCGGGCAAAACGACCGTCGACGGGAGTTGAACCTCTCGAATACCCGTTGCAGGACGTGCTTGCGTCGAGCCACCTCCAACTCCAGTGATCATGCCACCATCGACCTCGACCCAGCCATGCCGGATGGGGGCGCTCGTGATGGGCACGACCCAGGCAGCGTGGTAACGGGTCTTTTCCCCGCGAATCATTTTCCCGTCTGGCGACGCTTCCCGTACAGGCTCCGAGCCGGATACCGAGTGAGCTCTGGAGGTGCGCTCGTATCACCATCCACGCGAGCAACTGCGAGCTCAAGCATACGAGGGACATTGCGTTCACGGAAGATCGGATCACCAAGAATGTCGTAATGCATGTTGCGGCGTTTGGAAACAAATCCGGCGTCTTCGATGTTCTGGACGATCTCGACTTCGTCCATGCAGTAGCTCGCGCCGGCGGCGCGCACCACGTTTTCCTCGATCATCACGCTCCCCATATCGTTGGCACCGTAAGCAAGACTGAGCTGTCCAACCTTGCCGCCCTGTGTCACCCACGAGGCCTGTAAGTTGTCAACGTTGTCCAGGACGAGACGCGCCACCGCCAGCGTACGCAGATAGTCAACACCTGTTGCCTCAGCACCTCCGAGCTCGGTATGTGGTGGCTGATAGCTCCAAGTGATGAATGCCGTGAAACCTCCCGTCTCATCCTGTAACTCTCGTAGGCGTAACAGGTGCTCAATGCGCTCGCCTGGACGCTCCACGCTTCCGTACATCATCGTTGCCGTGGTCCGCAAACCGGCCCGGTGAGCTACACGCATCACGTCGAGCCACTCCGATGCGGTTGCCTTGCTGTAGCAGTTGAGTGCGATGCGAACACGGTCGACGAGAATTTCCGCCCCACCGCCAGGGACACTGTCAAGTCCGGCAGCAATCAACCGGTCTACAACCATTGACACTGGCAACTGGGACAGGCGTGAAAGGTGAATGATCTCTGGTGGCGACAACGCGTGCAGCTTAAACGTCGGATATCGCTGCTTGATCGCACAAAATAGATCTTCGTACCAGCCAAGGGGCAGGTCTGGATTATGCCCACCCTGCAACAACAGTTGCACGCCGCCAACGTCGACAGTCTCATCGATCTTTGCAAAGATCTCATCAAAACCCAACACGTAGCCTTCCTCAGATCCCACCGGACGGTAGAACGCACAGAAGTTGCAACGTGCCACGCAGACGTTCGTGTAGTTGACGTTACGATCGATAATGTACGTTACGACACGGTCAGGATGTCGGACGGCACGCACGTGATCCGCTAACTGTCCGAGCCGGTGGGTTGGTGCGCGAGTGTACAGATCAAGTGCCTCATCGGCGTTCAGTCGATCGCCGTCGAGCACTTTGCGCGTAGCGCGTTCGACGCTGTCGGAGATCATCGCCCGTAGAACCGCAGGCTCCCAGCAGTCTGGACGATACCGAGATCGAGTGCTTCGCTGAAGAACCTTTTGAGCCCAGCACGCTCACGCTCCGCGAGCGTGAACTGGACGTTCTCATGAAGGTACGTGCGCGCAATATCTGCCTGATCCTCATCGCTAGGGCCGTACTCAGCTGCGACTACGTCAACTGCTGCAACACCCGCGTCCCTTGCGGCCGTTAGCGCCTCGATGTGCCCGGTGTCAATCACGTTCGGCCGCCCAGCCCAGAACGCCCAAACGAACGGCAGACTTGTCATGGCGGTCCATTCCTCTCCTAGATCGATCTTGTCGAGGTCAGTGGTTTCGTGCTCGGTAAACAGAGCCGTGTCCCCAATGAGAAGGGCCGCGTCATACCGCTTCAGCATCGCTGAAAGATCAGGGTCCATCTTCACGAATTTTGGTTCGATGTCGAACCACTGCGCGCATAAGATCCGCAGAAGAGCCACCGCCGTCCGCGAACTCGAATCGATTGCGATTGAACGAATAGCAGTCGTCGGACGTTTGGTGAAAAGCGCGACCGATGCCACGGGACCACTCGAGATCACCCCGATACCTGGAACAACGTGGTAATCAGGCCGGCGGAGATATTCAATCGTAGGAATCAGACCGAGATCGACCGACCCGTCGTGCAGCATCGTCGCACACTTAGCCGGCACATCGAAGCCCAGTGTGAATAGATCAGAAAGTGCCTCAAGACCGTGAACGAGAGGTCTAGCATTCAGATACTGGACGGAGCTGACGCGGATCACGTTCATCGTAGTTCAGGGATCGTTTCGAAACGACCGTTCCGCTGGACTGGCACAAATGCCGCCGCAGTTATGTTCCGAGTGATCTCCTCTACCGGTGTGCGCCGCCGGCCGTGCTCGAGCGAATCGAGGGCCGAGATTGCGTCCACGTCATCGGCACCAAAGGTCAGCGCTACCTGCGCCAGCTTCGGGCCGTACAGCATCCAATCAACCTGGATCGAGTCGATATTGTCAACTAGTAGACGCGCCAGTGCAACCTGGCGAACGTCCTCGTAGCCCGTTGACGGATTTGGTCCGATGGTTCGTGTTAACGGTGCAAATGCACGTACACCGGCCACCGCCGTTCCCCATTCGGCGACCCGGCGAGCCATCGAGACCGGCAGCACCGACGGTGCGGCAACCGTCAACCGCGCCACAGGAAGCCCCGTGCGTGACGCGACCTCAAGCCAGCGGGTATCGTCCATCCGATCGACACAAGCCTCGGCGATGGATGAGAGACCGGCGTCGACGAGCTGAGCCAACAGCTCGACCAGACGCCCCGGGTCACTATCGCACATCTCGGCCAGCTCATCGAGTACGAAACCGGTAACCGGCACACTCCCCGCAAGACTGACGAGCCGGCGTGTCACTGCTAGCGCATCGTCCGCGTCGGACGGACACCCGACCAGACGCACCTCGTTAGCCCCTGGAGGCACGTCGATGGGCATGTTGGGGTCACTGGTCGCGGAGACCTGGGTAACACGCACGAAGGTTACTCGATCGCCATGGCGGATCCGTCGACACTGATCCGCAAGAGCGCCGAGGTCGAGCAGATCCATGTCGAACAGCACATCGATGTCAGCACCCGTCAACCGTCCACCAGCCTCGACCGTAGCTTCAATCTGATCAAGTGACGTGGTCATCGCATGACCTCGGCAATGCGCTGTGCGAGAGCTAGTGCTCGCCTTCCATCTTGCCCGCTCACCAGTGGCCGATTCCGTGAAACTGAGGCACGCACGAAGTCGGCGAGCTCACGTTCTAACGGCTCTGCCGTCGCAACCTCTACGGATCCACCTTCAATCACGGGTTCTCCCGCAGGACCGTGTATCACGTGCCATTCCTCTACCTGTTGATCGGCACAATCGATAGAGACATAGGCTTGCGGTTGAAAGATGCGCAGTTTACGTACCCGATCCCGGCTGATACGGCTGGCGGTCAGATTGGCGATGCAACCGCTTTCGAACCGAATCCTGGCGTTCGCAATGTCCACGCGACTAGTAAGCACGGGCACTCCGACTGCCTCGATGGAGACCGGCTCTGAATCGACAAGAGCGAGCAGCACGTCGAGATCGTGGATCATGACGTCGAAGACGACGTCAATGTCGAGACTACGAGCCGCGAACGTGCTCAGCCGGTGAACCTCAATAAACCGTGGCTCAGACACCAACGGCAGCGCCGTTGTGACCGCGGGATTATACCGCTCGGTGTGGCCGACCGCGAGGGTGGCCCCGGACGACACTGCAGCATCAAGCATCGCGTCAGCTTCAGCGATCGACGTCGACATGGGCTTCTCGACGAGCACGGCGATCCCAGTCTGCAGGAACGGTAACGCCACGCGTGCGTGGGCCTCGGTCGGAACCGCGACGACCACACCGTCGAGGTCAGATGGAAGACCGGAAACGTCGCTTACTGCCCGTGTTCCAGCCTCGCGCGCAACCGACTCACGAACCGCAGATTGCGTATCGACGACCGCAACCAGGTCGACTCCGCTCATTCGGCTAAGAATCCGGGCATGGTGACGGCCCAAGTGGCCAACTCCCACTACGACTACCCTAAAAGACTCGTCGGACGTCACGAATGCCTACCGGATTCCACAACGACGCGGCCAACGATACTAATACCAAAGTGGTTCGCGGCATCGAACACCTGATCTCCGTCCAGCACAAGGGTTCGGCCCGCGTCAACCGAGAGCGCAGATGCCCCAGCCTGATTCATTGCCTCGATCGTCAACGCGCCGATTACCGGTACGTCAAAGCGCATGTCTTGGTTCGGCTTCGCAACCTTGACGATCCGCACCCCCTGTCCGGCTAATCGACCGGCGCGGGCAATCACTTCATCGGTGCCTTCCATTGCCTCAACAGCTACCACGGCGCGCTCTTTAACAGCAATGGTTTGCCCGATGTCGAGTCCGGCGATCGTATCGGCCATCTCGTAGCCAAACTGAAGGTCTGCCTGCTCCTCGTCGGTCAGCGTGCGGTCGGTCAACGTACCGGCTTGAGCCAGCAGTGGCTCGAGGAACGTCGTCGAATCTGCTAACTCGATGCCATGATCACGCAGCACCTCTGCCACTGCTGAGATCAACGCGTCCGTGTTCCGCGTGCGTAGACGCCGTAACACCGACAACGTCGTGAGATCAGGAACCACACCACTGAACAATTTCGTGTGCGTGACCTGCCCGGCCATTATCACCCGCGAGACACCTGAGTCCTTCAAAATGGAAATGCAGCGTCCGAGCTGACCAAGCGAAACCCAGTGCAGATCAGCAGGGTGACCAACGGCGGCAGCCTGTTCTAGTGACGGGTTGGTTTCTTCTCGGATCGCTACCACGACCACGTCGTGGCCCAAGCTCTTCGCTGCATTAAGCGCCAGAAACGGAAACTTGCCATTTCCGGCAATTAAACCGATTCGCATGGAGCGGTCACGTAGTCGTGTAGCTAATGTCCCAGCTTATCTCAATCGTCAATCCAGCCAGGATCGATGCGGCGACGTGGACGACGTAGAGTGACACCACGCTTTGACGTCCGAATGAAGTTAACCAAATAGCTGACCTCTGGACATGCCAAAGTCCGGTCGGCTTCGATGCGGGCGAGAGCCTGCGTCGTGTTGAGTTTTGACTGCAAGAGGTAGTGGTAGACGCGCTTTAACTTGGCGATCGTTGGACGCGGCAGACCACGGCGTTCGAGGCCGATAGTGTTCAATTCGTAGATGCGGGCACGGTTCCCAACGGTCTTGCCATACGGCAAAGCGTCCATCGTCACGACCGTGTATCCACCGATGAAAGCCTGGCGCCCGACTCGACAGAACTGATGGACACCAGAAAACGCACCGACCGTCGCTTCGTCCTCGACCACCACGTGCCCACCCAGAGTCGCACCGTTGGCAAAGATCGTCTTGTTGCCGACGATACAATCGTGCGCTACGTGCGCATAGGCCATAAAGACGTTGTCATCGCCGATCGACGTCAAACCTCCGCCTCCGCGCGTACCGCGATGGATCGTCACGAACTCCCGTACAACGTTACGGTGTCCTATCACGAGCTTCGTGTCCTCGCCCTGAAACTTCAGATCCTGGGGAATCAACCCAACAGAGGCAAACGGAAAGATCCTACATTCGTCGCCGAGTTGTGTGTCTCCATCAACAACCGCCGAGATGCCGATCCGACATCTTTGTCCGATCCGTACGTCGGCTCCAACAACAGCGTGCGGTCCGACGACAGTGCCAGCTCCGACGACAGCACCCTGGTGAATGATGGCAGTCGGATCAATCTGGGCGGCGTCGTCTTCGAAGCCGACAAGGAGCTCCGCTTCGGCAACCGTGTGCTCAGCCACCGTCGCCACTCCGCGGGCAACTGCCAACCCCTCATCGCGACGTTCTAGCGTGACTTCGAGACACAACCGGTCACCAGGGACCACCTGCCGGCGGAATTTCGCGTTGTTTACACCGCGAAGCACAGCACGCCGCGTCGGCGTGTCGTCGCCGTCGTGAAGCAAGAGCAGCGTCGCCGCCTGTACGAGCGTCTCGATCATCATGACACCTGGCATCAGCGGCCTGCCTGGGAAATGGCCCTGGAAGTACTCCTCGGTCACCGTAACGTTCTTAACGGCAACAAGACGCTCGCCAGGCACGTGCTCGATAACGGAATCCACGAGCAGTGACGGGTATCGATAGCAGAGGCGGTCGAGGACGAGGGGGATGTCGAGAGGCACAGATCTGACACGCAGTGTCGCGGGCGCTCAGTCTACCGGTTCGCGCGTGCTCCGTCTACCGGACGCGTACAGAGTGAACATTACGGCGCACCTGTCGCTGCCGCGTCCAACTTATCGATGACCGCATCTGTGAGATCGAGATCAGGATTAGCCCAGATGAGACCACCTTGTCCAACATTAAAGAGCAGGGCGAGCCCTGTTTCCATGGCAACGGCCTCGATCGCCGGAGCCAGTTTCTGTTCGAATTCGATCTGAAGCTGCTGCTGAAGTTCGGTAACCTCACCTTCGGCATCCTGAGAGACACGCTCCATCTCCGCTTGCGAATCCTGTGTCTGTCGCTGAATGTCGACCTGCAACCGCGAGATATCGCGCTGGAGGTTGAGGCGCGCTTCCGTGCTCATAACGTTCTGGCTTTGCTCGAGCTTCTGTTGAGATTCAGTCAATTCCTGGTTCGTACTATCTAACTGCGTCTGGAGTTCCGTGTTCAATGCTTGGATCTCAGCAAGCTTTTGATTCGTTAGCTCCTGAACCTGGGAGGTCGCTGCTTCACCATCGGTCGACTCCGCAGTCACACGTGCCAGGTCGATATACCCGTATTGGGACCCGGCCGGGAACGCCGGTCTAGTCTGGGTCGGGTCCTGCGCCTCAACGGCACCGACCGTAAATCCCAACACGAGCAGGGTCGTGAACGCTGGTATCACAGGTCTCATCGGCGAATATCCTCATCCTGTGCAACGCCGCAATGTGCAGCGCGCTACCGTTTATGTTTCGGTTGCGTGGTCCCAAGTCGTTAGAACGTGGTTCCAATTGCAAACCGGAAACCGTGTTTTTCTTGATCATCCAGTCGATCGTTATAAATACCGTTGCTCTGCGGGTTGTAGTAATAAATCAGGCGAAACGGGACGTTAAGCATCGGCATAAAGAAACGCAGCTCCATGCCTGTTGATGACTTAAAATCATTCATCGCAAACTCAGATCCGAAATCTTGAACCTGTCCAACATCATAGAACGTAACGAGGCGCACCGGACCTCCGATAAGAAACTGGTATTCCGCATTAAGTAAAAAACTCTTATTACCGCCCATAACGGTACGTCCCTGATACGTGTTGCGCAAATCGACAAGCGAACCGTCCACTCCTTCTTGGACCGTGTTTGGTGGATTCACGTCGGCGACCGTCGGACCGATACGACGGAGATCGAAACCACGCACCGAGTACTCTCCACCTAACCACAATCGCTCGAAGATTGGAATCTGATCCTTGTTGCCACTAGCAATATGGCTGTACTGTGCACGAACGCCGATGAGTGTCTTGGGCGTATGCGGAATATACCAGGTCGTCTCCAGTGTCGGTTTCCAGAACCTGGTGTTACCACCAACGCCGGCCAAGTCGATACTCGCACTGAGCATACGACCCTCTGTTGGAAAGATGGGATGATCAACAGTGTTCAGTCTGATGGTCGGAATGATCTTGCCGATCGTCCGCCGTCCTCCACTCCCCATCATGAGCGCGTCTTGGTAGAACGGGTTAAACGCCAGCAACTGAGGATTATCGCCAAAGTATGGATTAACGTCGGTGACCTTCGCCGCCTCATAGCTGTAGGACACAAACATCCGGGTAAAGATTGTGAGGGGCCAACCAGCGGTGACCGTCCCCCCAGTGGTGTCTTCCGTGAAACTACCGATCCATTGGATCCGACGCGAGAATACCGAGGTGCCAAGTGAAATGGGCCGACCAAAGACGTACGGCTTCGTGACCGACACCACGTAGTTACGTGCGCGCGAGCCGCTCTGCATCGACACCTGGAGCGACTCACCCCGCCCCATAAAGTTCGTCGTCTGGAACGACACTTGCCCGAAAAAGCCGTCAAACTGCGAGACGCCCGCGCCAAACGTGAGCTGGTTGAGATTCGTCTCGGTTAGATCGAAAGTAAGATCGACCTCGTTCTCAGACCCTTCCGCTTCCTCGACGGCGATGCCACCTTCCTCAAGTGGCTCAAAGAACCCGAGCTGGTTTAGTCGCCGGACGCTGTACTTAAGCGCCTCGGTATTGAAAATCGCGTTCTCGGTGAGCTGCAGCTCCCGCCGGATGACTTCATCGTGCGTTGTCCTGTTACCAGTGAATTCGATGCGGTTAATGAAATACTGCTCACCTTCCTGCACACGAATCGTCACGTCGACAACCGGTTCACCGTTGATCCGCGCAGGCAATACCTCGTCGGCAAACGCTCCATCGCCTGAGTCATTTCCGTTTGCGTCCGCCGACTGCTCAACCCTCGGCTGCAGGTCTGGGAATAAGGTCATCTCGTAGTAGCCGAGTGCCCCGTACACCTCACGCGCCCTGTCGAAACCTTCGCGGATGTCCTCTTCACTATAGTGATCGCCAGGTTCAAGATCCTCAAAGATCCTACCCATCCCGAGCTCGGTGAGAACCTCGTTACCTTCGAAGGCAATCGTACCAATACGAAAGCGTTCGCCTTCGTCAATTGGGATCCTCAGGTGCATCCCGCGCGTCTCTCCATCGTCCGATTCGTCCAGATACTCAATTTCGGGCTGGCCGACCTGCGCCTCAATGAAGCCCTCATTACGATAATGGGCAATGATGGCGTCAGCGTCCTCTTCAAATTCTGCTTCTTTATAAGTGCCACGCCCCGTAATCCAGGAGAGCCAATAACGCTCTTTGATCTTCTCCATCTTGCCCTTGAGCTCGCCGCTACTCATCGCACGATTACCGATGAACTCGATCTCATGCACCTGAACCTTTGGCCCCTCATCCATGTGGAACGTAAGGCGCACGAGCTTCGGACCGCCCGGCATCTCCTCGATCGTATGTGTAACCTCCGCAAACTGGTACCCCTTTCCGGCAAAACCTGCCCGCACAACGGCTTCGACGCGCCGGATGACTCGCGGATCGATAAACGAGTCGAGTCGTAAGTTAATGCCATTCTCCTGTAGGTTTTCGAGGATCTCCTCTGTCTTTAACTCATCAGACCCTTCGTAAGTCACGATTTTGACGCGTTCACGTTCCTCAAGGTTAAAGATGACCCGCTTACCCTCAACGCCGTTTTCCCACGGCTCGTCGACTACCTCGATCCATATATCGTTCAGGAACCCGGTATCCCAGAGCTTCTGGAAATCCTCGAGGACCACCTGCTCGGTCGCCTCGTTGTACGGCACCCATCTGCCCTGCGACGGCGAGCTGACGTGATTCTTCAGTTCCATGTAGTAGAGATAAGTATTGAGCTCGACACTTGGGACGTTCCCCTGCGTGGGAAAGCGCAATTCCATGTTGCGCATGAGAACAGGTGAACCCGCTGGCGGAAGTGACGCTACTTCAGGTTGGGCCGGGAGCCCAAAGATGCTCGGTGGCTGCTGGTTCTGGGTAGCCTCAGGCACCGAACCCGCTGAGGCGGCAACCGCAAGACCAACGCCAGCAGGCAGTGTCAACAGGAGCGCCACAAAAAAGTTGGCTATAAGATTAGCTCTGATAGTCATCGGCACACCCAAACTGCGCAATTCGCACTTACCCCCACTTCCGGTTGGTCGTTACCGAAAGCAGGCCCTGACGAACGCCACCTCCTAGGTCTAGTTTACGGGATCTCAGACGTTACAGACCAGATTGTAGCCCGGCACCAAACGTCTCAGGCGAGCCGCCGTCCTGCCAAAACCTGGCCAATTGCACGATAAGCGAGCACACCTCCATCAAGATAAACCTCGAAATCGCCAGTCTCGACGTGACCTCGGATCAATTCTTCGGACAGTGGGTCCTCGACGTACCGCTGAATAGCTCGGCGTAGAGGACGTGCACCGTACGAACGATCCTTGCACGTCATTTCGATGATCCATGTGATGACTTCTGGCGCAAGGGTAATCTTGAGCTCACGGCCGACTAGGTTCTCATTCAGTTGATCGATCAACATCTTCGTAATTTGATGCAGATCGTTGTCCGAAAGTGCCTCGAAGACGATGAGTTCGTCGACGCGATTCACAAACTCAGGATTAAACGTGCGCTTAACTTCACCCAGAACCATGTCCGAGACACTACGCTGAATTTCCTTGGTGTCCGAAGACTGAAAACCAACCGACGCCTTCTTCTGGATGTAGCGTGCGCCGATGTTGGAAGTCATGATGACGATCGTGTTCTTAAAGTTAATGCGGTTTCCAAGCCCGTCGGTAAGGTGCCCATCCTCGAATACTTGTAGCAGGATGTTAAAAAGATCAGGATGGGCCTTCTCAATCTCATCAAGTAACACAACGGAATAGGGAGTCCTCTTAACCTTTTCAGTGAGCTGACCTCCTTCCTCGTGGCCCACGTAACCTGGCGGCGACCCAATCAACTTGGATACGGAATGCTTCTCCATGTATTCGGACATGTCGAAGCGGATCAGAGCCGTGTCACTACCAAACAGGCAATGTGCTAGCGCTCGGGCTAGTTCGGTCTTACCAACACCAGTCGGCCCTAAGAACACGAAACTTCCCACTGGTCGATTAGGCGACTTGAGACCGGAGCGTGAACGCCGAATGGCGCGCGCCAGCGCCGAGATCGCCGTCGCCTGACTAATCACCCTCTTGTGGAGCTCGTCTTCCATGTGAAGCAGCTTGACACTCTCATCCTGATTGATAGATGTAATCGGGACGCCTGTCCATTTCGATACAACTTCGTCGACGTCTGGTTTCCCGACCTCGATCTCGTGTTTGTCTGACTTGACATCGAACTTCTCACGGACGACCTGTAGGTTCTCCCTTGCTAGAACCTCCTGCTCACGGAAGAATTGGGCCCGCTCGTAGTCCTTCTGAGCCGTAGCACTCTCCATCTGCTCGACAGCCACCCGGATACTCTTATTAAGCTCGCTAAATTCCGCGCTGTGCCCGGCCTCGCGCAGCTTCGCCCGGGAACCAGCCTCATCAACTAGGTCGATTGCCTTGTCGGGTAGAAACCGATCGGTGATATAGCGGCTCGACTGATACACCGCAGCTTCCATCGCATCGGGCGTGTAGGTCACATGGTGGTAGTTTTCATAGCGGTCCTTGATGCCCTTTAGAATCTCAAGAGACTCCGCTTCCGTAGGAGGTTCGACCTTAATAGCCTGAAAGCGCCGCTCTAGCGAGCGATCCTTCTCGATGTATTTTCGGTACTCAGCCGGTGTGGTGGCCCCGATACAACGGATCTCGCCGCGTGAAAGAGCAGGCTTCAAGATGTTGGCAGCGTCCAATGAACCTTCGGCTGATCCGGCTCCCACCAGCGTGTGCAGCTCATCGATAAAGACGATAATGTTCGGGTTCTCAGTCAGCTCCTTCATGATCGCTTTAAGACGTTCTTCAAACTGCCCGCGATATTTTGTGCCCGCAACGATGAGCGAAATATCAAGAGCAAGAATCCGCTTATCGGCTAGGAAGTGCGGCACGTCGCCGCACACGATTTTCTGGGCGAGACCTTCCACGATAGCTGTCTTACCAACACCCGGCTCGCCAATCAGCACTGCGTTGTTCTTTGTGCGTCGGCACAAGACCTGCTGCACCCGCTCAAGCTCGATGTCGCGCCCGACTAGCGGGTCCAAGGAGTTCTTCATTGCCATACTAGACAGATCACGGCTGAACTCTGCGAGGAGGGGTGTTTCCTTGACTCGCGTAAGCGTCGTCTTTTCATTCAGTAGCTGTACGATATCCTCCCGAACGGTGTTCAGCCGCATCCCCTTCTCCGACAAGATACTCGCGGCAACCGAGCGTTCCTCGTGCAGAATCCCCAGCAGTAGATGTTCCGTGCCGATGTAGTTGTGCAGGAGACGATCCGCCTCCTCAGCAGCACACTGAAGCACACGCTTCGTTTCCGTGCTAAAAGGAATCTCGACCGACGTCGAGACCTTCTCACGAAAAACCGTCCGTCCTTCGATCTCTTTTCTGATGTTTTCGATAGAGATATGCGAACGTGCAAAGATGCGGCTCGTCAGGCCCTTACCTTCGCGGATCAGACCAAGTAGGAGGTGCTCAGTCTCGATCGAAATACTGCCGAGCTGGCTGGCTTCGTAGCGGGCGAAGAACAATACACGCCGCGCTCGTTCCGTGTATCGCTCAAACATCAGCCCTACCCCAGACACTCGTCCCGAGGAAGCCCCAGGATCAGACTTATTTTCCGCATTATAAAGTATCCCCAGGCGGAGGCCAATTCCGGTTCTTATTAAAGAATCAAGTATTTAGAAGCACACACGACTTCCTCGAAATACGGTAACTAACGGGTTCACTCAGGGATCAGTCGACCATCCTCGAGACGAAGCACCCGGTCGCAAGCTCCGGCCAAACGCAGATTGTGTGTCGCGATTATCGACGTTAGGCCGTATCGTTCGTGCATCTCGCGAAGCAACCGGCGCAACGCGAGCCCCGTTTGTTCATCTAGATCGCCAGTCGGCTCGTCAGCCAAAAGCAGGGCTGGCCGCATGACCAGGGCACGCGCTACCGCAACACGCTGTTGCTCGCCACCGGAGAGCATCCCAGGTTGGTGGGTTAACCGATCGGCCAACCCGACCTGTCCGAGCACCGTTTCGGCACGAGCGCCCGCCTCTTCGACCGGTACGCGTGCAATCCGCATTGGCATTTCAACGTTTTCGACTGCACTAAACTCAGGCAAAAGATGGTGAAATTGAAAAACGAAACCGATATAGCTATTTCGAAACGCGACGAGCTCACCGTCGGTAAGTTCGGTAAGTTCAGTATCACCAACACGAATCCGACCTTGGTCAATCTTATCGAGGCCACCAACGACGTGCATCAACGTACTCTTGCCAACGCCGGAAGCCCCAACAATCGCCACCATCTCTCCCGCCTCGACCGCCAAGTCGATCTCGCGCAAGACCCGTAGTGTCCGGTCGGCGGCGGTATACGACTTTGAAAGGTTCGAAATTTCTAGAAAGGCCATGGGCTGACGGCCGGAACAACCGGGCTGAAACCTTATACCTTCGTATTGAACTGTCCCGGTTCAGCAACCATCCTATTGGTACCTCAGCGCTTCGGCCGGATCTAGACGTGAAGCGTGACGCGACGGATAGATAGTTGCTACAAAACAGATGACCATCGCAGAAACGATTACGACCACGAAATCGACCACATCGATCGTGAACGGCACGTACGGAACCTGATACCACTCCATCGGCAGTCGGAGTAGGCGATACCGGTCCATCACGGTCGAGATGACGTAACCTGCGCCGGCACCTAGCGTAGTGCCAACCGCACCGATAATCACGCCCTGCAGGATGAAGATCTGTCTGATACTGCTGATACCGGCGCCCATGGTTTTCAAAATGGCGATATCCCGGCTCTTTTCCATAACCAACATGATGAGTGAGGCAACAATGTGAAGAGCGGCTACCAAGACGATGAGTCCTATTGCGATCGTGATCGCCATCTTTTCCAGCCATAGCGCCGAAAATAGGGACTGGTTTAACCGCGACCAGTCCTCCGTCTGGTAAGCAGGCCCTAGGATTCTTGGGACCGCCTCGGCGACTTCACGTGCGGCGTAGATGTTGTCGATGCGTAGCTCTATCATCTCGACGCGGTCTTTATTGAAAAGACGCTGCGCTACGTCCAATGTCACGAATCCGTAGGCGTTATCGTACTCGTACAAGCCGAGGCTAAAGATCCCAACGACTCGCAACCGACGCGGCCGCGGAATCATACCCATCGGCGACAACGTGCCCTGAGGTGTGACGAGGCTCACCTCATCGCCGACGAATGCCCCGAGTGTCCTAGCGACTCCTTCTCCGATAACCACCCCCCCTAGCACCCGACCACCAACATGCTCAAGATCGGCGAGACTGCCGTGCTGTACCGACGTAGCCACCTCCGTAACATGCTTCTCAAGCGTTGGGTCGATTCCCTTCACCGTGATGAAAGCCTCTCCCTGGCGGCTCGTTGCTACAGCCTTACCGAGGATAGACGGAGCAGCCGCCACCACACCTGGCACCGTGCGCAGTGTCTCGACCTCCTGGTGGTAATCAGCAAATCCACCGTCGATCACCTTCCAAACGTAGACATGTGCAGCAGAACCGATGATACGGTCACGAAGTTCCTGCTGCAGCCCCGTCATGAGCGCGAGGGCTATAACGAGCGCCATGACCCCAACCATGACCCCCAACATGGAGATGATGGAGGTACTTGCGAGAGAAGCCTGTTTGCGTCGCGCCAGTAAGTATCGGGTGGCTATGTAGAACTCAAAGGACACTCTCATTGCTAATGCCGTTGGCGACTAGGAAAGGCAAGCGTCGCACTGAGTGCGGATACTGCTAGCCTTGTTTGATCAC
>Ga0310345_10001497_pt1 | contig 25788 bp, 20 predicted proteins | sample HC15DNA20500_MG_FD_204667 | JGI IMG/M metagenome (GOLD analysis project Ga0310345, IMG submission 204667) | Marine microbial communities from station ALOHA, North Pacific Subtropical Gyre - HC15-DNA-20-500_MG | ecosystem: Environmental > Aquatic > Marine > Oceanic | place: Pacific Ocean: North... | reverse complement strand
TCGCGGCGGGCGCCCTGCTCGCCTGGGCCCGCCGAAGACCGGTGCTCGCCGGCGTGTTGATCGGTCTGGGGGTGGCGGCCAAGCTGTATCCGTTGCTGCTGCTGATCCCGCTGACGCTGCTGGCGATCCGGGCCGGGCGACTGCGGGAGGTCGGCAAGACCGCGGCGGCAGCTGTGGGCACCTGGCTGCTGGTGAATCTGCCGATCATGGTGCTTTTCCCGCGGGGCTGGTCGGAGTTCTTCCGGCTCAACACCCGTCGCGGCGACGACATGGACTCCCTGTACAACGTGGTGAAGTCGTTCACCGGCTGGCCCGGTTTCGATCCGGACCTCGGCTTCTGGGAGCCCCCCACCGTGCTGAATGCCGTCAGCGCAGCGCTGTTCGCGGCCTGCTGCATCGTGATCGGCTACATCGCGCTGACCGCTCCGCGCCGCCCGCGGGTCGCGCAGCTGGCGTTCCTGGTGGTGGCGGCGTTCCTGCTGACGAACAAGGTGTGGAGTCCGCAGTTCTCGCTGTGGCTGGTGCCGCTGGCGGTGCTGGCGTTGCCGCATCGACGTCTGCTGCTGGCCTGGATGACGATCGACATGCTGGTGTGGGTGCCGCGGATGCTGTTCCTGTTCGGCGAACAGAACATGGGACTACCCGAGCAGGCGTTCACGGCGACAGTGCTGCTGCGTGACATCGCGGTGATCGGATTGTGCGCGTTGGTGATCCGGCAGATCTACCGGCCCGAGCAGGATCTGGTGCGCGCCGGCGGGGCGGTCGACGACCCGGCGGGCGGGGTGTTCGACGACGCGCCGGACGCGCCACCACGCTGGTTGCCGGACTGGCTACGCCCCCGCCCCAGCGTGGCGGCGACGCGGGAGCCCGCGCCGGTCTAGCCTTCGCGCTGCGGGCCTTCCTCGCCGAGTGTGAATCAGCGGCGATTGCGAGGCCGATTTTTCGCAGTGAGTTCACTGTCGGCGACGGCTTCGGGCCGATTTCGCAAGGGGTTCACGTTCGGCGACCGCGGCGGGAACCGGAGGCGATTGCGGTGACGGCTTTGGGCGCGACGGCCGCACCTCAGTGACCGCCCGGGCCGCGATTTCGCAGATCAGCGCCCGTTCCTGTAACCTGGCCCGGTTGCCGACGCAGGCGACCCTCCTGCCACGGACACGCCGTGGCCGCAACGACCATAGGAGGTGATGGGTTAGTTATGCGTCCATACGAAATCATGGTCATCCTCGACCCCACTCTCGACGAGCGCACCGTGGCTCCGTCGCTGGAGACGTTCCTCAACGTGATCCGCAAGGATGGCGGCAGTGTCGACAAGGTCGACATCTGGGGACGCCGGCGGCTGGCCTACGAGATCGCCAAGCACGCCGAGGGCATCTACGCCGTGGTCGACGTCAAGGCCGAGCCGGCGACGGTCTCCGAGCTGGACCGTCAGCTGAACCTGAACGAGTCCGTGCTGCGCACCAAGGTGATGCGGACCGACAAGCACTAAAGGGTGCCGCTCGTCGGAACCGCTGCGTAGGCTCGCGCCCAACACGCCGACCACCACCTTCAGGAGGAACCCGTGGCTGCTGGTGACACCACCATCACTGTCGTAGGAAACCTGACCGCCGATCCCGAACTCCGGTTCACCCCGTCGGGTGCGGCGGTGGCCAACTTCACCGTCGCCTCGACGCCGCGTATCTACGACCGCCAGAGCGGTGAGTGGAAGGACGGCGAGGCGCTGTTCCTGCGGTGCAACATCTGGCGTGAGGCCGCCGAGAACGTGGCCGAGAGCCTCACTCGCGGATCGCGCGTCATCGTCCAGGGCCGGCTCAAGCAGCGCTCCTTCGAAACCCGCGAGGGCGAGAAGCGCACCGTGGTCGAGGTCGAGGTCGACGAGATCGGACCCTCGCTGCGCTACGCGACCGCCAAGGTCAACAAGGCCAGCCGCAGCGGCGGCGGCGGTGGCGGCGGATTCGGTGGCGGTGGCGGCGGCGGTTCCCGCCCGGCGGCTGCCAACAGCGCACCGGCCGAGGATCCCTGGGGCAGCGCGCCCGCATCGGGCTCCTTCGGTGGCGCCGACGACGAACCACCGTTCTGACACAACGATATTCATAAATTTTCTTGAGGAAGAGATAGACACATGGCGAAATCGACAAAGCGCCGTCCGGCTCCGGAGAAGCCGGTCAAAACTCGCAAGTGCGTGTTCTGCTCGAAGAAGGGCAAGAACATGGACATCGACTACAAGGACACCGCGCTGCTGCGCACCTACATCAGCGAGCGCGGCAAGATCCGTGCCCGCCGGGTGACCGGTAACTGCGTTCAGCACCAGCGCGACGTCGCGATCGCGGTGAAGAACGCCCGCGAGGTCGCGTTGCTGCCGTTCAGCTCGTCGGCGCGGTAAACGGCGAGAAGAAGACAGGACGACAAAATGAAACTGATTCTGACTGCTGAGGTCGAGCACCTCGGCTCGCCCGGTGACACCGTCGAGGTCAAGGACGGCTACGGCCGCAACTATCTGTTGCCGCGCGGGCTGGCCATCGTGGCGACCCGTGGTGCCCAGCGCCAGGCCGAGACCATCCGGCGCACCCAGGAGCTCAAGGGCGTCAAGAACCTCGAGCACGCCAACGAGCTGAAGACGGCGATCGAGAACCTCGGCGCCGTGCAGCTGTCGGTGAAGACCGCCGGCGACTCGGGCAAGCTGTTCGGCTCGGTCACCGCGGCCGACATTGCGGCGGCAATCAAGAAGGCCGGTGGCCCGAACCTGGACAAGCGCACCATCGCGTTGCCCAAGGCGCACATCAAGACGACCGGCGCCCACACGGTGCCGGTGCGGTTGCACCACGACGTCGAGGCGCAGGTGTCGCTGGACGTCGTTTCCGGCTAGTCAGGGCTGGCCGAAGCGCACTCTACGACGGCCGGGCAGAGACCACGTGTCTTTGCCCGGCCGTTGTCGTCTCCGGTGGCGAACAAATCCCGGCAAAGCAGCGCCAGCGAACATAACCGGCTGTTAACCTGCCCGGCCCCGCGGTGAAACACAACACGCCCGAACCGGCAACCGCGCGCGACACGCCGACCAATTTCCCATCCACAGCTCCTCAGCCCACCTATGGTGCGTTCAGCTGCGCGAATGGGATGAACGATGACCTTGATCCACAGGTTCTCCCCAGGGAGTCAACATGGCTCACCAGACCTATCCACACGGCATCCACATGTTCATCAACAGGGCCGACTTGATTCCCGCTCAGCAACCTCTAACGTGATCCGTCGCGGGATCGGTTCAGGTCTCCACGGAGGACATGTCGGAGGCCCGATCTACAGTCGCGGCGTGCTGCTTCGAAAGTTCGTTCGATCGCGTTCAGGAGGGGGTGCGGCTCAGCGTGGCTGTCGTCGATGACTTGGGTCGATCGCGCGAACGTTCGGATGTGGAGCCGCCTCCCGGCGAGGACTTCGGCCGCCAACCCCCGCAGGATCCCGCCGCCGAACAGGCCGTGCTCGGCGGCATGCTGCTCAGCAAGGACGCCGTCGCCGACGTCCTCGAGCGGCTGCGTCCCGGCGACTTCTACCGTCCCGCGAACCAACTCGTCTACGACGCGATCCTCGACCTCTACAGCCGCGGTGAGCCCGCCGACGCGGTCACCGTCGCCGCCGAACTGGACCGGCGCGGGCTGCTGCGCCGGGTGGGCGGCGCGCCCTATCTGCACACCCTGATCTCGACGGTGCCGACCGCGGCCAACGCCGGCTACTACGCGGGCATCGTCAGCGAGAAGGCGCTGCTGCGCCGTCTGGTGGAGGCGGGCACCCGGGTGGTGCAGTACGGCTATGCCGGCGCCGACGGCGCGGATGTCGACGACATCGTCGACCGTGCGCAGGCCGAGATCTACGACGTCACCGAGCGGCGCACCGCCGAGGATTTCGTGGCGCTCGAAGAGCTGCTGCAGCCCACGATGGACGAGATCGACGCCATCGCCTCGCAGGGTGGCATCTCCAAGGGTGTACCGACTGGCTTCGTGGAACTCGACGAGCTCACCAACGGACTGCATCCCGGACAGATGGTCGTCGTCGCGGCCAGGCCCGGTATGGGGAAGGCCTTGGCGCTGGACACGCCGCTCCCGACGCCGGCCGGCTGGACCACCATGGGTGAGGTTCGCGTCGGTGACGAGCTGATCGGCGCCGACGGACGGCCCACCCGCGTGGTGGCGGCCACCGACGTCATGGTCGGGCGGCCGTGCTACGAAGTCGAGTTCTCCGACGGCACCGTCATCGTCGCTGACGAGCAGCACCAGTGGCTGACCAATACCCGTGCGTCGCGCAGGAACCCGAACGTGCCCGCGGAGGTGCGGACGACCCGCGAGATCGCCGACACGCTGAAGTGTGCGACCGCCGATCGTCGACTGAACCATTCGGTCGTCAATGCGGCGCCGATCCAAGGTGCCGAACAGGATCTGTTGGTGCCGCCCTACACACTGGGCGCCTGGTTGGGTGACGGGACCACCGCGTGCGCCCAGCTCACAACGGCTGATCCCGAGATCGTCATGCGCATCGAGGGGGAGGGCATAGTCGTTCAGAAATCCACGTCGGCGCTCTATCGCTACAGTCTGATGCTGCCCGAGGATGAACGACCGTCAGCGCGAGCCTGCGTCGTGTGTGGAAAGGAGTTCGTGCCGCAGACGAGCCAGGTTCGGACCTGCGGTCGTTCGTGCGGGGGACGCGCGCGTTTCGTGTCGGAGGCGGTGTCTCCTCCCAGGTGCTCGCGATGCGGAAAACCGTCCTCCGGATTGCGGCAGTGCCAACGTTGCCGTAACGCGGTGGGCACCGTCCAGGCGCGACTGCGAACCCTCGGGGTGCTGGGGGACAAGCACATCCCCTTGCAGTACCTGCGAGCGCCTGAGGGTCAGCGTCGCGCGCTGCTCGCCGGATTGCTTGATACCGACGGCACCGTGACAAACGGTGGCACCGTCCAGTTCACGGTGACGAACAGGCGGCTGTCCGCCGACGTCGTCGAACTGATCGTGTCACTCGGCTACCGGTGCCAGGTCGCCACTAAGGCGGTTAACGGCCGAAGCGAGCTTTCCTCGACGGCGTATCTGGTGAACTTCTCCGCATCCGACCAGGTTTTCGGATTGCATCGAAAAGAGCTGCTACACAAAGAGCGTCGCGCGGCCAGCACAGCACGGTCGCACTCCCGGTTCATCACCGACGTCCGGCCGGTCCCGAGTGTTCCGGTGCGGTGTGTCGAGGTGGACAACGCCGACCACATGTACCTGGCCAGCCGAGCGATGGTGCCGACCCACAACTCGACCCTGGGCCTCGATTTCATGCGGTCCTGCTCGATCAAGAACCATCTGCCGAGCATCGTGTTCTCGCTGGAGATGAGTAAGTCCGAGATCGTGATGCGGTTGCTCTCGGCGGAGGCGAAGATCAAGCTCGCCGACATGCGATCGGGCCGAATGAGCGACGACGACTGGACGCGGTTGGCGCGGCGGATGAGTGAGATCAGCGAGGCGCCACTGTATATCGACGACTCGCCCAACCTGACGATGATGGAGATCAGGGCCAAGGCCAGGCGGCTGAAGCAGAAGGCGGATCTGCGTCTCATCGTCATCGACTACCTGCAGCTGATGACCTCCGGCAAGAAGGTCGAGTCCCGCCAGCAGGAAGTGTCCGAATTCTCCAGGCAGATCAAGCTGTTGGCCAAGGAACTGGAAGTTCCCGTGGTGGCGATGAGCCAGCTGAACCGAGGCCCGGAGCAGCGCACCGACAAGAAACCGATGCTGTCCGATCTGCGAGAGAGCGGCAGCATCGAGCAGGACGCCGACATGGTGATCCTGTTGCACCGCCCGGACGCGTTCGAGAGTGACGACCCCCGCGGCGGTGAGGCGGATCTGATCGTGGCCAAGCACCGCGCCGGCCCGACGAGAACCGTGACCGTGGCGCACCAGCTGCACCTGTCGCGGTTCGCCAACATGGCGAAGTAAACCTTCAGGGTTGTAGGTTCTCAAGTTTGACTGCACTTTCTCAAGTTCGGCTGCACCACGACTGCATTTGTGCAGTGAGCGTGAGACACGCCGCGCAAGGCTGCGCGGAATCGTGTACGTGAAGTGAGATGGTTGAGGCGTGTCCGGTGGTGGACGGACCGCCGACGCGACGGTTTCCGTCCGTGATAGGGAGACCCTGGCCGACTATTCGACCGACTGGGGCCTCGCGACCACTGATCTGCTCATTGCGACCACGCCGTGGCGCAGATTCAGGTGGCATCGCGGGCAGAAGCATTATTCGGGCACCTACTGGTCGTCGACCGAACGTTCGCATGTGATCTATGAGTCTCGTTTGGAATTGGCGCGGCTGCTGTACGCAGATCTCGACGCGGCCGTGCACCGCATCGTCGCGCAGCCGTTTCTACTGAAGACAAAGATCGATCGTCGAGTGCGTCGGCACGTGCCGGACTTCCTCCTCATCGATGAGCAAGGACCCGTCGTTGTCGATGTCAAACCCCTTGCACAGCTAAGTAATCCAAAAGTCTCGTTGACGCTTGACTGGACCAGGAAGCTCGTCGAGAACCGCGGCTGGCGTTACGAAGTTTGGAACGAACCGCCTGCGACGGAACTCGGCAACATCCGCTTCCTCGCGGGCTTCCGTAATCCAAGGCGCTTCGACGACAGTCTCGTCGAAGCGATCCGCCAACAAGAACTCATCGGTCGTACTTTAGGTGACGCGTTGAGTCTCGATTTCGGTACGCCACCCGCCTTGACGCGATCTGCCGTCTTCCACGTGATCTGGAGCCAGTACCTCACCGTCGATATGGCAGAGCCATTGACGAGATCGGCCATCCTGACGAAAGGGCCGAGAGCATGAGCAATTCCGCAGTGCGCTTAGGAGTGGGGACGCGGGTGGTATTCGACGGTGAGCTCCTGGAGGTTGCCGAACTGCATGCCGGGCCGCTGGGTACCGAGACCGTGCTGCGATCTTGCCGAGGGCAGGGCGGGATCGTACGAATAGCTCTGCAGGACTTGCTGACGAGCAGACGAGCGAGCCTTACCGCGGACACAGCTGGCGGAGTCAGCGCCGATGATCCCGGGGATCCCGCTGACGTTGTGCTGTCGGCGATGTCCGAATCCGAGAGAGCGATCATCGGCGAACGAGCCGCGCATGTGCGTGAGGTCTTGACCGGGTATCGATCAGGGGCAGAGGAGCTGGCGGCGGCCGATGAACCGCGGCCGTCCTACGACGTACGACACACGCTCACCGCACGATACGAGGCGAAAGCGGCCGAGCTCAACGTGAGTCTGCGCACCATCAAGCAGTGGGTCACCGACTTCCGCCAGCATGGAGAGGTAGGTCTGGCCCGCGGCGCTGTTAGCCGCCAAAAACCGCTGGGCCTTGTCGATGAGCGCTGGGTGGAGACCGCACTCGAAGTCATGATCGAGCACACCGATCAATCACGGCCCTCGAGAGCGATGGTGATCAACCGGACCAACGCCCGGGTCGCCGCGCGCTACGGGCTGGACGTAGTCAAGCAACCCAGCCGCGCCACGGCGTATCGAATCCTCGAGCAGCTCGAGAACCGGCATCCAACCTTTCGGCTGAGCACGAAGAGAAATCGCGACATCGCCGAGCGGCCGGACGGCGTGTACGGAAAGCTGCGGCCGACGCGCCCAGGCGAATACCTGCTGATGGACACCACGAGGTTGGACGTGTTCGCGCTGGACCCAGTCACGTTGCGGTGGGTGCAGGCTGAACTGACGATCGGAATGGATTGGTACACAAGGTGTGTCACCGGTGTTCGCGTTACTCCAGTGTCGACGAAGTCGGTGGACGCCGTGTCGGTTTTGTATCAGGCGTATCGGCCGAGGCCCGCAGGTAAGGACTGGCCAGCGCATGCGGTGTGGCCCGAACACGGTGTCCCGAGATCGGTCCTGATCGATGTCGACGCAATTGAAGGGCCGATAGTCGGCGCAGCTGGGCCGGCCATCGTGCCGGAGACCATCGTGATCGACCACGGCAAGATCTATGTCTCGGAGCACTTGACGAGTGTGTGCCAGCGGATGGGAATATCGATCCAGCCAGCCAGGTTGCGAACAGGTCGGGACAAGGGGCCGGTGGAGCGGTTCTTCCGCACCATCCGCGAGGATCTCCTGCAAGTCTTGCCGGGATACAAGGGCCCGGACGTGCACTCCCGCGGGCTGGATCCGGAATCGGAGGCGTTCTTCTACTTGGATGAGTTGGAGGCGATCATCCGCGAGTGGGTGGCGGTGGTGTATCACCGCCGTCCGCATGACAGTCTGATCGATCCCCACGTGCCGGGGTTGCGGATGTCCCCGGCGCAGATGTTCGAGCACGGCATCGCCCGCGCCGGGTACATCGAGGCGCCACGTGATCCCGATTTGGCCTACGAGTTCCTGAAGGCGGAGTTCCGGAAGGTCCAGCACTACGGTGTGGACTTCGACAATCGTCGCTACAACGGCCCCGCCTTAAATCCGTACCGCAATATGGCCAGCCCGTATACGGGGAAAGCAAAGGGTCGATGGCCAATTCACTACGACCCCGATGACATCACCCGCGCCTACTTTCGGGACCCGGAAACACGTGAGTGGCATACCCTGATGTGGGAACATGCACCGTCGATGGAGATGCCGCTCAGCGAAGACGCTCTGCAGTTCGCGCGCAAGCTCGCAGCCTCGAAGTACACCTATCCCGATGATCGATTGGCGGTCGCAGATCTGTTGGAGCGGTGGAACCTCGGGCTGGGCTCCACGCTGGCGGAACGCCGGATGGCGTTGCGGCTGTCGCGCGAAGACGCTGTGTTGGACCGGGACGAGACGCAGGACGAGGTCACCACCCTACCGTCGGTCGCCCGCGTGCTGGCGACAGCGGATCCCCCCGCTGCCGATGACCCGGACACGACGCTCGACGAAACCGATCCCGAGACCGGCGATGACGACGACGAGGACGAACTCGACGAATTCGCCACCGACTTCTATGCCGACGCGCTGGAGGACGCGTGATGGCCAAGAAGAATCAGGCACAACACCAAACCGAATCCCGGTTGGACAATCTCACGTTGGCCCGCAAGGAGGGTTGGCAGCGGTTTGTGAACACCGCTGCCCGGATCCCACCGGAGTTCTTGACTCGTAAGGAGCTTGAGGAGCTCAGCGAAGAGGCCTACGACGATTACAACCGGCAGCGCCGCGAGTGGCATGCCAATCTTGGCCCGATCAAAACACCGCAGCTGGCAGCCCTGCATGAAGACTTGTGGGACATCGTCGACAGCAACGCCCAGGACGGCGACAAGGCCAAAGGCGCGGTGGCGATCGACGCCTTTCCCGGACTCGGGAAGACCACGTCCGTGCTGGATTTCGCCAAGAAGTTCCACCGCCGCGAAATCAAAGAACAGGGAACCGAGACCAGTGGGGGCCACGAACGCTGGCCGGTATGCCGGGTGGGATTGACCGGCAACACCGGCATGGTCCAATTCAACCGGGCGATGCTGGCGTTCTTCGCCCATCCGGGAATGTCTCGCGGCAACGCCGCCCACTTCGCGCACCGAGCACTGGACTGCGTCCTCACATGTGAGACCAAACTGCTGATCGTGGACGATCTGCACTTTCTGCGCTGGCGCAACACCGTCGGAGTGGAGATCAGCAACCACTTCAAGTACATCGCCAACGAGTTTCCCGTCACCCTCGTCTTCGTCGGTGTGGGATTGGCGGCGCGGGGCCTGTTCTCCGAAGGAGATTCCTACGAGGATGCGGTGATCGCTCAAACCGGCAGACGCACCACCAAACTCGACATGCGCCCGTTTGTGATCGACACCGATGAGGGCCGGCGCGCATGGCGCCAGCTGCTCCTCGCGCTGGAGAAGCGGATCGTGCTGGCCGACAAGCATCCCGGCATGCTGGCCGATGACCTCTCGGACTATCTGTTCGCCCGCAGCACCGGACATATCGGTTCGCTCATGACCCTGATCAATCGCGGCTGCCAGCGAGCTGTACGCACCGGCGCCGAAGTCCTGTCCCGTGAGCTGATGGATCTGGTCAAGAACGACGAGGCATCGGAAAGGGCCCGCCAGGAACTGGACCTGGCCTTCGATGCGCGACGGCTGACGACAAGGATCGGTAAGGCCGGATGAGCACCGTGCGCACCCTCCCGATCCGCGTCACCCCGACGGACGGTGAGGCCATCGACTCGTGGCTGGAAGCGACCGCCCATCGCGTCCGCACCGCGTACGGAGACCTGCTGACCGCTGTCGGCCTGAGCCCGTACAACGGAATGGGCACCACCGCATGGATCGTGCGGCTCAACCCCGACGAGGTGGCGACGATCAGCACCGCGACCGGAATCATGCCTGAGGTTCTGAACACTATGACACTACAACACTATTCGGGCCGGGCGGTGCGCATCGAACCCGATGCCCAGAGGCTCACCCGGGCATTTCCCTGGGGCCGTGGACGGGGATCTCGGTTCTGCCCAGCATGCTTAGACGCAACCGGAGGACGCTGGCAGCTGAGATGGCGCTTGGGCTGGACATTCGCCTGCACCAGCCATAACTGCTTGCTCGCCGACGCCTGCCCACACTGCGGCGCGGTCCAGCGCCGCCGTACACACATCGGCGACATCATTCCCCAACCCGGCCGCTGCTCGCACCCGGCCCCTGATGCAATCGGCCGTACCCCACCGAGGTGCGGCATCGACCTCACCACCGCGGCCGTCACCTCATTCGATACAGATCACCCGGTGATACAGGCCCAGCGGATCGTGAACACCGTCCTCGACCGCGAGAGCGTGACGTTCGGCATCTACCAGACCTTGCCGCAGCCACGGCTCAGCGTCCTTGCCGATATCCGGGCCGTAGCCGGCCGCGCCCTGGCCTACGCCACGCCAAAAGACCTGGAAGCCGTGATCCCGCAAGACCTCAACCGCATCTACCGGGCCACTGCCGAGCCCGCAGATTCGAGGTCCGGACCCGCCCGAACCGATACGAAGCCCGGGCTGGCGGCACCGGCACGGGCCGCGACCGCCGCAGTCGGCGTGGTAGCCGCCATGACGGCCTTGGATTGCCCAGAAGTCGCGTCCGCCGGGGACGCGCTGCGCTGGCTGGTGACCACCTCGCGGGCGCGCGGATCGGCCGTGAACGCGACGAACATCGCGTGGGGTAAGAACACCTCACCGGTGCTCACCGGAGTCCAGCTCACCGCCCTCGGACCGCTGCTCAACCCAAGCGATCAACTGCGCTATGGCATCGGCACTCCACTGCCGCACCAACCGGTCCCGGGCGCGGCGCGCACCGCGACCCTGGCGCACCGGTTGCCGTCGATGCTGTGGCCGACGTGGTCACTACCAATGGCGATTCAGAATTGCCACCAATGGCAACTTCGCCCAGCACTGTCCGTCATCCTTCTGCTGGTCAACAGCAGGCTTAGCCTGGACGAAGCCGCCCGCATGATCGACAGCCCGGTCGACGGCGACGCCGTCTCCCGCGTCCTGCAGCTACTCGAAAAGCAGGACCAATGGGTCATCATTCGCGCCGCGCTCATCCGAATGGCCGACTACCTCGCTGACCATGGCGTCCCGGTCGATTACCAACGCCGTCGCCGCGCCGACTACAGCACGCTGCTACCGGACACAGTGTGGACACAGATCTGCCGCGACACTGCCACCCCAGGACCGAGTCCGGTACGGGCGCGAATCGCCCGCTGCTTTCTGTTCGAGCGCCTCAGCGGACAACCCACCCGCACGTCGCCATGGGGCCTAAACGACAGCGCTTTACGCAACAAGACCGCCGACTTCCCCCGCCACCTGACACCCGAGTTGGCCCAAGCGCTCAACGAACACGCCCGCGAGTTCTTGACCGAGCAGGGCATCGACGAACCTTTGGTATGGCACCCGCCGAAAGGCGTGCTCGACGGGCGCGACCTCCCCGGACCGGACCCCGCCACGGTCGACATTGCCGACCTGCACCGCGTCATGACGGTGGACGGCATCAAGCTCGGGACCGCTGCGCAGCGGTTGAACACCAGCCTCGACACCGTGCGCTACCTACTCGAGGCCCACCCCGCGCCCCGGTCGGATCCGGAGCAGAGCTCACTGCTACCGACCTCCTACAACCGCGCCTACTCGACCGCCAAAGCAGCGCTCTCACGAGAACACCTGGCCGATCTCTACGATCGTGAACGAATGTCGCTCAACGATATTGCAGCAACAGTCGGGGTCAGCCGCCAGACCATCGCCCGGCTTGCCGCTGACTACGGCCTCCCGCTACGCCAGCCCGGTCGACACGCACGGACGACGATCGACCGGGACTGGCTCTACGACCAGTACGTCAACAAACACCGTGCCCTACCCGACATCGCCAAAGAGGCCGGCATGAGCACCGCCAATATCGCGCGCTGGGCCAAACGGTACGCTATTCCACTCCGCGGTCGAGGTGGAGGAAGCCACCGTGCGCGGCGAAATATTCGCCGCCCCATTGGACAATCGGACCGAACGCGATCCTTACCTCTGGCCCCGTCGAGTACCGAGTGACTCGAACGTTTCCGTTCCGGGTAGCTCCGGTGGAGGGAGAAGCGATCGATTCTTGGCTCGAGGCCATCGCAGTCCGGTGTGACGCAGCGTTCGGGGATGTTGCTGAGCACGTGGGCATTCCGGTGGACTACTCGAGTTCGTGGGTCGTCGACCTAACGGCCGACCAAACAGAGATGCTCGCACAAGCTACCGCAATTGACCCTGCCGTCATCCGAGCGGGAACACTGTGCCTATTTGACGGCCTCGCAGTCAGTGTCGACCGCGAGAATCGCAGGATCCGAAATGACATTCCTTGGGCGCGGATGGGACCAACCCCTCGCTCTCGCTATTGCCCGAAATGCCTCGCGCACGGCGGCGGACGTTGGCAATTGCGGTGGCGGCTGAGTTGGTCCTTTGCCTGCACCAAGCACAACTGCCTGTTGGTCGACGAGTGCCCTCGGTGCCGCTGCTTCCAGCGGAGGTTCCCGCCTCCATTCTCGCGCATTCCCAGCCCAGGACGGTGCTCGATCTCAAATAGAGACACCACTCCATGCGGCGCCGACCTCACTGAGACCAACAGGGCGATCACACTTTCCGCCGACCATCGGATCATGCGAGCGCAGAGGCGCATTAACCGAATGCTGACCGACAGAACAGCCGACTATGGGATCTATGCCGAGGAGCCCGTCGATGTGCAAACCGCCCTGACGGACCTCGCGACGATCGCCGCGAGGGTTGCGGCTCACTCACGGCGGCACCTGCTACACATGCTTCCGAAAGCGGAGTTCATCGCCGCCTACGACGAGGGCAGGGTCCGGCCGGCACCTCTCAAGCCAACCCGATACCCACGTCGACTGTGCCTCGAGGCACCCGTGACGGCGGTCGAAGCTGCGGTCTACGCCTCTGAGGCACTCAACATCATCGAAGTCGCCACTCCGGCGCTAGCGGTGCAACGGATGGCCTGGCTCATACCGGACGGAGAATTGCCCGGCACGGAGAGAATCCTCAATCTCGGGCTATCGTGCAGCCGACCATTGTCGAGCACGCAGATCAATGCCTACGCACCCAGTCTCACTCCCGCACTGCAGCTTCGCTATCGAGCAACATCGACGGACCTACAGTCACCCGCGGCATCGCCGTTCGGCGGCCAGCGGCTTGCGCCCTGCCTTCCCGGCACGCTGTGGCCGGAGTGGTCGATTCGTTTCGGGCTGACTACCGAAACATATGAACGATGGCGGCCGGGATTGGCAAGCGCGGTGCTACTCGTTGGAACAGACCTGTCGCCGGAGTCGGCAGCGAAGCAATTGGACAATGGCACCGAGCGGACAGTGCACCACCTACTGAGGCATCTGAAGAAGAGCCAACACTGGCCCCCGTTCTGCACCGCGATCACACGACTAGCCGACTATCTGCGCACCAACGGCGCTCCAATCGACTACGAGCGTCGCCGTCAACTGGACTACCGAAACCTCCTGCCCGATGCCGATTGGAACGCGGCAGCGCTGCAGGCCGGCGCGTTGCTTGGGTCTACAGTCAAGGCCGAAATCGCCCGCCGGTACCTGTTCCGGAGAATCTCTGGAATGCCTGTGCCGCGCAACGTGCCGGACGCGCGGAGTGCGCCTCAAATGCAAACGAGGACGCTGAACTTTCCGCTGGATCTCACCTCAGAGCTGCAGAGCGCACTCGACGAGAAGGCGTTGGAGTTTCTCGCTCGTAACGGAATCGCCAACGAGCCACTTGCTTGGCATCCCCCGCTCGATCTGCTCGAAGGATTAGCGCTACCCATCCCGGAGTTCGAACACGTCGACATAGCAGCACTCCGAACAGCTGCGAGTGTTGCTTATGCGCGAGTTCCGGCACTAGCGAAAACCTTTGGCGTCAGTATCGACACAGTTCGATACCTATTGGACCGGCACCCACCTGAACCCAACGCGGCCGGAGGCCACACAGCTCGACGAGACGTCCTGCGTGCAGCACGCAACAGGTCGTTGACGAAGGACGTCCTTCATGAGCTGTACGAAATCCAGCATTTGGGGTTGGCCGCTATCGCGAAGCAATTCGACATGAGCCCGAGTAGCGTCCGAAGGCGCGCCGACCAATACGGCATCGCGCTCCAGCCCCAAAGTAAACATATCGAATTCGATTGGCTGTACCAGAACTACGTTGTTGCGCGCAGGACCCAAACAGATATTTGCGCCGAGCTCGGGATCAGCTGGCCGACCTTACGGAAACAGATCGACCGGCACCACCTGCCGCTTCACCAGCTTGCCAAGCCCCGTCGCATCAACCTCTCAGAACGGGAAGCTCACAAGATCCTCCATCAAACCCTCAGTCGCCCAGCAGGACTGATTCATCTTGAGAACTTCGTACGCGTCACGGAATGCAGATCGGTTTGCGAGGCCGCGGAGCACCTGGGCATCAACCGTTCCACCTTACACTCACAAATTCGCTACCTGACGAAGGATTTCGGCGGACCACTGCTCGAACCTTGGACATCGACCCGACTGATAGCGACGACGGAGCTGGGCTGCAAGGCGGTCGCAGCTTATGGCGCGCTGTGTCCGAACGCAGGTAGGGATGGAGCGTGAAATTACAGGTACGAGTCTCCGAACGTGAGCTGGCTCGACAGCACCCCCGACTGCGAACAGCGTGAACGCGTGAGAACCGGGCTGGTGATCGGGTGCGTCACAGGGACGACGACGGTTATCGGAGCAATGCTCTGCACTCTCGAAGGACGTGCTCGTGTGTCGGTGCGCCGCTGCAGGACCTCGATGGTTGTTTCCGGCTCGAGGATATCGCCGACGTCGTAACAGGCCGGGCTCGGCCACCTCATGCAACTCTCCGGCGGTGGCGCACGGGTCGTGGCCACCATTCGAGCATGGAAACGCAGGGGCCACGACGGGTCGGCCACATTGGAACACTTTGATTCGATCTTCAACCCTTCATTTCCGGGGCCGGTACACGGGTTCTCGACTCAAAAACCGGGTGGACTCAGTATCGGGGACTCGCCACGCATGCCAACTGGATCCTCACCCTGTTGAGCGAGACGCGTTCGAGTATTCGCCGCAATGCCTCGCCGCGCATGCAGCGTGGGCACTCGTCGGAGGCCCCACACCTACGACGAACACGAACCCGTGAAACCGCTGCTACACAGTTGACTTCGCGAGATCAGTCGGGCACGCCTGCGTCAGGCGTTGATCGCGGGCGACCGCAGCGGCGAGACCACACCGTTCGGTCGCGATGGCTTTGCCAGCCAGGGCGGTTATGCCGGATTTTGCAACGGTTAGCGCGTGCCTGACGGTGGCAAGCCATAGCGAGCTCGGAGCTCTTCCGCGCTGAAAGTACGGCCGGCCACGCGGTCTGCCTCGGCCTCCAGTAGCGATTCGCGGAGGTCTGCCGCATCGATGGGCCAGTCGACGTCGACTTCTTCGCACGAACCGCGGGCGTCCCGGGCGTCGCCCCGGCGAGATACTTCATCCATGGCAGCTTCGCGCCGGTGCGCATAATGGTCGCGCGCGGTGCGTCGTTCGGCGTTGTAGGCGTCACCGTGGAATTCGGAAGTCAGATGCGCGTATCCGGCATCGAGAACATGCTCACCGGGCTCTTCCGACGCAGTCGCTCGGTGGGGCTCGCTGGAAGTCGGCACCATCAGATTATCGGCATATCTCTGTAACTGAGCCAGTCGGTTTTCAATTCTAAGGTGTCTCGTTTTCGGTGCCCGAGGTGGGCGGTTGCTCTTGCAGCCTCCTTGGGTCAGGGTTCTCGCAGTTCGCGATAGCGGGTGGGTGTCAGCTCCTCGCTGGAGATGACTTGCAGCTGGCCTGGGTGGGTGCGTTGTTCGTAGGCGGTGATCACCAGGCCGATGCCGCCAGCGGCAGGCACCAGCACGCCCTGGACATGTAGGAACCAGGCGGCATGGCCCACGGCTTGGCAGGCCGACCAGTCGTCTCCGTGGACATCGTCGTCGTCCAGGCCCACCGCCTCACGGGCTTCTGCGGTGGTCAGATCCAGCACCGCAAGAGCGTTGACCGTGACGGTGTGCAGCCGGTAGGAAGCTTCGAGCATCTTCTCTGCGGTGGTGGATGCCGCCTGTGCCGCCCGGTCCACTTCGACCATGCACGCTCGGGCGGAATCGGCCAGATAGATCGCCGAGAACAGCGATGAGGGGTTCCACCTGCCGCCGAATCGCCGCGCCCCCTCACCCGACAGGGGGTCACGGTGGGCGGTGGTGTAGCGGAAGCACGTTCCCGACCACGCGACGGTGCCACGCGCATCAATGCGCTGCACCAGGCCCTCGTCGAGCCCGTCGCTCACACAAAGACCCCTTCGGCCATCGCGTCGATGAGAGCCAAGACCCGCTGATACTCACCGTCGCGCACCAGGTCGGCCGGTTTGGCGTGGGCCAGCAGGCGGTTCGGCGAGAACATCCACACGTTGGCCTGATCACGTGGGAGCACTTCGGACAGGGCGTCCGCGACATAGGCCAATTCGATGAGTCGTTGCTTGTTGAGGCGCTGCGGGACGACCTGACCGGAGGTCCATCGCGCCACTGAACGCGCGGAGGCGTCGACGATGCCGCCGACCTCCTCGTAGGTCAATCCCAAGCGCTCGATCGCACTCGACACGGTCGAGGCGAGCGCGTTAGCTCCCATATTGTCTGCCTGTCTTCTTTTTGTCGGTCACTATGTCATGTATTCTGTCACGAACGACGCCCGCAGGCGAGAGGGAGTTTCACGACGATGGGGATTCAGTTTCGGCTTGGACCCAACGACCACAAACCGGTCGAAGACTTCCTGTCCCGCGAGCACACCGGCACCGCCGCGATCACCCTCGACACCAAAGCCGCACGTCACCAAAAGGATGCTGCCGCGGCCGCCGCCGAAGCAGGGTTGTCCGTATACTGGGAGCCCGCAGCCGAGCGACTCGCCGCCCCCGGCTATGACCTGGAAAAGCTGCCCCTCTGGGCAGGTCAGCCCTACGACATCGACGTCCTGTCCGGCAACCTTGCAGCACGTGCGGCCCTGGTCGGGTTGACCATCGACAAGCACCCCCAGCTGAGCACACACATCACCGCCCCGCACTTCTACGTCACCGACGAGCGCACCGCGCGCCTCAACGTCGACCTCGCTGAACGTACCCGGATCGCCGTCGGTGAAGACAAGCCCACCCGGGCCGTCATCACCCTGGCGACCACCGCCATCACCCGCCTCGGCATCAATCTGGCCGCCGAATACGCCAGCGCCGGGATCGGTGACATCGAGATCCGGTTTTCCCCACTCGGTGGCGACGACGAAGGCATCCGCAAGATCCGCACCGCCTTCGGAGTGCTCGATCAGTTCCGCGAACACGGCATGACCGTCACCCTGGGCCTGTCGGGGAACATCGGCCGCGCTGCGCTGGCCATGGGCCACGCCGATGCCTACTCAGTCGGCCTGGGGATGCTCGAAAAGGTCAACCACGCCCAAACGATGTCGCGCTACCGCAAGGCCCCCGACCCGGAGAAGGACCAAGGCGGCGGCGCTGCTGCCGGAATCTATCTGCCCGCCCTCGGTGCTACCGTGTCGGCCAAAGCTGCCCGACAATTGTTGAGCCACACCGATATCCGCACCCGCGTCGGATGCCGTATCGGATCATGCCGCAACAGCGTCACCGGCCCCCTTGATGACCGTCGAGTGCACTACCTGCACGCCCGATCCGGCGAGGTAGCCGAGACGCTTCGCCGCCCCGCACCCTGGCGCGGGGCGATGGAAATCGACCGTCTCACGGAGGCCATCGGACTGCGTGAACGTGTCAACGAGCACTACCTCAGTGAGGACGTACGCAAACTCGGCACACGCACCCTGCGCAGCCTCATCGACGAGATCGAACACGAACAGCAGCAAGCCTCATGAGAAGACTGTCGATGTCGTACTGCGGGAGTAACTTGCTCAACGAAAACAGTCGAGCGGATAAGGAGTAGCAACGTCGCCGACTATGACGTGCAATACGACAGAGACTCGGGTGACTGGAGCGCAAAACGCGCAGGCGCAGAACGCGCTGCCGGCCGCTGCGACACCCAAGCCGAAGCCCACGACGCCGCGCGCGGATTCGCACAACGAAGCGGCGGCGGCGAGGTCCGAGACCACCGCAAGGACAACAACAACATCCGCAACACCGACACAGTGGGGACGAGGGACCCCTACCCACCAAAAGGATAAGGTAAGGAATCCACGGCTAGCGAAGGATCGAATGATGTGGGTGTCGGCGTCGGCGACGCTGGGTGTGATCTCGGCCGTGGCTCTGACTTTCGCGGGTGCCTTCTTGACGAGTGGCGGCGCAGTCTGGTGGGAGTGGCTTCTCCTCGGCGTGGCAATTGTGGCGGGGATGGCGAGCGGCGTCCTGGTCAAGAAAGAGCGCGACTCGCGAGCTGCCAGCCAGGCGGTACAAGGTGGCGCGGTGGGGCAACAGACAGCGTCCGGTGAAGGGGCCAACATAACGATCAACGCCGACCACGGTTCGGCGGCCGCGTATCACATGGGCGAAGTGCACGTCGGGGAGACGCGCAAACGCGGGAAGCGCAAAGGGTCTTGACCGAGGAGGTGGAGGGGCGCCGGCCCGACGCCGGCGGTGCTGCCCGGAATATCTACATCAACGCGTCCAACGGTGGTGTGGCCGCCTACCGCATCGATCAGGTGATCATCGATGGCTTGGCCGAATTGCAGGCCGCCGCAACCGTCCTCCCACTGGCCGCATTGGTGGTCGAACCCACGCCGTTCGTCGGCCGCGAATCCGAACTGACGAGGATCGCTGATCTGTTGTCTGGCTCGGACGGTGACCCGAGCAGCGGCATCGTCGTGGTGAGCGGACCCCCTGGGGTGGGAAAGACGGCGTTGGTGCGGCAGGCCGCCACCGCGGCAGCGGCGGCCGGACGGTTCGACCATGTTCTCTTTGTCGATCTCCGCGGTTACGCGGATGACCCGAACGCTCGGGTGCAGCCCGCGGTGGTGCTGTCGAAACTGTTGATCCTGCTCGGGGTCGAGGACGCCGAGATCGCAGCCGATCCGGCCGAGCAAGCTATCCAATATCAGCAGCGACTCTTCGAGCTCGCAGCCGAAGGAAAATCGGTACTGCTTTGGCTAGACAATGCCAGCGATCCATCGCAGTTCGAACCCATACGGCCTGTTAGCCCCATTCATCGAGTCGCCGTGACGACGCGCGAAACGTTCGGCCGCATACCGAAGCCACAGGTCGTCGATGTCGACGTGATGGGCTCCAACGAAGCGGTCGAACTGCTGACCAGCGCGGTCCGCACCCACAATCCGGACGATGGGCGACTGGCTCAGGCCCCGCAAGTCACGTTGCGTCTAGCCGAACTCTGTGACCACTTGCCGCTGGCGCTGCAGATCGTGGCCGCACTCTTGGCCGATGAACCCGACAGGCCGATCGCCGAGCTGGTCGAGGAGCTAGCCAGCGAGGAGGACAGGCTCAACAGCCTCGACTACGGCACAGATCTCTCAGTGCGCGCCGCGTTTGCGTTGTCCTACGAGAGATTGCCCGACACCTTGAAGCGCCTGTTCCGTCTCCTGTCCGTCGTCCCCGGAGGCGATATCGGGCTGGTGGCAGCCGGCTGGCTGCTCTCCGCATCACACACTGCGGTACGGCCGCAACTGATGGCATTGGTCCGTAGCCACCTCATCCAGCAGCACGTTCGCAACCGCTGGAGCATGCACGACCTGATCCGTTTGTACTCGGCCGAGCTGTGCGCGGAGCAACCCGAGGACGCCGAGCGGGCGCTGAAGGTAATCGTTGTGAAGTACCTCTTAGGCGTCGGAGCTGCGGCCGACTGGCTCACGGGAGTGCCGAACGACAACAACAGGAAATTCTTTCCTACAGCACAACACGCGACTGCCTGGTTCGAGGAGGAGCGCACCACGGCGATCGCCATCGTCCTGGCGGTCGCGAAGCGCCCCGAAACCGAGTACCGCGAGTTGATGCTGGCATTAGCCGTCGGGCTCGGCGAGATCCTGGGATCACAGCGACACTGGCTCAGAGAATTCCACGACGTCGCCGTCGTTGGCGGCTCGCTGGTCGCAGAGGCGCAGAACCGACAGTATGCAGCGTGCGTACTGAACCACTACGGTTCCGCTCTTCGGAAGATGCGCCAGTTCGATGACGCGCTCGACGCGTTTCGGCGGGCCGCCGAAGTCGCTGAGGAAGCCGGGGTTGACGGTGTAGCAGTCGCGGCGCGTACCAACATGGGAAACGTCTACCTCGATCAAGGCCGAGACGTCGACGAAGTCATCGAAATCTACTGGGACGATGTACGAGCCTGTCGGGAATCGGACCCGCCGGACCGTCGTGGCGAGGCGATGGCTTTGAACAACATCGGCGGCGCGTTGGCGAAAGCGGAGCGGTACGCCGAGGCGATTTCACCTCTACGGGAAGCCGTTTCCATCTGCCGCGATCTAGACGACAAACCCGGAATCGCCATCGCAGGAAAGAACCTCGGAACCGTTCTCGGTCGCCTGGCGCGGATCGAGAACATTCAGACTCACCTGGACGAAGCGATCGAACTGCTTGAAGAGGCGGCCGCGATCTATAGGGAGCGCGGCAACGTTTCGGGCTGGGCGGAAACCGTCAACAACCTCGGGCAGACGCAGTGCCAGATCCGGCGTTTCGCAGAAGGCATTCCGAACCTTGAGGCGGCACTCGACTACTTCGAGAGATCTGGTCAGACCGTGTTGGCCGGTCAAGTTCGGGAGGACGTTGAGTCCTACCGGCTGGACGCTGCAGCCGGGCGGCCGTGGTCAGCAATCCCACTGGGCGCGAATCGGTATCGCTTCACCAATGCTTCGGGAGGACGCCTCGCAATGATCACACTGACGCCGTTCGGTGCCACCCATGCCGAGGTCGAAGGCAGCCCCGAACCCCATACAGTTCCCACGCCGGTTGATGCCGGCGCCAGTTTCGTCGCGGTGGTCCGTGGAGAGGGTGTACGAATCACCGCAACGGAGTTGCCGTCGATGACGCACACCTACTCGGACTTCGTGCCGGACTGACTCTGCCACCGTCATCGGCTGTGACGGCACGGTCATCGACTCCCGCGAGATTGAAGGTCTGATGTGCTACTGCTTGAAGGGCAGGCCGTTATGAGGAAGAACCTCACGCAACTTGAAACAGGCCCGACATGCTGGACCTGATTGCTACGTGGCGTAGATCGAGCGTCTGCCGCGAGGGGGCGCAGCAGATGTTTCTTGAACGGCAATGCTGGATGCCATCGCTCAGCGATCACATAACTGAGAACGGCACCAAGAATGTTCTCCGTCGCCTTACCAACTACCAACGGGGGACGAATCGGCATGAACGCCCTTGATGGAGAAGCGCATATGGCTCATAAAGGAACCGTTCCCAAGGAATCCTTTCGACCGATACTTCTGGAGTTGAGGTACCGCGGGGACGGCGACGACGCACCGGTGACTACCTACGCAACTGGTACGGCATTCTTCTTAAAGGTCGACGGCGTCGACTATCTGGTGACAGCGCGGCACAACCTAACGGGTTGGGACCTAGTAAACGACAAACCGCTTTCCTCACGAGGAGTGAGTCCGACTCACATCGGCATCGGTTTCTGGCCTTCACAGCCACCGGGGGGCTACCAGCTGGCGGAAGGAATCGCAGTCCAACTCTTCGAACTGCCTCTATATGAGGACGATTTGGATGACAAGGGCAATCCTGTGCCCCGCTGGGCGGAACATCCGCAATTGGGCTCGAAGATGGATGTCGCAACCATGAAAGTGAAGATTCCCGAAGATCGCGACTTGCTCTACCTGCCTTGGGAATCCGGCACACCGAGCCTGGTCTACTCGGACTCAAAGCTTTGGGTAACTCAGAAAGTATCCATCGTGGGTTTCCCATATGGGCTGAACAACAATAATTTGCCGATGTGGGTGAGCGGTACTATCGCTTCCGAACCCGAATTCCTCTACCGCACAGAAGATGACGATCAATTACCCGTCTTCCTGGTGGACGCTCGTACGCGTGAAGGGCAATCCGGATCACCGGTACTTCTGTTTCGACACCCCGGCGAAGTGGTCGCAAAGGACGATCGGAGCGTTGGAGTGGTCGGCGGCACTCAGTCGAAGCTGCTGGGCCTGTACACCGGTCGTATTCGAAGGGACTCTGATTTGGGGGTCGTATGGCGAATAGGAATCGTCGAGGACATCTGTCGAGCCGATGCCCGATCGGACTTCAAGCCCTAGTTAGCTAAGAGGCCCGTCCTCGCTGCCCGACGTTAGCCGGCTGGAGGGGGACGGGAGCTCGCGGGTCGCCAGGGTTTCACCGGGTTTAGGGTGCTTTTCGAAGACCTTGAATATCGGGGCGGACCGGCCGGTAGTGCCGAGATGAATACGGGTGATCTCCCGGTCAACGATCGTCAAGCAGCTGCGCAGCTCGTCTGCGAACACGCCAGGATTGGCTGTCGTTCCGCAACGCCCTGACCACGCGATCGATCTGCGGTGCGGGCAATGCTGCAGTCGTCAGTTGGTTGAGGGTTTGTAGCGGGACGAAAACACCTCCACTCCGAAGCAGCTCAGTCAAGCGTTCGATCGCCATGCTGCCGACGATATCTCGGCGTCGGCAAATCTTGCCCAACGCGTGAGCGACTGCGACGCGCACGGTCGGATCCGAATCCCCACTGAGCGCGTACACCTTGGGCAACATCCAGTCGCCCACTGAAACCATGGCGAGCAGCGACAGGGTGTACTGGGGATCATCGGCTATTCGTCGTGTACATGATTGCCGTGAGAGTCGTGCACTGGCTCGGCTGAGGGTATTGCGCTTCTTGTAGGTGACGGTGCTGCCGGCGTGTTCAGCGGGTCGATGACAACCGGAGATGGGGTGGCTGGTTGTGGGGCGTGAGTGTGATGGGCATCGCCATGTTGGGCGGTCCCGCCGTGGTGGTCGGTGCCTGTTCCGGTTGGTGAGTGGTGGCCGTGCCGGAAGCCGGATGCAACGCCGACGGCGGAGGCCAGTGCGACGATGCTGGTTGCTCCGAGAAGGACGGTTGCATTCGCAAACGCTGATATCGGGTCTGCACGCGTCCCGCGGTACCAGACCCAGCCGGCTCCCATCACGACGTAGATTTCAAGCAGGAGCGCACAGAGGTCGGCGGCCCCTACTAGCTCGGCCTCACCGGCGTGCGGGCCGAACGGTGCCCCGGCGGTCCTGGACAGGGCCCACAGCGCAATGGCCCCGGCGTTGAGTAGCATGCCGGCGGCCAGTACTGGATTCGTGGGTCGGGCCAGCACTGTTCGGGCCCAGAGAAGCTGAAAGACTGCCATCGATAGGAAGAACACGCCTGCGGGCATCCATTCCTGCCAATGTGTCGGTGTTACGGCGAAATGGATAGTGGCAGCGCCGAACGAGGCGAGCGCGGCGAGACGTGTCGCAAGTCCACTGCCCGTCTTCTTCGGCGTTCGGAGTGCCACATGTCTGATGATGGCACCAACAGGGCAGTCAGCTTCATCAGCGGGCACATCTCAACCTGACCGAGATTTCTCCTTTATCGTCCAGTGGCCTGATCTGAAGACTCGGCTACCGGGACGATGGGAATAGCTGTCGATTCGGGGTTTCCGTGGGAGATCAATTCCCGACGTGTCAGATGGAAACCGAAAAGCACGGCCCTGGGGTGAGGTGGGCCACCAAGCCTGCAGGCAACAGGTCAGCGCGACGACGGTTTGAACGGTGTCGCGGGAAAACTAGGCGACGTGGCAGAGTCTGGTACTGAGTCGCTGCGGCGAAAGCGGTAGGTGGTTGCGGCGGGTCTACCCGAACACATTGCCGCACAACGTTAGACAGCAGGCTGGGCGCTATCTATTCCGATTCGTTTTCCGACGTCCTGTGTGCGCGACGTTGGGGCCGGCACACGCTGATGCCTTGGTCGGTGGGGACGTCGGACAAGGTCAGTACTTGGTGCGAGGAGTGCACACCTGCGGGCAGTGTCGGCGCGGTGCGTGCCGCGCCGGCTGCCATGACCGCAGTAGCGTGGGACTGGCCTCGGCCGTGTGCACAGACCGCCGCGCCGTTACGAGCTCGCGCCAACACTGTCCAGTGGTCGGTTCCGGGAAGGGCAAGGTCGGCTCTTCGCAGCGCTGCGGCCGCGCCGGGGATCCATGTGCCGAGCGCGAGCGCGGCCGTGGCCGTCCGCGAGTCCAGCCCGAAATAGGTGTGCACCCGCACCGCGAGGTCGCGAGAGAGTCCGTACTGGTCGGAGAAATCCAACCGGTAGAGCCGTCGTCGACCAGATCCGGGAACGTCGAAGACCGTTGAGTGGCTGTAGTTGCGGATACGACGTTCACCGTCGTGGAATGTGCGGCCGAGCATCCGATACGACCAGTCGGTGGCGCCGGCGCCGTGGTGTTCTCCGGCGCCCAGCAGCACTCCGAGATCGATCGGACCTGGTTCGACCTGATGCAGGGCCGCGGCCAGCAGGTTGGTCAGGCCGGGCGCCAACCCCACATTGATGAGAACAGGTGCGCGCACGTCGAGCTGCTCGAGATGGCTGATGTAGTCGATGGTGGCGGTGATGTCGACGAATGCGCACCCACGGTGGCCTGCGACCTCGGCCAGGCGCGGATCCTCAGCTCCGGATGCATTGACCACGGTATCGACTTGGGTCAAGGCGGCGCGGTAGGAGTTGAGTTCGGGTTCCGTCAGGTCGATTACGCGTTCGGCGCGTGCCGGATCGCGGCCGGCGGTGATCGCCTGGTCACCGCTGCGACGGAGCTGGTCGACGACGTGGCCGCCGACTGCACCGTATCCGCCGAGCACAAGTACCGTCATCGGATCCTCCTGAGGGCGCTACCGAAATGAATCTGCTCAGTCAGCGTGAAACCAATGCTCGCCCGCTCTGTTCCCACGCCGCCATTCCTCCGTGGAGTTCGATGATGTCGTGATAGCCGAGGTCGAAGAGAGTTTGGGTAGCGATGCGACTCATCCGATCGCTGCGGCAGTAGATCGCCAGTGGCGTGCTCCGTTCGGCAGGAAGATCCGCGGTCCGGCCGGCGATCTGATCGAAAGGGATCAACATATCGGTGCCCGCGATCTCTCCTGCATAGGGCACGTGGACATTGACGGTGACACGATCGGCCATCTCGCGTGCGAACTCGAGCGGCCCCACTGAACGCGCTGCAGATGCGTCGTTGTGGGTGCGGCCCGCCGACGACGGAGCAGTCGACGGCACGACCGGCGCTGCCGGGGGTTGGTCTGCGACGCAACCAGCCACCGTCAAAGCGACTGCGAGGGAGGCAGATACCAGCTCTGTGGGTGTGTGCT
>Ga0310345_10001496_pt1 | contig 25806 bp, 24 predicted proteins | sample HC15DNA20500_MG_FD_204667 | JGI IMG/M metagenome (GOLD analysis project Ga0310345, IMG submission 204667) | Marine microbial communities from station ALOHA, North Pacific Subtropical Gyre - HC15-DNA-20-500_MG | ecosystem: Environmental > Aquatic > Marine > Oceanic | place: Pacific Ocean: North... | reverse complement strand
GCGGCGTGGTCCCGATGGCCGCAAGCGCCCCGAACGTGTACGGGGCGGACGGGTGGACTGGCCATCTGTGCAAGAGCGAGTCAAGTCGCAAGGGATCGAGCTGCGCGGGGGTGGGGCCGATGAAGCGCCAGAGGTCTACAAGCGGCTGTCAGACGTGCTGGCGTATCACGAGAGGACCATTCATATCGACCATCGACTAACGCCTATCGGAGTGGCAATGGCTGGTGCTGAATATGACCCCTACAAGGACTGAGCTGACGATGCAGACGACGCGACGCGGGCTTGATGCTCTAGTGAACCGGAACTTAGAGTGGATCGCGTTCTAAAGAGTCTCTAAGAATGCCAATGACTACCGGTGACACTCTCTTGGGTGCAGGTGACGCTATTATCAGCGCACCGCTTCGCTATTGTTCTGCCGGACGCCGAGGCCGTCGGCGCACGTGACTCCGAGGTTGTACTCTGCCTCAGAATCACCGGATTTCGACCGAGCACGTAAGTCGTCGAATGACTTCGCTGACGGGTCCGTCTCTGATTTCGTCATAGCAACGTGGATATGGGACGATCCTACCGCTGGCCGGTAGGGGGCTCAATATGTCTACCGCGGGTGCGCGGCGTCCCACTCGCGAGCGAGGCGTTGTGCTTCACTGCGATCTTCAGGGGTCATCTGGTCTGCAACGCGGTCGCGATTGTTAACCGCGACCTCCCGTATCTCACCGGTACTTCGTGCAGCCGCGAGGTCAAACCACTGATGTGCCTGCACGTCGTCCTGCGGCACGCCTTGGCCGGCGCCGTACAGAACCCCGAGGCTGAACTGCGCGACGGCGTGTCCCTGCTCCGCCGCCAAGCGATACCAGCGCACCGCCTCCGCGTCATCCACCGGCCCGCCGCGGCCGGTGGCGTACATCCTGCCAAGGTTGGACTGTGCACCTGTATTCCCTTGCTCCGCGGCCAATCGGTACCACCGTGCCGCCTCGGCATTGTCCTGCGGCACGCCCCGACCAGTCTCATACATCACGCCAAGGTTGAACTGCGCACGCGTATCCCCGTATTGGTCCGCGGCCAATCGGTACCATCGCATCGCCTCGGCATTGTCCTGCGGCACGCCCCGACCGGTCTCATACATCACGCCAAGGTTGAACTGCGCACGCGTATCCCCGTATTGGTCCGCGGCCAATCGGTACCACCGTACCGCCTCGGCATCGTCCTGCGCCACGCCGCGGCCGGTGGCGTACATCCTGCCAAGGTTGAACTGCGCAAGGTGATACCCCTGGTCCGCGGCCAATCGGTACCACCGTGCCATCTCGGCGTCATCCTGTAGGACGCCGCGGCCGGTGTCGTACAGAACACCGAGGTTGTGCTGCGCAGGGGCATACCCCTGGTCGGCTGCCAGTCGATACCACCGTACCGCCTCGGCATCGTCCTGCGCCACGCCGCGACCGCTGCCGTAGAGAACACCGAGGTTGTGCTGCGCCTCGGCGTGTCCCTGCTCGGCCGCCAGTCGATACCACCGTGCCGCTTCAGCATCGTCCTGCGGGACACCGATGCCCTGTTCGGATACCACTCCGAGGTTGTACTGCGCCGGCTCGAATCCCTGGTCGGCCGCCAGTCGATACCACCGTGCGGCTTCGGCATAGTTCTGCGGGACGCCGGTGCCGTTAGCGTACAGAACACCGAGGTTGTACTGCGCCGGCTCGAATCCCTGGTCGGCCGCCAGTCGATACCACCGTGCCGCCTCGGCATCGTCCTGCGGGACGCCACGGCCGAAGCGGTAACTGACCCCGAGGTTGGACTCCGCGAGGGCGTGCCCCTGCTCCGCCGCCAAGCGATACCAGTGCACCGCCTCCGCATGGTCCTGCGCAACGCCACGACCGGTGCGGTACATGTCCCCGAGGATGGACTGCGCCTCGGCGTGTCCCTGCTCGGCCCGCGCCCGTAGCGCGTCCTCCGCCGGCGTCTGGTCCCCGAGGATAGACTGCGCCTCGGCGTGTCCCTGCTCGGCCCGCGCCCGTAGCGCGTCCTCCGCCGGCGTCTGGGTACAAGCCGGCGCACCGACAGCGAGCGCGACCAGGACGGCGGCGGCGAGCGACTTCATGCGGCGCTCCTCTGGGTGACGGGGTGCAGTGGCGATCCTACCGCTTATCAGGAAAAACTGGAGCCGGCGAACGGACTCGAACCGTTGACCTACTGATTACGAAGCCAATGCACGCGGGCGGATATGACGTTTGACATACAGCGATAGCGTATCGTGGGGGAGTGCTGACTTCAACGGGATTGCATTTTCCTTACACCCTAAAACTGCAAGGTAAAATAGATAGGATTTGATGATTTACGATAAGAGGCACACATGATCAAAATCAAACACTTCGGATGTTTTGTCGCATCTTCGACAATCGTCATTACCGTTATGGCGTGTGGATCGAGTGAAAGTACTAGCCCAGTTCCGACACAACCATCGTCCATTACAGAGGCGGGAAGCTCGATGATGAGTAGCTGGACGCAAGAAGGGCTTCGTCTAGACAACAGTCTTGCGGGATATTCTGGGGTGCTGGCCGATACGTCAACGATTCAATTAGATGATGGAACATGGCGAATGTATATGCATACTGGTGGGCAAATTCGAAGTGCTACCTCAATAAATGGACTTACTTTCACTATGGAATCAGGCGGCCGCCTTCCCGAAGGGTACGGGCAGCCACGAGCAATCAAACTTTCAGACGGAAGAGTACGGATTTTTGCCAATACTGGCGATGGAATCGGTAGCGGCGTCAGTGAAGATGGTGGGCTAACATTTAGTGCTGAAGGCGGCGTTCGCGTTAGTGCTAGCAGTTTCGGGGTAACCCAGCTTACTGGACCGAGCAATATTGTTCGGACCAGCGATGGACGATGGCGAATGTATTTCAGCGATCTACCGCTGCCGGGAGAGGGCCCGATTCCTCATAGTATTCACAGTGCATCATCCAGTGATCTCTATTCGTGGAGTCCAGATTTTGGAGCACGTATCGGACCACTAGCGACGTTGACTGGTAGCGGTGAACATCCTGCGGCGATCGCTAACGGTGACGGTTCAATTTCACTGTTCTATTTTCGAAACGACACGTTTCAATTAATGGTCGCGACATCGGTAGATGGTCTGGAATTTACAGCGGAATCGGATACTGGGCTCTCCAGTAACGTGAGTATGGCGAATGACCCAGACTTGGTGAGGCTCCCTGGGGGAGCGGTTCGCATGTACTACAACGAGGGCACTGAGGCAGGAGGACGCATATACAGCGCATTACATCCGGGCGTTCTGCCTTGGTAGTGAAAGGAAAACAAAACGCACTGAGTGCTCCTGATTGGTACTGAGTAGTATTCTCGCAGGTAAACCGGCCCATCACCAAGTGGGCGAGTCCTATCACTGCATATGGCTTGTTACTAGGGGTAGGCACAAAAACCGGTACAGTAGAGTGACATGCTGATCAGTCAGTTGCTCGAATTTTACTCGTACGTCGTGCTGGCCTCCATGGTCCTCACATGGCTCCCCGTGAATGGCACCACTCGTTCGCTGAGGAGCCTAGTGGCTGTTCTCACCGAGCCATTACTCCAGCCCCTTCGCAAAGTGCTTCCGCAGGGGGGGCAGATGTGGGCACCGACGGTGCTCTACTTCGGGGTGGTGTTTCTCAGGAGCCTGGTCTAGTTCTAATTCGTCAGCTGCGGCCAGTGAGCGAGAGACCGTCGCTCCAGTTGTGGAGCGGAACCACCGCCCTGGCCCAGGACTGGCGCGATCTTCGCGTGACTTCAGAATAATGCCTCACATAAAATTTTTAAGTTGGAACACTGTAAAAGGTTAAAGCGAACGGAAGAACAGTTCCGCTTCATTCTTAATCAACAACCGGATGTAATTGCACTTCAGGAAATCTTGCCGAGCACAGAACAGCGGAAATGAAGAAACACTGAAAAGATTGGCTCCTCAGGGTGGACTCGAACCACCAACCCTCCGGTTAACAGCCGGATGCTCTGCCAATTGAGCTACTGAGGAACACTAGGAGCCGCAACGCGACCGGCCGACGACGAGCTACCTAAGCGAACCGCTACGACGCCTCCCCAACGACAGCGTGTTGGACTGCCGCATACGAGAATCTAGCCTTTCTAGCCACATATTCGGCCAACAGACAAGCGTCGATCGTATCATCTCTTTTTTGCTCGCGCTCGTGGTTCTCCGGCTCGGCCAACACTAGTGGACCGTAGTTGCACAAGCGCGGCCACAAGGCCGAGCCCGGCCCACCCGTACACGAAACCGACTTGACCGCTCAGCGGAGCGATCGGAAACACCAGCGAGACATCCCCGGACACGGCTGCCATCGCCGCGGCGTTTCCGGTCAGTGCCATGGTACCCACCAGCGTTGCCCAAGCACCGAGGAAAGCCGTCCCGGTAATCAGCACGTAGCGGCGCACAGTTAACGCCAGTAGCGCACCGGCCAGAGAGATTGCGAGCAGCACCCAAACGTTCGGCTCGGCATCCATCATCGCGTGCAGCAGAAAAGCTGCCAGACCGGCACCAATGAGTGCAACCCCCGCTAGGTACGCAGCGATGGCGGCCACGGCGCCAATGACGCCCCCGCTGATCGTCGCGACTACCGCAACCCACGTTTGTAACTGGTCGACGAACAGCGTAGTGACGATAACCCCACCCACGAAACCGTAGACCGCCAGCAAAGTCCGTAACAGTCGGTAGCCAAGAAAACACGCGAGCAGTCCCCCGCCAAGTAGAATGATGGCCACAGGAACGTGCAGGGGTACAGACGGCATGATTCACTGATTATGCCAGTTGTTCCTCAAATGCTGTCTGGCATCGTCGTACCCGATGACCTCACCCCCTACCACACTCTTCAGCCGACGCCCCACCCGCAGCGGCATCCTAGCGGCCGTGGGCGGGCTAGCATTGTTTTTCTACTTCCTCCGACGCGCCGGAGTCAGTGAGGTCACCGACAGTATCAGGCAGCTCGGATGGGCCTTCCTTATTGTGCTCGGGCTCGCGGGGCTACGGTTCCTGGTACGCGCTGTGGCCTGGATGCGCTGCCTACCCGACGCTCACGGGCTCACCGTACGCCAGGTCTTAGCGGCGGTGCTCGCGGGCGACGCGCTCGGCAACTTGACACCCCTCAGTCTACTCATCGGTGAGCCGGCTAAGGCAATCTATCTACAACATAGCGCCCCCATCGGCAGGACGCTCCCGGCACTCGCCGTGGAAAACCTCTTTTACACGCTCTCGACCATCCTCTTCATCATCACCGGCGGCGTTACGCTTTTTCTCGTCATCCGGCCGCCCGGTACCGAATGGTTCGTGACGGCCGTACCATTAGCGACGCTGGCAGGGCTCGTCGTCGGCGCACACTGGATCATCTGGCATCAGGTTCCGATCGCCAGCGCGAGCCTCGCCTGGCTTAGTCGTCACGGCATCGCACCAGGTCTGCTTGCCCGTGGTGTGGCACGGCTGCGTGAGACCGAAGCGCGGGTGCACGCGCAGTATCCGCGTGACCCCGGCCGCCTACTGACGGTGGGCATGCTCGAGTTCTCCTTTCATTTATTGGCGATCCTCGAAATCTTGGTTGTGCTCTCGCTAATCAGTAATCGCCAACCGACGCTGATTGATGCATTCATGTTCGAAGCAGCGAACCGGTTCATCACGATAGCCTTCAAGTTCGTACCGCTTCGGATTGGCGTCGACGAAGCAGGTACGGCAATGTTCTCAGACCTGCTCGCCTTCGGCACCACGGCCGGCGTCACGATGGCGATCGTCCGCAAAGGACGGATGCTAGTTTGGATGGCGGTCGGGATGGGCGCATTGATCCGGCGTGAGCTGTCGATTGCCAAGATCTTGTCGGCGCCGGTCCATGAAACTGCGGTTGTGGTTATGGCTACATCCCCGGAAGGCGAGCGGCCGCCGAAAACACGCCTTGCCGCGGTGATCGCAGCCGACACCGATCGACGGCATCTCTACGCTGGGTTTCTAGCGGACGTTATCGCGACCTGCCGTTCGGTCGACGACGTCATGCTGCGCGTGGCGTATGCCCCCGAGGGTGGCCGCGAAGGTTTCGAAACGCTCGGGATCACCGATGCTGAACTACTACCGCAGAAATCAGGTGATCTCGGCGCACGTGAGCGAGAGATCTTCGCCGACCTGTTCGCGGGCGGCTTTTCAAAGGTTGTTTTAGTCGGCTCTGATCTACCAACCCTTCCACCGCACTATCTCAACCGGGCGATCGAGCAGCTCGCGGATGAAACGGTTGTCCTTGGCCCAGCGACGGATGGCGGTTACTACCTCATCGGTCTGACCGCACCGGCCGAGGGGAAGGCGATCCCAAATTTGTTCACTGAAATTCGCTGGAGCACAGCGCACGCCTTCCAGGATACGCTTGCGGCTGCTCATCGCGAAGGCATACATGTCGAACAGATCCCATCGTGGTATGACGTCGATGATCCCGACGGGTTGTCAAAGCTCCGGCAGGACCTTGAAGATCTTACGCACGCCAAGCGCGCGCCGGCGACGACACGAGTGCTCACGAAAATTCTTGGACCGCAGCGTTGAAGCGTCAAACTTCGCGACGACCCTCAATCGCCTTGTGAATGGTGACCTCGTCGGTGTACTCGAGGTCACTGCCGACCGGTAACCCCATAGCTATGCGGGTTACGCGGACCCCGAGCGGTTTTAGTAGCTTCGCCAGGTAGATAGCCGTCGCTTCCCCTTCCACATTGGGGTTGGTTGCAAGTATGACTTCCTCGACCTGACCGTCCCCCATTCGCTCAAGAAGGCTCTTAATCTTCAAATCGTCTGGGCCGATACCCTGCAACGGTGACAGTGCACCCATCAACACGTGGAACGTGCCATTGAACTCCTTTGTATTGTCAATCGCCGTTACGTTGTGCGGGTCTTCGACCACACAGATAAGTCGCCGATCGCGCCCGGGGTGCGTACAGTAGTAACAGGGGTCGGCATCCGTAATGTTGTGACACACTGAGCAATAGGTAATTTGTTCCTTGACGTCTCGGACCGCGCCAAGTAACGCCTCAACATCGTCACGCGGCTGACGCAGCAGATGGAAAGCCAACCGCTGTGCACTCTTGGTCCCGATACCTGGTAGACGTTTGAGGTGTTCGATCAGATTAGCGAGGGGCCCGAGCTGGGTCATCCCGTGAGTCCTGGGATTTTAAGACCGCCCATCAAGCCCCCCATTTTTCCGGCAACCGCTTCGTCCACTTTACGTTGGGCGTCGTTGATAGCAGCCACGATGAGATCCTGCAACATCTCGACATCATTCCTCGACACAACCTCAGGATCAATAGTGATGCGCCGTACCTGCTTCGCACCGTTCATGACAACGGTCACCATCCCTCCGCCGGACGTTGCCTCGACTTCAGTTTGGGCGAGTTCACTCTGCAGACGCTCCTGCATCTGTTGCGCCTGCTGCATCATTTCCTGAAGGTTCATAGATGTTCCCAGGGATCGTAGGTTAGGAGTCAAGGATCAGAGGCCGTGGACCAGAAACAGTAACGGACTACCATCGTTCGGCCGTAGTCAGAGCTTCTCTACGTCCTCGATCTCGGCAGGAAACACATCGAGCATTGCCTGGACGACGCTATCGTTCATCGCACGGGCTCGAAGTCCTTCAGCGTGATCCGTTTTCTTGTCCGTGTTCGCGGGTGGTTCGGATTTTGACTCAGTCGATAGCTGACTATCCTGGTGCTCCGTGACCACCTGCAACGTGCGGCCTATAACCTTCGCTGCTGTAGCCTCAAGCCACCCCCGATTCTGCTGTAACTGCCCCGCCAGAGTGCGCTGTCCATCGGTGAACGCAAAGACAAGTCGGTCGTCCGTCAGAGTGATTTGTTGAGCTTGTGCCACGACGGTACCGTAAAAAAACTTCTTCGTCCGTTTGACTTCTCCCAGGATCGCGGCCTTGGCTGCGTCGGCATCCCCGGTGGTTGATGACGGCTCGCTCAATGCAGCCGGTTCTGCTGTCTCCGCTTTGCGCGTTGGACGCCGGGATGGCGCACGTGACGGCGTGGTCGTTCGCGCCGTCGCCACCGGCCGGCTCTGGTCACGCGCCGGGGTGGGTGGAACTGGCCCGGTCTTACCTTCCAGTAGGGCGGCCAGTGGTACCAGCTTGCGGAGATGCATCCAGCGTAGCAATGCCATCTCAAGGTGGTACCGCGGCTGCGCCGCGCCACGAATCTCAAACTCGGCGCGCGCCACTACGTCGAAGGCACGCATGAGATCCTCACGTGAAAATCGTTTGGCCAGCACACTCAACCGTTCGCGTTCTCCCTCGGCAGCAACCTCAGGGTCCTGTACGCGGCCCGGATCGATCGCTATGACCAGCAGGTCGCGCACCGCGCGCGAGAGCTCCCGGCATACGAGGCGCAGGTCATATCCCGCGTCAATAAATTGACCTGCCAACTCAAATACCACGGCCGGGTCTTCATTGGCGACCGCCTCGACGACATCCAGTACTGAGTCGCGGCCGATAAATCCGAGCACGGTCGATACATCCTCAACGTTGATCGTCTCGCCGGCGAATGCGATCACTTGGTCGAAAGCGCTCTGCGCGTCGCGCATGCTGCCGTCCGCGGCACGAGCTATGAGCCCAATCGCAGTGTCACCGATGGTTATCTGTTCGGCGTCAGCAATCGTCCGCAGCTGATCAACAATCAGCTGTCTACTGATGGTCCGGTACTCGTAGACCTGAGAGCGCGATAAGATTGTCTCGGGAATTTTCTCGAGCTGGGTTGTCGCCATCATAAAGATCACGTGCGGAGGCGGCTCTTCGATCGACTTCAGGAGCGCGTTAAAGGAGTGGTTGGAAAGCTGGTGTGCCTCGTCAATGATGAAAACCTTGTAACGATCGCGCACCGGCGCTATCGGCAACCCAGCAATGATCACCTCTCGCACGTTCTCGACCTGCGTGTGGGTGGCGGCGTCGATCTCGAGGACATCAATGTCGCGCCCCTCGGTAATCTCACGGCAGGAATCACACTCGCCGCACGGATCCGGTGTTGGTCCCTGCACACAGTTCAGTGCGCGCGCGAGAATACGCGCCGTCGTTGTTTTACCGACCCCGCGCGGACCAGCGAAAACGAATGCCTGCACCAGACGCTTCTGCTTGAGCGCATTGCGCAATGTCTGAGTGACGCCACGTTGACCGACGACGTCGTCAAAACGCTGTGGCCTGTACTTGCGGGCGAGAACGTGATAAGTCATCAATGTGTCGCCGGCGCATCAGCGTATCGGCTAACCGTTCCTACCTTGAACCGGAAAAGATTGCGGTACATGTCAGTAGCTACTTCGCGCTGCTAGCTTACAACCCCTACGCGGTTCCTCAGCAGAAATTACGCAGGACCGTAGCGGCGGTACGACCTGCTATCCTGCGCGAACAGGGTGGCCTCACCCAAGAATGCAACGTTGTGCATTTCAGTCTAGCGCACCACGGCGCCGAGCAACCAGCGGCAGATTGACTGGATGATAGACTTTGACATACCACCATTCGACGCGGAGAGATGTCCGAGTGGTTGAAGGAGCACGCTTGGAAAGCGTGTGTAGGGGTAATCCTCCTACCGTGGGTTCGAATCCCACTCTCTCCGCCATTTATTACATTCCTAAATTCAATAGCTTCAAATGGAAAAGGGGCCGGCATTCTGCCCCTACGAAATCATGCCTGTCAACAACTTGCGTGGATTCTGAACCGCCCAAACGGCTGAAGGGTTCAGCACCTCAACCCAAAGAAGTTGCCGAAAAACTTTGCCTTCGTTGCGGTTCAACGGGGACGGGGGTTACGAGATGAGCGGCTGAGCAAGACGTCTTAAGACGTTTTGTCCGCTCGTTCCTTTTGAAACTTAACTCTTCGGCATTTTGGACAGGTCCACTTCCGCATCTTGTGGTGGCTTCGCTTATCTTCCTTCATCGCGACTCGACACCTCGGGCAAGTCATGACGGGAACATCGCCAGATCCTCGGGACCGATTCGCATGAAGTTCGGGAGCTCGCTCCACCACGCCCAGGCGCGAGCCGTCAGATTCGTGCGGTAGGTGGGGTCGTCGAGGATCGCCGCACAGACCGCCTTGGCCTCGGCGGTCACCTTATTCGGTGTCCCCTTCCGGCACCCGCCAGTTTTGCGGCCTCTCATGTCTATCTCACTCTATTATAGATGGTTACACGTGCCTCAGCCGACGCCACGCGCACGTCGCTCACGCGCCACCTGCCCGTGAGTGGGATGCCGCGCACCCCACTGCTCATCCCCCTTGCCCTGGGACTGGTGTTCCAGGGGGGTATCGGACTACTGTGAGCCCCGAATCCAGAAACCGATGACCGACCTTCGCACGGCACTCTCGCGACGCCCCTGGTGGATGCAGCTCCTGCTGGGCTTCTGCCTGTTCATGACCCTGGTCTATATGCCGTTCGACCTGTTCCTGAAGCCGGTGGCCGAGGATCAGGAGGTCTGGTTCGGGTTCATGCTGACCGGCTGGGCCGCCAAGGCGACCGAGCCGCTGCACTGGGCCATCTATGCGGCCGGCGCCGTCGGGTTCTGGAAGATGCGTTCCTGGATGTGGCCGTGGGCGGCCGTCTATGCGCTCCAGGTCGCCATCGGCCTGGCGGTCTGGAACGCCCGCCAGGGGTCGTTGGTCGCCGGTGTCGTCAGCTTCGCCGTCTTCCTGGTGCCGACCATCGCCCTCTATCGCGCCCGCGACCGCTTCGTCGCCGACGTGCGGTGAACTGATGATCAACCTGGCCGTGGGTTACGGCTCACGCGGGTGCGCGTCATCCGCCTCGTAGTTGATTACCGTGAAGCACCCTGGTAGATAGCGCCACTTAATAATCATTGAACTGCCCGCAGCGCCGCACTAGGCTAAACGCCTCACCGTTCGTCGTCGTGAATGTGGGTTACATCGATGGACAGCAAATCAATAGCCCAGTCAAATCCAACTGCTTGGGCGGCGATCCACGTGGGGCTTATCACAGCTACTCATGAAGTAGCGACTGGTTTGACCGAGGACATAACCGCTCTGGGCGGCTCTGCCCTGGTCAATATTGCTCAATGCGCACTGAAGTCGATCCGGGATGCTGGCTACACACCGCAACCGAACGACAAGACAACTCGTTTCACTGGCTTGGGCATCACGAGGTGGCAAACGATGCTCTACGCGGTCAATGAGCTGCCCGACTGGCATTTCCCAGACGATGTGCTTTGCGTCGGTTGGCTCATCGAGTGCGGAGGACCCTCTATGGACCGAGGGCCGGCTAGGGCTCAATTTGAAGATCGCGTCAAACACTACGTGGGCGGAACACGAAACCGATACAACCGTGGAATATCCGGCCACGGTGGCGACGGATTTCCCGAATCCAGAGAGTACTCGCTAGAAGAGTGTCCCCACGTAGGTTCTCACCCTGAACCTTCCGACGACAGTGTGCCAGCTGCGTCTTCGCTGCCACCACAATTACTAGGAAAAGATGGAGACGGCGATCGGATTCCAACCGCTAACGAGCTGGTAAAAACCCTGCCTGACCGTCATCGGATGGTCGCGCTCCAGGGTGCTGTAGATCAAGGCGCGAATGGAGTATCTAGACGTTGCTGGATATAGCTGGAGAATAAAATGGCGGAGAGGGTGGGATTCGAACCCACGTGCCGGTTACCCGACAAGACGCTTTCGAGGCGCCCCCGTTACGACCACTTCGGTACCTCTCCATATGGCTGCGCGGCGGAACTGAGCCCATGCGCTACACCGCAATGCTAGGGCCTTAGCTTCCGTCTCGATCTTTACGGCTTCATCGCTTCGCGCCGGTCGTTTTCTCGCCGAGCATCAAAGAATCTCTGCATCATACGCTGGCATTCTTCTTCGAGCACACCGCCGACGACATCGACGTGATGGTTCAGTAAGGGATGGTCGAGCGCCCGCATCGCGGTGCGGACCGCACCGGCCTTCGGCTCAGGAGTCCCAAATACGAGTGCCCCGAGCCGTGCGTGCACGAGCGCACCGGCACACATCATGCACGGTTCAACCGTGACGTACAGCGTGGCCCCAGTGAGCCGATAGTTACCCAATCGGCGCGCGGCATCGCGCAGTGCCACGATCTCGGCATGCGCCGTCGGGTCGGTGTTACCGATCGGGCAGTTGAACCCAGTGCCAACGATGCATCCCTCGCTGACCACCACCGCTCCAACTGGCACTTCGCCGTTCACCATTGCCTTTAAGGCTTCAGCGAGAGCCTCACGCATGTACATCTCATGATCAGCCACACCGTCGGCAGTATAATCTACCCTTCCATTACCACGTGTCCCCTAGCCGCGCAGACAAGCTTATCTTCGAAAAGTTATGCAGATGGCCTCTGAGAATAGGCACGAAGCCGGCCGAGTTTGGGACAACGACCACATCACAAGAGATGACGAGCAGGTACAACTATGTGAGTGCACCGACGTGTCGGAGTCATTCCAATGACCGAACCCCGCCTGGATTGTCTCGAACCCCGAGTACATGCCAATCACGTGAACCGATCAGCAGAAGAAGGTCGAGGTACAACTCGGAGCACTCGACGATTCGGTAAAACAGAAACTCGACACGACGCGCCATCAGTTTTCTCTCAACTCCGACGCGATAGCACCATGCAAAGAGATGTTCGGTCGGCTGTTCAGCATGGGTCCGATCTAGATCGGCGGTCAACACGACGAATCACGGTGCGCGACTGTCCATTGGATACCTCTCCTAGATGTAAATTCGCTGGCTTCTGCATCGACCACCGTGAGTGTGCCGGATCTGTAAGCCCACGAGGGACAGGACGCAGAAAGGTTTATCTCAAGGGTATAATCCGAACTCGCATGCCCCCCCTCCCTCGTGGGCTCGCGGCCTGCTTCGTACTAGTCCTCAGCTGCCTCTTTCGACCGGCAGCCGCGCAGGAACGCGTCACCCTACTCAGTGACGTCACTTTCTACGGCGACAATACCGAATTCTTCAACCCATTCCGCGACGGTGAAACTCTTCTCGGGACAGCCGCGACGGTGGCGGTCGATGTGGCTTTAAACGATCGCGTTACATTCAGGGGCGGCCTCTTCACCAACCATCGATTCGGATCGGAGACCTTTGCCGAACAGTGGCGTCCAGTGTTCAGCTTAACAATCGACAACGGGCCGTCTCGATTCGTATTCGGAACACTCGAGACCGTCCCGCGCGACGCTGGAATTGGCCCCGATCGCACTGGGCCACATGGCCTACTGCCAGCGTTGCAGCGCGAGACCCTCGCCTTTACGCGGCCGTACGAAGCAGGACTTCAATGGAAGCTCAACGGTCCACGGGTCGAACAGGACGCCTGGCTCAACTGGCAGCAGCTCAACACACGCGATCACCGGGAGCGGTTTGACGCCGGGGTGAAAGGACGGATTTCCCTCAAGACGAGGATCCCGGTGGCGCTCGCATACCAGATCCATCACGTGCACGAAGGGGGACAGTTGTTCGACACCGGACCAGTGCGCGATAGCCTTGCCGCCGGTCCGGGCATCATCGTCGAGCCGCGCGTCCCGATATTCGACAAGACTGCCGTCGAGAGCTACATGATGTGGAACAAACATATATCCGATCGTGCTGTCTCCAACGGATCAGGTTACGGTCATGGTGTCTTCGTACGGCTGTCAGCCGAGAAGAACGCGTGGCGGGGACATCTCATCGTTTGGGGAACGTGTGATTGGATCAAAGAGGACGGGGACGAAAACTACGGAACACGCCGTCAGGACGGCACCATCTTCCACCCAACCCGCCACTACGGGGAGATCGGCCTGACAAGGGTCTTCTACGAGGCCGACGGGGTCGCACTGGAAGGTGCGGCTCGCGTTCACCGAACCGAGAGGGACTACGACTACTCCTACCGTGTGCTAGCGCGGGTGAATTTCGATTTCCCGCTGCTGGCACCCTAGAACCGACCCCAATTTACTGGTAGGGTCCTATCGACAAACCGTCCTGCCCGATGGGCCGTGCGCCGCTGAGCGCACCATCCATACCGTAGTTCCCCTCGTGGCACGGATGATCGAGCAGAAGAGTCTCTTTTTTCCTCGAAAACGGCTTGAGCGAGCGCGCCCGATTACGTCGTCAAGATCGAAAACTCGACAACGTGGACGCAACCGTGAACAGATAGACACGATGCCCGTCCAAAACGAGCAGGTAAACAGGTGTAATTACGCGCCCAGGTACCCCAAGAGCAGCCACAACTTACCGGGGCACAGCCCGCGGAAATGCTTACCGAGAAACTAACGTTCGCCGACAGGCAAGGCCCTGAGCCGGCCGCGGGAGACATTGCCACCGGCGATGATCCAGTAGTTCAGTTGGCAGCAAGATAACCTCAAAGAGCTGTCCTTCCTCCAGATTGTTTGTCGGTGACTATCGTCGATTCACCTCGATTATGCCTTCGTCGCCTGCGTTGCAAGTTCTCTTAAGTACAGGGACTACGGAATCGGTGGTCACTTACACCATCACTCGCCCCACAGACTATCGCGTCTGCTCTAGGTACCGGAGCAGCTCACTGTCTGTCCCCAGAATGAAGAACGTCTCCGCGTCCATCGTCTGCTCGTAGGTCTCAAGTGATTTCGTAAACGCGTAGAAGTCGCCATCTCGATTGTATGCCTCAGCGTAGACACCGGTCGCTTCGGCGTCGGCTTCACCACGCAGCTCCTCAGCCTCGCGAAACGCTTCGGACTGAATCTCCGCGAGGTCACGTTCCCGTTCACCATGGATTCGAGCTGACTCCCCCTGTCCTTCCGACCTGAACTGTTCGGCGATCCGTTGCCGCTCGGCGATCATGCGCGCGAAGACGTCCTGCTGCACCTCTTCGACGTAGTTGATCCGCTTTAGGCGCAGGTCGAGCAGCTCGATACCGAGATCGGAGGTGCGCGCGGCAGCCGTCTCGAGGATCTCAGTCATGATCAGCTGCCGACCCTGTTTAATCACGTCAAGAATGTCCTCCTCTTCTTCGGATGTAATCGCCACTTCGGAGGCGTCTCGATTACTGCTGCGCACTAGCTCGATTAGGTCATGACGTGCGACGGCGTTCCGTGTCTCACCGTCGAGGATGTCGTCGAGTCTCGATTGCGCACCACGCTCATCCCGTAGACGCTGGAAGAACAGAAGCGGGTCGACGATCCGCCACCGGGCGTAGGTGTCGACCCAGATGAAACGCCGGTCTCTCGTCGGCACCTGGTTGGGGTTGCCGTCCCATTCCAGGAACCGCTTCTCAAAGACATTAGTCCGCTGGATGAACGGTAACTTGAACTTGAGTCCAGGCGTGATGACTGGGTCGCCAACCGGTTCACCGAACTGGGTGAGAATCACCTGCTGGGTCTCGCTGACCGTGTACGTCGATTGTCCAACGATAACGAGAAGAGCGAGGCCAATTATGAGCTGAATCGTGGTTGCGTTACTCACTGAACACCTCCTGCGGTGGTGGCGGCGGCGGCGGCGGCGGCGGCGGCGGCGGGAGCCCTTGTTGTGCCGTCAAGAGATAATAGCGGCAGCACGCCGGTCGTATCCTTGTCGACATACAGCTTCCGGCCAACTTTCGGCAGAATTCGTTGCATCGTCTCGAGATAGAGTCGCCGGCGCGTTACATCCGGGGCTTGGCGGTACTCCTCATAGACTTGCGTGAAGCGCATCGCTTCTCCCTGCGAACGGTTAACCCGGTCGACGGCATATCCTTCAGCCTGGAGCACGGCCTGCTCGGCCTCACCGCGCGCACGCGGAATCACGCGGTTGTACTCGGCACGAGCCTCGTTGATCATCCGGTCTCGCTGCTGCTGGGCCTGGCTGACTTCATCCCACGACGGCTTGACGGGGTCTGGCGGATTTACGTCCTGAAGCACCACCTGGTCGATTGTGATGCCCATCTCATACTGGTTAGCAAGATCCTGAAGCCGCTGAGCCACGCTTGCTTCAATCTCCTGACGTCCGATGGTCACGACTTCGGTCACCGTCCGATCACCGACAACCTCGCGCATGACCGCTTCGTTCATCGCCCGGAACGTATCGTCGAGGTTGCGGACCTTGAACAGATAGAGATAGGGGTCGCTGACGCGGTACTGCACGATCCACTCGACGACCGCCACGTTGAGGTCGCCAGTCAACATGATCGCTTCGGCCGCAAAACCACGATCCAACGTCGCATACTGGGTACGAACCTCTGCCTCCACCGTTCGGAAGCCAAACTCATGCTTCAACTGCCGCTGGACCGGTACCTTCTCCACCGTCTCGACGAACGGGAGCTTTGCTCTCAGTCCAGGTTCCGTGGTACGGGCGTATTGGCCGAACCGAAGTACCACACCCACCTCTTCGGGTTGGATCTGATACAACGAGCTAAATGCGACCAGGATCACTACGATCGCAGTAAGGCCGGCCGTTAACACACCTCGCGGAATGGTTGACAGGTTTATCCGCTTGAAATCGATAATGGGCACGTCTTCCATATAAGCACTCCTTCTATAAAACAGATCAACTCAACTACCTATAAAACAGATCAACTCAACTACGTTCGGAAGAAATGGCGCGCCCTGCAGGATTCGAACCTGCGGCCTCCTGGTTCGTAGCCAGACGCTCTATCCAGCTGAGCTAAGGGCGCACGCTGGTAACCGAATCTGCATGCCTCGTGCGTGTTGTTCGCGGAGACGCCAATCGTTCATTGTATCCTAGGTGCCCTAGGTCAAATTCACCGTGACTCAGTGCACGATCGTTCTCGTGAGCCCGTGGCCGATGGGGAATCGAGCCCCTAGAGTAATCGGTAACCGCCCGCCGATGGCGATCTCTCCGGCTAACGCCCGCGCCACGGATGCTTCCGGAACGTCGTAGAAGTCAAACGTCAGGAGAATGGTAGGAAGTTCCGTAAGAAACGTCGCCGCGTATGGGTTACCGAAGAACACCGTGACGAACGGCTGCCCGTTCCGATCGGAATCACGGGCGAGCGACCTCAGCAGCCGTACCAGGTCATCAGCCAGATCCATCCGGCCGCTGAACGAGGCAGCCCTTACGAACACGCCTGCTACGATCGCATCATAACGCGAGGCGACCTCACGTACGAGCTCGACTTCAGACCGAGACGCTCGATCCGAAAGCTCGATCGCCGTAACGTTTGGCCATCGGGCTTCGAGCTCTGGGATGAGTGTTCGGCTCGGCGCGCCGATGCCCCAACCCGACGGGTAATCGAGTACCGACAGATAGAGTAGCGACCCGTTCCGGGGCGTCGGAAGTGGCACGTCGTTACGCGTGTCCTTAATCAACGTCAGCGAGCGCTCGCTCACGTCACGCGCCACCGCGTGGTTCGCACGGGTACCGACGACGAGGGGGAGTGTATCGAGACTGACCCGGCGCGACCGATGCAGACCGAGCCCGACCTTGGCAGTTAGGATACGACGGACCGACGTGTCGATCTGTTCTTCTTTCACGACACCAGTCGTCACCGCTGCCTTGATACCTGAGAAGGCGGCGGCATCATCGGGCGAGTGTAGTACGAAGTCGTGACCAGCCCTCACGGCGCGCGCCGCGGCCTCGGCCGGCGAGACAAGCTCCGTTACCGCACGCATACGCATCGAGTCAGTGAAAACAAGCCCGTCGAAACCCATCTCATCACGAAGCAACGACGTTACGATACGTGCGCTAAATGTGGTCGGCGTACCCTCGGTTGGCTCAAGCGCTGGCAACTCGATGTGACCCGTCATCACGCCCGCGGTCCCGGCAGTGATGCCGGCTCGAAACGGAGCCAGCTCGATCCGATTCAACCGTGCACGCGGGTGCCGAATGATCGGTAGCTCAAGATGGGAATCGACATCGGTATCACCATGTCCCGGAAAGTGCTTGACCGTGGCGAGCATCCCCCCCGCCTTGAGCCCCTCGACATATGCTGTCGCGAGCTCACTGACGCGCGCTGGATCCTCACCGAAAGACCGGGTGTTGATGACCGGGTTCCGTGGGTTGTTGTTGACGTCGACGACCGGCGCGAAATTGACGTGCACGCCTATGGCCCGCGCCTCAATCGCGGTAATACGCGCCGCCTCATAGGCCAGCCTCGGATCACCGGCCGCACCAAACGCCAGGGCACGAGGAAATGTCGTCGCGCCGGCCATCCGAAAACCGACCCCCGTCTCGAAGTCGGCAGTGACAAGGAGCGGTATCCGGGAGATCGCCTGCAGTCGATTGAGTAGCGATGCCGCTGACAATGGATGCCCCAGTGACGTTCGTGCGTACGTCGGATTAAGCAGTACGTCGGGCGCCGCCTCACGACCGCCGAAAACGTGAATGCCGCCGACGTGGTACGCGTGGACGAGCTCCGTCAGTTCGTCATAGGTCTCACTGTCGCTACTCGTGTAAATGGAACGCAACGACGGTAGTAGGAGCTGGCCGACCTTCTCCTCGAACGTCATAGCCTCAAGGGTGCTGTCGATCCAACGGCGAGCGTCCCGATCAAGATCGTCCTGCGCGGCCAGTGTGACCACTAAGACGGTCACGCTCAAGGGTGCCAAGGCTCGTAGGATCGTTGAACGCACAAGTCGATACTACGAGCCTAGCGTGGTGGGTGCAACTTCCGGGGTCGGTCCCTACTTCTGACCCCATCGGTATAATTCACCAATGAGCCACGTGACGCATCGGCACGCATCGCCGACGACGACGCGTTGCTTCGTGTTAACGATTAGCGACACACGGACCGATGCGACCGATACCGGAGGACGTGCTATCGTCGACCTGCTTGCTAAACACGGGCATGAGGTGCTTGGCAAGACCATCGTGCCGGACGAGCCGGATCGAATCCGGAGCACAGTCGAAACACAACTGGTCGATCCCAACGTGCAGGCAGTCATTACAACTGGCGGCACCGGTATCAGCCCGCGAGACACAACCTTCGAGATCGTGAACTGCCTGATCGAGAAGCGGATCGATGGTTTTGGCGAACTATTCCGGGTACTAAGCTACGAGGCAATCGGCCCAGCGGCAATGCTGAGTCGAGCGTGTGCCGGTCTCGCCCACGGGACGATCCTCATCAGTCTGCCCGGTTCGGAGAACGCCATACAGTTGGCAATGACGAAGCTGATCCTTCCCGAACTCGGCCATCTGGTGCACGAAGCAACAAAGTGATGCAAAGCAACAACGGCGCGCCGTAGACTCAGGCCATTATCACATCTACCAGAAGCACCATGACGCCCGAAACCAAGATGCGACCGATTCGTGACACGATCCCGTTTGACGACGCGCTGACATTCGTCTCCGAAAGTGCGGTCCCGCTCACGCGGACGACGCGGGTCCCACTTACAGAAGCATCCGGGCGCGTCCTGGCCACCGATGTTGTCGCTAGGTGCGACGTGCCGCCTTTCGACCGTGCCGCCATGGACGGCTACGCCGTGGCGGCCGAGGATACGTTTGGCGCAAGCCGGCACGAGCCACGCACGCTCCGCGTGATCGAGACGGTGCACACCGGAAAGATCCCGAGCCGGCATCTCGAGCGTGGCGAGTGCGCCGAGATCGCCACCGGTGCGCCGATGCCCAAGGGGGCCAACGCCGTCGTGATGGTGGAAGAGACGGAAAAGGGAGACGAGGATCAGGTCCAGATCTTCATCCCTGTATACCCCCGCCAACACATCGGACAGCGCGCCGCCGATATCTCTGCCAATCAGACTGTGCTCAAGTCTGGTGACCTACTAACACCGAGCCGTCTCGGATCAATTGCCGCACTCGGGCTCGCCGAGGTCGAATTGTTCGACCGGCCGCGTGTGGCGATCCTCTCCACCGGCAATGAGATCATCGATCCTGGACAGCCGCTCGGCCCCGGGCAGATCTATGACATCAACCGGTTCACGCTCGGCGCGGTGATTAGCGAACACGGCGGCGTACCAGTAAGCTATCCGACCGTCGCCGACACGCTGGAGTCACTCGGTGCGGCAGTCGATGCCTGTCTAGACAACGACGTACTGGTCTTTTCGGGTGGAAGCTCGGTCGGCGAGCGTGACCTGACACTCGACGTACTCCAGTACAAGGGCAAGGTGGTATTCCATGGGATCGCGGTGAAGCCGGGCAAGCCAACCGTGTTCGGACGGATCGGGTCGATTCCGGTCTTCGGTATGCCCGGATATCCCACCTCATGCCTATCGAACGCCTACATGCTACTGGTGCCGCTGCTAAGACGGTTAGCTCACCTGCCGACACACCATATGCGGACCGTAACTGTACCGGCAGCTCAGCGCATCGTCTCGACGACTGGCCGCCATCAGTTTTATACGGTGAGGGTGGTCGAGGGTACGGCCGTAGGGGCGTTCAAGGCCTCGGGCGACATCACTAGCATGTCGCAGGCCGACGGCTACATCGAGATTCCGGCACAAACCGATATCATCGAGAAGAGTGAAATCGTTGAGGTCAAACTGTTCTAGACACTGTCAGTCTGACACCTCAGTTAAGTCTGACCGACTCTAGCGCTTGCCGAGTTTCCGTGCCCATTCGAGTTCCAGCTCATCGGCCGTGTGAAGATCGAAGAAAGGTGCTGTACGCTCGTATGTTCCCCGAAACTCGGTATGACAGCGGTAGCAGACCGATAAGTCGCCGAGCCGCTGGTAGACAAGGAAATCAAGTAGCGCCGCCGCTCCAAGCACGCCATAGGCGATCAGATCCATCCCGTACCAGTAGAAGCCCATACTGAGGAGCACGCCGGTGACGATGACGGCGAGGCCGAGCTTTGGATCGAAGTCCTTGCGCACATAGAATTCATGGCCTTCACAGACCGGACAGCTGTCGACCGCTCGATCTTCGCGCAGGTTCTGGCTAATGGCTAGAGGGATTGGGCGGGTGCACCCACCACAAGTAATCGCCGCGGTCACTTCAACCGCTGAGATTAGTAGACGGCTCCCACAGTCTGGACAGATAATCGTGATCTGGATCGTAGGCACGATTGGGGTCACCAGATTCTAGCCCCCGAGGTGCTACGACACCTACACCGGCACACGCGTGGAGACCAATAGATATTTCGCAAGCACCTCGCCCACGATGACTGCGAAGAGATCCACGTACAGGATACCAGTCGCCGACTGCGTCGAGCGGATCTTCGCCGTCTCCCAGGTGAGGTAGGCAAGCACGGCCGGCCCAGCCAGCCCGAACAACATCCGCTGCCACAGGAACACTCCGTCAAGCGAAAGGATGTAGCGATCGTAGCCAACCCCAGACGGCGATTCCCAACTAACGAGTGCGACGCCAACTGCCATTCCGACCACGACGATCCGCAGCACGGTTGAACCGATGTGGAACTTCACGACCGTCTGTAGCAACGACACGTCCATCGACGGCAGCACGAGGTACCAGTGGCCGAGGATCATCGCCGTCGAAGTTCCGCCCAATAGTGCCGCGGACGAGATGAAGCTCGCGATGGTTAGCCAGATCGACGGCCCCATCTCGACGGCCGACCAGCTGACCGCCTGCGTGACAAGCGTGACCGTACCGCAGATGACGGTGGTCCACAGCAGCACCGGTCGGAGGCGTGACAGCACACGACCGATGATGACCCAGTACATCAATAGCGCACCGGTTGCCACGACGAGTAGCGCGAGTGCCACCTGCTCCGCCCCTCCGACCGGTGGGCTGCCTGGGCGGAACGCTAGTGCGACCAGTAGCAGTGTGACAGCGAGGCCAGCGTTAAAGCGAAAGAACTTGACCCCTGCCGTCTGCGACACTACCAGGAGTGAACCCGCAACGCCGATCCCCATATGCGTGAGGAACAGAAAAAGGACGGATGACATGAGAGCGGAGTCTGAGGGTTAGCAAAGTACGCCGCGGTCCGTAGTACGAGACGTATCGATGCCTCTGCCGTCGGTCCGCACGGGCGCTAACCTAAACGACGGTTCACCTCATCCCAATTGATCACGTTGAACCACGCAGCAATGTAGTCCGGCCGGCGATTCTGATACTTCAGATAGTAAGCGTGCTCCCAAACGTCGATTCCCAGAATCGCTGTTTTACCAGTAGTGAGGGGGCTATCCTGGTTTGGCGTGCTCTCAATGGTCAACGTGCCGCCCGAGTTGATCAGCCAGGCCCACCCACTACCAAAACGAGTCATCCCAGCCTTGGCGAGCTGCTCCTTGAACGCATCATACGAGCCGAACGAGGCGTTGATGGCGTCGGCAACGTTCCCCGTCGGCGCACCCCCACCGTTGGACCCCATCACTTGCCAGAACATTGTGTGGTTGGAGTGGCCACCGCCGTTGTTGCGGACGGCTGTACGGATGTCTTCCGGTACGCTACCGAGATCACTGATTAGGTCGTCGACACTCTGCCCCGCAAGGTCCGGATATTTTTCCAGTGCTGTATTGAGGTTCTTCACATAGGTCGCGTGGTGCTTGTCATGGTGGATCCGCATCGTCTGCTCGTCGATGTGCGGTTCCAACGCGTTGTAGTCGTACGAAAGCGGCGGAAGCTCATGGGCCATGGAAGATCCTCCTTCTTCTTTTGATCTCGAACAAACAAGTTAGCTCTGGCCTCAAAACTCAAGGGGAAGCGTACCCTGAGCCCTAGGCCGCAAGTTGACGTCTCCGGTGCGACCACCGAGTCTAGTGGATCTGGAGCATGCGGTCGAGAGCCACGCGGGTCCAGTGCTTCTGCCGATCGGGAACAACGATCCGGTTGTGAACCTTGCCCTCAAGCAGGCCTTCGAGCACCCACAGTAGATGATTCGGCGACACCCGGAACATGGTGGAACAGAGACAACCGACGGGATCAAGTGTCATCACCGTACGCTCGGGAGAAACCGCACCCGCGAGACGATTGACCAGATGGATCTCGGTCCCCACGGCCCACACCGACCCCGCTGGGCTTTCCGTAACTTTCTTGATGATACGTTCGGTCGAGCCGCTGTCATCGGCCGCCTGAACGACGTCCCACGTACACTCGGGATGCACGATGACGCGGACATCCGGATACACACGTCGAAGGTACTCGACCTGCTGCACGGTGAAGCGCGTGTGCACCGAGCAATGCCCGTTCCAGAGGATTATCCTAGCGGTGCGCAACGCGTCCGGTGCCACGCCGCCGTCTGGCACGTCGGGATCCCAGACAACCATCTGTTCAAGAGGCACACCCATCGCGTAGGCAGTGTTCCGGCCCAGGTGTTGATCCGGTAGGAAGAGGACCTGATCGCCTTGCTCCCAAGCCCACCTGAGCGTCGCTTCCGCGTTGCTCGACGTACAAACGATGCCGCCCCGCTCGCCGCAGAAAGCTTTGATCTCTGCGGCAGAATTGATATAGGTGACCGGCACGACCCGTTTCGCGCCCATCCCCTGCAGCTCCTCCCAGCAAAGTTCAAGCTGATCAGCTGCCGCCATGTCAGCCATCGAGCACCCGGCGGCAAGGTCAGGAAGCACTACCTGTTGATGCGACGCACTCAGCACATCGGCGCTCTCCGCCATGAAATGCACGCCGCAGAACACGATGTACTCGGCGTCGCCCCGCTGGGATGCCTGACGCGCGAGGCGGAACGAATCGCCCGTGTAGTCGGCAAACTTGATCACCTCGTCGCGCTGATAGTGGTGCCCGAGAATTAGGAGCCGCTGGCCCAAGGCATCCCTCGCCGCAGCCGTCCGCTCATCCATCTCCTCGTCCTCAAGCCCGAGGTAACGTTCGGGCAACGCTTGCCGTTCCCCGATCTGCTGCTTCTCGAACGTGGTCAGTAGCTCTACATCCATGTCTTAAGTGGTCCCGTTTGTAATCATAGTGACACACTGAGGAGCCGCTGCTTGCAGCCACGGCCACTCCGCGGTGCGCGAGGCCGAAGAATACCGACCGTAATCGGGTCTGGCTGAATCATGTCCATCAGGATTAGTTGAACCCACTCCTACGAGGTCCCATCGAGGTTCCATTCCGCTATGAGCGTGATGCATCGCTGAACGAATACCACCTTATGGACATAGCCATTTACTCGGCAAATAATTCCGTGTCGTCGTCAGGCGCCACGCCGGAACCTGCCCGGCACATAAAACGTGTGTTCAGAACAACGACAATAAAAAGTACCGAACCAGTGTCGAATTTGGGACGAAACCAGATGCTTGTGAAATTTTTCTCAAGCAATGGGTAACAAAAAGCCAGATCTCCCGCGCAGACCTAGCCTTCTATGATTTTATCATGGATAGGTGACGACTGAAATCGTTGACGTACGCACTGTATAGGAATGCAAGTGGGTCTTTCCCGAGTACTACTCGCTTAAGGGAATGACGTCTGGAGTGCAAAGTGGCGTGTACGCCCATGCACCACCAGATGACCTGTAGCCCCACGCGATTTGTGACATGTCGTGGACAAGGTTAAAGCCCTGCTCGACGCATCATTCACATCGGTCGCGAGACCACATTGTAGAACGTATCACGCTCAACGGGCACGCGACCCGCCGCATCGATCAGCTGGCTGATCTCCTCCGGAGTCATCGCCTCGGGTGTCGCCGCGCCCGCCATGTGATAAATCCGCTCTTCTTGCACGGTCCCGTCCAGATCATCAACGCCGAACCAAAGCGAAGTTTGCGCGACCTCGACGCCGGTCGCGATCCAGAAGGCCTTGACGTGTGGAACGTTATCAAGCATTAACCGTGAGACGGCGTGTACCCGTAACGTATCGGCCGCAGTCGGCGGCGGCAACTGGCGCATCTGGTTGTTGTCTGGATGAAAAGCTAACGGGATAAAAGCCTGAAACCCACCCGTCTCATCCTGTAGGGCCCGCGCTCGCAGCATGTGGTCCACACGCTCACGGTTGGTCTCGATGTGTCCATACAGCATCGTGACGTTTGACGGCATACCGAGCTTGTGAGCAAGACGGTGGATGTCGAGGTAACGATCGGCATCCGCCTTGTCATGACAGATCTTGCGGCGCACGCGCTCCGCGAACACTTCGGCACCGCCGCCCGGCAACGAATCCAAGCCAGCGTCGATCAACTCTCGGAGTATCAACTCATCCGTCTTCTCGTACAGGTCGGCAAAAAACGCGATCTCTACAGCGGTGAAACATTTTAGGTGGATGCTCGGTTTGATGCGCTTGAAGCCGCGCAACAGCTCCAGATAGTAATCCCACGGTAGATCCGGATGCAGCCCGTTAACGACGTGCACCTCAGTCAACGCTTGGTCGGACCGAGCCCGCAGCTTATCCCATGCCTGTTCCAGGCTCATCGTGTACGCACCCGGATCGCCAGGTTTTAAACGGGCGAACGCACAGAACAGACAGCTGGCGACGCAGACGTTCGTCGCCTCAAGCCGGATGTTGTAGTTGAAAAATGTTTGCCTGCCGTGGCGCTTTTCGCGCTCGCGGTTGGCAAGCCAGCCGACCGCGAGCAGATCTTGGCATTCGAACAGCCTTATGCCGTCTGCGAGATCGAGACGGACACCTTCGTCGAGTTTAGCGGCGACATCGCGGAGTCCGCTCGCGGTAAGCCGAGCGTGCATAGTAAAAGGCGTTTAGCGAGTTAACGGAATCGACCCAGCCTCCGGCGAGTACACTACCTCATTCCTGTGCCGTTTGTCGCATAATTCCGCTATACTCTGCGCGTAATTGAGGCTCCCGATGCTCCCGGGAAGTGGGTGCGAATCCCACACGGTCCCGCCACTGTTAGCGGGGAGTAGGACGGCCGCTGGTGTAGCTGGTCACCCGTCACCGTGCTCCGTCGAGCACGGGAAGGCGTAACCGTTCCACGACAATCCGCGAGTCAGGAAACCGGGTTATTGGGCATTCTCTTCCCCGGCGTCTAGTCCCATTAGGCGCAGGTTCGGCGCGTGGTCACGCCGAACGGAGGTTCATGCCTTTCCATACG
>Ga0310345_10001495_pt1 | contig 25818 bp, 28 predicted proteins | sample HC15DNA20500_MG_FD_204667 | JGI IMG/M metagenome (GOLD analysis project Ga0310345, IMG submission 204667) | Marine microbial communities from station ALOHA, North Pacific Subtropical Gyre - HC15-DNA-20-500_MG | ecosystem: Environmental > Aquatic > Marine > Oceanic | place: Pacific Ocean: North... | reverse complement strand
CGCGGCGGTGAGGACGTCGTCGACGTCGGTCACGTTGCGCGCGAGCACCGGCTGCGCGCCCGCCGCGCGGGCCACCGAGGCCAGCACGTCGGCCCACACGAACGTCGCGGCGTGGCCGACGTGGGTGACGGCGTACGGCGTGATCCCGCAGGTGTACACGCGCAGCGGTGCGACCGGCAGCAGCCTCGCGCCGCCCAGCACGAGCGGGGAGGCGACCGGGTGGGTCACGGGGTAGCGGGTCGTCTCGACAGGCACGTCACGATCCTGCCCCATCGGGTCACGCCGCGGGGGCCGACGGGTCGAGTGGGGGCCGACGGGTCGAGGGGTGGGGGGAGCCGTGGCTCAGGCGGGACGCACCCGCGAGCGGCGGGCGGTCTCCTCGGCGCGGGCGCGGGCCCTCTGCTCGCGCATGCCGTCGAGCATCCGGTGCACGTCGGGCACCCGGACGAAGGGGCGGGCCATCCGGCGGCTCTCGTAGGCGCCGACCTCGACCGCGCGCTCCAGCGGCATCGGGTGGCCGAGCTGCATCTCGTAGACCGTGTCGGTCTCGGTGAAGCGCAGCCGGTCGACGGCGGCCCACCGGTGGCGACCGTCGAGGTCGCGCAGCACGACGACCTGGCCCACCTCGAGCGGTCGCGGGGCGGCGATCAGGCGGTGCGGCACGTCGAGGTGCTCGTGCTGGTCGAGCTGACGCGTGCTGGCTGGTACATCGACGAGATCCATCTCGTCCCTCCCCTGGGACTCACGGGCCGGCGCCCACCCCCATGGAACCGGCCGTCTACTAGTGAATACCCCCGCCGGTAGGGCGTTCAACCATGGGAGGGGTCGTGGTCTGGACCGGGGGGCGAGACGGAAGCAAGGTGAGGCGATGCTAATTTAGGTTTGCCTTACCTACTCACAGGAGAATCCATCCATGCGTCCCTCACGCCTGCTCACCACGGCCGCCGTCGCGGCCTCCGCCCTCGTCCTGGCCGCCTGCGGGGCCGACGACACCTCGACGGACACGGGGGCCGACGCGACCGCGAGCACCGACGCCGCGTTCCCGGTCACCATCGAGCACGTCTTCGGCGAGACCGTCATCGACGAGAAGCCCGAGCGCGTCGCCTCCATCGCGTGGATGAACCACGAGGTCCCCCTCGCCCTGGGCGTCGTCCCGGTCGGCATGAGCAAGGCGACGTGGGGCGACGACGACGAGGACGGCGTCCTGCCCTGGGTCGAGGAGCGGCTCGAGGAGCTCGACGCGGAGACCCCGGTGCTCTTCGACGAGACCGAGGGCATCGACTTCGAGGCCGTGGCCGACACCGCCCCGGACGTCATCCTGGCCTCCTACTCCGGCCTGACCCAGGAGGAGTACGACACGCTGTCCAAGATCGCGCCGGTCGTGGCCTACCCCGAGGTCGCCTGGGGCACCACCTACCAGGACATGATCCTGATGAACTCCGAGGCGCTCGGCCTGGCCGAGGAGGGCGAGGAGCTGGTCGAGGAGCTCGACAGCACGGTGACCGAGGCGTTCGCCCAGCACGAGGAGCTGGCCGGCAAGAACGTCGTCTTCAGCTACCTCGACCCCAACGACCTGAGCCAGATCGGCTTCTACACCACCCTCGACACCCGGCCCGGCTTCCTCGCGGAGTACGGCATGGGCACGCCCGAGGTCGTGGCCGAGATGTCCGAGGGGACCGACGAGTTCTACACGACCGTGAGCGCCGAGGAGGCCGACACCTTCGACGACGTCGACCTGTTCGTCACCTACGGCGACGAGAGCCTGGCCGAGGCCGCCGAGGAGGACCCGCTGCTCTCGCAGATCCCCGCGGTCGAGCAGGGCGCCATCGCGATGCTGCCCAACTCCACCCCGCTCGCGGCCGCGGCCAACCCGACGCCGCTGTCGATCACCTACAACCTCGACGAGTACCTCGACCTGCTCGCCGCGGCCCTGGCCTGAGCCGCGGGAGCGACCGACCATGACGACCCTCTCGGTCGACCGCGCGTCGACGCCGACCGCCACCTCCCGGCGGTCGGCGTCGGCCCGTGCCTCGTGGGTGATGGGCGGCCTCGTGCTGCTCGTGCTCGCCGGGGTCGCGTCGGTCGCGTTCGGCGTGCGGTCGGTCGGCCTCGACGAGATCGTCGGCGGCGTGCTCGGCAGCACCGACACGATCGGGGAGGCGGCGGTCGCCAAGCGGGTGCCGCGCACGGTGCTGGCCATGCTCGTCGGAGCGGCGCTCGCCGTCTCGGGCGCGGTCATGCAGGGCGTCACGCGCAACCCGCTGGCCGACCCGGGGATCCTGGGCGTCACGACCGGGGCCGCGCTGTTCGTGGTGGCGGGCATCGCGTTCTTCGGGCTGGCCAGCCCGACGTCGTACATCTGGGTCGCGATCGCGGGCGCCGCCCTCGCCGCCTCCTTCGTGTACGCCGTCGGCTCACTGGGCCGGGGCGGCGCGACGCCCCTGAAGCTGGCCCTGGCGGGGGCGGCGTCCTCGGCCGCGTTCACCTCGCTGATCAGCGCGATCCTGCTGCCCCGCATCGACGTGATGGACTCCTTCCGCTTCTGGCAGATCGGCGGTGTCGGCGGCGCACAGACCGAGAAGACCCTGCAGGTGCTGCCGTTCCTCGCCGTGGGTGCCCTGCTGTCGCTCGCGACCGCCCGGGGTCTCAACTCGCTGGCCCTCGGTGACGACCTGGCCCGCGGGCTCGGCGAGCACGTGGGCCGGACCCGGCTGCTGGCCGCCGTCGGCGCCGTCACGCTGGCCGGTGCGGCCACTGCCGTGGCCGGCCCGATCGGTTTCGTCGGGCTGGCCGTCCCCCACCTGTGCCGGCTGCTGGTGGGCGTGGACCACCGGTGGCTGCTGCCCTTCTCGGCCGTGCTGGGCGCCGCGCTGCTGACGACCGCCGACGTGGTGGGCCGTCTGGTCGCCCGCCCGGCCGAGGTGGACGTGGGGATCGTGACGGCGCTGCTCGGCGCCCCGGTCTTCATCGCGATCGTGCGCCGGCAGAAGGTGCGTGCGCTGTGACCACCCTCGTCCCCGAGGTCCACCGCCTCACCGGCCACGACGTCGCGCGGGCCCGCCGCGAGCGGCGCCGCCGTCGGGCCCTGGTCACGGGGGTGCTCGGCGTGCTGGTCGTCGTGGTCTACGCGACCAGCCTGATGGTCGGCCAGACCTTCTACGGCCCCGGCGAGGTCTGGGCGGTGCTGCGCGGGGAGACCGTGCCGGGCGCGTCCTTCACCGTGGGCGAGCTGCGACTGCCGCGCGCGAGCATGGCGGTGCTGACCGGCGCCGCCTTCGGCCTGGCCGGGGTGACCTTCCAGACGATGCTGCGCAACCCGCTGGCCTCCCCCGACGTGATCGGCATCAGCTCGGGTGCGAGCGCCGCCGCGGTCGTCGCGCTGGTCGTCCTCGAGCTGTCCTCGACCGCCACCTCGGTGGTGGCCATCCTCGCCGCGCTCGCCACCGCGCTGATGATCTACGCCCTGGCCTTCAAGGACGGCGTCGTCGGGTCGCGCCTGATCCTCATCGGCATCGGCGTGGCCGCGATGCTCGACAGCGTGGTCGCCTACGTGATCGTGCGCGCCGCGCAGTGGGACCTGCAGGTGGCGATGCGTTGGCTGACCGGCTCGCTCAACAACGCGACGTGGGACCAGGTCGCCCCGCTGGCGATCGCCGTCGTGGTGGCCGCCCCGGTGCTCCTCTCCCAGGCCCGGGCCCTGGAGCTGCTGCAGCACGGTGACGACTCCGCCGCCTCCTTGGGCGTGCCCGTCGAGCGCACCCGGCTGCTGTGCATCTGCACCGCGGTGGTGCTCATCGCCTTCGCGACCGCCGCGTCGGGCCCGATCGCGTTCGTCGCCTTCCTCGCCGGTCCGATCGCCGCACGCGTCGTCGGGCCGGGCGGCTCGTTGATGGTCCCCGCCGCCCTCGTCGGCGCCCTGCTGGTCCTCACGGCGGACCTGGCCGGCCAGTTCGCCTTCGACGCCCGCTACCCCGTGGGTGTCATCACCGGCGTGCTCGGCGCCCCCTACCTCGTCTACCTGCTCGTCCGCACGCACCGCTCCGGAGGCTCGCTGTGACCGACACCCACTCCCTGGAGGTCCGGGGCGTCACCCTGGGCTACGCCGACCGCACCGTGGTCGAGGACCTGGACCTGGCCCTGGCCCCGGGCCGGATCACCTGCATCGTCGGCGCCAACGCCTGCGGCAAGTCGACGGTGCTGCGCTCGATGGCCCGCCTGCTCAAGCCGCGCGGCGGGCAGGTCGTGCTCGACGGCCACGACCTGCACGCGCTGCCGACCAAGCAGGTGGCCCGGACGCTCGGGCTGCTGCCCCAGTCCCCCGTCGCCCCGGAGGGCATCGTGGTGGCCGACCTGGTCGCCCGCGGCCGCCACCCGCACCAGGGGGCGCTGGCGCGCTGGACCCGCGAGGACGACGAGGCCGTCGCGGAGGCCCTCGAGCTGACGGGCACCGCCGAGATCGCCGAGCGGTCCGTCGACGAGCTGTCGGGCGGTCAGCGGCAGCGGGTCTGGATCGCGATGGTGCTGGCCCAGCAGACCGACCTGCTGCTGCTCGACGAGCCCACGACCTTCCTCGACGTCGCCCACCAGGTCGAGGTGCTCGACCTGCTCACCGACCTCAACCGCGCCCGCGGCACGACCATCGCGATGGTCCTGCACGACCTCAACCTCGCCGCGAGGTACGCCGACCGGCTGGTCGCCCTGCGCGCGGGCCGCCTCCACGCGGCCGGTGACCCGGCCGACGTGCTGACCGCCGACGTCGTGCGCGAGGTGTTCGGGATGGAGTCCCAGGTCGTGCCCGACCCGGTGTCAGGACGCCCGATCGTGCTGCCCATCGGGCGTCACCACGTCCGTCCCACCGCGGTCTCCGGCACCGCCGCCGGGGTCAGCGCCGCTTCAGCCGCTGGGTCCTGAACCGCACCTGCGACTCCTCCAGCACCGCGGCGTCCACCGTGGCGGTGTCGGCGAGGTGCTCCTCCAGGCGCGGCGTGGACCCACCGCGCAGGAAGGACCGGCGGTCGCGGGAGAGGAACGGCAGCCGGATCGAGGCCTCCTCGACCTCCACCGTGCTGCCGGTCGGCAGGTGCACCCACCAGTCGGCGTCGGCACCGGTGACCAGGACCCCGAGGCGGTGGCCCTTCGCCAGGCGCCAGTCCTGGCCGTAGAGCGGCAGCGAGTAGTCCGTGGTGCCGGTGCTGCGCACCAGCTGCGTGCCGCGGCTGATGACGGTGGCGGCGCCGTCCGGAGCGATGTCGTAGACCAGCCCGACCAGGTTGGCTCGCGGGACCGAGGTCGTCACCGAGACGTCGAGGACGGGCTCCCCGGAGATCCAGGCCGGTCGGCGCAGCGGCGCGGAGACCGACCAGACACCCTGCCCCGCGTCCGGGCCGGTCGCGGTGTTGGAGCCGTCGTCGGCGTACGACCCGGTCCGCAGCGTCGTACGACGCATTCGGACGTCGGCAGAGGGCCAGGCCCTCTCCCGGCGCCAGCGACCGAGGTTGTCCTGGACCTGCACGCCCGGCCTGGCGGCGCGGACCGAGCGACCGCGCTCCCCCATCAGGTGCTTGGCGAGGAAGGCCTCGACCTGGGCGACGAAGGCCTGCGGGTCGCGGCCGGTCTCGGAGCGGCCGCCGGCGTCGGTCTCCCAGCCGCGGACGTGGTCGAACTGGCCGAACCAGCCGATGTTGGCGCGGCCGCGCAGCGCCGACCAGTAGTCGAAGGCGCGGTCGGGCTTGGTGTTGGTCTCCAGGAAGCCCTGGGTGAGCAGCACCGGCAGGCGCGAGCCCTTGGACGTGGGCACCAGGTCGCGCTCGGCCCAGAAGGCGGAGTCCTCGGCGTCGTCCTGCTGCTGCACGATGTTGAGCGCGTGGCACGGGGTCAGCGGGAGGCCGGTGAGGTGGTAGGCCGGGTCGTCCTGCAGGGAGCCCGGGAACAGGTCGTTGGCCTGGAGGATGACCGGCGTGCCGACGGAGTTCGCGAAGCGCACGCCGCGGTTGTAGAGGTAGCTGTAGCCGCTGAACACCGGCTCCATGGAGACCACGGCGGCCAGCCCCTCCGGCCGTCGCGAGACGCCCATCAGGCCGGTCCAGCCGTCGTAGGACTTGCCGAGCAGCGCCACCTTGCCGGTCGACCAGGACTGGTCGGCCGCCCACTCGACGGCGGCCTCGACCGCGCCCTGCTCGGCCGGGCCGCCCCAGTCGTTGCAGCCACCCGAGCCGCCGGTGCCGGGCAGGTCGACCATCACGTAGGTGTAGCCGTCGTCGAGCGCGCCGGTCAGGTCGAGGAAGTCGTAGAACCGCTCGCTGGGCGGGGCGCCGGTCGGGTCCGGGGCCGAGGCGCCCCCGGAGTGGCTGGTGTAGGGGCTGACCGTGAGCACGACGGGGGTGCGGGTGCTCTCGGGCATCCCCGCCGGTCGCAGCACGTCGGCGTGCAGCGTCGTGCCGTCCTCGGTCTCGAAGTAGACCTCGGTCCAGTCGGCGTCCTCGCGCTCGCCGGCGGCGGCCGGGGCGGAGCCCAGGAACGGCGCGACGAGCCCGGGGGCGAGCAGGGCGAGGGCGACGGCGGTGATCGACGTACGACGCATGCCGGACCAACGAGGAGCCACCCTCCTGGACACGGGCAGGTCGCTGTGGCGCTGGCTACGGTGGCGCCATGAGCGACGTCGAGACCAGCCACGCCCCCGACCGCAGCCGCTTCGAGGCCCACCTCGACGGCGACCTCGCCGGCTTCGCCGAGTACCAGCTCGCCGAGGGCCTGATCGAGTTCACCCACACCGAGGTCGATGGGTCCTTCGAGGGCAGGGGCGTGGGGTCCGCCCTCGCCCGGGCGGCCCTGGACTCCGTGCGCGCGGGCGAGGAACCGCTCGGCCCCCGCCGGGTCGTCGCCACCTGCCCGTTCATCAAGGGGTGGATCGACAAGCACCCCGACTACGCCGACCTCCTCGACGGCCCCCGGGACTGATCGGTCGCCGGGGCCGTCGTCACGACGGCTCCCCCTGGGGGCATCTGGTAGGACGGTAGCGCCGACCGACCCCGATGGAAGGACCGCGATGACCTACCCCGGAGGAGCCGGGTTCGCCGACCTCGGAGCCTGGCTGATCGTGCTGGGTGTGCTGCTGCTCGTGCTGCTGCTCAGCTGGAACGGCCGTCGACGCAGCCGGTCCCGCCGGGACCCGCGATGAGGGAGCGCCGGCACGAGATCGCTCTGACGGTCGGCGCGCCACTGGCGCTGCTGCTCGCGGCCTGTGGAGGCGCGGACGTCGACCCGGGCGCGGCGATGGACGTCTCGCACGTGCACGCGATCGCGGTCGACCCCGAGGACCCCGCGCGGCTCTACGTCGCCACCCACGAGGGGCTCGGTGCCTGGACCGAGGACGGCCTCGTCCGGGTCAGCGAGACCTCCGGCGACTTCATGGGCTTCGCCGTCGGACCCGACGGCGTGCTCTACGGCTCCGGCCACCCGGGTCGCGGCGAGGACGCGCCCTTCGCTCTCGGACTGATCTCCTCGACGGACGGGGGCCGCACGTGGGCTCCGGTGTCCCTGTCCGGCGAGGCCGACTTCCACGCGCTCACCGCGGACGCCGACGGCGTGATCGGGTACGACGCCACGAACGGTCTCCTGCGCGCCAGCTCGGACGGGCAGGACTGGGTCGATCGCGAGGCGGCGACCGGTTTCCTCGACCTGGCCGCCGACCCCGCGTCCGAGCGCGTCCTCGGCACCACCGGTGAGGGGGTCCTGGTCGCCAGCGACGACGGCGGAGTCACCTTCGAGCCGGTCCCCGACGCCCCCGACCTGCTCCTCGTCGAGGCGTTCGCCGACGGGTCCCTGCTCGGCCTGGCCCCCGACGGCGCCCTGGTCCTCGGCAGCGCGGGCGGCACGTGGCAGCCGGCCGGCGCCCGAGCGGGCGAGGGTCTCCAAGCGCTGGCGATCGGACCGGACGACACGGTCTGGCTGCTGGACGGCGAGGGGCTGGGCCGCAGCACGGACCGGGGGGCGACCCTGGAACGAGTGCCCGGCTGGTAGCGCGACCGGTGACCCGACCGAGCGGGTCCGAAGGGGTGTAGTCCCCCGGGGTGGACACCGACACGGTGGAGGGACATCGCACGCCGGTCGGGAGGAGTGGGAACCAATGGTCGCGCTGGCGACGCTCCTGGTCATGACCGGGGCTGGCCTGGCGACGCTGGTGGCCCTGCACCGCGCAGCGACGCCGGACCCGGGTGTCCCGACGGTGCTGCCGCACGCCTCGGGGCGGGAACCCCCTCAGCACGCCCTGTCTCGGTACCACGTGCGCTGGTACACCGCGAGCGTCGTCTTCCTCGCCTTCGACGTGGAGATGCTCTTCATGTACCCCTGGGCCGTCGTGGTCGCCGACCTGGGCGCGGGTGCGGTCGTGGAGATGTTCGTGTTCCTGGCCGTGCTGCTGGCCGCGGTCGCCTGGGCGCGCCGCGAGGGGGCGTTCCGTTGGGCCTGAACCGAGTCCTGGCGCGCGCGGCCACCGCCCGGCCGCGCGTGCACCTGGTCGAGGCGCCCGGCGGCTCCCCGGTGCGCTGGGCCGTCGAGGACGCCCTGGAGGCACGCGGCTGGCGGCGTACGCCGTCCCCGGCCGCGGCCGACGCGCTCGTCGTCGCGGGGCGACTGCCCGATGACCTGCGCGACGCAGCGGACCTGCTCTGGTCACAGCTGCCGGGCCCGCGGGTCCGCCGGCACGTCGAGGCCCTCGCCGAGGTGGACGGCGCCCTGGACACCCTGCCTGCTGCCCTGCGTGAGCGCGCCGCCCACCGCGACGACGCGCGTGAGCGTGGCGGGGACGAGGTGTCCCGCTTTCTCCCCGACGACGCCGAGGACGGGCACATGAGTCCGGGCGGGGTCCCCCTGGCCGAGGGGGCCGAGGACCGCGACGGGCTCGAGATGGACGTGCTCGTCCACCCTCTCGGACCACTGCTGGACCGCTGGCCCGGCGGCCTCGAGCTGCGGCTCGCCATCCACGGCGACGTCGTGGCGGACGTCGCGGTGCAGCGGGCGCCGGTGACCGCCGGCGCGGGGCCTGCCGCAGCCTGGGACGCCGTCTCCACCACCCTGGCGCTCGCGGGCGACCGACGGGGTGCCGCCGAGGCCAGTCGCCTGCGCCGACACGGCTCCTCCACGACCTCGGCCGACGGCGCCCGGTTGCGGCACCGCCTCCGACGGTGGGGCCGCGTCGGCATCCTCCCCCCGGCCGCCGCCGGGGCCCTGCTGGCGGCCACCGACACGTCGAGCACCGGCGTCCCTCCCACCGACCTGCCGGCCCTGCTCCGGGGGCAGGACCTGTCCGACGTCCGCCTCCTGGTCGCCGCGCACGCCCCCGCGCTGCTCCTCGGGGAGGCCGCCCGTGCCTGAGTCCTCCGTCCTCCTCGGCGCCGCCGCGGTCCTCGCGGCTGTGCTCGCCCTCACCTGGGTGACCGCCACCGGCGCTGCGATGGGCGCCGGACGCGGGCTCGTGCTCGCCGCGACCGACCCCTGGCTCGAGACTGCGCGGCTGCTGCGCCAGCGTCGTCGGACGACCCTGCGCGCCGACGTGTTGCTGTGGCGACTGTCCGGGTGGTCGCTGCTGCCGCTCGCCGTGCTGCTGGTCGCCCTCGTGCCGTGGGGGCCGCACGTGGTGGTGCCGACCGAGCTCGGCGTCGTGTGGGCCAATGCCCTCGACGTCGTCGTCTGGGCCGCCGTCTGGCTGCTCGGGTGGGGCGCCAACGCGGTGGCCGGCCTGGTCGGTGGTTACCGCTTCCTCGCGCTTGCGCTCGGCTACGAGCTCCCGCTGATGTTCGCGCTCGTCGCTCCCGCGATGGCAGCCTCGAGCCTCGATCTCGCGATGATCGCCGACGCACAGAGCGACCTGTGGTTCGTGGTCTGGATGCCCGTCGCGTTCCTCGCCTACCTGGTCGGCGTGCTCGGGTTCGCGCTGCACGGGCCGCTGGCCGCACCGGTCGGTGACGAGGTCGCGGGCGGCGTGCTGGCCGAGCTCTCCGGCCCCGACCTGCTGGTCGCCCGCGCCGGGAGGCACGCGCTGCTGGGCGCCGGCGCGGCCGTCGCCGTGCCCCTCTTCCTCGGCGGCGGCTCCGGCCCCTGGCTCCCCGACCCGGCGTGGGTCGCGGTGAAGGCGATCATCCTCACCGCCCTGCTCTCGTACGCCGCCGGCCGGTTGCCCCGGCTGCGCGTGCCGCTCCTCCTCGGACCCGCCTGGGTGGTCCTGCTGCCGCTGGTCGTGCTCCAGGACCTGGTCGTGGGGGTGGTGCTGCTGTGACGTCCACCGATCTCGCCTTCTGGCTCTGCGCCGTGCTCGCAGTCGCCTCCGGGGTGGCCGTCTTCGTCGTCGACTCGATGGCCCGCGCGACCTACGCCCTCGCAACCTCCTTCGTCGCCACCGGTCTCGCGGTGCTGCTGCTCCAGCAGTCCTACCTCGGGGCCGTCATCGTGCTGATGATGGTGATGGAGATGGCGGTGATGGCCGTCTACATGGTGATGTTCATGGGGATGAACCCGGCGCTGATGCCGATGAGCATGGTGCACTCCCACCGGTGGGCGATCGGGGTCTCCGTCGCCACGTTCGTCACCCTCGGGAGCGGCGCACTCCTGGTGCCGTGGCCCGCCCGGCGAGGGTCGCCGCCACCGGACGTCACCGCTGCGCTGGGCCGGGCGCTGATGGAGAGCCACATGCTGGTGATGATGACGGTCGGCGCGGTCATGGTCGCCACGATCGTGGTCGGCGTCGTGCTGTCCTCCCACCGGACCCGCTACGACCGCTTCGGCGACGACCTGCGTCACCGCGATCCGGCCGACCGGGGTGCGCGATGACGCTCGAGACCGTGCTGCTGGTCGCCTCGGCCCTGCTGTCGGTGGGCCTCTACGGCGCCCTGTCCCAGCAGGTCGTGGTGATGGTGATGATGGGCTTGGAGCTGATGGTGGCGGGGGTCCTGCTCGCCCTCGGCGGCTTGTGGTGGTTCCTTGCGCCCGACCCTTCCGGTCAGGTGCTGATGATCGTCGTGCTGGCCGCGATGACCGTCGAGATGGCCACCGGGTTCGCGGTGGCGACGGTGCTGCACCGTCGTGCCGGCGGCGACATGACCGACATGACGGCGGAGCTGCACGAATGACCCGCACCGACGCTCGACGACTCGCCGGGTGGTCCGGTGCCGGGGTCCTCGCGGTGGCCACCGCGCTGTCGGTGCTGGCGGTGCGCTGGGGTGGTGGCGGCAGCATCCCGTTCGCCGCGGGAGGTGACCTCGGGCTCACGACCCGTGGCCCTGCGGCGGTGCTGCTGCCGGTGGTGCTCGGCGTCGCGACCCTCGTGCTGGTCGTGGCGACCGCGACCCGCGAGACGTCCGAGCCGCGATTCGTCCTGCTGATGCTGGGGTTCACCGCGGCCGCCGTCCTGACCGTCCTCGCCTCGACGCTCCCCGCTCTCCTGCTGGGGTGGGAGCTGATGGGTGCGGCGTCGTACGCGCTCATCGGCTACCGCTGGACCGACCCCCACCGGGTCGCGTCCGGACTGACCGCCTTCCTCACCACCCGGTTCGCCGACCTCGGCCTGTACGCCGCCACCGCGGCGGCGCTCGCGGGTGGCACCGACCTCTCCCTCGACGCGCTCACCACCCTCGACGGCGTCCCCGGCCAGGTCGCAGCGGCCGGCGCGCTGGTCGCGGCGCTCGGCAAGGCGGCACAGCTGCCCTTCTCCTTCTGGCTGGCCCGCGCCATGGACGGCCCGGCTCCGGTCTCGGCGTTGCTGCACTCGGCGGCGATGGTGGCCCTCGGCGGCTACCTCCTGGTCCGGCTCTCCCCGCTCCTCGCCGCCTCGGGGTGGGCCGATGACGCGGCCGCGTGGATCGGAGCGACGACCGCGGTCGTCCTCGGCGCGGTGGCCGTCGTCCAGACCGACCTCAAGCTGCTCCTGGCCGCGTCCACCTCGGCACAGCTGGGGTTCGTGGTGATGGCCGCCGGGGTCGGCGCGACCGCGGCCGGGACGGCCCACCTGGTCGCGCACGCGAGTGTCAAGGCACTCCTGTTCCTCGCCGCCGGTGCCTGGCTCCAGGCCACCGGCAGCAAACAGCTGGGTGACCTGGTCGGCGCGGCGAGACGATGGCCGGCGCTCGGCGCACTGTCGGTGGCCGCACTGCTGGCCCTGGCGGGGGTGCCCCCACTGTCGCTGTGGGCCACCAAGGATGCCGTCCTCGCCGCAGCCGGCCACCGCTCGCTCGCCCTGGAGACCGTCGGACTGGTCGGTGCTGCCCTGGCCGCGGCGTACGCCATCACCGCGCTGGTGGTGCTCCTGCGTCCGGTACAGGACGACGCCGCCTCCGGCGATCGTGTCCCGGCGCGGGTGCCACTGGCCCTGGCGCCGCTCGCGGTCGGCGCCATCGTCCTGGGCGCGCTGGCGCTGCCTGCCGTGTCGTCCCGGTTGCCCGGCGAGGTCCCGGCGGAGCCGAGCCCGGCAGGGGTGGCCCTCTCGACCGCGCTGGTCATGGCGGTCGGGGCGGTGACTGCGGTGCTGCGGTGGCGTGGCGACGTGCTGCCCGTCCGCTGGACGGACCCGCTGCGGGGCTGGCTGGGACTCGAGCGGGCGGCGCACGCGCTGGTCGTGCGTCCGACGCTGCGGTTGGCCGACGGAGTCGCTGCCGTCGACGACCGGCTCCTGGCGCCGGCCGTCGCGATGCTCGGCCGCGGCACGCTCCGGCTCGCGGGCGCCGTGGGGGAGGGTGAGCGGCGACAGTCCGCGGCGGTCCACGCCCTCGGCGGCGCCGGGCTCCGCGGCGGCGGACTCGTGGCCCGCGCGGAACGGCTGCTCGCCGCACTGGTCGACGGCGTCGCCCGAGGCGCCGGGACCGGCAGCGCGACCGTACGTCGATCGTCGGGCACCGGCCAGCTCCACCACTACTACCTCCAGGTGACCGGCGCCCTCCTTCTGGTCGTCTGCGTCCCCCTGCTCGTCCTGCTGCTCACGAACCCGAGGTGACCCCACCTGTGCTCTCCGTCCTCGTCCTGTTCCCGGCCCTGTGCGCGGCGCTCCTGCTGCTCCCGGTACCCGACCGGATCGCCCGCATCGCGTTCGTGGCGGTCACCGCGGCCGAGCTGGCCCTGGTGGCCGGGATGTGGGCGGCGTACGACTCGCCCGCCTCCGGCGCGCTTGCCTTCGAGCAACAGCTGAGCTGGCTGCCGCAGGTCGGCGCGAGCTACCACGTGGGACTGGACGGACTGTCCCTGCCGCTGGTGGCGATGACCACCCTGGTGTTCCTGGCCTGCGCGGTGTTCGTCCTCGCCGAGGACGACCGCCCACGACTCCAGGCGGCGCTGTTCCTGGCGCTGGAGACCACGTGCCTCGGCGTCTTCGCCGCCGCCGACCTGGTGCTGTTCTTCCTGTTCTTCGACCTCTCGATCGTGGGGATGTACCTCTCCATCCACGGGTGGGGTCACGGCGACCGGCGCCGCTCGGCGCTGCTGTTCTTCCTCTACACGTTCCTGGGGTCCTTGGCGCTGCTGCTCGGCTTCATCGGGTTGTACGTCGCCTCCGACCCGCACACCTTCGACATGGTCGCCCTGGCCGCCGACCCGCCGCTCCAGGGCAGCGGAACGACCGGGGTGCTGGTGCTCGGGGCCGTGCTGCTCGGCCTGGCCGTCAAGACTCCGGTGGTGCCGTTCCACACCTGGCTGCCGCCGGCGCACACCGACGCCCCCGCCATCGGCTCGGCCGTGCTGGCCGCCGTCCTGCTCAAGCTCGGCACCTACGGCCTGGTGCGGATCGCGATGCCGATGTTCCCCGATGCCCTGCGCAGCTGGGCCGTGGCTCTGGTCGTGATCGGCGTGGTCTCCGCACTGTGGGGGGCCCTGGCGGCCCTCGCGCAGACCGACCTGAAGCGGATGGTGGCCTACAGCTCGGTCAACCACATGGGCTACGTCGTGCTGGCCGTGGGCGCCGCCGGACTCGTGGGCGCCGGATCGGAGAACGGCGCCGCGGCGCGCGCCACGGCGATCTCGGGTGCCGTCACGCAGATGGTCAGCCACGGCCTGCTCACCGGCGCCCTGTTCCTGCTCGCCGGCGTGGTGTGGCGGCGCACCCGCGACTACGACCTGGACGCCTACGGCGGGCTCGCGGGCCTGGCCCCCCGCTTCTCGGCGCTGTTGGTGGTGGCCGCGCTCGGCTCGCTCGGGCTGCCCGGACTGTCCGGGTTCGTGGCCGAGCTGCAGATCTTCGCGGGCGGGCTGGCCACCGCCCCCTGGGCCGCGGTCGCGCTGCTCGGCATCCTCCTGATGACCGCGACCATGCTGCGCGCGGTGCAGCGGTTGCTCACTGGCGACGTCGGCCGGCTGTCCGTGGGCTTCGCCGACGTGACCCCCCGCGAGTGGGTGTCGGTCGGGCTGCTGCTGGCGCCGGCGGTGTGGTGGGGGCTGGCTCCACGACCGCTGCTCGACGTCCTCGAGCCGGCCGCCTCGGTCGTGGCGGACCTGGTGGCGCGGTGAGCGTCGGTCCGCGCCGATCCCCGTCGAGGCGGGTGAGCACGTGAGCGACCTGCGCACGCTGCTGCCCGAGGTCCTGCTGCTCGGCGGTGCCGTCGGGTGCCTGCTGCTCGGCTCGTGGACCCCCCGGCACCGACAGGAACGCGTCGTCCTGCTGGCGGGCCTGGTCGTCATCGCGGCGGGGGCCGTCTCGGCCCATGCCCTCGGCGGCGCGGCCACGACCGCCTACTCCGGCACCGTCACCGTCGACGGCCTGACCGGCATCCTGCGACTGAGCGTGCTCGGCTCGCTGCTGGTCGTGCTGATGCTGGTCCGCCACGAGCTCGCCGACTCGCCGCGGGAGAGCGAGGTGGTGGTGCTGCTGCTCCTCGGCGGACTCGGGGTGCTGGTGCTCGGGGCGAGCACCGACCTGGCCGTGCTGACGGTCGCGTTCCTGCTGGCCAGCATCCCGTTGTACGGGTTGATCGGCCTCTCCCCGGGTGCCGCCGCCCCTGAGGCGGTGATGAAGACCTACCTGCTCGGCGCACTGGCGGGCATCTGGTTGATGCTGGGGGCCGCCGTGCTCACCGGGCTGACCGGCACGACGGCGTACTCCGACCTCGACGGGGTGCGCGAGGCCCCCCTCGCCGCCGCGGTCGGGGGCGTCGTGCTGGTGGTGCTCGGCCTGCTGTTCAAGGCGGGCTCGGTGCCGATGCACTTCTGGGTGCCCGACGCGGTCGAGGGCGCCAGCACGACAGCCGCGGCGTTCCTCACCACCGTTCCCAAGCTGGGCGCCGTCGTCGCCGCGGCACGACTGCTCGAGGCGCTCCCCGCGCAGGAGCGGTGGGCGCTGCTCGTGGCCGGGCTCGCCGCCGCGGGGATGGTCGTCGGCAACCTCGTCGCCCTGACCCAGGGCGACGTGCGACGGCTCCTGGGGTGGTCGGCCGTGGGACAGGTCGGGTTCCTCCTCGCGGTGGTCGCTGCGGTGCCGAGTGTCGGGGAGGCTGCCGCGGTGCTGGGAATGTTCGTGGCGGGCTACGCCGCGGCCAACCTCACCTGCTTCGCGGCGCTGGCCGCCGAGCCCGATCGGCGCACGATCGCGGACTGGCGGGGCACCGGGCACGCCCGGCCGGGGCTGGTGGGGGCGCTGGGCGTGGGGCTGCTCGCCCTGGTGGGCACGCCGCCGACGGGAGTGTTCGTGGCCAAGCTGCTCACGTTCGAGGTCATCATCGAGGCGGGGTTGACCTGGCTGGCCGTCCTGGTCGCGCTGAGCACGCTGATCGGGCTGGCCTACTACCTGCGCTGGCTGGCGGCCTGCCTGACGGCACCGGACGAGTCCGGCACGCAGGACCACGAGCCGGCCGAGGGCGCAGGGATCCCGGATGTCGGGGGTTCCGGGCGACGCATGGCCGTCGGGGTCGCCGGCGGGTGCGCCGCGGTCGCGGTCCTCCTCGGCCTCGCGGCACGAACGGTGCTCGGGACCATCGGGTGACCGACAGGTCACCTGCGACTCAGCCGTGGGGGCCGGTGGTCCCTCACCCTTCCGAGTGAGCACATTCTTCTACCACACGTTCACTGTTAAAGGAAATAACTCAACGGCTTGTTGAGGTTCCTATCCGGAGGAAGACATGACCCAGGCACCGCAGATCCACATCGACCGCCAGCCCTTGGACGGCTCCCCCGAGGAGGACGTCGTCGACTGGACGGCCCTCGGCCGCAAGATGTGGGACTTCCTGACCGGCCGGCAGGCCGAGATCAGCTACCACCTCGACGACGTGGTGGTGGAGGTCCCCCGCGACACCGGCCCCACCTCGCCGCGGGCCACCTGGCGCTTCGCCGGGACCATCTCGGTCACCACCTCCGACGACACCACGCGCCGCGGCGCGGACCCGTCGTGAGGACCTCGGTCGCGGCCGACCTCTGCTTCCGCGTCGAGGACCCCGAGGGCCACCGGGTCGAGGGGCACCTCATCGGCAGCGGCCGCGTGCTGACCCTGCGGGTCGACGACCCGACGGCCTTCGCCGGCGCCGGTGACGCCGCCGTGGTCCGCTACGTCGCCCGCGAGCTGGCCGTGCGGCACCTCGAGCTCCGGGTCACCGACGGCCGGTCCACCCTGGTCCGTCTCGGCGACGTGCGGGCCCCGTGGTGGCAGCGCCGCATCACCCGCTCCCGGCACCTGCGCGTCGGCAGCCTGCGCGGCCTGTGGACCGCGGCCCAGGCGCGCGCCCAGGGCCGTGCCCCGGTGCTGCCGAGCCTGCTCTCCGCGCCGCCCCCGACGTTGAGCCCGCTGCTGCCGACCTTCGGTACGCGTCCACGCCGGGTGACCGGCACGCACGACCCTGCACGTGCCGGCAGCCCGCGCCTGGTCCTGGCGCCCGGCATGGCGCTGCCCGACTCGCGGCGCACGATCTTCCACCTCGCCGAGCAGGTGCTCATCGGCTCCGGCGCCGACTGCGACATCCGGCTGCCCGGGCTCGCCGAGCGGCACGCCCGCGTCGTGCACGACGAGGAGGACGAGTTCGTCGTGCACGCCCTCGACGGAGTGGTGCGGGTGCACGGCGCCCGCGTCGCCCGGGGCCTGCTGCGCACCGGCACCCGGCTCGAGGTCGGCGACCACTGCCTGGTCTTCGCCCGCGAGGAGTACGCCGACCACGGCCGTCCCTTCGCCGGCCGCATCGGCGGGGAGCTCGGCCGGCAGCGACCGCAGCCGCGCCGGGTGCCCGACCGCGCCGCGGGGTGAGCGGTCCCGACGACCGGCCCGGGGACCGGCTCGGGGACCGGCCGCCGCCGTTGCCGGGCCGCGTGCTGATGTCGCAGGACTGGCGCGACCTGGCCTTCCTGCACTGGGCCGTCGACCCCGACCGGGTGCGACCCCTGCTCCCGGACGGGATCGAGCCGGACCTGCTCGACGGCCGGACCTACGTCGGGCTGGTGCCCTTCACGATGGTCGGCGCGGGACCGGGGCGCGACCACCCCGTCCCGTGGCTGGGCACCTTCCTGGAGACCAACGTGCGGCTCTACTCGCGCGACCGCCTGGGTCGACCGGGCGTGGTCTTCCGGAGCCTGGACTGCGACCGGCTCGGGGTGGTGCTCGGCGCGCGGACCGGGTTCGGGACGCCGTACCGCTGGGCCCGGATGCGTCACGACGTCCTGCGCCACCGCGAGGGCGTCCGTCACCACTGGGCGTCGCGGGTGCGCTGGCCGTGCGAGGGCGCAGCCGACCCGAGCACCCGCATCGACCTCGTGGTCGGCGGGCGACGCACCCCCACCGAGCTCGACGTGTTCCTCACCGCCCGCTGGGCGCTGCACACGACGGTCGCCGGTCGGCCCCTCTACATCCGCAACAGCCACGACCCGTGGCCGCTGCACGACGCGCGGCTGCTCGACCTCGACGACGGGCTGGTGGCCGCCGCCGGCCTGCCGGGGGTCACCGACCGCGAGCCGGACCACGTGGCCTTCAGCCCGGGGGTGCACACGCGGTTCGCGTTCCCGAGGCGGTGACCATCGCCCCTGCCCGAGCCTGGGTCCGGGTGCCTACCATCGGTGGCGTGCAGGCACGGCATGCGACGAAGCTGGTCCTGGGGGCTGCCATGCTCCTCGGCCTGCTCCTCATGCACGGCTTCGGCGGTCACGCGGCGCACGCCTCCGCCCCCGCCACGCACGCGCCCCACTCGGCCACCCTGGCCGACACGAGCGACCTGGACCGCACCCGGCTCGTCGCGACGGCGGACCACCTGTGCTCCGAGCGGTGCGCGGACGTCTCGGCTGCACCGGCGCCGGGTCAGCCCACCCCGGGTGGCGGCCTGGTCGCGCTCTGCGCGACCGTGCTGCTCGCGCTCACCGCGCTGCTGCTGCTCGGGACGGCTGGTCAGTGGCGACCAGCGCTGTTGCAGCCCCTCCGAGCCACCGGCACCGGCCCGCCCTCGCGCTCCCGGCTCGCCGTCCCCGCACCCCATCTCCACGCCCTCTCGATCCTGCGCTGCTGAGGCACGTCGGCGTACCCGTGCGCCGACCCGACCCCACCCACCGCTACGCATCGAGAAGGACACCCCCATGCGACACACCCGCACCACCCCGCACCCCACCCGCACGACCCGCGGAACCCTCCGCACCCGGCTCGCCGCGGCCGTCCTCGCCCTGCTGGGCAGCACCGCGCTCGTCGCCTGCGGCGACGACTCCGAACCGGTCGCCGCGGTGCCCGACGGGGCCGACCACAACAGCGCCGACGTCCGGTTCGCGACCGAGATGATCCCCCACCACGCCCAGGCACTGCACATGGTCGACATGGCCGAGGGGCGCGACCTGACGCCGGAGGCCGAGCAGCTGATGTCTGACATCGAAGCGGCCCAGACCCCTGAGATCGAGCAGATGAGCCGCTGGCTCGAGGAGTGGGACCAGCCCGTCCCCGACACCTCGGGCATGGGCCCGATGGGCGGTGACATGGACATGGACCACATGGGCGACATGGTCGGTGCCATGAGCGAGGAGGCCCTCGCCGAGCTCGAGGGTGCCGAGGGCACCGTCTTCGAGCGGATGTGGCTGCAGATGATGATCGAGCACCACGAGGGCGCGATCGAGATGGCCGAGGTCGAGCTGGACGAGGGCGAGCACGCCGGGACGCTGGACCTGGCGGAGTCGATCATCGAGAGCCAGCGCGCCGAGATCGAGCTGATGGAGTCGATGCTCGAGCGCTGACCCCGCCACCCGAGGCCGGGAGGCCGGGTGGTGACCTGCGCTCAGGCGCCGGTCACCACCTGGCCGTCGGTGTCGGCGTCCCACGAGGAGGTGGTGAGCGGCGCCCACACCTCGAGCGGTCGGCTCTTGCCCTTGACGGTGACCTCGCCGCGCGAGGCCAGCGCGTGCGGTCGGGTGAGCAGGTCGCGGGTGGCGGCGGTGATGAGGACGTCGTCGCCGGTCTCACGGGTGGCGGCCTCGACGCGGGCGGCGACGTTGACCACGTCGCCGATGACAGAGAAGTTCAGCCGCCCGGCGCCGCCGATCGGACCGGCGACGACCCGGCCCGAGTTGATGCCGGCCGCGACGCGCAGGCCCGTGCTCCCGAGGTGGACGGCGTCGACGATCATCCGGGCGGCCTCCAGCGCCCGGTCGGCGTGGTCGACCTGGGTCTCGGGGGCGCCGAAGACGGCCATCAGGCCGTCGCCGATGAACTTGTCCACGTGCCCGCCGAAGGCCTCGACGACCGGCACCATCTCGGCGAAGAGACCGTTGAGCGTCTCGACCACCTGCGGCGCGGGGACGGACTCGGCGTACGTCGTGAAGCCGCGGACGTCCACGAAGAGCACCGACACCTCGACCTCGAAGCCCTCCTGCGGCACCTGGCCGGCGAGGATCAGGCGGACGATCTCGCGGTCGACGTAGGTGCCGAAGTGCTCGCGCAGCTCCTCGCGCTCGGCCAGGCCGCGCGCCATCGTGTTGAAGTCGCGGGCCAGCTCGCCCAGCTCGTCGCTGCTCACCACCGGCGCCCGGGCGGTGAGGTCGCCGTCGCGGACCCGGGCCAGCTGCTCGCGGACGTCGAGCAACGGGCGGGTGATGCTGCCCGAGAGCAGTCCGGTGAGCTCCAGCGACATGAAGAGCCCGATGCCAAGCGAGAGCACCACGGTCAGCAGCAGCCGCGAGGACGGCGAGCCCTCACCGACCCCCAGCCCCACGAGGCCACCCACGAGCACCGCCGAGGTGGTGGTGTACGCCGGGACCGCGAGCATCAGCCGCTTGCGCAGCGGCAGACCGCGCGCCTCGAAGGAGAAGTCGTCGGGCAGCTCGGAGGCGACGTGCTCGACGACCGGCCGCAGCAGCCGCTCGCCCAGGGAGTAGGACAGCACCGTCGCGTAGAGGCCGGGGATCACGCCGGCCAGCGTCACCGCCAGCAGCCCGGTCCACCCGATGTCCCACAGCAGCGCGGCGGCCACGGCCGTGGGCACGATCGAGACGACCATGACCACGGGTGAGGAGCGTCGGTACTGCTCGAGGGTCAGGGTCGTGGCGATCTCCCACGCCTCGACGGTCTCGCGGGGCGTGGGGCGCGAGAGCGCCATCCAGTCCCCGAGCCGGCACCGGTCACCGCGCGCCCGCCAGGCCGCGAGCGTGACCGAGGAGGCGGTCAGGAGAGCGGCGAGCCCGGCCACGGCCAGGATCGAGCCGAGCTCGGGCCGGAAGAAGAGGCCCAGGACGAGGACGGACACGACCGCCACGAAGACCGTCTCGACGACCCCGACACCGACCACGGCGACGGGGTAGCGCGAGCCCAGCGCGGCGTAGGCGCGTCGGGAGAGTCGGTCCAGCACCGGACCAGTGTGGCGGAGCCGAGCGGTCCAGAGGGAGGGCCGATCCATCGACCCTGTTGGCAGAGTGCCAACAGCGGCGTACGATGCTGCGCCATGAGCACGTTGGAGACCGTCGCCGCGTCCGGCGCCCCTGCCGGGACCAGCCCCGACCACAGCCCCGCCTCGGCGCCCGGTGGCGCGCGCGTCGCCCGGGACGTCCCCGTCCCCGCCGGCTTCGACATGCGGCGCCACCTCTCGGGCATCGGCAGCCGGATGGCCGGGCCCGCCAACGTGATCCTCCAGCTCAGCTGGCCCGGCGTGGGGTACGGCGTGATGAACTCCCGCGTCCACGACGGCTCGGCGATGCTGCACCCGATCAAGCGCGCGCGGACGACCTTCACCTACCTCGCGGTCTCCATGCTCGGCACCGACGAGGACCGCACGGCCTTCCGCAAGGCGGTCAACGGCCAGCACGCGCAGGTCGTCTCCACCCCCGACGAGCCGGTGCAGTACCGCGCGATGGACCCGCGGCTGCAGCTGTGGGTCGCCGCCTGCCTCTACTACGGCACCGTCGACATGATCGAGAAGATGCACGGCCCGCTCGACGAGCAGACCGCCGACGCGCTCTACGCGCACTGCGCCCGCTTCGGCACGTCGCTGCAGGTGCCGGCCGAGATGTGGCCCGAGGACCGGGCCGCGTTCGCGGAGTACTGGGAGGAGGGCCTGAAGGAGGTGCACATCGACCCCGACGTGCGCGACTTCCTGCTGCGCCTGACCACCCTGCAGAACTTCCCGCGCCGGATGCGCCGCCTCGCGCCGTTCAACGTCTTCGTGACCACCGGCTTCCTGCCCCAGGAGTTCCGCGACCAGATGGGCCTGCCGTGGAACGAGGAGATGCAGGCCCGCTTCGACAGGCTCATGCGCCGCCTCGGCCGCATCGAGCGCGCGCTGCCCACGCAGGCGCGCATCTTCCCGTTCAACGTGCTGCTGGCGGACATGCGTCGGCGACTCCGCACCGGCAAGGCCCTGGTCTGACAGCCTGCTGGGCATGAGCACGCCCGGCGGGCGCCGGCCCGGACACGGGCAGGACCACGACCACGACCACGACCACGACTACGACTGGATCGTCGTCGGCTCCGGGTTCGGCGGGAGCGTCAGCGCGCTGCGGCTGGCCGAGCGCGGCTACCGCGTCGCGGTGCTCGAGACCGGCAGGCGGTGGGCCGACGACGACTTCGCCACCTCGGCGGGGCAGCTGCGCAAGTACCTCTGGGCGCCGCGGCTCGGCATGCGCGGCATCCTGCGCCTCAGCGTGCTCGACCACGTCTCGGTCGCCAGCGGGGTGGGCGTCGGGGGTGGCTCGCTGTCCTACGCGAACACGCTCCTGCACCCCGACGACGGCTTCTTCGCCCACCCCCAGTGGTCGGGGCTGCGGGACTGGAAGGCCGAGCTCGCCCCGCACTACGCCGAGGCCCGGCGGGTGCTCGGCGCGACGACGTACGTCCACGACGGCGGCGACGAGGAGGGCGAGCTCGACCCGGCCGACGCGCTGCTGCACGAGCTGGCGGTGGAGCGCGGGGTCGAGGAGGGCTACCGGAAGACCGACGTCGGGGTCTTCCTCGGCACGCCCGGGGTGACCGTCCCCGACCCGTTCCTCGGCGGCGAGGGCCCCGACCGCACCGGCTGCACCCGCTGCGGCGACTGCATGCTGGGGTGCCGGGTCGGCGCCAAGAACACCCTGGTGAAGAACTACCTCCACCTCGCCGAGCGGCTCGGCGTGACGATCCTGCCCGGCCACGAGGTGACGTCGGTGCGACCGCTGGACGGCGCGACCGGAGCCACCGGCTACCGCGTGGTCGCCGAGGACTCCTCGCGCCGCTGGCGCCGACGGCCTCCGCGCACGCTGACGGCCGGCCACGTGGTGCTGTCGGCCGGGGCGCTGGGCACCACCCGGCTGCTGCTGCAGCTGCGCGCGCAGGGCGACCTGCCGCGGGTCTCGAGCCGGCTCGGCGAGCTGTTCCGGACCAACAGCGAGTACGTCCCTGCCGTGCGGCTCCCGGCCGGCACCGGGCCCGAGGTCTCGCACCGGGTCTCGATCACCTCCGACGTGCGCCTCGACGAGCACACGCACGTGCAGACGCTGGTCTACGGCGAGCACGCGGCGATGATGACCAACCAGCTCACCCACCTCACCCGCCCCGGGTCGACCCGGCGACGCGCCCTGGCGTGGCTCTGGATGAACCTGCGGCACCCCGGCTCCGTGGTCGACGGGCTGCGCGCCGGCTCCCGGCGCCAGGTGATGCTGCTGTTCATGCAGGACGTCTCGACGTCGTTGCGGGTGGTGTGGCGCGGCGGTCGGGCCAGGACCGAGCAGAGCCCCGACGAGCCGGTCCCCGCGCACCTCCCGGTCTCCCACGAGGTGGCCCGGACGCTGGCCGACCGCGTCGGCGGCGTACCGCAGGGGCAGCTGCTGGACGCCGTGGCCAACCTCGGCATGACCGCGCACCCGCTCGGTGGGGCGGTCATCGGTGCCTCCGCCGCCGACGGGGTCGTCGACGCCGACCACCGGGTCTTCGGCTACGACAACCTGATGATCTGCGACGGCTCGGTCATCCCCTCCAACCTCGGCACCAACCCCTCGCTGACGATCACCGCGCTCAGCGAGCTCGCGATGTCGAAGGTGCCGGCCGCCTCCGCCTCGTGTGGCTGAGCGCGGTCCAGGGACCGCGCTGGACCACACGAGACGGGCGCGCGCTGCGCGTGCAGCGGTCTGCCAGGATCGACGCATGGCTTCCTCGCCCACCGCGGCGCAGACCCCGGCGTCCGCGCCCGCCCGACGGCGCGGGCGCCCCGGCCACGACCGGGAGGCCGTCCTGCGGGCGGCGATCGACCTCTTCATCGAGCAGGGGTACGACGCCACGTCGATCAGCGACCTGGCGGGCTCGCTCGGCGTCACCAAGTCGGCGGTCTACCACCACTTCCCCAGCAAGGAGTCGCTGCTCGGCGCGGCGCTCGACGAGGCCCTGGAGGGGCTGGACGCTGCCGTGGGCGAGGCCGCCCGGGCGGGCGACGGCCGCTCGGCGCACGACCGGCTGCGTGACACGGTCGTCGCCGCGGTGCGCATCCTGGCCGCCCACCGTCCGGCGGTGACCCTGCTGCTGCGCGTGCGTGGCAACAGCGAGCTCGAGGTCGCCGCCCTCGCCCGGCGCCGCCGCATCGACGACGACCTCGCCCGCCTCGTGGCCGACGCGGTGGCCGAGGGCAGCCTGCGCTCGGACCTGTCTCCGGAGGTCGTGAGCCGGCTGGTCTTCGGCACCGTCAACTCACTCGTCGACTGGTACTCCCCCGACGGCTCGCTGGACCCCGACACGCTCGCCGAGGGCGTCGCCGACCTGCTCTTCCGCGGCCTGGAGGCCTGACCGTCCCGCCGAACCGGCGTATTGATACGCCGGCTCGACCAGACCTGGCCCGTGTCAGGAGCGGATCTTGCTGCTGACCTTCTTGAGCAGGCCGGCGCCGGCGCCGGCGACGCGGGGCACGAGGTGGTGCGGCTTGCCGTTGGCGAGGTCGATCAGCGAGTCGGCGATGCCCCAGGTGAGCTTGCCCTCCGACATCTCGACCAGCGTCTCCAGCGGCAGGCCGAGGGTCAGCTCCTCGAGCTCCTTGCGCTCCTTCTCGGTGCTGGTCGGCGGGAGCTGGCGCAGGATCATCGCCTTGAACGCCTTGCCCGGCACCGTGGCCGCGAGCTCGTTGACGGTGGACTGGCGGGTGTAGGTGGGCATGGCGGCTCCTGTCAGGGGATGGGTGCGGGCAACGTACCGCCGTCTCCCCTCCCGCGGGCGGGCGTCCGCGAGATCACTCCACCAGGACGACGTGCAGCGTCCGCGGGCCGTGGACGCCCTCGACGCGGGTGAGCTCGATGTCGCTGGTGGCGCTGGGCCCGGAGATCCAGGTGAGCGGGCGACCGGCGGCGATCGACCCGCCGAGCGGGGCCATCGCGTCGGGCACGTCGGGCACCACCTGGTCGGCACGCACCACGCACACGTGCCGGTCGGGCACCAGCGTGAGCGCGCGGCGCCCCTGACCGGGGCCGTGGTCGAGCACGATGGTGCCGGTCTCGGCGATCCCGACGGTCGCGGTGGTGAGCACCGCGTCGGTGGTGTCGAGGTCGGCCGCGGTGAGGACGTCGCCGGTGAGGTCGTCGTCAGCGACCGGGGTCGGGACGGCGGCGAGGAGGTCGGCGTCCAGGCCCGGGGGTACGACGACGCGCTCGGTCGGCGCGAACAGTCCCGCCAGGTGCCCCGGCAGATCTGCCGCGGACACCCGGTCCACCACGGCGCGGTAGTCGGCGACCCGCTCCGCGAACAGGTCGACGACCTGCCGGTGGCTGGGGGCCGGGTCGTGGACCGCGCTCGGTGCCACCACCGGCTCGTGGGTCGGCTCGACCCCGGCCAGTGCCGACCGGACCCGCCCCAGGATCTCGTCGCGGGCTGACGTCCGGCCGGTCATGGCTGTCTCCTGTCTGCGGGGAGCGGTGCGTGGTCAACCGAACCGCGGCTCAGGAACGTTGAGGACTCACCGATCCGGAGCCGGCCCGGGGCGAGCGGTGCGTGGTCAACCGAAACACAGCCCGGGAACGTTGAGGACTCACCGCCCCCGGGCGAGACCGCGGCTCGGCGGTGGGTGGTCAACCGAGCAGCGCGGCAGAACGGTTGAGGACTCACCGCTCCCCCTCCGACCGGCCGCCGTCGGTGCGGTCCCACCAGCCCCGGAAGGACTCCGCGGGCGGGGCGGGGAGGTCGCGCGCGCCGGTCCACGCCGCGGCCGGCCCCGGCAGGCGACCGGCGGCCGGGCGACCGCCGGGCAGCGTCGTACGCGACAGGCGGGAGAGCACGCGGCCCGAGAGTCCGGACGCCTTCTCGACCAGTCCCAGACGCGAGGCGTCGGCAAACGCCCAGCCGGCCGCCTTCATCGCGACCGCCTCCGCCTTCGGGGGGCGGTCGCCGCGGTGGCCGTCGACGACCTTCGAGCGCAGGTGCACCAGCACCTCGGGGATGTCGATGCGCACCGGACAGGCCTCGAC
>Ga0310345_10001491_pt1 | contig 25910 bp, 24 predicted proteins | sample HC15DNA20500_MG_FD_204667 | JGI IMG/M metagenome (GOLD analysis project Ga0310345, IMG submission 204667) | Marine microbial communities from station ALOHA, North Pacific Subtropical Gyre - HC15-DNA-20-500_MG | ecosystem: Environmental > Aquatic > Marine > Oceanic | place: Pacific Ocean: North... | reverse complement strand
GGATTCTTATTGAACCACCAGTGTCTGTTCCAAGGGAAGCCATGCATTGTCCGGCCGCCACAGAGGAGGCTGACCCTCCACTAGATCCTCCCGTTATTCGCTCTGTATCCCAAGGGTTTCGGGCAGGGCCATCGTGAGGATTTATACTCGTCGCGCCTAGGGCAAACTCATGCATTTGTAGTTTTCCAACTACAATCGCCCCAGCCTCTTTTAGTCTGCTGACCACAGTAGCATCTTCCTGTGGAAGGCGCTCACGGTATATTTTGGAACCTACGGTGGTTATTGTTCCTGCAGTGTCGTACAAGTCTTTAAGACCTATCGGTATGCCGTGAATGGGACCTCTGTAATTTCCGTTCATAATTTCTTTTTCGGCTATGAATGAGGACTGCAAGGCAGATTCCGACAGAATCGTTACAAAAGAATTCAGTTTGTCGTCCGTAGCGTTTATTCGCTCAATGTGAGCTTCCACCAGTTCTGAAGGTTTTACTTTATGAGCAGATATAAGGCCGGCAGCCTCTTTTATTGAGATGGCGCAAAGTGAGTTCATATCAATTAGTTCTCATCCGGATTTTGTATTTTTGACAGTAAGGGCGGCATAAACAACGGAACATCTTCCTTGATAATCGCTTCCAGCTTCTCTAGTTCCTCTGTTGCTGCTCCTATCTGGGAGACTAAACTTTCTATGTCTTCCTCTGGGATTGTAATTCTCTTTGCCTTTGCTAATAGGCGAATACTTGATTCAATTTCAGTCATCAGGTCACTCCTCTAAATTTATTCCACCGTGACAGATTTAGCCAAATTTCGTGGTTGGTCAATATCGCAACCCCTAAGAAGGGCTATGTGGTAAGCCAGTAATTGCAATGGCAAGGCGGCTAAAATGGGATTTAAGTCACTGGGAGCATCCGGTAGCCATATGACATCATCCACAATTTCTCTAACTGACTTATCGCTTTCAGAGGCGATAGCGAGAACTCTTGCTCCCCTTGCTTTGGATTCATTTAAGCTGCTAAGCATTTTGTCCCTTAGCGAATCGGAGGGCATTATTCCAACAACTGGCATTGACTTGTCGATCAGTGAGATAGGTCCGTGTTTCATTTCACCAGCCGCGTATCCTTCAGCATGAATGTAGCTTACCTCTTTTAGTTTCAATGCACCTTCCATTGCTAAGGGATAATTTAAGCCTCTTCCCAGGAACAAAAAATTCGGATACTTCTGGTATTTATTTGCTATTTCTCTTATATCGTCGTCGGTGCTGAGGTATTTAGTCATGAGTTCCGGTAGCAGGGACAGATTACCTATCAAGGAGGAAATCTTCATTTGATCTAGCTTGCCCCTTTTAACGCCAAGAAATACAGACAATAAATAGAGTGTGGACAGTGAACAGGTGAACGTTTTTGTTGCAGCAACCCCTATTTCAGGTCCAGCTTCAATGGGAAGTAATCTTTCAGCGATTCGTTCAGCTTGAGTTCCGGGGTAGTTTGATAAAACGATCTGACTGATTAAGTTTTCCTTAGCTCGTAGCATTGCTGCGAGGGTATCAGCAGTTTCTCCCGACTGGGTTAGAGATATTAAAAGAGTTCCTTCTTGGAAAACGGATTCTCTGTATCTAAATTCGGATGAGTGATCCCATTCTGCTGGAATTCCTGCAATTTGTTCCAACCATGTTTTTCCAACCATTGCGGCGTGTAGACTTGATCCCATGCCCACCAAAACTATCTTTTTCAGTGAATTGATTTCCTCAAAACTCAGTGGGAAATCGGGGAAATCAATCTGTTCTTTATCGAATGAAACTCGGTCTTTAAATGTTTGACTGATCGCTTTAGGTTGTTCATAAATCTCTTTAAGCATAAAGTGATCAAAAGTACCTTTGTCAGTCCCCTGCACATTAAAGGAAATTTCTGTGTAAGGCTTGTTCAATAAATTTCCTTTAATGTCCCTGTATAAAGCATTTGTCGGGCTTATTACTGCCATCTCACCCGCATCAAGATGCTGTACTATTTTCGTGTGTGGAATAAGAGCCGGTAAATCACTAGCAACGAACATTTCGTTGTCTCCACTACCGATAGCTATACCCCCGGAATTTCCCCGTCTAGCCGCAATTATTGTGCCCTTGTTCGCTGTGGATATTACTACTATAGAATTTCCACCCTCTAATTTTGATACAGCCGTGGCTACAGCTTTTTCTAAAGATTTTGTATGTTTGAGTTCCTCCTCTATTAGATGAGGGATTATTTCAGTGTCAGTCATTGATAAGAACTTGTGGCCCACATTCTGTAATTCCTTTTTCAAAGGGGCATAATTTTCAACTATTCCGTTGTGTGCGACAGAAATTTCCTTTCGGCAATCCTGATGGGGATGAGCATTTTCAACTGTAACTTCGCCATGAGTTGCCCAGCGAGTGTGTCCAATACCTGAACACCCTCTGAGAGAGGCGTGAGTGTCGAGTTTTTTCTTGAGACTGGAGAGTTTGCCTGTTGTTCTTACGGTATGAATCGAGTCGGCTCCGTCGGCAACGCAGATTCCTGCACTGTCATAACCTCTATATTCAAGCCGTTCCAAACTAGGTACTAGGATGTCTAGGGCATTTCTAGTGCCTGTATAGCCCACTATTCCACACATATTTTATTTCCTAAGGGGTTGTGGCTATTAGAATCGGAAGTTTTGTATACACCTCTATATTCATTGGGTACAAGAGATGCAATCCTGGCCATAACCATGTCAGTCATTGTCTGCATCACGTCAGTGCTTATCTTTCCTTCTACCGAGGGTAGGGAAAAAGGGGAGCCAATATTTACCTTTATGTCCCCAGTAGGATTCACGACTCTCAATAAAGATTGAAGGTTCTGTGTGCCAGTGATCCCTACTGGAAGGATAGGAGACCCAGTCATTTGGATAATTCTGGCTACGCCTTGCTTACCACGGATCATTTTTCCATTGCTTCGAGTGCCTTCGGGAAAAATAACCAAGGTACCATCTCTGCTCAACTTTTCCTTTGCCCACCTTACTGCAGCTATATCTGCCCCCTGTCTATTCAATGGGTGTGCCCCATATGCATAAAGCATTTGGCTGACTGGGAATCCGGTAAAAAGACTACTTTTAGCTAAAAAATTAAGCCTCCTTTTTACGGCATGGCTTAAAACAGAGGGATCAATAAAGCTCAGATGGTTGGAAACTACTATCAAAGGTCCCATGGGAGGAATGTTCTCCTGCCCTATGATCTGATAGTTGGAAAATAGCTTTAAAGTGACACCCTGTAGATACCTACAGGTTGAATAGAATGCAGCCATTATTCTGTAATTAGGAGTTGCATAATTTTTTGAACCACCTTACCTATCCCCATATTATCTGTGTTTATTATTACAGAATCATCTGCAGGAAGCAGTGGAGACTCCTTGTTTTGGGAATCAATCAAATCACGCTTTTCTAAATCAGTCTTCACTATTTTCAATGTAATATCTGGATTCATTGCTGAAGCTTGAGAAAATCTTCTTTTCGAACGTTCATCTGAGGAGGCCGTTAAAAATACTTTCACATCAGCATATTTTAGGACTCTAGTTGCTATGTCTCTCCCAACCATTACTATTGACCCTGTATTTGCAATTTCTCGCTGCTTCGATATTAGAGCCATTCTCACGCCTGGTATTTGGGAAATAAAAGAAACAGTGGCCTCCACACTTCTGTTTCGTAACTCGTCGGTTATATCATTTTTGTTTACTATGAGCCGATCGCCTCGACATGAAGGTATCAATGCGATTTGAGAATTCATGGCGAGATTCTCCAATCCAAGATGATCGGAAGCATCAATTTGGTTATCAAGAGCCAGCCAAGTGATGGCTCTGTACATTAGACCTGTATCTAGGAATCTCCAGCCTAAGTTCTCACTTAGAATTTTCCCCACGACAGTTTTTCCGGATGCTACTGGTCCGTCGATGGCTATCTGCTTATACATTGTTTTCAGTTTGTCAGTTGACCTCTTACCCTTGTAAATCTGTCGCTATTTAATATCTAACTTGTCGTGATTACGTGCTATTCATATAATCCTCACATAGTTTTCAATAGGGAGTCTAATTTATATGAGTAATGAGATTGTAATATATGGACCTGATGAATCTTTGATTAATCAGTTGAGGGATGCAGCCCCTGAGGGTGTAGAGATCCAGTGGGTTGACTCAGAACAGGACCCAGATGAAGCTGCTCGTGCTCTCTCAAATACCAAAGCAATAATCCTAGGAGGGGCTATTGATTTTGAGGTTGAACTCGCTGCTAAATGCCCTGAATTGCGATTGCTTCAGACGACGAGTGCAGGAACTGATAAATTGGATAAGGCGGCTCTCGGCGAGCTTGGTATTAAAGTTTCAAATAACGGGGGAGGCAATGCCGTTGCTGTTGCTGAACATACCATAGCCTTGATGGTAGGTGTGTACAGAAAACTTCATCTACAGTTCCAAAATGTTCAAGATCGGAAATGGATGGGGAATATTCGTCCGGATTGGTTTTCACAGGCTCATGAGCTAACAGATAAAACAGTTGGCATTATCGGGGTAGGGCGTATAGGCTCCAGGGTGGCACAACGACTACAGGGTTGGGATTGCAATCTCATTTACGACGATATTGTAGATCCTGATGCTGAGCTTATATCCAGACTGGGACTAACTAAGGTTGATAGGGATGAACTATTAAGCACGTCGGATTTGATTACTCTCCATGTCCCTTTGAATAGGCAGACAAGGGGAATGATTAGTGACCGAGAATTTGACCTTATGAAGCCAGAGGCAGTTCTTATAAACGCTTGCAGGGGCCCAGTAGTGGATGAGCAGGCCTTTATTAGAGCCATGGAATCAAACAAAATAATGGCTGCGGGAGTGGATGTACTGGAAGTGGAGCCAACACCAGAAAATAATCCGCTTATAGATATGGATAATGTTTTGATAACACCTCATCTCGCTGCCTTTACGCAGGAGGCGGGAGAGAAGAGCCGGGCTTTTGCGATGTATAACTCAAGTCGTGTTGCGAATGGGGAGGAGCCGGAGTCGGTTGTTCTTCCAGACGATTAGTGAAACGCTGGAATTTTTATCTCAGTTTCAACCGTTTTAAGAGAGCTATGGGGGATTTCTCCAACAATTCTCTTGTACGGTTCGGGTTCAATCCGGAACCAAGGGCGACTTTTTCTGCATACTCTTTCGTCATGAGGTCTTCTGGCTCATGGGCATCAGAGTCTAAAATGATTGAGGCACCTGCTTCTGAGGCTGTTTTAACAACGTGTCCATTAGATAACCCGTGTCCTTTTCGGCCGGATATTTCAAGAAAAACGCCATTTTCAGAAGCGATTTTTGCTTCCTCAACGGATATCAATCCGGGATGGGCCAATATGTCCACATAAGGTGAAGATACCGCCGCTAGATTCGTTCCTGGAAAGACAGGTTCCATTATAGTTTCCCCGTGGACGTTGACAATTTTAGCTCCCAGTTTCTTTGCCTCATTTGCCAGCTCGTCAATGTCTTCTATTGGGGTGTGAGTTATTTCGACTCCTGGCAGTACTTCTATGTCCCACCTTTTTTCTGCCATCAAGCAGTCTGTTTTTAAAGTGTTTAGAATAAATTCAAGATTTCCTGGCCCTACGTGGTCGGTGATAGCCATAGTTTTGTATCCAATGTGCATCGCTCTACGGATCAACTCAATTGGTGACAATACGCCGTCGCTCAAAAAAGTGTGTGTGTGGAAGTCAAACATTTTTGCGTTCTAGACCTCAATATGCTTGTTACTCAATCTAAGAATTCAGAACTGAATAGATTCACGGATTCGATGACTTTGTTTACGGAACTTCCTGCCATAGAAACTACCAGGTAGTCTAACCCAGATTCCTGGTAATTGTTGAGGTCGCTCTGTACAAGATCCAGAGAGCCGGTTAAAGGCATTCTTTCCCCAGATTTATCATATAGAGATTGCCCTATAGAAACGGTAGCTCTCAAACTCACGACGATCTCAGAAATATTCCTTTCAGTTCGATGACATAGTTTCTCCAACTCTATTTTCTGATCCTTCAACTCCTTTGGAGTTAACCGAATTGCATGCCAGCCATCTCCAAAACGTGCTGTTCTTAGTAAAGAAGCTCTGGAGTTCCCTCCGATCCAGATTGGAGGGTGAGGTTTCTGAAGTGCCTGTGGGAAAAGTCTCATTTTAATGCGGTTGGCATCCTGCGACGATCCTGAGAAGACTTGGTTTGAGCAAGAGTTTAAAAAAAAATCCAAATGTTCGTCAGTGATCTGCCCTCTCAAGTTGTAGTTGGAACCCATAGCATCGAATTCTTCTTGCATCCAACCAGAACCAATTCCGAGGATGAGTCGTCCTCCTGATAGAACATCCAACGTGGAAATCATTTTTGTGTTCAAAATAGGATTACGAAATGGAAGGACCAGCACGCTCGTTCCTAGTTTTATGGATCTAGTGGCTCCAGCGACATATGCGAGAGTGGTGAGGGCTTCTAGAACGTTTTGGGTGTTAGGGTCATTTTTTCCTGGTCCAAATTGATCAGGGTATCGATTGGATAGATCTGCAGGATATACAGTTCTATCGCTGACCCAAATAGAATCAAAACCATTAGATTCAGCAACTGAACTGACACGTTCAACGTAATCCTTCTGGTCTAATTCTGTCACAGCAGGAGTTACCGAGGTGGTAACTGCGACTCCAAATTTCATTTGATGATGTCCAACAAGTTTTAATCCTCTCCATATCTGAATTCTTCAGGAAGTTCCTTGATTATATTCAGTGCAAGTAAAACCCTTTGAGCAGTAAAGGTGGCGGAATCCTCTAGAGTTTTGATTGGAAGGTAGTATGGTGGGTCTGCTGTAACTATACTAGTACCAAAGCTGTCTAAGGCCGCAAGATTAGAGAGATGTATCCTATTTAAAGGACTTTCTCTCGGAACTATCACAAAGGGCCGTTTTTCTTTAAGGCAAACGTCAGCTGCTCTTCGTATGAGGTTGTCAGATATCCCGTTAACGATCGCGGAAATGGTTGCCATGCTCCCAGGTACTATTACCATGCCGCGTCCAGGGTAAGTACCGCTCGCAATTGGTGCTTGCAGGTCACTGATCGCATGGTGGGAGAAACTAGGATTTTCTGCCCAGCGTTCAAGAGACTCTCCAAAGGTTTCAGACATTTCCAATTGCCAGACCATTCTCGCTGGATTGGAGGCCACTAGAACGATAGGGATGTTAAGTTCCAACAAGGCATCAACAGTTTTTGATGCAAGTATTGAGCCGCTGGCCCCTGTTACACCAACGATTACCGGATTTTTCATACCTTTATCGTACCTTCTCACATGAGATATAGGGAAATAGAGCTTCCAGACAAGATGCTAAGAGATACGAATGCGTTTATTCTCATAAATGCCATACCCATTTTTGATAAATCATTTGGCTTTACGAGAAAGTATTTATATATGAGGATACCTCCCGCCACAACACAGGATAGGAAGTAAGGGAAATTCAGCTCACAAAGGATGCCTACCATTATTAGGAATCCTAAAGCTAATGTGTCTAAGAATTTTGCTATAAAAAAAGCTTTAGAAACTCCAAATCTTTTGGCTACTGATTGTAAGTTTTGATCTTCCTGGAATTTTACGTCCTGACAGTGGTAGATAATGTCGAAACTTCCTGCCCAACATGCAACTGCGCAAGACAAGATGATTGGTTCCAGTGATAGTTTTCCAGTTATTCCTATCCAGGCGGCTGATGGGGCTATGGCCAGTGCCCACCCGAGTAATATATTGGCTGTCCATGTGAATCTTTTGGTGAATGGATAGAAAATAAGATATCCGGCCGCCAGTGGAGCCAACATAAATGACAACATATTGAGCTTATATGCTGCGACCATAAAAATCAGGAATGCTATTAGAGCTGGGGCTATTAGGTCTGTGGCTCTTAGTATGCCAGCAGGAATATGTCGTGACGATGCCCGTGGATTTTTTCTGTCTATGTTTCTATCAATGACTCTATTGGCCACCATTCCGACAGTGCGCGCGCCAACCATGGCTGTAGTAATCCATATAAATTGTGACAGACTTGGTAGCCCGTTGGCAGCTAGGAGCATGCCTACATATGCGAATGGGAGGGCAAAAATACTTTCATTAAATTTTATTGCGTCAAGGAAGGCGGGTATTTTAGAGAATCCGGTTGCCCGATTTGATCCAGTCACAGACCATATTCCTTCCAGCGATTACTGACTAGGTTTATGATTTCTTCTGACATGACAACATCTGGGGGCCAATCTCGATTTCTACCATCAAGTTTCGTTTTGGCCGTGGCATCGATTCCCATTTTGCTGCCAAATTTCGGTTGAGCGCTAGAGTGATCTAGATCGTCCACTGGACCCTCAATAAACATGATATCGTTTTCGGGGTCTATATTGCTGGCAACTCTCCAAGCCACTTCTGAGAGGTTTTGGACGTCGACATAATGATCTACAACAATAATAGTTTTCGCCAGCATCATTAGTCCAAGTCCCCATAGTGCGTTCATTACTTTCCGGGTATGGCCGGGATATTCTTTCTTGACAGATACTATGACTAAATTATGGAACGCTCCCTCGGCTGGCATGTTCATATCTTTTACTTCTGGCAAAGCCATTTGGAGAGCTGGCAGCATTAATCTTTCTACTGCTTTCCCCATATAAAAATCTTCAGATGGTGGTCTTCCGACCACGGTTGCGGGATAGATAGCATCTTTTCGATGGGTGATGGCATTTAGGTGAAAGACTGGATAGTTATCCTCCATAGAATAATAACCAGTATGGTCTCCAAAGGGGCCTTCTGTTTTCAGTTCACCTGGGATTACATAGCCTTCCAATACAAACTCAGAGTGGGCTGGAACCTCCAAGTTTATTGTGTGACACTTCACCATCTCGACGGGAGCATCACGAATTATCCCTGCAACGGCGAGTTCGTCCATATCTGGTGGTATCGGAAGTGCCCCCGTCCACATAGTCGTTGGGTCACATCCTAAGACTATCGCGACTTCAAGGCGACTTAGCCCTTTTTCTTCACTCGTCCTGTAATGGCTTGCTCCCACTTTATGGGTTTGCCAATGCATACCAGCTGTCTTTTCGTCGTAGATTTGCATTCGGTAAGTGCCAACGTTTCTACGGTTCGAATTGGGATCACGAGAAATCACGAGGGGTAGGGTTATATATTTCCCCCCGTCCATAGGCCAACATTTTAGATGAGGAAGGATTTCCAGATTTGCATCACTTCCTGTTAAAACCACCTCTTGACACGGTGCATTCTTTGTTAATTTAGGTTGGGTTCGAGCCATTCCTACTATGTCTTTAAGAGTTTTTAATTTATCCCACATAGAGGAAGGCGGATTTTTAACAAGACCTAGGATATCTCTAACTTTGTCTGTTAATTCGGAAGTTTCATCAACACCCAGAGCCCACGCTGTTCGTTGATGTGTTCCAAACAAATTCGTTAGTACTGGGGTCGTAAATCCAACAACATTTTCAAACAAAAGTGCGGGACCACCTGACTTGATGACCCGATCAGTAATTTCGGCAATCTCAAGATGTTGACTGACAGGAGCTTCTACACGCCTAAGGCTATTATTAGCCTCTAGAAAGCTAATAAATTCTCTTATGTTTTTGTATGCCATCGATCAAATTCCTTTATCTCTAATTTCCGAGGATGATTGATCAACCCGAAACGTAGTTTCTGGTATACCTACCATCATGTCCTTGAATCGTATGGGAACTTCTACGTCATCCAGTCCCCTGAATGAGCCGGCATCCACCCGTCCCGCAACCAAAAAGTCACACCCATTTGCTTCTATCTCGTGTAGGGATGTGAACATGCTCCTTTTATCATTCTCGTAATATTTTGGATTCAAGAGCCTGCTAGCTGTATCGTACCCAATTACAAAGGTGCTGCCTGGATACATAGCGGATTTCTGGGAAAACAGCGGAGCAAATGAAACTAAGGTATTAGCTTTATTTTTGAATTGTTGGATTCTTTTCTTTATTTCTGAGGATCTTAACGGCGGCTTGTCAACATTTGCAGCAGATATTTCAAAAGCTGTCTCTTTGTCTAGTAGTTGTGTGGCTGTTTCGGCAAGTTTTAAGTGTCCTAAATGGAGAGGATTAAAGGATCCTGAAAGAATCGCTCCGGAGAACTTAGCATCCTCAAATATTTGTCCTGTATTAGTCACCATGAAAGAACGGATCTGTTTCCCAAGAAGTGAGTCAAACGGTGTGGTGAATACTGTCTTATTTCTTTCTAAGCTGTCTTCGCTAGATATATTTATGGTCGTCGTGAAATCCGGAAATATAGCGTTTGCGATTTCGTAGATTATTAACTCGCTTACCAGTGTTTCTTCTTGTTGACGAGTCCTGAGTCCTTTTTTCATTTGTAAATGTGCTTTAGTGCTGCCATTTGCTCCCCAAACGGACACGTATGCCTGATTAGCTCCTTTTCGTTCTCTATCGGTACTTATAGCTGCAGTACATGATATGCCCAAGACTTTGGAGTAGTTATCACGCAGGTCAGCTGCTCGAAAATAAGACCACTTAGCCAGCGCGAGAACTGTTTTCTCGGAGACGGCACCTTCCTCCTGAGTTCCAGTCATATCGTGAAGTGCAGCTTCAGAGTATGGTATGAGACCTTCAAGGATCGTCTGGGAAGCACCTGCAACAGCGAGTAACGAGTTAAGCGCGGATGAGCCAGCACCAGTTAGTGACAACACCATCTTTGTGTCGCTGGCGTGAATTTTTGTTATGGTGTTTTTTGTAGACAAGTCCATCAAAGTGACTGTAGTTATATAGTTTTTTTATAGACAACCGACTATCTGCTTAAAAGATTACACAATAACGTGCCTCAGTGAAATAGGAGTTAACTTTCGAGTCAGCGATGCCCAGTCATATATATTTAGATTGGTATACCGAGCCACCGAACACTTCTAAATAGCAGCCAGGGCCTCGGGACGGCAAATAAATCTAAATGAGGCTATAGCAAATTAATCATTTTAGGTCTCAAGGCCACCCTAACTAGTGAGAGGAGAAGGGCACTCAGGATAATGAACACAATTGATGCCCAGTCGAAACCATAGAATACAAGCCCCAAAGACGTTCCGGCCGCTGGCGGATGCTCCGTATTGGTTACTACCATCACAAAAATGCCCACTCCAACGGAGAGGGCCGCCATAATATCAATGAAAAATCTCTTGTCCTCGGAAAAAGCATCCAAACCTGTGAACTGGATGGAAAGAGATATAACTGCCCCTACGACTCCAGCTACAAAGTGACCTCCTATCACCTTTCGAGGGGTGGCTGCCACACTATCTGGAATCACAAACACTGTGAAGGCAGAAGATGCTATACCTACCACAATAGCCGTTTTAAAGACCGTGTCTCCAATTAGAAGTATGAAAACTAGTGAGACTGCTGCTAGACCACATTGAAAGACATAGTGGGCCCACTTCGAGTGTATGTATTGATCCAACACGTGGGGCATGAAGCCATGTGGCTTGGGAATGTGGGGATGAGGGATATGTGGGATATGTGGGATATGTAGTCCCCTCTTACCGCTCATTGATTATGCACAGCTCCTAGCGTCTCTTACCTGTGGAGGTTGACCCCTGCCCACTGAGAGAGAATTAAACTCTGGTTGACATGGTTAACACAAGCCAAATAAAGGACATTTTATAGGCTCTTAAAGAGCTTTGTTGGCTAATGAAGGCCAATTGTCAGGAAAACCCTGATCCGTTAGGAAACTGGTATAATACTCTCGTGAAAAAATGTTTTTTACATCATTCGGGCTGTTAGGCGCATTATAGGGCCAGCTACAATGGCCCTCTCCTTTTCAAGCACTGCTCATACTTCAAATTGTATGATTTCAAGGATTTAATCCCATGAACAGCCCCTCGGGCACTAAACCAGGTGACGTTTTAGTCAAAAAGCCTAGAGTTAGCGAGACACCTCCTACGGAATTTGTCGTGTCCGAAAGACGCATTCGCGCTCGAACCTTCTCCTCACCCATGTTATTGATTATTATTTTTATTGTTTTGATATCAATCGGCACACTTTGTCTGATGGCACCCTTTGCCCACTATGAAGACTCTTTTGGCGGGTTTTTAGTTGCTCTGTTTACTGCTACGTCTGCTGTCACTGTTACAGGCCTGGTTGTTGTAGAAACTTCAAGTAACTGGACTATGGGAGGACAGCTGGTCATTATGGTGCTTATGTTTGTGGGTGGGCTGGGGTTTATGGCTTTGGCGGCATTCCTTTTAACAATACTTGGGCAAAGGATATCGATGGCACAAAGCCTCTTGATTCGGGAGACTTTTAGTAGGGACCAGCTGGGAGGCTTGCAGCGTTTAAGTGTAGCCATAGTTATTACCGCAGTTTCAATTCAGATTTTTGGTTTCCTAGCTTTTTTTTCTAGGTTTATTTTCATTTACGAACCAGGTGAAGCATTGTGGCAATCATTATTTCTGGCTGTATCTGGATTTAACAATGCTGGTATTTTCATATTCCCGGAAAAAGCTGGTTTGCTGGCTCATCAAGGGGACTTTGTTTTGCTAGCTATCTTGGGGATTTTGATTCTTCTTGGGACCCTCAGTTTCTGGGTTGTTTCAGACCTTATTTTGAAGCGGAAATTTAGACTTTATACCCTTGTCACAAAGATAGTCTTAATTATGACTGTATCCCTCATCATAGTAGCTGGAATTTTTATATATGTATCAGAAGGATCTAACGAATTAACTCTTGGATCTTTGTCTACCCCACATAAAATTGCAATCTCACTGTTTGAGGGGATTAGCGGGAGAACAGCAGGGTTTACGACAATTAACTATGAATTTGCCAGACCAGCGACTGACTTATTCATGTCGTTAATGATGTTTGTTGGTGGGGCTACGGCTTCGGTGGCAGGGGGTATAAAAGTTACTACTTTTTTCATTATATTGATGAGTATCTATATATTGATCCGTGAGAGAGCCTACTTGACAGTGTTTGATCGAGAAATTGATGAACTGACAATCCGCAGATCATACGCAATACTTGTAATATCGACAGGTTTCGTTTTCCTGTGTACGCTCGGATTGGCGATCACCAACAGCGGAATACTACTTCGAGACATATTGTTTGAATCATTTTCCGCTTTCGGTACTGTCGGTCTTAGTACTGGCATCACGGACCAGTTGACTCCGATTGGTCAGGTGATTGTTATTTTAACCATGTTGATTGGCAGAGTTGGACCCTTAATTATTGGACTTAAAATGGTTCCTAATAGGGACGTGAATAATTATAGAAATGCAGTGGAACCGGTTACAATTGGATAACCTCATATCAATTTATTAAATGCTTAAATCTTCTTCCAGAGATCTTTCGAAGTAAGGATGGCAGCTTATGGATAAGAAACAGGTAGCGGTTATTGGCCTTGGCCGTTTTGGAGTGAGTACCACCAGAACGTTATATAACCTTGGGCATGATGTATTGGCGATAGATAGTAATGAAGAAAGAGTTCAATCAGTCCTGGGTCAGGCTACATATGCAATCAGCGCCGACTGTACAAATGAAAATGTGTTAAGGGATCTAGGGGTACATGACTATGATGCAGCCGTAGTTGCCATTGGGACAGATATTGTCTCCAGCGTCATGGTGGCGGTTTTGCTCAAGACAATCGGAGTAAAACTTGTCGTAGCCAGAGCAAGGGATTCTTTGCATGCGAACACGCTGAGTCGGATAGGAGTCGATCGAGTAGTGCAGCCTGAGGAAGAAATGGGTACGAGATTAGCCCACAGTTTTTTTAACGCTAGCGTAGAACAATACCTGGAACTGACTTCTAATTACGGGATTAGCCGATTTACCGTACCAACCCACTTTGATGGTTCAAGTTTGTCGGAACTTGGGTTTACAAGCCCGAGAGATAGTTACGGTCTATCACCTCTAGCGATGTGCCGTAAAAGGAAAGTTATACTTAATCCTGGCCTTGATGAAAAGTTGCAAGCGGGTGACCTGGTCGTCATTGCAGCACATGACAGTTCTTTAGAGTCATTGGATTCCATATCCGATTATGTGGATGAGCTATCAGAGACAGGATTGAACGCTCCCTAATAATAAACCATGCTAAATCTACCAACTTATAGAATTGATAGTGAGGATTCTCTTCAGGGAGATATTGGGGAACTGGTAGCGTTGTTGGGACAAAGTATATTCAGAGTATGATGATAGCAATTATAAACGGTACTCACTCAGATGTGGAGGTAACGAAAGTTGCTTCACGGATATCAAGAGAAACCAAAGAAAAACTTTCATTAGTTTATGTTATTGAAGTTCCCAGAAATGTGGAAGTGGACCGAGAGGTTTCTAATCTTACAAATAGGGCCGAGGAAGCCCTGGATAGAATGGAAAAATTGTCTAGGAATATGAAAACTAGGCCAGTGAGCCAAATTATTCAGTCACGGTTTATAGGAAGTGCCGTTGTTTCTCATGCTATTGAAGAACGGGCGCAGACCATCGTTATCGGTTTACCTCCCAAATCTGATTATGTTGAGTCATATTCGTTAAGTGAATCTTTGGAGTATGTATTGAAACATGCGCCATGCTCCGTTATCACGTGCAGACCTCCTTTAGGTGTAGGTAATCAGCAGGGAATAGGTGCTTAATGGATGATCAAGAGCAACAACAGGCTCCCCACCGTACTCCAGTTTATAGAGCGAGAAGAATCTTAATTTTAGGATGCGGACAACTAGGATCTGCCTTAGCAGTTATGTTATCGGATTCAGGGAGCATAATAAGAGTTCTGGACAATAATTCTGAGGCTTTTGGTCTTTTACCCGAGCGGAGGATAGAGACAGCTCGAATCGTCCCTGTTCTAGGTGACGCTTGTTCGGAAAAAGATCTTCGCAGAGCATTGGCTAATGAGTCTGATATTTTGCTTGCCTGCACTGGCTCTCAAACAATTAATTTAATGGCAGCTCAAATTGCTAAAAGTGTCATTCAAATCCCGAGAGTATTATGTGTGCTGGACGACTTAGAAATCGCAGTCCTATTTGAAAAACTGGGTGTGGAGTATGTAAGCAGTAGAAAAATAGTTGCCGATCAGTTGTTTGAAAAAGCTATGGCTTAGCGGGAGTTTCTCAGTATGTATGTCGTAATACTAGGAGGAGGCCGTGTGGGATCTAGCCTTGCCAATTGGTTTATAGAATCGGGGTCTGAAGTAATTGTAATAGATTCAGACAAAAATAAGACTGATATCTTGAACGAAGCTTTAGGGAAAATTTGTGTTTTGGGAGATGGTTCCAGTATGGATGTTTTGGAAGAAGCGGGCCTTACCAGAACAGATATGTTTATTGCGACTACTGGAGAGGATCACATAAATTTATTTACCTGCCAGATTGTTAAGGAAAAATACGAAGTGCAGACAACAGTGTCTGTGGTGAACGAAGCGAATAATGGAAAACTATTTGAAATGGCCGGAATAAATTGCGTAGTGGATACTTCACGTCTTGTCATTAACGAAATTGAAGCTGCTCTTGCTCCTATGTTAGTTGAAGAGGTTTGATATTTTGGTCAAAAAATTGGCGTATTTAGGACCACAGGGAACGTACAGCGAGCAGGCGGCACGTGACTGGGATTCCGACGCTATTCTTGTGCCTGTGGATTCGATTCCGTCTGTTGCTTCATCAGTGGTTTCGGGGGATGCTGATGAGGGTGTAGTGCCAATAGAGAATAGCATAGAGGGTGGTGTAACCTTCACTCTAGATTTGCTTATTCACGATTCTAATCTTTCCATCTGCGGCGAAACTGTTGTGACTATTAACCAATGCCTAATGGCTCAGACCCAAATTGAGTTGGAGGGGATAAAAATTGTGATGTCTCATCCGCAGTCACTGGGACAGTGCCGCGAATTTTTGAGGGAGAATCTATCCAAGGCCGAATTAATTGCCTCTCTCAGTAATTCGGCTGCTGTTCGAGAAATGATGGAATCTGATGGATCAACGGCGGCTATATCAAGCAAACGTGCAGCTGAAATATATGGGGCTGAGATTCTCATGGAGAATGTGGAAGACAGGCCTAATAATGAGACCAGATTCGTTATCCTATCTCACGAAGATGAGGAGCGTACAGGATCAGATATGACATCTCTGTGTTTTGAGTATCAAGATGATTCCCCAGGCATATTGAGTCAATCTTTAAGAGAGTTTGCGTCCCGAAACATAAATTTAGCTAAAATCGAGTCACGGCCTAACAAAAAGAGTCTTGGGAGATATGTTTTTTTAGCAGATATAGAAGGACATCGATCTGATTCTCTTGTCGCCGAGGCCCTAGAAGCTCTTAGGGCCCAAGTATCTATGATGAAAGTGTTGGGATCATATCCTAGGGGTGGATGGAGAGATTCTTAAACCTGCAATTAATAGTTCTTGTGTCAGGCGCGGCCACTTACTTCGTCCTCTTCAGTAGTTTTTAATTCTCTGGATTCTGTCTGGGTAGAGGCAAAATCAGCAAACCTCTCATTTATTTGATCAACTAGCGGAGTAACTTTCTCTTTCGCATTTTCCACTGCAGGAATTAATTTATCTCGAGTTGCTTCTACCGTGGGTCCGATTCTCTCAGATATTGAATCTACAGTTGGCCCAACCCGACCTCTGATTGTTTCTGAAAATTCGTCTGCCTTATGTCGGATCAAATCACTTTTTTCTAGTAAGTCAGCACGGGTTTCCTCTCCTGGTTTTGGAGCTATGAGTATTCCTATGACTGTGCCAATTATTCCACCTACAAGTAGACCAGTGGTGAATCCACTACCTTCATTAGCCATCGAGTACCTCCATGCAGTTGAGTGTTCAGTCGTCTTTATTGTAATTTGAGCCTGACAAAGCTCCCAGCGCTTTAATTATTCCTGATATGAATCCACCACTTTTGGCGGCGGAATCACTAACGGAGTCAGTTATGTTTTCAACCTTCTCTACAGTTCTTCTTACTGATTCAGATATGCGGTTAATCTTTTTTGCCGACACATATACAATGGCACATATGGTGACCATTGTGAGAATGAAGACTATGTTACTCACCATACTAATTATTTGCTCAAGATTGTATTCCATTTACACAAATACCTCAGATGCTTATGTCTTTGGGTAATCCTAACAAAAAACACCCGTGCTGTTCCTCGCACGGGTGTTTTTGATCCCTCTAAGGGTTATGCTTCCCGTTAATAATTACGGTTGAATTAGCATTCTAAGAGACCCTTCAGGATCCTTTTTCTGGGTTAATATACTGTGATTGTTTTTTTCTGCCCACATAATTAAATCATAAGTGTTCAGCACATCAGGTATTATGACTTCAACAATAGATTTGTCGTTACTGGTTATCTGTTCGCTTAGCGCGGCAATTATGCCAGCGCAGTTTTTCCCGGTGCCATCGACGACTATCCAGTCGGGCGCGCTTTTAAGAAGTGTCGTTTCCCCGCCATTATTCGCGCCGTAAACATCTACTTCGCCAGTTTCTCTTTTGTCCAATTCACTTTTAAATTCAGAGACTGATTCCCAGTGAACTCGAGAGTCTCTATCGCCCTTCTGGCATACTGCTCCTCTAACTCCCACTATATCGGGGTTTACTCTTGCGAGTTCATCCAAATCGCTCATTTTCAGGTGTCCTGATAAGGCCGTACTCATTCCCAGTTCTTTTCCTTCAAGAACCATTTCTTTGAGTCTCTCTTCAGGAATAAAATCAAATAGGTTCCTTCCATCTTTTACCAGGGTATCTAGAAGCCAGCCATCACAGTTACTTTCTTTCGCCAGTTTTATCATGAGATCAGGATCAAGTCCTCCGTCGTGGATTAGATTATCTGCGAAAAGTGATCCGATAAGCTTTGTATCGGTACCGTATAAAGCCTCTTTGGAGGCTTTGAGTGTTTCTAAAGCGACATCGTATTCACTTACCATGAATCCGACCTTGACTGATGTGGCTTCAAGACATCCTGCCGCATAAACAGCCATTGAAACAGTTCCGATTTGATCAGGAACCACTCCCAAAGTGACGCTTGCATGGTGGGCTGATGGAACTTCATTTCGTATCTGTTTAACCGTATTGGGATGTGCAGAACCTACAAGAGCTTCTTGGAGGTTCTTGACATCTACTATGTCCGCCCCACCTTTCAGTGCCTGTTTTGCTTCATAGAGGTCCTGGACGCTAACCATTAGAATCATATCTACACTACCTTATGTTTTTTTGGAAACCATTGGCATTCAAAAGGGTTTTCATTACTAGTTAATTAATTTCGAGCCGAAGATATGTCTTGAGCAAGATCTTCTTTTTCTTGATCAGTCAGATCTGTAAGAGGCATTCTGACGTGTCCTCCAGCCATACCCATTAATTCCCCCCAATACTTGCACATCGATGCAGGCAAAGCTCCGCCCATCTTTTTTACGGTGTATTGCCACCACTTATCAGACACCTTTTTTATAGGAGCAATATGCTGGTCATAGTACTCTTTGTCGAGGTCTCCTTGCATTACCTTTTCAATGAAGCTGACATAGTGGTTTCTCTCAGGGGTGTCAAACCGCCAGTCCGAAGTGTTGGCAAACATCACCTGCTGTTCAAAGCCTAATTCTTTACCTTTGTGGAATATCCATTCGTCAGGGGTACTTATTATTGCTCGATCGCCGATTTTTAAATGAGTTTCGATGGAAAGATCTTGATTGAAGCTAGCCTCTTTTACTCCAACCACATTTGGTATTTCACAGATTTCACTCAGCCCGTTAGAAGTCATGACAAGACCAAATTGGGGAGAGTTGTAGTACATGATCGCCAAATTAGTGTTGTCTGCTAGAGTTCTAACCCATTCAATCACTTGGCTTTCTAGTTTAGTCACAAAATAGGGCGCAGCGACGATCAATAGATCAAATCCTGTATGCTCGGCATGTTCTGCCAATTCAAGCATTTCCTTCATTGAGGTATGAGATACGTGAGCCCCAATCGGCCAGGTATCTCCGGCTTCGTCGCTTACGATGTCGTATACGTGCAAACGTTCTGCCTGAGTCAGGGTCCAGAATTCTCCCATGCCCCAGGTACATCCGGCTCCTCTAACACCGAGATCTTTTACGCGCCTGATATTTTTTCGCAGACCTTCTTCGTCTATATCGTCGTCAGGAGTGAATGGAGTCATCAGGGTGGACCATTGACCTCTTAATGTTTCACGGGCCCATTCCATTGACTCAGATTTTGTGTATTCAGCCATTTCCGACCACCTTAAACCAATATAGCGATTGTGGAATTTTTAACGAACGCGTGTAAGCCAACGATAATGATATTAAGCAAGAGTTGAGGGTGTCAACGTAGACGGCCGCCAAACAAAGTTTTAGAAATACGTCACAGAGTTTTTATCTCTTTGTGGGGTATTAATCTTTCATTGAATGCTTATACTGAGTTCTTAGACATCGGGTACAGACATTCGCTTTTTGCATCACACCACCAATTTCGACGATAGCTCTCTGGATGTTCGGATGCCATCGAGTTCTAGTACGCCTTTTTGAGTGGCTCACATTGTTTCCGGATATACCTTTTTTATCACAAATCTGACAGATTGCCATTTTTCCATCTTGGACGCATTTAACGCCTCTTATAGCTATATAGATAAACTTTAGGGTTTCGCTAACAGTTCATCGCATACCGAAAAATATTCTAGTAGAGGCACATGAATGCGAAAAACCGCACTTAAGCTTACCATATTGATCATCACATTAAGCTAGAAATGGCGTAGGATGCCCTTTAGAAATTATGATAATCAAATCTCCAAACTCAATTTTTTTTTATGACGCTTTCGTGGCTGCAACTACTTACTTCGAAAGACACATTGATTCTGTTAATGATCTAAATGTGTTTCCCGTTCCGGATGGAGATACGGGAACAAATATGTATCAGACGTTATTGGGGATAAAAAAACGTGTGACATATGATAGCGACTATTCTGTTCAGGATTTCGCAAAACTTGTATCCGATGCTGCATTATGGGAGGGTCGAGGCAACAGCGGTATCATTTTATCGCAAATATTTAAAGGTATATATCTTGGATTAAAGGATAAAAACCTGTCCGACCCGGATATTGTCTACTCTTGTTTATCGTGGGCGTTAAATAGCGCATATTCTTCTATTTCTAATCCCACTGAAGGAACGATATTAACAGCATTAAGGGATATTACTGAAGAAGCCAATCGTCATGCCGATACAGGATTATCTATCAGCGAGTTATTAGCTACTCTAGTGGAAAAGGCTGAAGAATCTGTCAGCAATACTCCTGAACATCTCAAGTTGTTGAAAGATGCTGGAGTGGTAGATTCAGGAGCTTATGGGTTGGAGATATTTCTTCGTGGTATTCATCTCTTCTTGTCTGGTGTAGATGTGGAGCACGTACATATAGAACCGCGAGTCCCTAGTAAAGGTGGAGAAGGAGTTCAAAACCTAATTAAAGATCATCAGCTCATCAAAGGAAATTATGGGTATTGCACTCAGTTTGTCCTCAAAATCAGAGTTGAAAGTGACGACGTAACAGAATTGTTTGTGGACATGGGGCATTCGTTGGTGGTGGCGGGGGATAGCAAAATTTACAGAATTCATATACATACTGAAACTCCAGGAAGGGTAATTAGCGCAGCTACAAATATTGGTTCTATATCTGGAGTTTCCATAGAGGATATGGAAACTCAATCTGATTCAATCCTGGATACTGAAATAGAGGAGTGGGGCAAGGTTGACAATCAAATTGGTGGCCAAACAGGTCTTGTAGTTGTGGCTGCAGGGTCAGGAATTGATCAAATATTTCGGGAAAATGGTGCTGCGGCGATTATTTCTGGTGGAAACAGCATGAATCCCAGTGTAGCAGATATAGTCACTGTTCTGGATTCTATACAATGCGACACATTGATTTTGTTGCCGAACAATAAGAATATCATTTCCACAGCTGAACAAGCGGCTGATTTATCCGAAACTTCAGTAATTGTTATCCCCACTAATTCCATTGCGGAAGGTCTTGAATGCTCGGCTGAATTTGACCCAAATACGCCAGCAAAGATAAATCAAAAACTTCTCTTGGAAGTGCTGGACAATGTGAAAACGATTTCGATCTTCAAAGCGGAGAAGACGGTTCAGATTGGTGATGTCAAGTTTCAGGCAGGATGCTACGGTGCGATTCTGGACGATTCCCCCCTTCCATTTCAAGGCACTGCAGCGGAAATCCTCTCACAGGCCCTAGAATTCTCCGAGGCATATGATAGTGATCAAATTACGATATTGTCAGGGGAAGATGTGACTGATTCAGAAAGGTTGGATTTGGAGAATCTGTTGGTTGAACAATTTGGGGACTTCTATTATGAGTCCATTCAAATAATAGAGGGGAACCAACCAAGTTATGACTACATCGTTGCCATGCTTATCTCTTGAACCTGCTTGAGGAAAAGTTTATGTCAACAATGAGACTTTTTACGGATTCTTATTGAATTCCAAGAAATTCCTATAAACTTGTTATATGCAGGGTCATTCACACATAGCCTCAGTCCTGGTCAGGATTCTGATTCAAGAGAAGGACGTTGGATACACTGATTCAGTAGTTATAGGAGGTTTAGATCAGTTTCTGACATCAAACTCTGATGTACTTTCTGCCATAGAAAATTTTCAGATGGTCTCATACTCTCGAATAACGCTTGCTGAACGGGAGACTTGGTCCACGAGAACTGTTAGTTTGCTTGAACCTTCAGCAAGAAAAACCGGACGAGTCAGTGGTAATAGGGCTAGAAATACTTCTCACGTAATAACTCTTCCTCTTGATTCAAACGTAAAGGATTTGAAGTTATACAACAGAGGAAAAATGTGGGATTTGCTCAAGGATGGATTCGGGATTGAAACCATTGGTGACCTGATATCTCACTTTCCGCATCGACATGATGACTATTCAGACGTAAGGAAGATAGGGTCATTAATTGCCGGAGAAAAGCAAAGTATATTGGCAACCGTCTGGGATATTTCCTTAATGCCTGGAAAAGGGAGAAGGAAAGGAAGGGTTGTTGTTACGTTTTACGACGAAACCGGTAGTATCAAAGTGACTTTATTTGGACAGCAATGGGCGATCAGGGATTTACAGCCGGGCACTGAAGTAATGCTGAGTGGAGATGTTTCCAATTTTGCCGGGAGGTTGACTTTTGGCTCACCTGTTTATGAGGTGTTAGCCCGCGGGGAAAAGAATCTTCACACTGGTAGGTTCGTTCCTATATATCCTATGGTAGCTGGTATTAATGGCAAGAGCCTTAGAAATGTTGTAAGAACGGCATTAGCTTCTGCGGTGGATAAAATCGAAGAATTTCTGCCCAATTCCGTATTAGAAAGAACCGGACTTATGAGGTTGTCAGAGGCGATAGCGAGATATCACTATCCAAATAATTACAAGGCTTTGCTGGATGCGAGGAGAAGATTAGCTTTCAATGAGTTTTTTTTGATGCAGTTGGTTGCTGAAAAGAGAAAGAGTGAATGGAAAAGGGACAAATCTTCTATACCGCTTCCGTCGAGTGAAATTGTCTCTAACTTTATATCCTCTTTGCCATTTGTTCTCACCTCCGGCCAAACTACTGCCCTACAAGAAGTGCTAAAGGACATCGGTTCCTCAGTGGCGATGAGGAGGCTTCTTCAAGGTGATGTTGGTAGCGGAAAGACTGTGGTTGCTGCCGCTGCTATGCTTTGTGCTGCCGCCAACGGCCTACAGTCAGCTATTATGGCGCCGACTGAAATTCTAGCGGAACAGCACTATTTGACCATAACCAATCTCCTTGGATCTGAATCCCCGGAGGGACGTGACTTCATGCATATTCAGATTGAGGGCACCTCTCGCACGTTGACCCTAGCTTTGTTGACAGGAAGTATGTCAAACAAAGAAAAAAAGAACATTCAAACCGCTGTTTCTTCTGGAAAAGTAGATATTGTGGTCGGGACTCATTCACTATTGCAGGAGGCACTTAATTTTCCCAAACTGGGTTTAGTTGTAGTGGATGAGCAACATAGGTTTGGGGTTATGCAGAGAAACCTGTTACAGGAAAACGATCCCCGTCCTCATTTGCTGGTAATGTCAGCGACTCCTATTCCAAGATCTCTTTATTTAGTGTTGTTAGGTGATCTAGATTTGTCTGTGATTGATGAATTGCCCGGGGGAAGGAAACCTATCCAGACTGTGGTAGAGCCATCTCAAAGGCGTGTCAACGTATATAACGTGATAAGGCAGGAGGTTGAAAAGGGAAGACAAGCCTTTATTGTTTTTTCACTTATTGATGGATCTTCAGCCATTGAAGCTAGAGCCGCTGTTGAAGAGCATTTGAGATTATCAACCCAGGTGTTTCCGGAACTGACAGTTGGTTTGCTACATGGAAGGATGACACTAAAAGAAAAAGAAATTGTAATGGAAAGCTTTCGAGAAGGGTCATTGCAAATTCTCATTACAACCGCTGTGGTGGAAGTAGGTGTAGATGTACCGAATGCTTCTGTTATGTTCATCGACGGTGCGGACAGATTTGGGCTCGCCCAGATGCATCAATTTAGGGGACGTGTAGGCCGTGGGGCGCATCAAAGTCTGTGTATTCTAATGGCCGAAAATCCAGGAGAAAACGCCATTGCTCGTATGGATGCGCTTAGAAAAAACCCTAGTGGATTTAGGTTGGCCCAAATTGATCTAGATCTTCGAGGCCACGGTGATTACATTGGTACAAAACAAAGTGGTGCCCCTTTATTTAAAGTTGCTGAAATAGAAAGGGATTCAGACCTGATATCTTTAGCCAAAATTGAAGCCGCCAGGATATTGGAAACTGACCCAGACCTCAAGGACCCATCTAACTCTCCGCTTTATAAAAAATATCAAACCGAAATAACCGACTTATACGGACAGGTTAGCTAAAACCAGATCTTTGAGGGCTCTAGCTGCTGTGAAATAGGTTTAAGAATGATCCTTTTCGAAACCACTCTATTTGAGTTTCGCTATAAGTGTGATTGAGTCGAATAGTTTCTGAGGTTCCGTCCGAATGATGGATTATGCAGTCGACCTTTTCCCCAGGGGATAGAGCGGAAAGACCTGTTATATCCACTCTATCAGTTTCTTTGATTTTGGAATAATCATCGCGGTCATCAAAAGTCAGAGCGAGCAAGCCCTGCTTCTTTAAATTAGTTTCATGTATTCTGGCAAAACTCCTTGCAATGACAGCCGATCCACCAAGTAGCCTAGGAGACAGAGCAGCGTGTTCTCTACTGCTTCCTTCACCATAATTATCATCACCTATGACGATCCATTTTTGACCAGATGCTTTGTAAGCTCTTGCATTTTGAGAAATAGATCTTCCTGATTCACCACTTATTGCATTGGTGGCTTTTCCTGTTTCTTCCGTAAAAGCGTTGACTGCACCCATGAACATATTGTCAGAAAATTTATCAAGATGCCCTCGAAGGCTTAGCCACACGCCGGCCGGAGAAATATGGTCTGTGGTACATTTGCCTTGTGCCTTTAATAAAACGACGGCATCAGTTATATCTTCTCCATCCCACGCATCCCATGGTTTGAGAATTTGTATGCGGTCACTATTGGGGTCTACATCCACGGTAACTTTGCTTCCGTCGTCCGGTGGTGCAAAAAATTGCTGTCGACCCCCTTCAAAATTATCGGAAGGGACCTCTGGTGCCTGGGCGGGGGGATTCAGTTTGAAGTATGTTCCATCTTCACCCTGAAGCTCGTCTGTAATAGGATTGAAGGATAGAGAGCCTGCCAGAGCAAAAGCAGTTGTTACTTCAGGACTGGCAATGAAATTCATAGTTGTCTGTTGTCCATCGTTCCTGGCAGGGAAGTTTCTGTTGTAGGATGTCACGATGGAATTAGGCTTTGTGGAATCGTTTTGAGACCTTTTCCATTGGCCTATACATGGACCACATGCATTAGCCAAAACTGTGGCTCCAATTGAACGGAGAGATTCCATCTGACCGTCACGTTCTATAGTGGCCCTGACACGCTCTGAGCCAGGGGTAACCATCAGAGGGACTTTTGCTCGCGCTCCTTGAGTAATAGCCTGGTTCGCTACATCGGCCGCTCTGCTCATATCTTCGTAGGATGAGTTTGTGCAACTGCCAATTAATGTGGCCGAGACGTCGTCTATAAAGTCATTCGATTCATCATCCACTTCATGAGCTAATTGTGACAAAGGACGTGCACGATCGGGCGAATGGGGGCCAACAACGTGCGGTTCTAGCGCCGAGAGGTCTATTTTCACCAATACATCGAAATACGATTCGGGGTCATCTACCACCTCTTGGTCTGGTGTCAGAAGTTCTTTGTTTTCGTTGGCAAGTTGTGCCAAATCCTCGCGGTCTGTAGCAGACAGATAACGTGCCATTCTCTCATCGTAGGGAAATATTGAAGTTGTAGCACCCAGTTCTGCCCCCATATTAGTGATGGTTGCCTTCCCCGTGCAGCTTATTGAATGCGCTCCAGGGCCGAAATATTCTATAGTGCTATTGGTTCCCCCAGAAACAGTAAGATGCCCAGCTAGGTAAAGGATGACGTCCTTGGGAGCGGTCCAACCACTCATTTTCCCTATGAGTTGTACCCCTATTTTTTTGGGATAGAGTACTTCCCAAGGTAGTCCGGCCATTACTTCGACTGCATCGGCTCCCCCAACTCCCACTGAGAAGGATCCTAGTCCACCACCGTTGGGAGTATGAGAGTCGGTACCTATTATGACTGACCCAGGAAATGCGTAGTTCTCCAAGTTTACCTGATGGATTATTCCCGCTCCTGGGCCCCAGAATCCGGCACCGTACTTTGCCGCGGCTGATTTTAGGAAGTTATACACTTCATCATTCTCGGCAAGAGATTCCTTTAAATCCTGCACACCCTCATTCCG
>Ga0310345_10001489_pt1 | contig 25928 bp, 24 predicted proteins | sample HC15DNA20500_MG_FD_204667 | JGI IMG/M metagenome (GOLD analysis project Ga0310345, IMG submission 204667) | Marine microbial communities from station ALOHA, North Pacific Subtropical Gyre - HC15-DNA-20-500_MG | ecosystem: Environmental > Aquatic > Marine > Oceanic | place: Pacific Ocean: North... | reverse complement strand
TGATGATGTCCTTGAAGGCTTCGGACTTCGCTTCAAGCGCGGCGGCCAGCTTTTCCAGCCCCGGCAGCAGCACGTCGCGGGCCTGCATCGCGATGGCGACATGCATCGCGGTCGGGAAGGTGTCGTTCGAGGACTGCCCCATGTTGCAGTGATCGTTCGGATGGACGGGCTTCTTCGAGCCCATCTCGCCGCCCAGCATCTCGATCGCGCGGTTCGAGATCACCTCGTTCGCGTTCATGTTCGACTGCGTGCCGGACCCCGTTTGCCAGACCACCAGCGGGAAGTTGTCGTCGAACTTGCCCTCGATCACCTCGGAGGCCGCGGCGACGATGGCCTCGCCCACTTCCTTGTCGATGGTCCCGAGCGACAGGTTTGCCTGCGCGCAGGCCTTCTTGACCACCCCGAGCGCCCGAACGATCGGGACCGGCTGCTTTTCCCAGCCGATCGGGAAATTCATGATCGAGCGTTGCGTCTGCGCCCCCCAGTACTTGTCGGCGGGCACCTCCAGCGGGCCGAAACTGTCGGTCTCGGTGCGGGTGTTGGTCATCGGATCGGCTCTCCCCTGCGGATTGTCGCAAGCGTCTTAGCGGATCCGTGGCCGAGATCAATGTCGCGTGGTGCGAAACTCGAACACCCGGGCCGGCGGCAGGTTGGTCCGGACCGACTGTGACGCGGCGGCGACGCCCGCGTGACCCTGACAAAAACCCGCGGCGTCTACTTCCGGAACGTGTCGAGCTGCACGACTTCCGCGTCGCGCTGTTCCTTTTTCTTCGTCTCGTCGCGGCGCAGGCTGTCCTTGTCCTGATCGCGCAGGGGCAGGGGATCGGCGGAGGGGGCGATGTCGTCGTCCTCCTCGTCCTCGTCCTCTTCGGTCTCCTGCGTCTCGAACCGCAGGCCGAATTCGACCGAGGGGTCGACGAATGTCTGGATCGAATCGTATGGGATGAACATCCGCTCCGGCGCATCGCCGAAGTTCAGCGTGACGGCGAACCCGTCGTCGCCCACCTCCAGCGCGTCGAACCAGTGCTGCATCACCACGGTCATCTCGATCGGGTAGCGATCCTTGAGCCAGTCGGCCAGTTGCGCGTCCGGATGGGTGGTGTCGAAGGTGATGAAGAAGTGGTGATTGCCGGGCAGCCCGTCCCGGGCGACATCCGAAAGGACCTGCTGAATAAGACCCCGCATCGCGCGGTGCATCAGCCTGCCGTAGTCGATCGTTCCCGACATCGCTTTCCTCACTTGCTCGTGCTGCAGAGCATAGGGGATTCGGGGGAAAACAAAAGATGCGGGGTTAAGAAACGCCGGTGGCGGTCAGCCGGCCAGCGCCTGCGCCGCAAGTCCTGCCGCAGCCATGAGCGCCAGGGCCAGCGGCAGGCCAAGGCGGAGCCCGAAGATCAGCGCCGCGCCCAGCAGGACGAGCGCCAGCGCGACCGGATCGAAGGTGGCCATGTCGGGCCGGGGCGGGGTGCTTCCGGGGATCACCCTGTCGAACAGGACGTGGAGCGCAAACCAGAGCGAGAGGTTCGCGATCACCCCGGCCACGGCGGCTGTGATGCCCCCGAGCGCTCCTGCCAGCCGCGGGGCGGCCAGCAGACGTTCGAGATGCGGGGCGAAGGCGAAGATCCACAGGAAACACGGCACGAAGGTCATCCAGAGGCAGAGCGCGCCGGCCACCAGCGCCAGGTCCCATCCCCCCTGTTTCGCGCCCGCCAGCATGGCGGTGAACTGAGTCACCAGGATCAGCGGCCCCGGCGTCGTCTCGGCCAGCCCGAGCGCGTCGATCATCTCGTCCGGGGTCAGCCAGCCATAGCTCTGCACCACCTCCTGCGTCATGTAGGCCAGCACCGCGTAGGCCCCGCCGAAGGTCACCACGGCGAGCTTGCCGAAGAAAAGCGCCACGTCGGTCAGGAACGCTGCCCCCGCCAGCCACGCGGCGAGCAGCGGCAGCAGCCAGAGCACCAGCCAGAGCGCGACGGTCCGCAGCGTGGCGGCGATCGGCGGGGCCGCGCCGGGCGGCGCCGGGTCGGGCGGCGCGGCGGGCCCGAGCAGGGCGCCGATGACGGCGGCGGCAAGGATGATGAGCGGGAAGGGCGCGCCGAGAAGGAAGAGCGCGGCGAAGGCGGCGGCGGCCAGGGCGATGTCGGCGGGGCGGGTCAGTGCCTTCTTCCCCATCCGGATCATCGCCTGCACCACGATCACCACCACAAGGGCCTTCACTCCATCGAAGGCCGCCTGCACCGCCGGCACGTCGCCGAAGGCGGTGTAGGCCAGCGCGAGGGCGGCGATCACCAGCGCCCCGGGCAGGACGAAGAGCAGCCCCGCCATCAGCCCTGCGCGCGTCCCGCCAAGCCGCCAGCCGGCCCAGGTGGCCAGCTGCATCGCCTCGGGTCCCGGCAGGAGCATGGTGAAGGAGAGGGCGCCCAGGAACTGCTTCTCCGTCAGCCATTGGCGCGCCTCGACCAGCTCGCGGTGCATGACGGCGATCTGCGCCGCCGGGCCGCCGAAGCTGAGCAGGCCGATGCGTGCGAAGGTGCGGAACAGGTCGGACGCGGCGGGCAGGGCGGACACTCTCGGCTGGGCTCCCGCAGGTTGTGGCCTGCGCCGGCTCGTCTGACAAGGCCCATCCACGGACCTTCAATGAAGTTTCACGCGGGCAGCCTGCCACGCACCCTCCCTCAGCCCGCTGGGGATCGGGCCGGAGTGATGGGGCAGGCCACGCGAACGCGATTGCCACATGATGTGGAGCCTGAAGAGCATGCCGCAATTGTATGAAAGTGCAGGCTTCTGTTGCCAGGTGCCTGCGAACCCCGCCTTACGCTGCTAGGCGCAAGGGCTTAAAGATCGATTACTCGAACCGCTTACGCGGCCAGAGCAACCGGAGCACGATTGTTGTTGGCAATTATGCTTAGCGTACCGATAACGGTGGTAACTCACCGGGACAAAGCAAACACCTTTAGACGTTCGTCGATCCTGTTTCGGCCCCATGATCCCCCAACAAAGGATGTATGGTGGAGCCGCCGGGTACCGCCCCCGGGTCCGATCCGCTTATTACGTGCGCGTTTATGTCCATAGTCCGTTGCGGGACAGCTCACATATAGGAGCGGTCGTGCCGGATTTCAAAGGGTTTCGCCGTGCCCGATGGCAAGATTTTCTTTCGCCTGCTCCCGGGCGCGGCGGGCCGCGAAGGCCTCGGGCCGTGGAAGCCAGGTGTAGGTCTCGTCCTGCGTGACGGGCGCCCAGTAAAGATCGCCGCCAAAGCGCCAAGGGTCCAGCACGAGCCCGTCATAGAGCCCCGCGCCCCGGGCCGAGACGATAACGGTCGAATGTTCGATCCGGGCGTTGTCGGCATTGGCGATGGCCCGGTGCAGCGTCAGCGTCTCGAACCCTTCGGCGCGCAGCCGGGCCTCCATGTCGTCGGCCCAGTCCTTGCAGAGCCCGCGCGGCTTCAGCCCCATGTTCACCTTGGTGTTGTGGACGAGCGGGGAATCCTCCACCTCGTATTCCGCGCGCAGCTGCAGCGGGTAGGTCAGCGCGATCCGGGCGGCGCGCTCTGCTTCTTGCGGATCCACGCCGGGGCCGAGCGTGGCAATCCTTCCGGCCAGCGGCGCCACCTCGTTCATCGCCGAGACGGTGGAGTAATCCGCCTGCGATCCCGTGCAGCCCGCCGCCAGGAGGCAGGCGGCGAGGGCAAAGTGCAGGCGCGATATCAGGGGGATATGCACCATTCCTCGATCAGGCGCCTTGGGCCAGTCTGACCAGCGCGTGCCGCTTCTTTCCGGCCGAGACCTTGGTGAAATCGCGCATCCGCTCCACATTCACGAAGGGGAAATCCTTGGACACCGGCACGCCGTCGATCAGCGCACCGTTCTCGGCAATCAGGCGCTTCGCGTCCTTGCCCGAGGCGGCCAGCTTCGCCTCCACGAAGATCGTGTTGGCGGCGCAGTAGAGGCCCGGTTCGGGCGCGTCGATGGTCTCTCCGGGCAGGAAGTTCAGCCCGGTCAGGTCGAATTTCGGCAGGTCGCCGCCCACGCCGCCCTTCTCGAAGACCTCGCGCGCCGTGGCCTCGGCCGCCGCCGCGGCCGCCGCGCCGTGCAGCAGCGTCGTGACCTCGTTGGCGAGGATAATCTTGGCTTCGTTGATCTCGGACCCGCCGAGCGCGCCGAGCCGGTCGCATTCCTCGACCGGCAGCTCGGTGTAGAGCTTCAGGAAGCGGCCGACGTCGGCATCGGTCGTGTTGCGCCAGAACTGCCAGAAGTCGTAGGGCGACTTCATGTCGGCGTTCAGCCAGACGGCGCCATCCGCCGTCTTGCCCATCTTCTTGCCGTCGGAGGTGGTCAGCAGGTGCGAGGTCAGCCCGTAGATCTCGTGATCCAGCACCCGGCGGGTCAGGTCGATCCCGTTCACGATGTTGCCCCACTGGTCCGAGCCGCCGAACTGCACGAGGCAGCCGTACCGCCGGTTGAGCTCGAGGAAGTCGTAGGCCTGCAGGATCATGTAGTTGAACTCGAGGAACGACAGCGACTGCTCGCGGTCGAGCCGGGACTTCACGCTCTCGAACGAGAGCATCCGGTTGACCGAGAAGTGCCGCCCGATGTCGCGCAGGAACTCGAGGTAGTTGAGCCCGTCCAGCCATTCCGCGTTGTTCAGCATCAGCGCCTTGTTCGGCGCCTCGGTATCGTAGTCGATATAGGCGGCGAAGACCTGCTTGATCCCGGCGATGTTGTCGTCGATCTGGTCGGGTGTCAGCAGGGGCCGCTCGTCGGCGCGGAACGAGGGGTCGCCCACCTTCGTCGTGCCGCCGCCCATCAGGGTGATCGGCTGGTGCCCGGTCTTCTGCAGCCAGCGCAGCATCATGATCTGGATCAGCGAACCGACATGCAGCGATTTCGCCGTCGCGTCGAAGCCGATATAGCCCGGGACGACTCCTGCCAGCAGGGCTTCGTCGAAGCCCTGGTAGTCGGTGCAATCGGCGACGAAGCCGCGCGCCTGCATGACGTTCAGGAAGTCGGATTTGGGGCTGTAGGTCATGGCTCTTGTCCGGGGTAATGTTGCGCGGCAGTGTATAGGCCGCAGGCAGGGGAAGGAAAAGGGCATGTTGAAGCCCAGGGGCAAGCATCAGCCGCCGGTCCGGGCGCTTGGCGCGATGTCGGGAACCTCGCTCGACGGGGTCGATGTCGCGGTGGTCGAAACGGACGGCGAGCGGATTTTCGGCTTTGGCGAGAGCGGCTATCGCGAATACACCGCCGCCGAGCGCGAGGTGCTGCGCGCGGCACTGGGCCGCTGGCCCGGCGAGGACGGCGTGGCTGAGGCGGCGGAGGTCGTTCAGCGCGCGCACGAGGCGGCGATGTCGGGCTTTGACGGGATCGAGATCGCCGGGTTTCATGGTCAGACGCTGACGCACGAGCCGCGCGGGCGCGGCACGCATCAGGTGGGCGACGGGGCGGCGCTGGCCCGCGCGCTCGGGGTGCCGGTGGTGTGGGATTTCCGCTCGGCCGACGTGCGCTTCGGGGGCGAGGGCGCGCCGCTGGCCCCGTTCTTCCATTTCGCCTGCGCCAAGTGGATCGGCGCGCGGGAGCCGCTGGCGTTCCTGAACCTCGGGGGCGTCGGCAATCTGACCTACGTTGATCCGTCAATGCCCGCGCCGGAGAGCGAAGGCGCGCTGCTGGCCTTCGACACCGGACCGGCCAACGCGCCGATCAACGACCTGATGATGGAACGGCGGGGCGCACCCTTCGACCGCGACGGCGCATTGGCGGCGCGCGGGGACGTGGTGGAGGGGGCGCTGGAGCTGTTCCTCGACGATCCCTATTTCTCGAGAATGCCGCCCAAGTCGCTGGACCGGAACGCCTTTGCCGAGATGGTAGGACTGGTGCGGGAGCTGTCCGACGCGGACGCCGCGGCCACGCTGACCGGCATGTCCGCGGCGGCGGTGCTGCGGGGGATGGAGCATTGCCCAAAGCCGCCCGAACGGGTGCTGGTCACCGGCGGCGGGCGCAAGAACCCGGTGCTGATGGAGATGATGGCGGTGGCACTGGATTGCCCGGTGGTGCCGGTGGAGGAGGCCGGGCTGGACGGCGACATGCTTGAGGCGCAGGCCTTCGCCCATCTCGCGGTGCGGGTGGCGCGAAGGATGGCGACGTCGTGTCCATCCACGACCGGCGTGAAAGGGGCGATTGGCGGGGGAGAGATTTCGCGCGGCGTGATCGCTTGAGCTCACGCGGCAGAGATCGTCGTGACATCAACCGATGTCGACCGATCCTGCATTGCCGGATCGGATCGTGCCCGCCTCTCGCCTGTCGGCAACACATTGCGAAACAAAGTGTGAGAGACCCCGCCCCAGGGCGGGCGTGACCCGGGCATGGTGCCTCCACGCGTTGAAAAAGGACAGGTGCTGTGGCGACATTTTCAATTTTATCGAAATAATGCTTGCCAGACGGTGCAACTTCGATGTTTCTAGAACCATGAAAATGAATCACTGCGACACCGATCCCGATTTCGACGTGGCCAGGGCCGCCTCGACCTTCGCCGCGCTCGGATCAGAGCAACGGCTCTCCGTCCTGCGCACGCTGGTGCGGGCGGGGCCGGAGGGGCTGTCGATCGGCGAACTGGGCGTGCGGACCGGCGTGACCGGATCGACCCTGACCCACCACATGAAGATCCTTGCGCAGGCGGGGCTCGTCGCGCAGCGCAAGGCGGGGCGGAGCATAATCTGCGCCGCCGTCGCCTACGAGGAGCTTCGCGACCTCTCCACCTTCCTGCTCCGCGAATGCTGCGCGGACGTGGGCTCCATCGTCCCGGAGGACCACAACCATGACTGACATCAGCACCACCCCGGGGCGCAGCCTCCGCAGCCTCTGGGACCGGGTGGACGGCGCCGTCGCGACGATGCTCGCGGTCCTCGCCGCGCTGGTCGTTTTCGATCCGGCGCAGGCCGGTCCCTCGCTCCGCTTCGCGAGCGAGGCGCTGCTGCAGACCGCGCCGATCATTCTCTTCGCCGTGCTGGCGATCGGCTACATGAAGGCCAGCGGCGCAGAGACGCTGCTGTCCAAGGCGTTCACGGGTCGCGAGGGGCGGATGATCGTGATGGCGGCCCTGCTGGGCGGGCTGTCGCCCTTCTGTTCCTGCCAGGTGATCCCCTTCGTCGCGGCGATGCTGGCGCTCGGCGTGCCGCTGTCGGCGGTGATGGCGTTCTGGCTGGCCTCGCCGATCATGGACCCCGGCATGTTCATCATCACGGCGGGGACTTTGGGCGTGCCCTTCGCCGTCGGCAAGACGGCGGCGGCGGTGGCGCTCGGAGTCTTCGGCGGGGCGGTGACGATGATGGCGCGCCGCAGCCCGGTCTTCGCCGTCCCGCTGCGCGAGAAGCCGCAGGTCGGCGGCTGCTGCGGTGTGAAGACACCCTACGAAGGTCGCCCCGTCTGGCGCTTCTGGACCCAAGCCGACCGGCGTGACAGCTTCCGCACCTCGGTGCAGGAGAACGCGGTCTTCCTTCTGAAATGGCTGGCGCTGGCCTATCTGCTGGAAAGCCTGATGCTGAGCTACGTGCCCTCCGACTGGGTGGCGGGTGTGCTGGGCGGCACGGGCGCAACGCCGATCCTGCTGGGCGCCGTGGTGGGGATGCCCGCCTATCTGAACGGATACGCCGCCGTGCCGCTGGTGGACGCTCTGCTGGCGCAGGGGATGGCGCCGGGGGCGGCGATGTCCTTCGTGATCGCAGGCGGGGTGAGCTGCATCCCGGCGGCGGTGGCGGTCTGGGCGCTGGTCAAGCCGCGGGTCTTCGCCGCCTACATCGGGCTGGCGCTGGCGGGTGCGGTGATGGCGGGCTTCGCCTGGCAGATGGTGGCGGTGTAGCGGCGACCGGGCCCCGCGCCCGGCCTGCCGACCGTCTTCAGGCCGAGCAGGTTGCCCCGCCCAGTACGCAGAACTTCGCGCAATGGGGATGGTTCAACGCCACCGGCCGCGCGGCCTCCGCCAGCGTCTCGCCCAGCTCGAACGCCGCGTCATAGGCGAGCAGGGTGCAGGCCAGCACCGCGGGCCGGGCCGCGCCCTTGCGATGCACCAGCATCCGGGAGCTTGCGCACATCACGTCCGACGGCGATTTCCCGAGGATGCCCCAGCAGGCGGTGGTGATCTCGGGCACCTCGACGGCAAGGTCCATCTCGGGAAAGATCACCGTCTGCGCCGGGTCGGCGGCGTCGATGTCGAAGCCTTCGCGCACGAAGAGGTCGGCAAAGGCGGCGCGCGTGTCGGCCTCCGTCTCGTCGGTCAGGGACCGGCCCGCAACGTGGCAGGCGATCCCCGCGTCGCGGATCCAGCGCATTCCCTCCAGCGTCACCGCCCAGGTGCCCTTCCCGCGTTCCGCATCGTGCACCGCCGCGCACGGATGATCGAGCGAGACGCGCAGAGTGAGCCAACCCGGGTAGGCGTCGTTCAGCGCCGTGAGCCCCTCGCGGATCCGGGGCCGCATCATCGGGCGCATCGCGTTGGTGAGGATCAGCACCCGGTGTCCGGCCTCGAGCGCCAGGCGCGCCATCTCCAGCATCTCGGGGTTCATGAATGGCTCGCCCCCGGTGAACCCGACCTCCTCCAGCGGCGCACCCAATGCGCGCGCCTCGTCGAGATAGCCGGACAGGTTGGCGGCGCGGAAATAGATAAGCCGGTCATTGGAGGGCGAGCTGTCGATGTAGCAATTCGCGCATTCGATGTTGCACAGCGTTCCGGTGTTGACCCAGAGCGTGCGCAGCCCCTCCAGCGCGACGCTGGCGCGCGGCTCACCGGCGGCGGTGATCTGCGGGTCGATGAACTTGCCCTTGTTGGCGGGCGGGTCCGGCATATCCTTCATGGGGCAAGCATGGACAGCAGCGGCTTGTCCTGCAATGCTTTCTGCGACGCCGCACAGCGTTGTGAAGCCGGAGTTTAAGCGATATGGTCCGGCTCTGTGAGCGCTAACATCGGCGCGCAAGCCAAGTGGAGCCTATGCGATGGTCTCGCGAGTCATTCCGGTCGACCCCTTCGATCTCGTGATTTTCGGCGGCACCGGGGACCTCGCCCGGCGCAAGATCCTGCCGGCGCTCTTCCGGCGATTCTGCGCCGGTCAGATGGAGGCGAATTCCCGCATCATCGGCGCTGCACGGGCGGAGATGGACGATGCCGCCTACCGCGATTTCGTGCGCGACTCGATCGCGGAATTCAACACCGGGCGACAGGCCTGCGAAGCGGGCACGGTGGACGGGTTCCTGGAACGTGTGGGCTACGTCACCGTCGACGCCATGGGCGAGGACGGGTGGGAGGAACTGGCCACCCGGATGCGCGGGCGCGACGTGGTACAGGCGTTCTACTTCTCGGTCGGGCCGAGCCTTTTCGGCGCCTTGGCCGAGCGGCTGCACAAGCACGGCATGGCCGGCACCGGCACCCGGATCGTGGTGGAGAAACCCTTCGGTCGCGACGAGGCGAGCGCGAAGGATCTGAACGCCGTGCTGGCCGAGCATTTCGACGAAAGCCAGATCTATCGGATCGACCATTACCTGGGCAAGGAGACGGTGCAGAACCTGATGGCCGTCCGCTTCGGCAACATGCTGTTCGAGCCGCTGTGGAATTCGCAATACGTCGACCACATCCAGATCACCGTGGCCGAAACGGTGGGCGTCGGCGGGCGCGGGGACTACTACGACAAGTCCGGCGCGATGCGGGACATGATGCAGAACCACCTGATGCAACTGCTCTGCCTGATCGCGATGGAGCCGCCGGCGAAGTTCGATCCCGACGCCGTGCGGGACGAGAAGCTCAAGGTGATCCGCGCCCTCGACCCGGTGGAGCCGGGGGATATCGTTCGCGGCCAGTACCTTGGCGGCGAGGGACAGCCGGATTACCGCACGCAGGTGGAAAATCCGGACAGCAAGACGGAAAGCTTCGTGGCCCTGAAGGCGAAGATTTCCAACTGGAGATGGGCGGGCACACCGTTCTACCTGCGCACCGGCAAGCGGCTGCGCGCCAAGGTGAGCGAGATCGCGGTGATCTTCAAGGAAACCCCGCATTCCATCTTCACCGAGGATGCCGGGCGGCACCGCAACATCCTGACCATCCGGCTGCAGCCGAACGAGGGCATGGATCTGGGGGTCACCATCAAGGAGCCGGGACCGGGGGGCATGCGGCTGGTCGACGTGCCGCTGGACATGACCTTTGCCGACGCGCTCGGGCCCGAGGCCGAGGACATTCCCGACGCCTACGAGCGGCTCATCATGGACGTGATCCGGGGCAACCAGACGCTCTTCATGCGCGGTGACGAGGTGGAGGCCGCATGGGCCTGGACCGATCCGATCATCGCCGCGTGGGAGGAGAAGGGCGAGGCGCCGAAGCCCTACGACAGCGGGTCTTCGGGGCCGGAGGACGCGCTGGCCCTGCTGCATCAGGACGGGCGGCGCTGGAGGGACATCAGGGTATGAATTTTCAGGACTATCCCGACCGCGAGATGCTGGCGCTGGATCTCAGCGACCGGTTGGCGAGCGAACTGGGGGCAGCGCTCAGGCACAAGGAACGGGTGACCTTCGCGGTGCCGGGCGGCACCTCACCCGGGCCGGTCTTTGACGCGCTGACGGCGGTGCGGCTGGACTGGGACCGGGTGGACGTGGTGCTGACCGACGAACGCTGGGTGCCGGAAACGAGCGACCGGTCGAACACCCGCCTCGTGCGGCAACGCCTGCTGCAGGGCCACGCGGCGGCGGCGACGCTGCTTCCGCTGGTGACCGATGCGGCCGAGCCCGAAGAATCGCTCGACGCGCTGGCCGAAGGGCTGGCGCCGCACCTGCCGATCGACGTGCTGGTGCTGGGCATGGGCGCGGACCGTCACATCGCCTCGCTCTTTCCCGGCGCGGACCGGCTGGAGGAGGCGCTGGCCGCCGACGCGCCTGCGTTGATGGCGATGCGCGCGCCTGGCGTGCCGGAGCCGCGGATCACCCTCACGGCGCCGGTGCTGCGCGAGGCGATGTCGACGCATATCGTCATCACCGGCGCGGAAAAACGCGCCGCCCTGGAAAAGGCGCAGGGGCAGAAGCCGATCGACGCCCCGGTGGCAGCGGTGCTGGACGAGGCCATCGTCCATTGGGCAGAGTGACACCGGACCGAAACGGATGGGAGCGATCAATGTGGGACAACCTGCGGCGTCTCGGACGCACGGCTGAGGCGCGGCCGATCCTCGACCTCTTCAAGGACGAGACGCGGCAGCCCGCGTTCTCCGCGCGCTTTGCGGGGATGCTCTTCGACTATTCCAAGACGAACATCGACGCGGAGGCGCGCGACGCGCTGCTCGACCTCGCCCGCGCGGCGGGGGTGGCGGAGCGGCGCGATGCCATGTTCACCGGCGCGCAGATCAACGAGACTGAGGGGCGCGCGGTGCTGCACACGGCCCTGCGCAATCTCGACGGCGGACCGGTGGAGGTCGACGGCCGCGACGTGATGCCCGGCGTGAAGGCCACTCTGGCGCGGATGGAGGAGTTCGCGGATGCCGTGCGTTCCGGCCGGTTCACGGGGCAGGGCGGGCCGATCACCGACGTGGTGAACATCGGCATCGGCGGATCGGACCTCGGGCCGGTGATGGCGGTGCAGGCGCTGGCGCCCTACTGCGACGGGCCGCGCTGCCATTTCGTGTCGAACGTGGACGGGGCGCATGTGCACGACGTGCTGGCGGGGCTGGACCCGGCGACGACCCTGGTGATCGTCGCCTCCAAGACGTTCACGACGATCGAGACGATGACCAACGCCGAAACCGTTCGGGCGTGGATGGCGCAGGTGGTGCGCGACCCCGGCGCGCAGTTCGCGGCGCTGTCGTCCAACCTTGAGGCGACGTCGGACTGGGGCATCGACGGATCGCGCGTCTTCGGGTTCGAGGATTGGGTCGGCGGGCGCTACTCTGTCTGGGGGCCAATCGGGCTGTCGGTCATGCTGGCCGTGGGGCCGGAGGATTTCCGTAGCGTCCTGCGCGGCGCGCAGGCGATGGACCGGCATTTCCGCGAGGCGCCGTTCGAGGGCAACCTGCCGGTGCTGCTGGCCCTGACCGGCATCTGGCACAACCAGGTGATGGGGTATCCGACCCGTGCCGTGCTGCCCTACGAACAGCGCCTGCTGCGGCTGCCTGCCTATCTCCAGCAGCTCGAGATGGAGAGCAACGGCAAGCGCGTCGCGATGGACGGCAGCGATCTGGAGGTCGCCGCCGGCCCCGTGGTCTGGGGCGAGCCCGGGACCAATGGGCAGCACGCCTTCTATCAGCTGATCCATCAGGGCACGCAGGTGGTGCCCTGCGAGTTTCTCGTCGGGGCGGAGGGGCATGAGCCGGAACTGGCGCATCAGCATCGCCTGCTGGTGGCCAATTGCCTTGCCCAGTCCGAGGCGCTGCTGCGCGGTCGTTCGCTGGACGAGGCACGGGAGCGGATGGCGGCCAAGGGGCTCACCGGCGCGGAACTGGAACGTCAGGCCCGCCACCGCGTCTTCCCCGGCAACCGGCCGAGCGTGACGCTGGCCTATCCGAAGCTCACCCCCGAGGTGCTTGGCATGATCGTCGCGCTCTACGAGCACCGGGTCTTCGTGGAGGGCGTGATCCTCGGGATCAACTCCTACGATCAATGGGGCGTGGAACTGGGCAAGGAACTGGCGCTGGCGCTCGATCCCGTGTTGCAGGGGGCCGAGGCGGCGGACGGCAAGGACGGATCAACCGCCGCGCTGGTGCGCTACATGCGGGAGAACGGGATCGCCTGACGTCCCGTGACCTGCCGGGAAGGGTCGGTCCGGCGGCCACGGGACAGAGGCTGGCCACACGTGGGATGCGCACCATCCTCCGGCAGAGTAACATTCACAACGGCGAATTGTTTCCTGACCTGCGGAACGTCGTCTGAGTCCCTGTGGCTTGTGGGGTCGGCCCCGCGGCCTGCCGTGAAGGGACAGGCGCAGACCGCGGGGCCCGGCGCGGCGCGTGGGATGCTGGCCGCGCTGGTTGAAGACACGATGCGCGGGCGCAGGAGTTTCACCCGGCAGAGAGGTTTGGGCGCGGACCCGACGAAGGGTCAGCGCAGCGCCTTCTCGAAATAGACCCGGTCGAAGCCGTCTTCCCGCCGGCGGTCCACCTCGACGTAGCCGAGGCGGGGGTAGAGGGAGAGGTTCGCGGTCATCTTCTCGTTCGTGTAAAGATGCACCGCCGCCAGACCGCGGCGCAGCGTCTCCGCCTCGCAGAACCGGATGAGCGCACCGCCGACGCCCTGGCTCGCAGCCTCCGGCCGCACCGCCACGTTTTCCAGAAAGACATGGTCCTCCGCCACACGAAAGACGACAAAGCCCAGAAGCACGTCGGCCGCGTCCGTGGCGAGGTGCACCTCGCCCGCAGCGATCTGGGCGCCGAAATCGGCGTGCATCGGGGCGGGGTCGCGCCCAATGGCGGGGATGTAGCGGGCATAGGCGGCGGCGGCACACTCCCGGACAGCAGGCGCATCGGCCGGCCGGGAGGGTCTTATGACGGGCGGCGTCGGCACGGTCTCAGTAACAGATCAGCCGGCCCCAGGACGGGTAGCAGAAGCCGCGGCCCTTCTCGGTCGCCGCATCCTCGATCAGCCCGAGCAGCGCGTCCTGACCGGCGGCGGCGGCGCGGGCCGCGTCGAGGAGGGACGCCTTGTCGGTGAATTCGGTCGCCATCGCAATCGTGTCCTCATCCAGCGTCGCGCGCAGGCGCAGCGCCGCCAGCATCAGGATCGGATCGTTCCGCGCAAGGCCGAGCGCGATCAGATCCTCGGAGAGCATGATCTGCTGCATCGTCCCGGGGCCGGGGGCAGGGTCCTCCTGCGCGGCCAGCGGCAGGGCGGTGGCGCAGAGCAGGGCGAGGGCGGCGAGAGGGCGCATCACGGACGTATTCCTTTCGGCTTGGAAGTCGCCCGAGTGTATCCGCCGCCCCACGTCCGGCAAGTGACAAACTCAGTCGGTGGGAATGTCGAACCCGGGTTCGGCGAGGGTGAAGCCCTCGAACCGGAAGCCGGGCGAGACGGTGCAGCCCACGAGCGTCCAGTCGCCCGTGCTGCGCGCGGCCTGCCAGTGGTGCTGTGGCACGATCACCTGCGGGGCCTCGCCCGCCGCGAGGTCGGGGCCCAGCCGATGCTCCACCGCCGGGCCGGCGTCGGAGGCGGAGAGCGAAAGGATCAGCGGCGCGCCGGCGTAGTGATGCCAGATCTCGGTGGCGTCGACCCGGTGCCAGTGGCTCGCCTCTCCGGCCTTCAGCAGAAAGTAGATGCAGGTGCCGGCGGGACGGGTTCCGTCCTCTGCCTCCGCCACCCACGTCTGGCGGTAATGGCCGCCTTCGGGATGCGGGGCGAGGTTCAGGTGGGCGATGATCTCGTCAGCGGTCATGCAGAAGGGTCCTGTGGCGTCACGGTCTTGCGCGGAAGGCTAGGCGGCGCGGCCCGGGGCGGCAAGGTCCGGTGGGCTGATCAGAGGGCGCGGCCGAAGAAGCGGATATAGGGCGCGGCGTCCGGCGCGAGGTCGTAGAAGGGCGGGCAGGGGGTGAAGCCCAGTTTGCCGTAGAGGCCGATCGCCTCCTCCAGCCAGATCATCGTGTCGAGCTTCATCTCCCGGTAGCCGTCCGCCCGGGCCTGATCCATCGCGGCGGCGAACAGGCCGCGGGCCAGCCCGTGCCCGCGCGCCGCGGGGTCGGTGAAGACGCGCTTGATCTCGCAGGTCTCCGGCCCGATCCGGTGAGTCATGGCGCAGCCGCAGATCTGCCCGCCCCGCACGGCGACGAAGATCGCCCCGTCCGGGCGCGCGTGCAGTTCCGGCAGCCGGTCGAGCAGCGCCTCGTACTGGCTTTCGGCGTAATACCTTTCCACCAGCCACGGCGCGGCCCTTGCACGCTCGGCCAGCAGGGCGCGGTAATCGCGACACAGGCGGCGCGTTTCGTTCAGGTCGTCGACGCCGGTGGCGAGGCGGAAGGCGGCGGGCATCACGGGGCTCCGGATCGGGTGGCGCCATGAGGATGGCGGCCGCACGCCGGTCTGGCAATCCCCGCGCATCGGCGGGGGATTGCGCAGGTTCCCGCCGACCATGGAACAACTTGCCACACGGGCGGTTGTGGGGTCGTCAACGACATGAACGTGGAACAGGAGAGATTCATGAAAACCCGTTTCGTCCTCGCGCTTGGCCTGTCCGGCAGCCTTCTGGCTGGGTGTGCCAATACGATGAACCCCCAAGCCAATACGGTGGCCGGCGTGGCTGGCGGGGCGGCGGCCGGGCTGATCGCGGCCGAGGCTCTGGAGGCCAATGACAACTGGCGCCTGATCGCAGCCCTCGGCGGCGCAGCGGCCGGCACCATGGTTGCGCAGAACCAGCAGACCCGGCAGTGCGCCTATGCGCGCGGCGACGGCACCTACTACACCGCACCCTGCCCGTAAGCGACAGGGACACGCGGCCCCACGCGTGGAAGACCCCGCCGGACCCTCCGGCGGGGTCTTTTCTTGCCGTTACTTCAGGATCGAGCGGCCGGCGTACTCTGCGGTCTCGCCCAGCATCTCCTCGATCCGGATCAGCTGGTTGTACTTCGCCATCCGGTCCGAGCGCGACAGCGAGCCGGTCTTGATCTGGCCGCAGTTGGTCGCCACGGCGAGGTCGGCGATGGTGGTGTCCTCGGTCTCGCCCGACCGGTGGCTCATCACGTTGGTGTATCCCGCCCGGTGCGCCATATCGACCGCGCGCAGGGTTTCGGTAAGAGAGCCGATCTGGTTCACCTTGACCAGCATGGAATTCGCCACACCCTTGCCGATCCCATCCGCCAGCCGCTCGGGGTTGGTCACGAAGAGGTCGTCGCCGACCAGTTGCACCTTGCCGCCCAGCGTTTCGGTCAGCAGCTTCCACCCGTCCCAGTCGTCCTCGGCGCAGCCGTCCTCGATCGAGATGATCGGGTAGTCGGCACAGAGCCTGGCAAGAAAATCGACATTCTCGGCGGCGGAGAGTTTCTTGCCCTCGCCGGTCATGTCGTAGATGCCGCCCTTGAAATACTCGGTCGAGGCACAGTCGAGCGCGAGGTAGATGTTCTCGCCCGGCTTGTAGCCGGCCTTCTCGATCGCCTTCAGGATGAAGTCGAGCGCGTCGGTGGTGGAGTTCAGGTTGGGCGCGAAACCGCCCTCGTCGCCGACGGCGGTGTTGTGGCCCGCGGCCGCCAATTCCTTCTTCAGCGTGTGGAACACCTCCGACCCCCAGCGGATCGCGTCCGCGCAGGTCTCGGCGGCGACCGGCATGATCATGAATTCCTGGATGTCGATCGGGTTGTCGGCGTGTTCGCCGCCGTTGATGATGTTCATCATCGGCACCGGCAGGACGCGGGCCGAGGTGCCGCCGACATAGCGGTAGAGCGGCTGCATGGTGAAATCCGCCGCCGCCCGCGCTGTGGCGAGGCTGACGCCGAGGATCGCGTTGGCGCCCAGCCGGCCCTTGTTGTGCGTCCCGTCCAGTTCGATCATGGCGGTGTCGATGGCCACCTGTTCGGTCGCGTCGAAACCGACGAGCGTCTCGGCGATCTCGCCGTTCACGCTTTCGACCGCCTCGCGCACACCTTTGCCCAGGTAACGGCCCTTGTCGCCGTCGCGCTTCTCGACTGCCTCGTAGGCGCCGGTGGAGGCGCCCGACGGTACCGCCGCGCGGCCCATGGTCCCGTCCTCGAGCAGGACGTCGACCTCGACCGTGGGATTGCCGCGGCTGTCGAGGATCTCGCGCGCGTGGATGTCGATGATGGTGCTCATGGAGGGCTGTCCCTTCGCCGGAAAACGGTTTCGTTACGGCTTCTAAGGGGGGGCGTGGCAGAGGAAAAGGGGCGATTCCCGCGTTTGCGCAAACAGAGGGGCGATTTGGCGACCCCTTCCGACGGGGGGGCGAAAACCGTGCGCGTCTGGGACGCTGCCGGTCCTGCAAGGGCGGGTCTGCGCCAGAGCAGGGGGCCTTACATTCCGGTGCGAAAGGCACTAGCGCTGCCAGGGGGCAGACGGAAGGACGAGGCATGGCGGACAATCTCAAGGGCATCCTGCTGATGACCGTGGCCATGTTCGGCCTCGCCCTGTCGGACATGTTCGTGAAGCTTGCGGCGGGCGCGCTGCCGCCCGGGCAGATCGTGCTTATCGTCGGTGGCGGAACGACAATGCTCTACGGTGCGGGGGCGCTGGCGCTGCGCCAGCCCCTCTTCAGCCGAGACTTCTTCCGCCCCGTGATCCTGTTCCGGACCTTCGCCGAAGGCATCGCCAGCGTTGCGATCATGACCGCCATCGCGCTGGTGCCGCTCTCCACCGTCACCGCGATCATGCAGAGCAACCCGCTGCTGGTGACGCTGGGCGCAGCCCTGTTCCTGAGCGAAACGGTGGGCTGGCGGCGCTGGCTGGCGATCGGCGTGGGCATGGTCGCGATGCTGATGATCGTGCGGCCGGGCGGGGCGGAGTTCGAGGCCTCGGTGCTGCTGGCCGTGGCCGCGGCGGTGGCGCTGTCGGTGCGCGACCTCGCCACGCGGGCGGCGCCGTCGCACATCCCCTCGCTGGTGCTGGCGGCCTGGGGCTTTGCCGGATCGGTGGTGGGGGGCGCCGTGCTCATGGCGCTCGGACCTGCACCGCAGCCGCTGTCCGGGACGCTCTGGGTCTATGTCGCGGGCGCCGTGGTGGTCACCGCGCTTGGCTATTACGCGCTGACTGCCTCGGTCCGGGTGGGACAGATCTCCACCGTTGCACCGTTCCGTTACACCCGGCTGGTCTTCGCCATGGCGATCGCGGTTCTGGTCTTCGCCGAACGCCCCGACGGCTGGACCATCGCCGGATCGCTGCTGATCGTCGGCAGCGGCATCTACACATTCCTGCGGGAGCGGCAGATCGCCCGCGCGATGGCCACTCCCGCCGATGCCGGCCCGGTCTGATCCCTTCGCGCTTTACCGCGCGGGCCCGATCTGGAAGGCTGGCTGGGCACCTGCGCGGCCGGAGAGGCGCCCATGTCCCCCACAACCACCCTGCCCAAGACCGAGGCGAAACCCCGTACGGAGCGTCCGAAGCTTTGGAAGGTGATCCTGCTGAACGACGATTTCACGCCGCGCGATTTCGTGGTGACGGTGCTGAGACGTGTGTTCCGCATGACGGAAGCAGAGGCACTTGGCGTGATGCTCACGGCGCACCGCCGCGGCGCCTGCGTGGTGGCGGTCTACACGCGGGAGGTGGCGGAGACGAAGTGCGCGCAGGGCAACGATGCCGGTCGGCAGGCGGGATATCCGCTCGCCTTCACCGCGGAGCGGGAGGATTAGGGCCATGTCGGATTGCGCCTCCGGACAGGGAGCGGATTTTCGAAAGAAGGTAAGGAATCGCGTTGTCCGGTCAGCCCCGCGGTGCTAAACGCTCCACGACGCGCACGCTCAGACGACCCGGTGGACCCTACGCCCCCGACGGGGCAGAGTTTCCGAGGTGGGGAGCGGCGGCGTCAGGCCCCTATAGCTCAGCTGGTAGAGCAGGAAATTTGTAATTTCAAGGTCGGGAGTTCGAGTCTCTCTGGGGGCACCATAGAATCCGCTAACTTACTGTTTTGCCTCAGCTTTGTCGCAAGATGGAGCTACCGTAGAACATGGCGGAAAACAAACCTGCACCGCACTCATTTGTGAAAGATGGCGTATACTACTTCGTGAGGCGCGTCCCCAAGGACCTGCTGCACCACTACACGTCGTCGAAAATCTCGTTCTCGCTGCGCACGAGGTCGGCATCCGTCGCCACCTCCCGTGCCTTGAGAGCTGCACAACGGCTCGACGAACATTGGTATTTCCTCAGGATCAACGACTGCGATCTACCGGGAAGCACATGCTGCGCTTGGCGCAGAACACCAACGCTGTACCCGCCGCGATCTGCAACGGAGACTCCCCGTCAACAGGCACCGCGTGTTCTACGGCTTGTTCTACGGTAGCTGGGCACCGCAGGGACACGGCAGCTTGAAGCCACAGGGACCAGCTAAAGGGTCGAAGCAGCGACCGTGGCCGTCACTACAGCCGGGCGCGAAGATGCTCCCTCAGCTCACCCAATAGCATCAAGCATCCGCCTCCCCCCAATGGGACACAGACCCCACCCATGGGGGGAAGCGCGGGTTAGGACGCTATGTGGAAGGCCCTCAGGGTTGCGACCCCTGAACATCCCAGTGGTAGGTAGCACCGGGACTGGGGCCGAAGAGACGCTGCAGGGCGTTCGGGTGCCTTGACCCTTCAGCGGCCACCTCGACCAACCCCAACCGCTCCGTTGCAGTGACGAAGTCGGGGTGCTTGCGGATGGTGCGGTTGGTCCGCTGTTGGGCGTCAGCAACCTCGCTGATCATAGTCGTCTTCATCCGGTCGTAGATCAGTTCCTGCGGCGCCCCGCCCATGAAGGTGAAGGCGTCGATGTGGTCCTCCGCGACAGTTCATGCTTTGCTGACGCGAAGCCCCGCCGAGGTGCCTGCAGCGGGAACAGAGCAACCCTCTGGGCGCACCTGCCACCTTTGAGACGATGGTTTCTGCTTCTGGACGTGCCAGTATTCCAGACGTCTCAAACCGCCCGATGGTGCGGGTGGTCCCGGTCTCGGCGAAGAGGAGAGACGCCGCTCCTGCGCTTTACTGGATCCGGTTCTTCAGCCCGAACAGCGCCGCCTGGCTCCAGGTCCCGTCGATGTTGAACTTCGGACCCACGGGCGCGGCGTTCATGCCGATCCGTTTCAGCCAGCGCGAGAAGACTGCGGGGACGATGCCGATAACCGAGGTCGCGCCTTGTTGGGCTGCCGTGGTCTGCATCGCGTTCAGCAGCATTCGCTGCACGACCGGACGGCGCTTGGCGTCCACGCCTTCGGCGATGAAGAGGCGAGTGGCCTCCCATATCTTCGGGTCCACCGGCGCGTCGAAGAAGAGGACATCGTTGGGAATGCTGTCCAGAAGGTCGAGCTGGGCGTCGCGCAGCATGTAGGAATAGGCTGCGCAGCGGGCCGTCGTCGGCATCAGCCTGATCCCGCCCAGGACCTGACCGTATTCATGCACGGCGACCCAGCGGGCCTGCGGCGTGTCGTACTGGTCGAACTCCATGCCTTCGGTCTGGGGCAGGTTCCAGTGCAGCCGGTCGATGAAGACTTCGCGCCGGGCGCGCATGAACTCCACGAAAAGATCACCGTACTGCGTCATGTTCAGCAGCGACATCGTGGTGATCTTGATCGATCCCTGACGGTCCGCGGCCACGGTCGACTCGGAGTCTGCCGCCGTTTCGCGACGGAACCGGATCTCCTGTGGAGCGCCGGTTTCGCCGGGCATCAGCTCCGGGAATACGGCGTCTGCGCGCGTCTGTCGCGCCAGGCCCCTGTGATGGTGCATGGTCAAAGCGCTGCCTCATTCATTTATTGTTAACTCATGGGCAACTTATCGTTCGAATGCAAACGCAACTTTGCCTTGATTCCGCCTTATTTGGGATTCCTAACACGGTAGCGCAATTCTGCAACACATTCTGCCCGTCAAAGACGCAAAAAGGCCCGGACGCTCGTCCGGGCCTTGCAGGGTGCCTGAGTGAATCGCGTGGCTTGCGGGGCGTTCAACCGTTGGCTGCAAGCCGCAGGCGGGACGCGTCGGGGTCCTGCCACGCCGGTTTCCGCGGGCTGTCGGGCTGGTTCGCGGGCGGCTCGATCGTGTCAAGTGCGACCATGAAGGTGGTGCCTACGCCCAGCTCGGAGACGTAGTCGATGACGCCCCGGTGAAGCTCCACGATCTGCTTCGAGATGTTCATCCCTAGGCCCGTGCCGCCGTAATCGCGCTGGTCGGAGCTGTCGATCTGGTGGAACTGGCCGAAGACCTTGTCGCGGGAGTTTTCGGGGATGCCGATGCCGTTGTCCTCGACGAAGATCACGACCTTGCCGTCCACCGTTTCGCACCGCACGGTGACCGCGTCCCCCTGTTCGGAGAACTTGACCGCGTTGGAGATCAGGTTGGTCAGCACCTGGATCAGGCGGCGCTGGTCGCCCTTGATGTAGGTCGTGCTCTCGGGGCGGGTGAAGTCGAGGTAGACGCCGTGCTTGTCGGCGTAGCCGTAGTTCACCTGAACGGCTTCCTCGACGACGTTCTCGGCGATGATGGGCTTGAGTTCGCTGACGAACCGTCCGGCTTCGAGGCTCTGGACATCGAGGATGTCGTTGATCAGGTCCGACAGCCGCTCGCAATTGCGGCCCGCGAGGTCGAGCACCGGCTTCAGGTGATCCGGCACCGGGCCAATGGAGCCGGCCTGGATCAGGTCGAGCGAGCCCTTGATCGAGGTGAGCGGGGTGCGCAGTTCGTGGCTGACGGTGGAGACGAAGTTGGACTTCACCTGATAGGCGATCTTGGTCTTTTCGTGCTCCCCCTCGAGCTTTTCGAGATGGGCGAGGTTGGCCCGGTACATCCCAAGGTACAGACGGCTCACGTCGAGGATGAAGTACATCACGAAGGCGACGGTGAAGAACTGCAGCCAGATGTAGGAGGTGATCGGCGGCATGAAGCGCAGCACGTCGATCAGGGCGATGAAGACGAAGCCCGCCCCGTAGATCGACAGACGCACGATCAGAGCGCCGAGGATCTGGTGGTTGTTCATCGCACAGAAGAGGGCGGCGGCGAAGAGGAAGAAGAGGGGCGTGAAATGCCCGCCAAGTCGCTGTTCCAACGCGATCATCACCACGAAGGCGGTGATCGCCGACGCGCTGAGCGCGGTGTTGATCAGGATCTGGATCATGATCTTCCGCGCGGTCTTCTGGTCCTTGCCGGTCCAGCGCGCCACCCGGCGGGCCAGGCGCAGGTCCAGAAGCTCGGTCAGGAGGACAGCGGTGTAGAGCAGGAAGGCTTTGGTCGCGTCAATGTAGAAGGCGGCCAGCAGCGTTGCGGCGAAGAAAATCCCCTGCCGTTGCCAGATCAGCGACGTGATCGCGCAGACGTAATCCTGGATCTGCTTCCGCGTCGGGCTGAGAAACAGGCGGCGCAGTCTCTTGCCTGCGGAAAGGTGGGTCATGCTTGTCATTGGTCCGGCACCCCGTTCACGTCGTTCAGCCGTTGCGGAGCGAGTCGAGCAACATCTTCTCGTAAGCCTGCCGGTCCGGCCGGGCCTTGGACTGGGCCGGTTGCGGCGGACGTTGCGGGCGCTGGACATAAGGCGTTGCCGTCCGGTTCACCGGCGCGGACGAAATATGCGTCACGTTAGACGAATCCGGATCGACCAAGAACACCGCACGCTGCTTGGCGCGTTCGATGGCGTCTTCCAGCAGCTTGGGGCCCGAAGCGGGGTCGAAGCCTTCCATCTCCGCGTGCTCGCCGATGGCGATCTCGGGGCGGGGGCCGCTGAACGTGCCCTTCGCCAGCGCCGTCGCGATCGCACGTTCCAGCTTCTCGGTGTCGGTCAGGCGGTTGCCATGTTCGGCACACAGGAAGATGCCGTTGCCGGCGTAGCAGAGCAGGCTGCCGGCCGATTGCGTGCCCTGCACCAGCTCCTGCGCGACCTTCATCATGGTCTTGTAGAAGTCCATGGAAGATGTCTGAACGTTGATCTCCGCGCCGTTGGCGACGCGCAGCGCGAAGGCGCAGGTCTGGGAGGCTTTCGACAGCGACATCTGGCGAACGTAGTTCTCGAACTCGGCGCTGCCGATGAAGCGTTCGACCTTGGAGAAGTCGAGCTCGGACGAGAAGTCCTGGCTTTCGTGGTAGAGCACGGACCGCATGAGCGAGGGCGCATCCTCGGTCTCGCCGGCGGCGGCCTTGGAGTACTTCAGCTTCCGGGCGGCGTTCAGGCGCTGCTTGAGGTCCTCGAAGTTGAAGGGCTTGGTCACGTAATCCGTGGCGCCCGCCTCGAAGGCCTTTTCCACGTAGCTCATCTGCGACATCGCGGTGAGCATCAGGATCGGCGCGTTCTTGTAGAGATCGTTGCGCCGAAGTTCGGCGCAGAGGTCGATCCCGTTCATCTCGGGCATCTGGATGTCCAGAAGGAAAGCATCGAATTCGCGCGGCTTGCCTTCGATCATCTGAAGCGCCTGCTTGGCGGAGGTGGCGGTCTTGACCTTGTAGGTGCCAAGGGCCTTCAGGGCCACGCCCAGCAGTTCCAGGATACTCGGTTCGTCATCTACGATTAGAAGTCGCATGTGTCACTCGTCGCTCGTTTTTCCCTGCGGGCGTTCCACACCAAAGCCTTCTCCGGGCCCGTGGAAACAGCCCGCAATTCCGGGGCCTCTTGCGACCTTGCTAATCGGCAAATTTGTCAAAAAGATGCCCAAAGCCGAAAAAGTTTAAGGTCGGCAGGGTGTTGGAGGGAATGGGGCACAGTGCTTCGCGCTGGTGCCGCAGCGTCATCCCGGACGCGCGCGCCGGGGGCCGGCGGTTTCCGCTAAGTGCTCCCAATCTTTCGGAAATTGGAGCGGGCGATGAGATTCGAACTCACGACCCTTACCTTGGCAAGGTAATGCTCTACCCCTGAGCTACGCCCGCGCTGCACTTGCAGTATGTCCTGGTGATCCAGGTTCTCAATGGAGCGGGCGATGAGATTCGAACTCACGACCCTTACCTTGGCAAGGTAATGCTCTACCCCTGAGCTACGCCCGCCTCCTTGAGTGAGGGATCATCTATTTTCTCTCGCCGGAGGCTGCAAGGGAAAAAACGCACCCGGCGGCGAGTTTTTGACGCCTCCGGGTGCGCAGTCCGCGTGCAAACCCTGGGGGAAGGCCCGGCATGCGGATCTCGGTCGGCGGGCCCGGAATTTCCGGCACGAAACCAGCGGTGGCCGCCGCGCGGGCGCACCCTTGCCATGCCTGGCATCTCGTCGATGTTCCGCTGGCTGCCCGCCGCGCCTTGGGCGAAAGGATCTGCGGAATGCGGGTGAAATGACAGGGCTTGACGCAGCTTCATCCTGCGCCGCCGGGGCAAGCCCTGCCGCAGCATGGGAAAATTCCTTACGGGACCGAATCGTGCGCCGTTTTCCGGCCTGATGGACCCGGCGGCACGCCGAGACGAAGAGTCTTTGGCAACGCCGCGAATTCCTTGGGTTTTCCGGCAGGGGCGCGGCAACGGGTTCCCCCGCCCGAGCGATAGGGCGGGAGGCGGCGGGCAGGAACCCGCCGCGGAATCAGGCGGCCGTCATGTCACGTCCGGCGGGGCCTTCGTCTTGCGCCGCCGGGAGGCGCGGAGCAGGTTCAGCCCCTCGACCGCGCCGGCGAAGACCATCGCGGCGTAGATGAAGCCGCGCTCGATGTGGTAGCCGAAGCCGTCCGCCACCAGCGACATGCCAATCATCACGAGGAAGGCCAGCGCCAGCATCTTGGTCGAGGGGTGCGCCTCGACGAAGCCCGCGATCGGTTCGGCGGCGATCATCATCACGATGATGGCGATGATGACGGCGGCCACCATGACCTCAAGATGATCGGCTATGCCAACGGCGGTGATGACGCTGTCGAGCGAGAACACCACGTCGAGCAGGACGATCTGGAAGATCACCGCCTGGAACGTCGCCCGCGCGACACTGGCTTCGTTCGCCTCGCCCTCGACCTCGGCGAAGATCTCCGTCGCGGCTTTCCAGATCAGGAAGAGCCCGCCGGCAAACAGGATCATGTCGCGCCACGAGACCGGGTGATCGCCGACCGAAAACACCGGCGCGGTCAGCCCGATGATCCACGCGATGGAGAAGAGCAGGGCGATCCGCACCACCAGTGCCAGCGCAAGGCCGATCGTCCGAGCCGACCGCCGCTGCGCCTCGGGCAAACGCGCGGCGGTGATCGAGATGAAGATGACGTTGTCGACGCCCAGCACGATCTCGAGGACCGTCAGCGTCAGGAACGAGGCCCAGACGGCCGGGTCCTGCAGAAGTTCCATCATGATGCCCGCTGTCTCCTTCCGGGGGTGTTCCGGAACAGAGGTAGTGCGGGGTGCGGGCGCAGCAAAGAGGGCAGGCGGGGGCGCCCGAGAATATCCCGGCCCCGCCTTCCTATTCGTACTCCACCAGCAGGTCCTTCGCGTCGATCTGCGCGCCGGCCGCCACGTGGATCGCCTTGACCGTGCCGTCGCGATCGGCGTGCAGGCCGGTTTCCATCTTCATCGCCTCGATGGTCAGCAGCAGGTCGCCCTCCTTCACCGCCACGCCCGCCTGAACCGAGACAGAGGCGACGACGCCCGGCATGGGTGCCGCCACATGCGCCGGGTTGGTTGGGTCCGCCTTTGGCCGCGCGGTGCTGCCGCCCTCGGCCTTGCGGTCGGGGACGCGGATGATGCGCGGCTGCCCGTTCAGTTCGAAGAACACCCGAACCTCGCCGTCATCCTGCGTGGTGCCGACGGTCTGAAGCCGGATCTCCAGCGTCTTGCCCGGGTCGATCTCGGCCGTTATCTCCTCTTCCGGTTCCATGCCGTAGAAGAAGGTCCGCGTCGGCAGGCAGCGGACGGGGCCATAGACCTCGTGCCGCCGGGCGTACTCCTCGAACACCTTGGGATACATCAGGTAGGCGTTCAGATCCTCGTCGTCGATCTCGGCGCCGTCCAGCTTCTCGCTGATCTCCTTGCGTTTCGCCTCCAGATCGACGGGCGGCAGGTGCTTGCCTGGCCGTTCGGTGTTGGGGGGCTCGCCCTTCAGCACCTTCTTCACGATGGCCTCGGGGAAACCGCCCGGAGGCTGGCCCAGGTTGCCCCGCATCATGTCGATGACCGAGTCGGGGAAGGAGACGTCCTTCTTCGGATCCTCGACATCCGCGCGCGTCAGGCCCTGGCTGACCATCATCAGCGCCATGTCCCCCACCACCTTGGACGAGGGCGTCACCTTGACGATATCGCCGAACATCTTGTTCACGTCGGCATAGGTCTGCGCGACCTCGTGCCAGCGGTCCTCGAGCCCCATCGACCGGGCCTGCGCCTTGAGGTTGGTGAACTGCCCGCCCGGCATCTCGTGCAGGTAGACCTCGGA
>Ga0310345_10001488_pt1 | contig 25930 bp, 27 predicted proteins | sample HC15DNA20500_MG_FD_204667 | JGI IMG/M metagenome (GOLD analysis project Ga0310345, IMG submission 204667) | Marine microbial communities from station ALOHA, North Pacific Subtropical Gyre - HC15-DNA-20-500_MG | ecosystem: Environmental > Aquatic > Marine > Oceanic | place: Pacific Ocean: North... | reverse complement strand
TCTGTTGCGGTTTTACATCAACTTGCGGCGTCGTGTCACGCGAATATCGAGGTCGGTGATCTTCTTGCGCAACGTATTGCGATTGATGCCCAAAAGATCGGCGCATTTCGCCTGATTTCCGCCGGTCGCATCCAGCGCGATCTCGATCAGCGGTGTCTCGATCTCCTTGAGAATCCTCTGATAAAGTCCGACCGGCGGCAGCTGCCCGCCATGCAGGTCGAAGTAACGTCGCAGGTGCCGCTCGACGCTGGCCGAGAGCTTTTCCCCCTCGCCGCCGCCGCGCAGCGGCTCGGCCGCAGGCTGCCCGCCCAGCACCGTTTCGACGTCGGCGCGGGTGATTTCCTCCTCGGTCGAGGTCACCACGAGTCGGCGCACCGCGTTCTCGAGCTGGCGCACATTGCCGGGCCAGGAATAGGCGCGGATCATCTCGGTGGCCTGCGGCGAGAGGCGACGTGGCCCGAGCCCGTCGCGCTCGGCGCGCAGCAGGAAATGCTCGGCCAGAAGCGGGATGTCGTCGACCCGCTCGCGCAGCGACGGCACGGCGATGGTGACGCCGGCGAGGCGGTAGTAGAGATCCTCGCGGAAATCGCCTGCCTCTATGCGCCGGGCCAGATCGCCCTGCGAGCTGGCCATGATGCGCGGCGCGCTGTCGCCCATCGCGTCGAGCATGCGCACGATCCGGGCCTGCGCGTCGCCATCGAGATCGCCGACCTCGTCGAACAGGATCGAGCCGCCGCGCGCCCGGCTCAGCACCGCGCCGGGACCGTCCATGCCCGACAAATCGCTGGCCGAAACGGTGACGAATGGCAGCGAACGGCGGTCCGAGAAATCGTGGATCGCCCGCGCGATCAGCGATTTGCCGGTGCCGCTTTCGCCGGTGATCAGCACTGGCAGCGCGGTGTTCATCACCCGCGCCACCAGCCGGTAGAGCGCCTGCATCGCCTGGGTGCGGCCCACCAGCGGTAGATCGCCGCCAGCCGCCGTTTCGGTCGGCGTTTCGCGCGGCGCGGGCGCGCGGCGCTTGGCCTCCAAGGCGCGCGAGGCGCGCTTCATCAGGTCCGGCAGGTCGAAGGGCTTGGGGAGATAATCATAGGCCTCGGCCTCGGCGGCCTGGATCGCGGTCATGATCGTGTTCTGCGCCGAGATCACGATCACCGGCAGGCCGGGCCGCGCCTCGGAGATCTTGGGCAGCTGCTCGATGCCGTTGCCGTCGGGCATGACCACGTCCGAGATCACCAGATCGCCCTTGCCCTCCTCGACCCAACGCATCAGCGTGACCAGCGAAGAGGTCGCATGCACCTTGCAGCCGGCGCGGGTCAGCGCCTGGGTCAGCACGGTGCGGATGGTGCGGTCGTCATCGGCGACCAGGATCGTTCCGTCCATCAGTTTTCTCCGCTTGGTAAGGCTTCTTTGGCGCGTGGCAGTGAGATCCGGAACACGGTCCGGCCGGGCGCGGAATCGACCGAGATCCAGCCGCCATTCTCGGCAACGAGCTTGGAAACCAGTGCGAGGCCGAGCCCGGTGCCGTTCTCGCGGCCTGACACGAAGGGTTCGAACACCTCGGCCGCGATCTCGGGCGGCAGCCCCGGCCCGTCATCCTGGATCTCGATCTGCAAGGGCAGTCGCGCCTGGCTGCCATCGGGCTGGCGCACCCGCAGCGACGGCTCGTAGAAGCTGCGCAGACGGATCTTGCCGCCGCGCCTGCCCGCCTCGCAGGCGTTCTTGACGAGGTTCAGCACCACCTGCAGCAGCTGGTCGCCATCGACCATAGCACGCGGCAGCGAGGGGTCGTAATCCTCGATGAATTCCATGTGGGCGCCAAATCCCACCGCCGCCGATTGCCGCGCCCGGTCGAGCACGTCATGCACGTTGACCGGTCGACGCGCGGGGGGGCGCAGATTGCCGAACTGCTCGACCTGTTCGAGCAGCTTCACGATGCGGCGGCTTTCCTCGACGATCAGGTCGGTCAGCTCGCGATCCTCGGCCGAGAGGCCCATCGACAGCAGCTGCGCCGCGCCGGTGATGCCCGCCAGCGGGTTCTTGATCTCATGCGCCAGCATCTCGGCCATGCCGATTGCGGATTTCGCGGCCTTGCCGGTGGCCTGGTGCTGGGTCAGGCGATTGGCCATCTCGCGCGGCGAGATCATCATCAGCATCATGCCGTCCGATCCGGTGAGCGGCGCGAACAGGATCGAGCACTGCATCGCCGGGCGCTCGCCCGAGCCGACATCGACGTCGTTGACGAAAAGCGAGCTCTTCTGCGACCGGGCGCGGGCGAAGGCCTCCGCGAGCGGCGCGTCGATCGAGACCTTGTCCCAGACCGGCGCCCCGACGAGACTGCGCTGCGACAGGTTGAGGAACAGCTCGGCCGCCGAATTCGCGTCCGAGATGGCGTCACGGGAATCCAGCAGCAGCGCCGGCACCGGCAGCGAGTTCCACAGCGCGGTATCGTGGATCATGCTGCCCGCCTTTCGCCATCGAGCGCCAGCCCGAGAAGCCCCAGCACCCGTTCCGGCGCGGCGGTCAACACCTCGCGGCGCAGCGCCTCGGGCGTGCCCGCCTCGTCCATGTACCAGCCCAGATGCTTGCGCGCGACACGGCCGCCGAGCGTGCTGCCATAGAACGCGAGCATCGCCTCGTAATGTCCTGAAACCATGTCGATGAAGTCGCGTCCTTGCGGGACATTCGGGCCCGGCGTGCCGCGCAAAGCCGCGATGATCTGCGCCGGAAGCCAGGGGCGTCCCTGCGCGCCGCGGCCGATCATCACTCCGGATGCGCCGGACTGCGCCAGCGCCTGCCGTGCCGTGGCCGCGTCGGTGATGTCGCCATTGGCGATCACCGGGATCGACACCGCCGCGCGCACGTTCCGGATCGCGGCCCAGTCGGCCGATCCCTTGTAGAACTGGCAGCGGGTGCGCCCGTGGATCGTCACCATACGCACGCCTGCGCTTTCGGCGCGTCGCGCGATCTCGGGCGCGTTCAGCATGTCGTCATCCCAGCCCAGCCGGGTCTTCAGGGTGACCGGCACCGAGACCGCGCCGACCACCGCCTCGATCAACCGCAACGCATGGTCCGGTGTCTTCATCAGCGCCGAGCCCGACAGCCCGCCCGTCACCTTCTTGGCCGGGCAGCCCATGTTGATGTCGATGAGCTTCGCGCCGTTCGCCTCGACCATGCGGGCGGCCTCGGCGATCCAGTAAGGATCGCGACCGGCAAGCTGCACCGCCGTGTCGGCGCGCTCGAAGCCCAGCTCGGCCCGCTCCCGCACGCCCGGCTTGGCCTGCACCATCTCCTGGCTCGCCACCATCTCCGACACCACCCAGCCCGCGCCGAAAGAGCCGACGAGGCTGCGGAACGGCAGGTCGGTGATCCCGGCCAGCGGCGCCAGCGCCACCGGTGCGTCCAGCGACACGCCGGAACCGAGATCGATGGGGGAAAGCAGGGCGGGTGTCATTTGCCTAAAACCTGTGCGTCTGGGAGTGATCTACGGGCCGCCACGAGGCGCCACAATCGCAGGGGGTACAAGACTGCCTCAGCATATCGCGTTTGCACAAAATATATGCAGATGTTTGCCGAAAAGGATGGAATTGCACCGCCTCATGCCAGCCCCTACACAAGCCCGGCGGCCGCGTGAAGGAGACAAAGTGCCCCCGATGACACCAACTTCTCGGGCCGAAGGCCCGGCCATCGTGATCGTGGCGGCGGGACGCGGCCTGCGCGCGGGCGGCGGACTACCCAAACAATGGCGCGATCTCGGCGGCCGCATGGTGCTGGCGCGCACGATCGAGGCCTTTGCCGGTTTCGGTCCGATCTGCCTGGTGCTGCACCCCGAGGCGATGGGACGCTACCCTGCGGTCGAGGCGATGGCCGAGTTCGTGGTGCCGGGCGGCGCAGAGCGGGCGCATTCGGTGCGCGCCGGGCTCGAGGCGCTGGCGCCGCTGGCACCGGACCGGGTGCTGATCCACGATGCCGCGCGGCCGCTGGTCCCGCGCGGAACGATCGAGGCGGTGATCGCCGCGCTCGATCACGGCCCGGCCGCCGCGCCGGGGCTGGTGCTCACCGACGCGCTGTGGCGGGTCGAGGCCGGCGCGGTGGCCGAAGCCCCCTCGCGCGAGGGGCTGGTGCGGGCGCAAACCCCGCAGGGGTTCGATTTCAAGGCGATCCTCGCGGCGCATCAGGCGCATGAGGGCCCGCCCGCCGCGGACGACGTTGCGGTGGCCCGCGCCGCCGGGCTTGCGGTCACGGTCGTGCCGGGCCACGAGAACAATCTGAAGATCACCGATGCGCAGGATTTCATCCGCGCCGAGAGGATATTGGGGTGCGACATGGATGTAAGAACGGGCAACGGCTTCGACGTGCACGCCTTCGAGCCGGGCGAGAGCCTCTGGCTCTGCGGCGTCGAGATCGCGCATGACCGCGGGCTGAAAGGCCATTCCGACGCCGATGTCGGCATGCATGCGCTGACCGACGCGATCTATGGCGCCTTGGCCCATGGCGATATCGGCCAGCATTTCCCGCCCTCCGATCCGCAGTGGAAGGGCACCCGCTCGGAGATTTTTCTGGCCCATGCCGCCGATCTCGCGCGGGTTGAAGGCTTTGCCATAACTCATTGCGATGTCACCCTGATCTGCGAACGGCCCAAGATCGGCCCGCATGCCGAGGCGATGCGCGCTGAACTGGCGCGGATCATGCAGATCGAGCCGGGCCGGGTCAGCGTCAAGGCGACCACATCCGAGCGTCTGGGCTTTCCGGGCCGCGAAGAGGGCATCGCCGCCATGGCCACCGCGACGCTGGTGAAGGCATGAGCCGGCTGATCGCTACCTTCTTCTACAGCGGGTTGATCCGCCCGGCCCCCGGCACCTGGGGATCGCTCGCGGCTCTCGCGGCGGCGCTGCCGATCCACTGGATCGGTGGGCCGTGGCTGATGCTCGCCATGATCGCCCTGGCGCTGGGGCTGGGCTTTCCCGCCGCCCGCGCCGAAGCTGCGCGGTCGGGAGATCACGACCCCTCCCACGTCGTGATCGACGAGGTGGTGGGCCAGTGGATCGCGATCTGGCCGGTGCTGTTCGGCGCGGCCCATGTCGGCGCGCCGGTGCTCGACCTCTGGCCCGGCTGGATCGCGGCCTTCGTGCTGTTCCGGCTGTTCGACATCTGGAAGCCCGGGCTCGTCGGCCGCATGGACCGGCGCGGCGACGTGACCGGGCTGATGCTGGACGACGTCGTCGCCGGGATCTTCGCGGCGCTCGGCGTCGTTGTGCTCGCGGTGCTGGCGCATGGCGTCATGATCTTCGGAGGCTGAGCATGGGCGACACGGCGAGATTGGTGAACGGCGCGCGCGAGGCGGGGCTGCGCGTCGCCACCGCCGAGAGCTGCACCGGCGGCATGGTGGCCGCCGCGATCACCGAGACGCCGGGCGCCTCGAACGTCTTCGACTGGGGCGTCGTCACCTATTCCAACGCGGCCAAGCAGGCGCTGCTCGGCGTCAGCGCCGAGAGCCTCGAAGCGCATGGTGCGGTGAGCGAGCAGGTCGCGGACGAGATGGCGCGCGGCGCGCTGGAGCGTTCCGGCGCCGACATCGCCGTCGCGATCACCGGCATCGCCGGTCCCGGCGCCTCCGAGCACAAGCCCGAGGGCCGCGTCTGTTTCGGGGTGGCGACCGCCTCGGGCTGCGAGACCGAGACGGTCGAATTCGGGGCGCGCGGCCGCGACACGGTGCGCAGCCTCGCGCGCGATCACGCCATCGCGGCGGTGATCGGCGCGATCAAGGCTCAGCGGCGGCCGTAAAGCTCCTGTGCGCGCCGCTCGAAGGCGCGCACCACGCGCTGCATCGCCTCGTTGAAGAACAGCCCCGCCGCGCCCTGCAAGAGCCTGTTGCGGAACTCGAAATCGACGTCGAAATGCACCTCCGAGCCACCTTCGACATCGTGGAAGTTCCAGTTGCTGACGAGGTGGTGGAACGGCCCGTCGATATATTCGGTGTGGATCTTCTTCTGCTCGGGCCAGAGCGTCACCCGGCTGCCGAAGCGTTCGCGGAACACCTTGAAGGAAATCACCATGTCGGCGAGCATCACCTCGTGATCGCCTTCGGGCGTCACCGACCGGACCCGCGCGGCGGCGGTCCATGGCAGGAACTTGGGGTAGTTGCCGACATCCGCGACCAGATCGTACATCTGCTGCGAGCTGTAGGGCAGCGTGCGGGTCTCGGAATGTGTCGGCATCGATCTTTCCTTCCTGTCTGGTCCCATCTCGCCCCGGCGGTGGTGGAGATCAACCCCGCCGGTCATGCGGCACCTCGTCTCGGCACCGATCTGGGGCACGGAATCGACAGGGAAAGAGCGCGATGAACATCCATTGGCTATTGCGGCTGGCGCATTGGGCACGGCATCCCCCCTCGCCGCGCCAGATGGCGCTTATCGCCGGGGTGATCCTGCTGTGCCTGCTGCTGGTCGGCATCGAGCGAACCTGGGGCTGGCCCGAGGCGCTGACCGTAACGCCCGGTGGGCGCACATCTTTCATGCGGTAATGCAGATAACGGGCGCGTGATTCAGCTTTGGAGTGAGGCGCTCTTACGCTACGGTAACGCGCACGATCACCGGAAGTTTTGGAGTACCGTTATGACACGTTCGTTCCGTCTTCTCGCCGGCAGCCTCGTCATTGCCGCCCTTGCGCCGATGGCGCTGGCCCAAGGCCTCGACCCCGAGCGGGCGCAATCGCTGCGCGAGGGTCACATGAAGCTCATGGGTCTCAATATCGGCATGCTCGGCGCGATGGCCAAGGAAGAGCAGCCCTATGACGCCGAGATGGCCGCCGCCGCCGCCGGCAACCTCGCGGCGCTCGGCTCCATCGATCAGAGGTTCTACTGGGTCGAGGGCTCTTCGAGCGAGGATCTCGAGGAGAGCCGCGCGCTTCCCGCCATCTGGGAGAACATGGACGACTTCAACTCCAAGACCGAGGCGCTGCACGGGGCTGCGATGAAGATGGAGGAGGCCGCCGGCACCGATCTGGCATCCCTGCAGGCGGCCATGGGTCCACTGGGCGAGGCCTGCGGTAGCTGCCACGAAGATTACCGCAAACCCGAAGAATGATCGGACGCGCGCTCGGGGCGGCGATCGCCATCATCCTGTTGGCGGGCGGGGTGGGCTGGATGCTCACCTCGCCCGAGCCGCTTCCTGCCTCGGCGGTCGAAGGGCCGCCGGGCGATCCCGAGCGCGGCGCGCTGGTCTTTGCGGCGGCGGGCTGCGCCTCGTGCCACGTCGCACCCGATACGGATATCGGCGATGCCCCCGTGTTGGCGGGGGGCATGGCCTTCGTCTCGCCCTTCGGGACCTTCCATGCGCCCAACATCTCGCCATCGCCGCAAGGCGTGGGGGACTGGTCCGATGCCGAGATCATGGATGCGGTGATGCGCGGGGTGTCGCCCTCGGGCGCGCATTACTATCCCGCCCTGCCCTATGCCGCCTATGCCATGGCCGATCCGCAGGACATGCGCGACCTCGTGGCGCATCTGCGGACCCTGCCGCCCTCCTCGCAGGAAAACCTGCCGCACGAGGTGCCGTTTCCCTTCTCGATCCGGCGCGGTGTCGGGCTGTGGAAGGCGCTCAACCTGCGACAAGGCTGGGTGATCGAGGATGACCTGCCAGAGCCCGCGGCGCGCGGCCGCTACCTCGCCGAGGCGCTGGGCCATTGCGGCGAATGCCACACGCCGCGCGGGCCCTTGGGCGGGCTCGATCACGCGCAATGGCTCGGCGGCGCGCCCAACCCCTTGGGCGATGGACGCATTCCCAACATCACCCCCGGCGGGCTCAAGTGGTCCGAGGGAGAGATCGCCTATTACCTCGGCACCGGCTTCACGCCGGAATTTGATACCGCGGGCGGCGAGATGGCGGCGGTGGTGTCCGAACTCGCGAAGCTGCCCGACGAGGACCGCGCGGCCATCGCCGCCTATCTCAAGGCGGTGCCGGCGATCGAACCCGCCGCCGAGTGATCGGCGGCGAACTCCTCGATACGACCGAAATCAGGCGCCCAGACGGGCCAGCCGCGCCGCGCGCAGCTGCGCGAAATCCTCGCCCGCATGATAGGACGACCGGGTGAGCGGCGTCGCCGAGACCATCAGGAAGCCCTTGCCGCGCGCCGCCTTCTCGTAGCTCGCGAACTCCTCGGGCGTGACGAAACGGTCCACCGCGTGATGCTTGGGCGTCGGCTGCAGATACTGGCCGATGGTCAGGAAATCGATGTCGGCGGCGCGCATGTCGTCCATCACCTGATGCACGGCCTGCTTGTCCTCGCCAAGACCCACCATGATGCCCGATTTGGTGAACATCGACGGATCCAGCTCCTTGACCCGCTGCAACAGCCGCAAGCTGTGGAAATAGCGCGCGCCGGGCCGTACCTCCGGGTAGAGGCCGGGCACGGTTTCGAGATTGTGGTTGAACACGTCTGGCTTCGCCTCGACCACCACCTCCAGCGATCCCGGCTTCGCGCGCAGGAAATCCGGGGTCAGGATCTCGATCGTGGTGCCGGGCGATTGGCGCCGCACCGCGCGGATCGTCTGCGCGAAATGCGCGGCGCCGCCGTCATCGACGTCGTCGCGGTCGACCGAGGTGATCACCACGTGGTTCAGACCGAGCTTCTTCACCGCGTCGGCGACACGGCCCGGTTCGAACACGTCAAGCGCGTCGGGCCGCCCCGTCGCCACGTTGCAGAAGGTACAGCCGCGGGTGCAGATCTCGCCCATGATCATCATGGTGGCGTGGCCCTGGCTCCAGCATTCGCCGACATTGGGGCAACCCGCCTCCTCGCAGACCGTCACCAGCTTGTGCTCGCGCATGATGTCGCGGGTCTGCTTGTAGCCCTCCGAGGTCGGCGCCTTGACCCGGATCCATTCCGGCTTCTTGGGCTGCGGCGCGCTGTCGGCGCGGCGCGCCTTTTCGGGGTGGCGGTCGCCGGGGATCTTCAGGTCGCGCACGATCATGCCTTTCCTCTTGGCCTCGTCGATACATAGGCCCCATGACGTACGGGCGCAACGCGGCTCGGACCGCTGGCCTGGCAGTTGCTGCAACCCCGCCATGCATCTAAGCTCCAGCGCCGATCTGCTGCATTGCAGCATTGCGCAGCCGCGCCCGATTTCCTAAGTCACGCCCCGAAATCAACGAACCGACAGACAGGAGCATGCCCATGCAGCCCGGCGCCCGTATTCCCGACGTGACCTTCCGCACCCGCGTCCGCGACGAGAGCATCGAAGGCCCCAACCCGTTCCGCTGGGAAGAGCGCGACACCGCGTCCTATTTCGCGGGCAAGCGCGTGGTGCTGTTCTCGCTGCCCGGCGCCTTCACCCCGACCTGCTCGACCTACCAGCTGCCCGGCTTCGAGAAGAACGTCGAGGCGTTCCGCGCCCATGGCATCGACGCGATCTACTGCATGTCGGTCAACGACGCCTTCGTGATGAACCAGTGGGCGCGCGCCCAGAACCTTGAGAATGTCGAGGTGATCCCCGACGGCTCCGGCGAGTTCACCCGCCGCGCCGGCATGCTGGTGCGCAAGGACAATCTGGGCTTCGGGCTGCGCTCGTGGCGCTATGCCGCCGTGATCAATGACGGCCGCGTCGAGGCGTGGTTCGAGGAGCCGGGCCTGTGCGACAACCACCCCGAGGACCCCTACGGCGTCTCCTCGCCGGAAAACGTCCTCGCTTGGCTCGAAGAGGCCTCGCGCGAGCAGGCCGCCTGATCTCCCACGGGTAGATCGCGCGGAACGTGCGTTAGGCACAGATTCCGCGGAACGCGCGTTACGGACAGACGGTGCGGGCCGAGCCCAGAAGCTCGGCCCCCGCCTCGCGCAACAGATCGGCCAAGGGCGCGGCCCAGCCGCCATCGCCCCCGGCCCGGCGCACCAGCGCCAGCTCGCGCGCGGGCTCCGGCGCCGCAAAGCGCATCAGCGCCAGACCCGGCGCCGCCGCGGTTTCGGCCCGAAGCGCGATCTCGGGCAGCAATGTGAGCCCGAAACCCTCGGCCACCAGCCCCGACAGGGTGGCCAGCGACGAGGCCCCCAGATCGACCCGGCCGCGCCCCCTGAGACCGCAGACCTCCAGCGCCTGATCGGCAAGGCAGTGCCCCTCGTCGAGCAGAAGCAGTTGGTCCGGCGCCAGCGAGGTCGGTCGCAGCGCTTCGGGATCGCCGATCCAGCGCGCCAGCCGCGCCGCCGTCCCGGCCAGCACGAAGCGGTCCGAGACCAGCGGCTCGACCGCAAGGCCGGCCACCGGCAGCGGCAGCGCCGCCACCACCGCATCCACCCGCCCTGCCTCCAGATCGTCGAGCAGCGTTTCGGTCTGCGCCTCGCGTACCCGGATGTCGAGCGTCAGGTCGCGCGCCCGCAGCCGCGTCAGGGCGATCGGCAGCAGGTATGGCGCGACGGTCGGGATCACCCCCAACCGGAGCCGCCCCGTGAGCCCACGCGACAGCCGCGCCGCGCGCTCCAGCTCGGCCACTTCGCCGAGGATCCGGCGCGACCGCTCCAGCACCTCGCGCCCGGCGCGGCTCAGCCGGATGCCGCGCGGCAGCCGCTCGACCAGCTCGACCCCGAGGATCGTTTCCAGCTCCTTGATCTGCTGGCTCAGCGCCGGTTGCGACACGAAAACGGTCTCCGCGGCGCGGCCGAAGCCGCCGGTTTCGGCCAGCGCCACGAAGTAGCGCAACTGTTTCAGTGATGGATTCATGACTGACCCATAACCCGGCCTTATGGGAAGGGCCAGAAAATCCGATTTTGCCTTCTCGGGCGACCGGGTCATATTGCGCCGCGAAGCCACCCCCCGGAGGACAGCCATGACCGACAGACCCCGCCTGACAACTTCCGCCGGCGCGCCCGTCGCCGACAACCAGAACTCCAAGACCGTCGGCCCGCGCGGCCCCGTGCTGCTCGAGGATTACCAGCTGATCGAGAAGCTGGCGCACCAGAACCGCGAGCGGATCCCCGAGCGCGTCGTGCACGCCAAGGGCTGGGGCGCCTATGGCACCCTGCGCGTGACCGAGGACATCACTAAGTATTCCCGCGCCGCCGTGTTCAAGCCGGGCAGCGAGACCGAGATGCTCGCCCGCTTTTCGACCGTGGCCGGCGAGCAGGGCGCGGCGGACGCCGAGCGCGACGTGCGCGGCTTCGCGCTTAAGTTCTATACCGAGGAAGGCAACTGGGACCTCGTGGGCAACAACACGCCCGTGTTCTTCGTGGCCGACCCCTACAAGTTCCCGGACTTCATCCACACCCAGAAGCGCCACCCCAAGACCAACCTGCGCTCGGCCACCGCGATGTGGGACTTCTGGTCGCTCTGCCCCGAGAGCCTGCACCAGGTGACTATCCTGATGTCGGATCGCGGCCTGCCGCAAACGCCGATGCACATGAACGGCTATGGCTCGCACACCTTCTCGCTGTGGAACGACCAGGGCGAGCGGTTCTGGGTCAAGTTCCACTTCAAGACCCAGCAGGGCCATAAGCACTTCACCAATGACGAGGCGGTGCAGGTCATCGGCAAGAGCCGCGAGACCTATCAGGAGGCGCTGTTCGGCACGATCGCGGGCGGGCATTTCCCGAAGTGGGACATGTTCATCCAGGTGATGCCCGAGATGGAAGCGATCGAGTTCGAAAAGAAGACCGGCTGGTCGGCCTTCGATCTCACCAAGGTCTGGCCGCATGGCGACTACCCGCTGATCAAGGTCGGCGAAATGGAACTGAACCGCAACGCCGAGAACTACTTCACGGAAATCGAGCAGTCGGCCTTCAACCCGTCCAACGTGGTGCCGGGCATCGGCTTCTCGCCCGACAAGATGCTGCAGGGCCGTCTGTTCTCCTACCCGGATGCGCATCGCTACCGGATCGGCACGCATTACGAGAGCCTCGAGGTCAACAAGCCGAAATGCCCGGTGCATCACTACCACCGCGACGGCACCATGCCGTTCGGCCTGCGCACCAACCCCGACGCCTATTACGAGCCGAACTCCTTCGGCGGGCCGGTCGAGGATCCGTCGGTGGCCGAGCCGCCGCACCGCTACGAGGGTGAGGTCGGCCGCTACGACTTCCGCTCGGAGGCGGATCACTACAGCCAGCCGCGCGCGCTGTTCAACCTGTTCGACAAGGGCCAGAAGAGCCGCCTGTTCTCGAACATCGCCACCGCGATGACCGGCGTGCCGCAGGAGATCATCGACCGCCAGCTGGCGCATTTCGACAAGGTCGACCAGGCTTACGGCGACGGCATCCGCGCGGCGCTCAAGCAGCAGCACACCGAGAATGTCGGCGTCGACACCAGCCACGCGGCCGAATGATCGGCTGAGGCCAGTACGCCTTTCGGACGGCGGCGGGGAGACCCGCCGCCGTTTTTGTTGTGGGACTCCCCGAAGCGCGTCAGCATGGCGCTCATGTCGTTTCCAGTTCCGGGACTTTCGCCATGACCCCTGCAACGATCTACGGTTTCTCCCCGGCCTTCGGCCTGCCGACCTCCGGCCCCTTCGCGCTCAAGCTTCTGTGCTGGTGCGCGCTGAACGGCGTGCCCTACGAGTTTGCGGTAGAGAACAACCCCGCCAAGGGCCCGCTGAAGAAAAGCCCATGGGCCGTCATCGACGGCGAGACCGTGGCCGACAGCGACGCGATCATCGCGCTTCTGGCGCGCCGGCACGGCATCCCGCCCCCGGCGGCCGACACTGCCCCCGCTGCCGCCGGTCGCGGCTGGAAGATGGCCGCCGAGGAAGGGCTGCACCAGATCTTCGAATGGGAGCTGATTATGCTGCCCGAAGGCTCGGCCTGGTTCCGCGAGCTGCTGCGCTCCGAGATGTCGGCGCCGCTGGCGGCGCTGGTGCACCGGATGTCACGGCGCTCGCTGGGGCGGCAGCTGCATGCGCGCGGGCTGGTACGGCTCGGCCCCGAACAGATCGCGGCGCGCGGACGCGATCTGCTCGACGCGCTCGATCTCTGGCTCGGCGTGCATGACTTCGTCGAAGGCCCCGCCCCCGGCATCGCCGACGCCACGATGTACGGCATGCTGGCGCCGATGCTGGGCTGGCCGATGGACACGCCGGTGGCGCGGCATGCGAAGACGCTGCCTGCCATCGGTGCCTGGTCCGACACGATCGCCAGGCGCTGCGGCTTCGCGCCGGGCTAGCCGATCATCTCGCCGCCGCCGCTGGCGTCGTAGTGACGCCTGAGCCGTTCCAGCGCGATCCGCAGCACGATCTTGCCCGATCGGGCCGACCAGCCCATGCGCCGCTCGAGGCTTTCCATGCCCTCGAGATAGCAGCAGCAGCGCAGCGCCACGTCGCCGAGCCCCGGCCCCAGATCTGCCAGCGCCGCCGCCAGCCGGTCGCGCGCCCCGGACGGGGCCTGCCCGCACCCCGCGCCTCCCTCGCAGCCACCGGTGAGATAGCGTGACCAGTCCTGCGTCACCCTCGGCCCGACCTGTGTCAGCTCGAAATCCTCGCGCAGCCGCTCTCCAGCGGCGACCAGTTCGCGGCCGAGGAACGGCCGCCCGTCGCGGTCGCGCCGCCGCGCCAGAAGCGTCAACGGCCCCTCGAACGGCGCCATGCGGGAGGCGCCGGGCGCCGGTTCGAAGCCGGTCGCGGCCTCGGCGAAGCCCGTCTTCATTTCGGCCCCGGCGCCCCTGAGAGCGGCGCGGCCCTGCGCGGTGATGCGGTAGCGCGCCACGCGTCCCGTATCCTCCTGCGCGGCGATCCAGCCGCGCAGCGCCAGCGTCTCGGCCAGCGCCCGGTCGAGCCGCGCCAATCGCTGCGTGGCGCCCTGCGGCCCCTCGCGCAGCACCGCCGCGATCTGCATCTCGGGCGCCAGCGCCAGCACCGCGCCGGGCTCGGCCATGCGCCGCAGCACGCGCATCGCCTCGGCCGTGCCGTTCTCCTCGCCGGTCTCCGGGCGCGGGCCCTTCGGGTCGTGACAGCTCATCGCATTCTCCTCGGGAGGGGCAGGCTTGAATCGGCGGGACAGGCGGCGCAGCGCGGCATCGATCAGCGGATCGTCGCGCCGGTTTTCCAGCTGGCGCACCTGGCGCAGCACGGTCGAGGCATGCACCTCGGACCGGCGTGCCAGTACCCGGATCGGGGCTCCGCCCTCGACATGTTCGAGATAATGCCGCACCGCTTGCGGCACCCATTCGGGCAATGGTTCCGGCCCGTGGTTGCGGTCTCGTGCCGCGATCCCGGACGGTGGACATGGCGTCCGCGACCGGCTCTCCCTGACGTCCCCAAGATTCACGATCTCAACTCTCAGTTGCCCCGGTTAGCGAGGCGTTAATCCGCCCCGAACCCGTTCAGCTTGATTGAAGAATCCCAAACAAGGCTGAAGCCACCGCGCGTCGCGCGCCGGTCTCACGCAACGCGGGCCGGGGTGTGAGACAACTATGGCGATTGGAGCAGGTCACGAGGAGGACAGGCCATGCAGGACCCGCTGAGCAGGCTCGCGACGCTGAGGCGGCCACCGCTACTGGTCGAGGCCGCGCGGTTCGGGGTCGACGCCTATGACCGGACGGCGGCGCTGCCACGGCTGATCGGGGTGGCCGCCCGCGGCCCGGCGCAGGCGCTCATGGCGCTGATCGAGCGCGAGGCCGATCTGGAGGCGCGGCGGCGGGCCGGGACCGGCGACTACCGCCCCGCCCGCCATGTCGAGCTGATCGTGGCCTTGATGGGCGAGGCGCGGTTGATGCGCGTCGCCGCTCTCAGCTGAAGCTGTCGGCCACCGAAGCCTTCTTGGCCTCAACATAGTCGTTCAGCCGCTGCGCGATCTCGGGGTCGAGCGGCGGCTGGCGGTAGGTGTCGAGCAGCTTAGCGACCCGCGCCGAGGCGAGCGCCTGCGTGTCTCGCGCGCCTTCCTCGTCCCAGGTCTCGAACGGCTTGTAGTCGAACAGATCGCTGCGCCAGAACGCGGTCTTGAAATTGGCCTGCGTGTGTGCGCAGCCGAGGTAGTGGCCGCCCGGCCCGACCTCGCGGATCGCGTCCATCGCCTGCATCTCCTCGGAGATGTCGACGCCCTTGGCCATCTGGTGCAGCGCGCCGAGCTGGTCGGCATCCATCACGAACTTCTCGTAGGAGGCGACGAGCCCGCCTTCGAGCCAGCCGCAGGCATGCAGCATGAAGTTGACGCCGGACATCAGCCCCATGTTGAGGCTGTTCGCGCTCTCGTAGCCGGCCTGCGCGTCGGGCAGCTTGGAGCCGCAGAACCCGCCGGCCGAGCGGTAGGGCAGCCCCATCCGCCGCGCCAGCTGGCCCATCCCGTAGGTGATGAGCGAGGCCTCGGGGGTGCCGAAGGTCGGCGCGCCCGAATTCATGTCGATCGAGGTGACGAAGGCGCCGACGATCACCGGCGCGCCGGGGCGCACGAGCTGGCTGTAGGCGACGCCCGCCAGCGCCTCGGCCAGCACCTGCGTCAGCGTGCCCGCGACCGAGACCGGCGCCATCGCGCCGCCGACGATGAAGGGCGAGATGATGCAGGCCTGGTTGGCCTTCGCATAGACCTCGAGCGCCCCCATCATGATGCCGTCGAAGGTCAGCGGCGAGTTGATGTTGATCAGCGAGGTCATCACCGTGTTCTCGGCGACGAAGTTCTTTCCAAACAGGATCTCGCACATCTCGACGCAGTCCTGCGCCCGCTCGGGTGCTGTGACCGAGCCCATGAAGGGCTTGTCGGAATAGACCATGTGCGCCAGCAGCATGTCGAGATGGCGCTTGTTCACCGCCACGTCGGTCGGCTCGCAGACCGTGCCGCCCGAGTGGTGCAGCCATTTCGACATGTAGCCGAGCTTCACGAAATTCCGGAAATCCTCGATCGTCGCATAGCGCCGGCCGCCATCGGCGTCTCGCACGAAGGGCGGGCCATAGACCGGCGCCAGCACAAGGTTGCGACCGCCGATCTCGACGTTGCGGGCGGGGTTGCGCGCGTGCTGGGTGAAACTCGCGGGCGCCGTGGCGCAGAGCTTGCGCGCCAGCCCGCGCGGTATCCGCACCCGATCGCCGTCGACATTGGCCCCGGCCTGCCGCCAGAGGTCGAGCGCGCCGGGATTGTCGGAAAACACCACGCCGATCTCTTCGAGCACGGTCTCGGCGTTGCGCTCGATCACCTCGATGGCGGCGGCGTCGAGCACCTCGAAATCGGGGATGTTGCGCTCGATGTAGCGCGCGGTCTCGACGCTGACCGCGGTGCGCTCGGCGCGTCGCGCGGCACCTCCGCCGGACCGGCCGCGCCGCCCTGCCCGCTCTCCGGCCATCTGTGCCGCTTCCGTCATCGCCCGCTCCCCGTGATGCATCCTTGCGCCCCGTGATAGCGGTGCGCGGCGCGCGCGCTTGGCCGGATTGCGCCGCCTCAGGTGTGAAAGCGACATGTCGCCCGGAGCGGCGCGATTTTTCGCCCTCGTCGCTCTTGCGCGGATGGGCGGGCAGGCCTATTCGCTGGGCCATGACCGAGCATAGCCAACAGCACCAGCGCCTTCTCATCGTCGATTTCGGCTCACAGGTGACGCAGCTTATCGCGCGCCGCCTCCGCGAGCTGAACGTCTACTGCGAGATCCATCCCTTCAACGCGGTGGACGAGGCGTTCCTCGACCGCTTCGAGCCGCAGGCGGTGATCCTGTCGGGCGGCCCCGCGAGCGTGCCCGACGAGGGCAGCCCGCGCCCGCCGATGCGGATCTTCGAATTGGAGGTGCCGGTGCTCGGCATCTGCTACGGCCAGCAGGTGATGATGCAGATGCTGGGTGGCGAAGTGCTGCGCGGCGACGGCACCGCCGAGTTCGGCCGCGCCTATGTCGAGCCCGAGGGCGAGGCCACGGACCTGCTGCGCGGCTGGTTCATCGAGGGCCGCGAGCAGGTCTGGATGAGCCATGGCGACCATGTCAGCAAGCTGGCGCCGGGCTTCGAGGTCTGCGGCACCTCGCCCGGTGCGCCCTATGCGATCACCGCCGATCTGGAGCGGCGCTTCTACGCGGTGCAGTTCCACCCGGAGGTGCACCACACCCCGCATGGCAAGACCTTCCTCGAGAACTTCCTGCACATCGCGGGCTTTACCGGCGACTGGACCATGGGCGCCTATCGCGAGGAGGCGATCCGCCTGATCCGCGAGCAGGTCGGCGACCAGAAGGTGATCTGCGGCCTGTCGGGCGGCGTCGACAGCTCGGTCGCGGCCGTGCTGATCCATGAGGCGATCGGCGACCAGCTGACCTGCGTCTTCGTCGATCACGGCCTGCTGCGCGAGGGCGAGGCCGAACAGGTCGTGACCATGTTCCGCGACCACTACAACATGCCACTGATCCATGCGCAGGAGCAGGACCTGTTCCTCGACGCGCTGGAGGGCGTCTCGGACCCCGAGGTCAAGCGCAAGACCATCGGCAAGCTGTTCATCGACGTGTTCCAGAAGCACGCCTCCGAGGTCGGCGGCGCCACCTTCCTCGCGCAGGGCACGCTCTATCCGGACGTGATCGAGAGCGTCAGTTTCTCTGGCGGGCCGAGCGTCACGATCAAGAGCCACCACAATGTCGGCGGCCTGCCCGAAAAGATGGGCCTGAAGCTGGTCGAGCCGCTGCGCGAGCTGTTCAAGGACGAGGTCCGGGCTCTGGGCCGCGAGCTCGGCCTGCCCGATAGCTTCATCGGCCGCCACCCCTTCCCCGGGCCCGGCCTCGCGATCCGCTGCCCGGGCGAAATCACCCGCGAGAAGCTGGCGATCCTCCGCCGCGCCGACGCGGTGTTCATCGACCAGATCCGCAAGCACGGCCTCTACGACGAGATCTGGCAGGCCTTCGTGGCGCTCCTGCCGGTGCGCACGGTCGGCGTGATGGGCGACGGGCGGACCTATGACTACGCCTGCGCGATGCGCGCGGTGACGAGCGTGGATGGCATGACCGCCGACTACTACCCGTTCAGCCACGAGTTCCTCGGCGAGACCGCGACGCGGATCATCAACGAGGTGCGCGGCATCAACCGCGTCACCTATGACGTGACCTCGAAGCCGCCGGGAACCATCGAGTGGGAATGACCCGCCGGCCCGGCGGGATATGAGCAAGATCTGCCACGGGCCCCTTCGGGGGCCCTTCGCGTTTCCGCCCCCCGGTGATGCGTGAAGGTGACGCCGTGACGTCCACGTCAAGCTGCCGCGACGTCATAGATTGTAGGAAGCTGCGGTGCTGTTTCTCCTGCGTGGCGGAGGACGCATCATGCGACAGGGAGACATCATGAAACTGCATTACGGCGCCACGAGCGCCTTGGCGCTGGCGACGGCGCTAATGGCCAGCGGCGCGGGAGCCGTCGGGCTCGATCGCTCGAACCAGGACATCACGGCGATCTTCGAGGAAGGCAACGTCCTCGAGCTGAGCTTCGGCAAGGTGTTCCCGGAACTCTCGGGCAAGGACGTCGCCGTGTTCGGTGGCGGGGAATACGACAATGTCGGCGAGGATTTCCTCAACGTATCGACCAGCGCGAAGATGGATTTCGGCAACGGCTTCTCCGGTGCCGTCATCATCGACCAGCCGTTTGGCGCCGACATCGACTACCCGACCACCGCGCTTGCCTTGGGCGGCACGATGGCGCAGCTCGACGGCCACACGATCACGGCCGTGGGCCGCTACCAGTTCAACGAGAACGTCAGCGTCCATGCCGGAGTCCGGCGCCAGACCCTCGAGGGGGACATCACCCTGTCGGGTGCGGCCTATGGCCCGCTGAACGGATACTCGGTGGCGCTGGAGGAGAACGACGCCACCGGCTACCTCGTCGGCGTGGCCTATGAGATCCCCGAAATCGCGCTGCGCGCGGCGTTGACCTACAATTCGGCGATCGAGCACGACTTCGACACGGTTGAATCGATTCCCGCCGCGCTGCAGGCCGGTCTCGGTCTGCCCGCGCAGGTGCCCAGCACCACCACGGTCGAGACACCCGAAAGCTGGAACCTCGACCTGCAGACGGGGATCGCGCCCGACACGCTGGCCTTCGCCAACATCCGCTACGCCGCCTATGAGGACACTCTGGTGTCGCCGCAGGTCTTCAGTGCTGCCACCGGCGGCGCCAGCCTGACCAATATCGACGACAACTATCAGGTGCAGGTCGGCGTCGGACGCAAGTTCTCGGACATGTTCGCGGCCCAGGTCGCGGTGGGCTTCGAGCCGGAGGGCGACGAGCGCATCTCGCCGCTCGACCCGACCAACGGCAAGCGCTGGATCAGTCTGGGCGGTGCCTACAACATGGAAACGGTGACCCTTTCGGGCGGCATCCGTTACACCATGCTGGGCGATGCCAACCCCGAAACCCGCAACCCCGATGGCAGCATCTCCGACCGGGCAGAGTTCTCCGACAACTCGGCCGTCGCGATCGGCATGAGCGTCGCCTACCGTTTCTGATCCCGCCGGGGGTCACGTGGGAGGGGCTGGCCGCAGGGCCGGCCCCTTTCGCGTTTCCATGCAAAGCGCATGTTTCGGATTGCGCCGATCCCGGCCGCGTGCACAGTGCCGAGCATGACCGTTCAGAAGACCATGACCAACGCCGCCTGGGCCCAACTCGGCCTGCTCGCCCTGATTTGGGGCGGCTCGTTCCTCTCGGTGCGCGTGGCGCTGGACGAGGTGGGGCCGATGTGGATCGTCGGCCACCGCGCCGTCTGGGCGGCGCTGGTGCTGTGGCCGGTGGTGATGCTGCGGCGCCTGCCCCTGCCCCGGAGCTGGCGGCTCTGGGCCGTGCTGGTGGTGATGGGCGCGCTCAACAACGCCATTCCCTTCGGGCTGCTGGCCTGGGGTCAGCAGCATGTCGAGACCGGGCTGATCGCGATCCTCAACGCCGCTACCGCGATCTTCGGCGTGCTCTTCGCCGCGATCTTCTTCGCCGACGAGCGGCTCTCGGCGCGCAAGGCGCTGGGCGTGGCGCTCGGCTTCTCGGGCGTGGTCTGGGTGGTCGGTCCGGCGGCGCTGTCGGGCTTCGATCCCGGCGCGCTGGGTCAGGTCGCTGCGATCGGCGCCACCATCTCCTATGCGCTGGCCGGGGTCTGGGCGCGAAAGAAGATGGGCGGGCTGCCGCCGCTCACCGCCGCGGCGGGCATGACCACCGGTGCGGCGCTGATCATGGTGCCGCTGGCCTGGCTGCTCGAAGGTGCGCCGCGGCTCGACCTCGCCCCGGCCACTATTGCGGGGCTGGCCTATGTCTCGATTGGCTCCACCGCGCTGGCCTACATCATCTACTACCGGGTCATCGCCATCGCCGGGAGCGGCAACGTGCTGCTGGTGACGCTGATGGTCGCGCCGGTGGCGATCCTCTTGGGCGTGGTGGTGCTGGACGAAACGCTGCCGGTGCGCGCCTATGCCGGCTTCGCGGCGCTGGCGGCGGGGCTCGTGGTGCTCGACGGGCGGCTGCTGCGGCGCGCCCGGGCACGGGGGGCGGCGCCCGCCCCGAAGTTCTGAGGCCGAAGTTCAGACTGGACCGTGTCGCAAGGCTTGTTTAGCGATGCGCCCATGATCCATTCCTCCGCCTCGGACTGGCTGTCCGCCCCGCGCAAACGCATCCTATTCTTCGGCATGTCGGGCCTCGGCAAAACGCATGTGTCGAACCTCCTGCGCCGCTCGGGCGACTGGTTCCACTACTCGATCGATTACCGGATCGGCACCCGTCACATGGGCGAACTGATCGCTGACAACGCCAAGCGCGAGGCGATGAAGGTGCCGTTCCTGCGCGAGCTGCTGCTCTCGGACAGCATCTATATCGGCAGCAACATCACCTTCGACAATCTCGCCCCGGTCTCGACCTATCTCGGCAAGCCGGGCGACCCGGAGAAGGGTGGCCTGCCCTTCGAGACCTACCGGCAACGGCAGGAGCAGTTCCGCCGCGCCGAGATCGCGGCGCTGGAGGACACGCCGTGGTTCATCGACCGGGCCGAGGCGCTCTACGGATATCCGCATTTCGTTTGCGACACCGGCGGCTCGATCTGCGAATGGGTCGACCCCGACGACCCGCAGGACCCGCTGATGACGCTCTTGTCCGAGCGGATGCTGATGATCTGGATCGAGGGCTCGGAGGCGCATACCGAGGAGCTGATCCGCCGCTTCGACCGCGCGCCCAAGCCGATGGCCTACAGCCCCGACTTCCTGCTCCAAGCCTGGAGCGACTATCTGGCCGAGACCGGCCTGACCGAGACGCGCGTCGATCCCGACGCCTTCATCCGCTGGACCTATGGCCGGGCGCTGGCGCATCGGCAGCCGCGCTATGCGAAGATGGCCGAGCGCTGGGGGCTCGCGATTCCGGCCGAGGCGCTGTCTGGCCTTGAATCTGCCCGTGATTTCGACGCCGTGGTGGCCGAGGCGCTCGAGGCGCGGCTTGGCAAACACCGTCGAGAAGCCTAGATCAGCCCTCCCTACGAGAAGGTCGAACCATGCCCATCAAGATCCCCGAAGCCCTCCCCGCCTACACCGTGCTGACGCGCGAGGGCGTGATGGTGATGTCGGAGGATCAGGCGGCGCGGCAGGACATCCGCCCGCTAAAGATCGGCCTGCTCAACCTGATGCCCAAGAAGATCCAGACCGAGACGCAGTTCGCGCGGCTGATCGGCGCGACGCCGCTGCAGATCGAGCTGACGTTGATCCGCATGTCGGATCATGAATCGCGCAACACCGCTGCCGAGCACATGGAGACCTTCTACCACTCGTTTTCCGAGATCGAGGCCTCGGGGCAGAAGTTCGACGGCTTCCTCGTCACCGGCGCGCCGGTCGAGCATCTCGATTTCGACGAGGTGACCTATTGGGACGAGCTGCGCCGCCTCTTCGACTGGACCGAGACCCATGCGCATTCGACCTTCGGCGTCTGCTGGGGCGGCATGGCGATGATCGCGCATCAGCACGGCATCGCCAAGCACCTGCTCGACAGCAAGGCCTTCGGCTGCTTCCGGCACCGCAACCTCAAGCCCGACAGCCCCTATCTGCGCGGCTTTTCCGACGATTGTACCGTGCCGGTGAGCCGTTGGACCGAGATCCGGCAGGAGGATATCGACGCGCGGCCCGAGCTGGTGACGCTTCTGGCCTCGGACGAGGTCGGCCCCTGTCTGGTCGAGGATCCGGGGCGCCGCACGCTCTATATCTTCAACCATTTCGAATATGACAGCCACACGCTGAAGGAAGAGTACGACCGCGACGTGGCCTCGGGCGCGGCGATCTCGGTCCCGGCGAACTACTATCCCGGCGACGACCCGACCAAGCCGCCCTCGAACCGCTGGCGCAGCCACGCGCATCTGCTCTACGGCAACTGGATCAACGAGATCTACCAAACCACCCCCTACGATCTGAACGACATTGGCCGCTAGGATCGCCGCAGTGCTCGCGATCGGCGCGCTGGCGGGCTGCGCGCTGGTCGATCACCGCGCCGAGCGGCGCGAGGCGCAAGCCATGGCCGCGCATCCGCCGCTCGGCCAGTTCGTCGAGATCGAGGGGCGCCGCGTGCACGCGCTTGTCTCGGGCAGTGGCCCCGACCTCGTGCTGATCCACGGCGCCTCCGGCAACTTGCGCGACATGGCCTTCGATTTTCTCGATCGGCTCGACGACGATTACCGCGTCATCGCCTTCGACCGCCCGGGGCTTGGCTATTCCGACCCGATCGACCCGGCCGCCGACGACGCCTTCACCACCCATGCCGACAGCCTCGCCGCGCAGGCGCGGCTGCTGCAGGCCGCCGCCGCCGAGCTCGGCGCCGAGAAGCCCATCGTGCTGGGCCATTCCTTCGGCGGCGCGGTGGCCATGGCCTGGGCGCTGGAGCGGCCCGACAACCTCGCGGCGCTGGTCGATCTGGCCGGTGCGACGATGCCATGGGAAACCGGGCTCGCCACGCTCTACAGGGTCAACGGTTCGGCCCTGGGCGGCGCCGCGGTGGTGCCGCTCATCACCGCCTTCGCCCCCGAACGGATGGTCGATGAGACGGTCGAGGCGGTCTTCGCTCCGAACCCGGTGCCAGAGGGCTATGCCGAGTTCGTCGGCGCCGGGCTGGCGGTCCGCCGCGACAGCCTGCGGGTCAACGCACGGCAGGTGAACGGGCTGCTGCCGCAGGTCACCGAGATGCGCGCGCGCTACCCTTCCATCGATGTGCCGGTCGAGATCGTGCACGGCGTCGCCGACACCATCGTGCCGCTCGAGGTGCATTCGGCCCGGCTGGCCGAGCTGATCCCCGGGGCGAACCTGACGGTGCTGGAAAACGTTGGCCATATGCCGCACCATACCGTGCCCGACGAGGTGGTGGCGGCGATCGACCGGGCCGCGGCGCGCGCCGGCCTGCGCTGAACGCCGCCGCGGGCCGGGCCGCTTGAGGAGAGACAGATGGACAAGCCGTTCGACGGGGCGATCAGCCGCTTTCGCGACGAGGAGGCGCCCGAGGAGATCCGCCGCATGCTGCACGAGGCGGGCAAGGACGGCATCGCCAGCACGCGCTTTCCCTATCCTTCGAAATGGAAGCGCAAGGATTACGCCGCCGCGATGGCGGATCTGCAGATCGAGCTGGTGAAGATGCAGGCCTGGGTCAAGGCGACCGGGCAGCGCGTCGTGGTGATCTTCGAGGGGCGCGACGCCGCCGGAAAGGGCGGCACCATCGCGCGGTTCCGCGAGAACCTGAACCCGCGCGGCGCCCGGGTCGTGGCGCTGGCCAAGCCCTCGGAGGTCGAGGCGGGCCAGTGGTATTTCCAGCGCTACGTGCGCGAGCTGCCCACCGCCGGCGAGATCGTGTTCTTCGACCGCTCCTGGTACAACCGCGCCGTGGTCGAGCCGGTCTTCGGCTTTGCCGACGAGGAGCAGGTGGCCCGGTTCTACGACCAGGTCGAGCCGTTCGAGAAGATGCTCGCCGATGACGGCATCTGGCTCTTCAAGCTGTGGATCAATGTCGGCCGCGCCACCCAGCTCGAACGGTTTCTCAAGCGCGAGAGCGACCCGCTCAAGCAATGGAAGCTGTCTTGGGTCGATGTCGAGGGGCTGCGCAAATGGGACGCCTATACCCACCGCATCGGCGCCATGTTCACGCGGACGGATTTCGACTTTGCGCCGTGGACGGTGATCCGCGGCGACGACAAGCGCCGTGCCCGGGTCAACGCGATCCGCAGCGTGCTGGCGCGGCTCGACTATCCCGACAAGGACGAGGACGCCGTCTGCGCCCTCGATCCGAGGATCGCGGGTGGTCCGGAACTGTGGCCGCGCGACTGACGTGGCAAAACAGGGATATCATCACGGCAATCTGCGTCAGGCGCTGGTCGAGGCCAGCCTGAAGCTGATCGAGGAAAAGGGGCCGACGGGCTTTACCCTGTCGGAGGCGGCGCGCGAGGCGGGCGTGACGCCCGCCGCCGTCTATCGTCATTTCGCGGGGCGCGAGGACTTGATCGCCGAAGCCGCGCGGCAGGGCTACGAGATCTTCGCCGACCTTCTGGAATACGCCTATGACGAGGGGCGGCCCTCGGTGCTCGCGGCCTTCGAGAAGACCGGGCGCGCCTATCTCGCCTTCGCGCGAAAGCACCCCGGCCACTACGTCGCGATGTTCGAGAGCGGCATCTCGATGCAGCGCAACCCCGAACTCGCCGCCGCCTCACGCCGTGCGCTGGGCGTACTGGAGCGGGCCGCCGAGGCGCTGTCGGAGCGCATTCCCGAGGGCCGCCGCCCGCCGCCGCAGATGTTCGCGGCGCATGTCTGGGCGATGAGTCACGGCGTGGTGGAGCTGTTCGCGCGGGGCTCTCCTGGAACGCGCGCGCCGTTCCCGCCGGAGGATCTGCTAGAGAGCGGTATCGGTGTCTACCTGCGCGGCTTGGGGTTGATCGCGCCGGACGAGTAGCCGGTGGCGGGCCCTGCCCTATACTTGGGAAACTCGGGGAACGGCAAAACTGACAGGACCCGCCTGAATACTCAGTGTCATGCCGCACCTAACCGTGCATGGTGCGAATGAACTAAACCTATAATTGTTTCGAGGATTTCCATGCCACCGCTGCCGCATAATGCTGCGATTGCAGGGTTGCTCGACGAAATCTACCATAGCGTGATTTCGCCCGAGCGTTGGGGCACCCTTCCGGAACGATTGGCCGCGACGGTCGGCGGTGGCGCATGGGCCCTGCAACTGGTCCGCCCGGGGCAGCCGCGCCGTGCCGACCTGCATGGCTGCAACTTCGATCCCAAGCTGGTTGCGCTCTATCCGGATCGCTACGCGGCGCTTAATCCCTGGCTCGCCTCGCTGCTGCAACGGCCCGCATTGCAGTTGACCCACGACCACCATGTCATTCAACGAAAAGGATTTTTCAGAAGCGAGTTCTATACTGAGTTTCTCAGGCCGCAGGGCGACATCCATCGCACCTTCGGCACGATCATCACGCGCGGCGACAGCGGCAGCCTCGTGGTAAGCTGCAATTACGCCCCCTCGGAAGCCGAGGCGGTCGGCGTGACCGGCAGCCAGCTGCTCGCGACGCTGGCGCCGCATCTGCGCCGGGCCTTCGATTTGACGAAGATGGCTGGTCACAGCACCCTGCAGGCGGGCACGCGCCTGATTGATGGGCTCGGCCTGCCGCATGCCTGCTATGCCATCGATTCGCGGGGCCGGCTCGTCGCCTGCGATTCGCGCGGTGCGGCATTGCTCGAGCGCGGGGATGCGCTGTGTCTTGGCGACGAGCGCCGGCTCCGCTTTGCGGATGCGGAGGCGAATGCCGCGCTGGACGACCGACTGCTGCAGGAGGGACGCGTCGGCGGGAGCTTCGTAGTCGATGACAGGGCCCCGCAGCGGATGCTGGCGCGACTGTCGCATCTGCCCCGGCCTCTCGCCAGCTCGCCGATCGAGAGCCTGTTCCGCAGCGAGCGTGCAATCGCGGTGCTGACGGTGATCGAGCCGGGTGCGCCCGGCGCGCTGGACGAAGATCTCACCAAGCTCTTTGAACTCACCCCCGCCGAAACGCTGGTGTTGCGGCGGCTATGCGAGGGGCTTTCGATGGCCGA